>Ga0157326_1000018_pt1 | contig 14715 bp, 16 predicted proteins | sample MOy2old250510_FD_105391 | JGI IMG/M metagenome (GOLD analysis project Ga0157326, IMG submission 105391) | Arabidopsis rhizosphere microbial communities from North Carolina - M.Oy.2.old.250510 | ecosystem: Host-associated > Plants > Roots > Rhizosphere | place: USA: North Carolina | collected... | reverse complement strand
GCGCGATATTGTTCGGGGTAAGGAATGGTATCGAAAGTCTTTTTCAGGATCGACTCGATCACATTGGCGAGCGGGGAAAATCCGTCGGGTTTGCGGCGCACCTGCAGGCTGTCATACTGGCTGATCAGATGATAATTGGCATAGGCGCTGTCCAGATTGGGGATATGCGCATTATGTATGTCGTTCCAGCCGATATAATATACCGCGCAGGCTGGATATTTCCCCAGGATATTCGAGTAGAACGCCGTCTGGATCACATGCTCCGCACTGCTATATCCCGGCACTCCAAAATTTCCGACGACCATGTGCCGGTCGAGTTTCTTCTGGAGCGTTTCCGCCCAGGTTTTGCCATCGGGCACGCCAGTGTCATAAGTTGACGATCCACCGTAGACGGCAATCAGCTTGTCGCCCTTTGAGAGGTGGATCTCCTTCCCCCTCATATTTTTACTGTTGTGGGCCGCCGCAAGTCCGGAGGCCGATCTGAAATTCTCCAAGGGAATCCCGCCCAACAGCGGGTGATATTTAAAGCGGATGTTGGGATCATCCGTATTTTGCGGAAAGAGCGAGGGAATATTCAAGCCGGCCTTATTGGCGACGACCGAGATCGAAGATACCGACAGTTCGACGATTGCCAGCGACAGAAATATCCACGGCACCTTCCTGAACTTCAACGAAGCGAGCGCCGCGACGAGCAGGAGCCCGATATAGATCAGGAAATTGGCCCGGGTGGTCCCGTAATCGACCGCCCCCGCGATTATCAAGGCAAGTGAACCCACAAGCAGGACGGCCATCAACAGGGCGGCAATCAGGGCAGGTATCGCTCTGTCGAAATTATAGGGCGCTGAAAAGCCGCAGTAATTCTGAAGCCTAGTCCAGTTCATATGCGCTCGTATAATCCCTGGCCAATGCCGCATCCTGATCTTCCTTGCGCAGGATGCAGTTGCCCACGGCCAGGAACTCGATCTCCGTCCCCATCAGGCAATGAAAGGCGTCTTCGGGCGTATTCACGATCGGTTCGCCGCGGACGTTGAACGAGGTGTTCACGATCACCGGGCAGCCCGTGAGGTCATGGAATTTCGATATGAGCTGGTGATATTTCGGATTGGTTTCCGGGTTCACCGTCTGGACCCGCGCCGAATAGTCCACGTGCGTCACCGCCGGGATTTCGGAGCGCGAGACGTTCAGTTTCTCGATCCCGAAGAGCTTTTGCTGCTCTTCGGTCATCGCCAGTTGCTTGTCGCCGTGCACATCCGCCACCAGCAGCATGTACGGGCTGTCGCCGTCCAGATCGAACCATTGGCTGACATGCTCGCGCAGCACGCTGGGGGCGAAGGGGCGGAAGGACTCGCGATATTTCACCTTCAAATTGAGTTGCTTCTGCACTGTCGACGATCGCGGGTCGGCAATGATCGAGCGGCCGCCAAGCGCGCGTGGACCGAACTCCATCCGGCCCTGGTGCCAGCCCACCGCCTTGCCGTCGGCCAGCGCCTGCGCCGTCTCGGCGATCATGTCGTCCTCGCTGGCCACCGTGAAGACCGCGCCTGCCGCCTTCAGGCGCTGTTCGATGTCCTGCTGGGCGTAAAGCGGCCCCAGATAAGAGCCCTTCATGCTGTCGCCGGTTTGGACCGTGCGCGGCTGGTCGAGCATCAGGTGGTACGCGCCCAGTGCCGCGCCGATCGCGCCGCCCGCGTCACCCGCGGCCGGTTGAATCCAGATATTGTCGAAGATATTCTCGCGCAGCAGCTTGCCGTTTGCCACGCAGTTCAATGCCACGCCGCCGGCCAGGCACAGGTTTTTCTGCCCGGTCGACTTGCGAATTCCCCTGGCCAGCTTGATCACTACCTCTTCGGTGACGGCCTGGACCGACGTCGCCAGGTCCATCTCGCGCTGGGTCAGCGAGCCTTCCGACGGGCGCGCCGGTCCGCCGAACAGGTCGGCGAACTTGTCGTTGGTCATCGTCAGGCCGGTGCAATAGTTGAAGTAGCTCATATCCAGGCGGAACGAGCCATCTTCCTTGATGTCGATCAGGTGATCCTTGATGAGCTGCGCATAGCGGGGCTCGCCATAAGGCGCGAGGCCCATAACCTTATATTCACCCGAGTTCACCTTAAAGCCGGTGTAATAGGTGAAGGCCGAATAGAGCAGGCCCAGCGAGTGCGGGAAATGGATTTCCTTGTGAACCGAGAGCTGGTTGCCCGAACCGATCGCCAACGAGGTGGTGGTCCATTCGCCCACCCCATCCATGGTCAGAACCGCCGCTTCCTCAAAGGGTGACGGGAAGAAGGCCGACGCCGCATGGCTCAGATGATGCTCCGAGAACAGGAGCTTTGAGGTCCAGTCGCCGTCCCTGCCAAAAGCGTCCTTGAGCGCATCGACGATCATCGTCTTCTGGAACAGCTTGTCCTTCAGCCAGACCGGCAAGGACGTCGCAAAACTCCTGAACCCTTTTGGAGCAAAGGCCAGATAGGTCTCGAACAGCCGCTCGAACTTCAGGAAGGGCTTGTCGTAGAATACCACATGATCGAGTTCGGCGGCAGCGATCCCGGCTTCCTGGAGGCAATAGTTGATCGCGTGCACGGGAAAGGCGTCATCGTGCTTCTTGCGCGTAAAACGCTCTTCCTGCGCGGCGGCGACAATCTCACCGTCAACGACCAGGCAGGCCGCCGCATCGTGGTAATAGGCCGAAAGCCCCAGAATCTTCATGCGATCAGAACAGCGTATAGATGAACGGAGCGATCACTGAACCCTGGGCGGCAGCCAGTAGTGCACCTAGAATCACCATCACAACGATGATCGGTGCCAGCCACAACTTCTTCCTTGCGCGCAGAAAAGCCCAGAGTTCTTTAATAAAGTCCATGAAGATCCTCAGAATTGATTCTTGAAAGATTCGCCTGCCGGCCCGGGCGGAGCACGGTCAATCCAGTAGGAGTCGAGCTTCGCCTTCCTAAGTCGCAGCTCATCACGGCCGAAGAGCCGGGTCATCAGGGCAACCGGTGTGATCAGCACGAAAAAAATCAACCCCAACACCACCGGGCTGACCACCTTGCCCATCAGATCGCCCAGCTTCATCCAGGCCTTGTTGAAAGGCGACAGCAGCGTCGGGGCGGCAAGGGCGACAAGCCCGACAATCGCACCGGCCATCAGCCAGCCATAGACCTTGAAGTTGCCAGCGCCCCGATACAGGGCATAGGCCGAAAGCAAGACAAATATTCCGGCAAACATAAAGCCGAACTTGCTGTTGGACGGCATCGCGTAATTCTTTTGCATCGGCATTCTCTGAACTGGTCGCAGGTTGGCTTAGTGCCAATTCTTCGAGCACCGTTCTCGTTCTAGCAAAGATTGTTTCGCTGTCACCGCTATTTTTGGGCTGAATAGAAGAGCCGGCGGTAGGCGGAGCGCGAGCGAGGGGCACGGTGCCCAATGCACGGCGACAAGGGTCGCGGTGCGCCGCGCGGCAATTGAAATGCCTGAAAACATGGTGTCCGATCCGCCGAGGTGGCAGCGATCGCCCGCTATCTGCGCGACAGCTTCTAACGCCTCCGCAAAAAGGCGATCGCCAACCACATCCAGCCGAGAATCAGCGCCAGCCCACCCAGCGGGGTGACCGCGCCGAGCCAGCGGGGACCGCCGAACGCCATCGCGTAAAGCGTACCGGCGAACAGCAGCGCGCCGAGCAGCATCATCGCCGCAGGTCCCCTGCCCTTGCCAAGCGCAATCAGGCCCGCGACCGCGTGGATCATCTGATAATGCGAGCCGGTGGTCAGCCATTCGGCGGCCCTGCCCGATGCGCCATGCGCGCCATAAGCGCCCGCCATCACCGCGACAGCGCCCGACAGCGCGAGCAGCGCCGCCAGCGGGTCGCCCGCGCCCGTCTTGCCGCTCCGCCTCATCGCCCGTCATTCTCCTCGTCGTTCAGATCGAGCCGTCGTTCAGGGGTGAACATCGTGTCGCGCTTCACCGCGATGTCGCCGGTGGCCATCTGCGCCTCGAGCCGGCTTCCGTCGCGCCGCCGATATTCCGCCTCGATCTTCTCGACATTGGCCGCGCCGATGCCCACCGCCTCGAGCGCCTCGCGGCCCAGCAGCACAGCGGATTCGAACAGCTCGCGCACCGCGCCGACGATGTCGAGCTCCGCCAGCACCATCATGTGCCGCCGGTCGAAAGCGCGCACCAGGATCGCTGCATTGGGAAAGGCGTTGAGGATCGGCTGGAGCTGCTTCTTGCCCAGCCGCTCTCCATCGATGCAGAAGATGATTGCACGCGCCTGTTCGGCCCCGGCCTGGCGGAGCAGGTCGACCCGCGTGCCGTCGCCATAATGGACCTTCGCGTCGAACTTCTTGGCCCCATCGATCTGCTCGATATCCTGATCGATCAGGCTGACCTGGGCGCCCGAGGCCATCAGCATCTGCGACACGGTCTGCCCGAACCGGCCATAGCCGACCACGATCGCGCTTGGCGTGTCGCCGCCGTCCGGGCCGGGACGCGCATCCTTGCCGGGCTTCGGGGCGGTAACGAAGCGGCGCGAGAACATCATCAGGAAGGGCGTGGTCGCCATCGACAGCGTGACGACTGCGCCGAACAGGCTCGCCGCCTCAGGCTCGATCAGCAGCGCATCGCGCGCCTGGGTGAACAGCACGAAAGCGAACTCGCCGCCCTGGCTGAGCAGCAGCCCGAACCCCAGCGCGCTGCGGTTGGCGACCCCGAACAGCTTGGCGACCCCGAACATCATCAGCGTCTTGGTTGCGACCACGGCAAGCGCCATCACCACCACGAACAGCGGCCGTTCGGCGACCACCTCAAGGTCGAGCATCATGCCAACCGCGATGAAGAACAGGCCGAGCAGGATTGTGCGGAATGGCTCGACATCCGATTCGAGCTCGTGTCGGTACGGCGAGTCGGCGAGCATCACGCCCGCGATGAACGCCCCGAGCGCGGTCGAGAGGTGGAGCGCCTCCATCACCGCGGCGCTCGCCAGCACGGTGAACAGCCCGGCAGCGACGAACAGCTCGCGCTCGCCCAGCCGCCCGATCAGCTTGAACAAGGGGTTCAGGATGAAGCGCCCCGCAAACACCAGCCCGATGACCGCGCCAAGCGAATAAAGTCCCAGCAGCCAGCCCGGCGGCGTGCCGGCTTCGGGCGGGGAGCGCGAGAGCGTGGCGATGATCGTGATCATCGGGATCAGCGACAGGTCCTGGAACAACAGCACCGAAAAGGCACGCTCGCCCGAGGGCGTGTTGAGCCGGCCCGCCGAGCGGAGCATCGGCAGGACCTGCGCGGTCGAGGACAGAGCCAGCGGCAGGCCCAGGGCGATCGCCGCCGCGCCGCTGAAGCTGGTCCCGGCATAGATGATCGCGCTGATCGCAAGGCCGCACGCCGCGACATGGGCGAAACCGAGGCCGAAAATATCGCGCCGCAGCCGCCAGAGCCGGTTGGGATTGAGTTCGAGCCCGACCAGGAACAGCAGCAGCACGATGCCGAGTTCGGCGATGCCTAGCTTCGATTGAGCGCCGCCGATCAGCGCCAGCCCCTGCGGGCCGATCAGCGCGCCCGCGACCAGATACCCAAGCGTCGCGCCGAGCCCGAGCCGGCGGAACAGCAATACGAAGACGATCGCCGCGCCCAGCAGCAGCACGCCGTCGCGCAACAGCAATGTCGCGTGGCTGGCGTCGGTCACTGCCCGCCCTCGACCGCTTTCAGCGCCGTCGCCTGCGCCGCTGCCTCCGCAACCGCCTCGAAGGCGAGACGGATCGACGGATGGCGCGCGGCATGAAGGCGCGCGGGCGCGAAGATGTCGAGCCCTGGCCAGTTGCCCGGGTCCTCGCGCTCGCCGGCCAGATAGGCCGCCAGGGCGTCGCGCGCGACGGCGAGTTCCTCGGCACTGCGGCCTATCGCATGCTCGCCCATCAGCGCAGCCGACGCCTGGCCGAGCGCGCAGGCGCGCACTTCCTGCCCCAGCGCTGCGATCCGGCCGACATCGTCGACAGCGACGTCGACCGTGACGCGGCTGCCACAGATCGGCGATCGCTTCGACACCGTCGCCTGCGGGTCGGCCAGACGGGCCTGATGCGGGATACTGGTGGCGAGGCGGAGGATTTTGGCGTTGTAGAGCGTGGCCGACATGGCCCCCATGTAGGGCGAACCCGCACCCCCGTCATCCCAGCGAACGCTCGGATCGCATTTTTCTTCAGCGCGGAAAAGGAAAGTGAGATTTCGGCTTTCGCTGCAATCGGAGTTTGGCGAAGAAGCGGATCAGCCTTCCAATTGGCGGATCAGCAGCCGGACGTCGGCATCGAGCTCGGCATCGAGCTGGCGCAGCTTCTCGATCTGCTTGACTGCGTGGATCACCGTGGTGTGATCGCGTCCGCCGAAGCGGCGGCCGATCTCGGGCAGCGAGCGGGGGGTGAGCTGTTTCGCGAGATACATCGCGACCTGCCGCGGCCGGGCGACTTCGCGGGCGCGGCGCGCGCTCGACATCTCGGCCTGGCGGATGCGATAATGGTCGGACACCTTGCGCTGGATCTCGTCGATCGTCACCCGGCGCTGGTTGGCCCGCAATATGTCGGCGAGGGTAGCCTGGGTGAAGTCGACATCGACTGGCTTGCCCGACAGCGCGGCATAGGCGACGACACGGTTGAGCGCGCCTTCGAGCTCGCGGACATTGGCGCTGATCCGGCGGGCCAGGAACATCACCACATCCTGCGGGACCTCGGCCTGCGGCATGCCTTGCAGCTTGCGGGTCAGGATGTTGAGACGCAGCTCGAAATCGGCCGGGTTGACGTCCGCGACCAGGCCCCAGGACAGGCGCGACAGGATGCGGCTTTCGATTCCGTCGAGATCCTGGGGCGAGCGGTCGGCGCTGATCACCAGGCGGCGGCCCGCCGAGATCAGTTCATTCATCGTGTGGAAGAATTCTTCCTGGGTCGATTCCTTGCCCGCGATGAACTGCACGTCGTCGATCATCAGCAGGTCGGCGGCGCGCAGCCGCAGCTTGAAACTATATGTATCCTTGGCACGCATCGCCGAGACGAACTCGAACATGAACTTCTCGGCCGACATGTAGACGACCTTGGCGCCCGGATGACGCGCCAGATATTCATGGCCAATGGCGTGCATCAAATGGGTCTTGCCCAGACCGGTTCCGCCATGGAGGAAGAGCGGGTTGAAGACCAGCTTGCCGCCCTCGGCCAGCGTGCGCGCGGCGTTATAGGCGACCTCATTGGCCTTGCCGACGACGAAGCTGTCGAAGGTGTAGCGGGCTTCGAGCGGAGAGCCGCAGCGAATCTCCGCCTCGACGGCGGGCGCCTCCTCGACGATCTCCTCGGCCGCGCTCGGTTCGGCCGAGAACATCACCGGGCGATCGAAGCCGGACGCTGGCACAATCGACACGCTCCGGATCTGGGGCAACAGCGCGCGCCAGCCGTGAAGGAGATGCTCGATGAAATGGGTGGTGGCCCAGTTCGCCATGAACTCGCTGGGCGCGACGAGGCGCAGCGTGCCCGCCGCCAGGTCGCAATCGCCCAGTGCCAGCGGCTTGAGCCAGCCATCGAAGGTGCGCACGCCGATGCTGCGGCGAAGTCCGGCCCGAATCGTTTCCCATGCCTGGGCGAGGGCGACATCGACACTGCCGACCGACGGCGCGCCATGCATGTCCAACCCGCCAATGTCTTCAGACACGCCGCATCCTTCCCGAACAGCCGGTGGGCTGCTCCCCCGATATTGTCAGAATGAAGGCCGCAGCCCTCCCCCTTCCGAAGGCGTACCTTCGGAACCCCACTCATGAAATCATATTGAGGCCGGTTGCGACAGAATCGCGCCCCAGCCGTGGATGTCACTTATGAAGAAGGCGCGACGCGGATCAAGAGCATCTATTTTGTCATCGCCCCGCAATATGGGGTTGACAGCAGGTAAGCCGGGGCCGTCCCGCGAAAATTATTTTTACCGTGGTTTTACAGTGACTTGAAGCTTCACCTTACAACGAATCAAACTAATTCCGAGGGTTACGTTTTGATGGCCGCCATATGACAGTTTTTGGACGCCGATACGACAAGAGCCCGCCGGCATCGCTGCCGGCGGGCTCTTGTAATCCCCAACCGGATACGCTCAGCCGAGGGCGGCGACGCGCTTGGTGAGCCGGGAGAATTTGCGCGATGCGGTGTTCTTGTGGACAATGCCCTTCGACACGCCACGGAACAGCTCGGGCTGGGCAGCGGCGAGCGCGGCTGCGGCAGCCGTCTTGTCGCCGGTGGCAAGCGCGGACTCGACCTTCTTTACGAAGGTACGGATCCGGCTGACCCGGGCGCCGTTGATCTCGGCGCGACGGTCGTTGCGACGGATGCGCTTCTTTGCCTGGGGCGTATTCGCCATGCTCGTTCAAACCCTAGCTAAAATGACTAAAAACGGCGTGAGACTCAGCCCGCGCCGGGAAGGCCGGGCCAATACACAGGGAGGCTCGGCCGGTCAACCTCAAAAGCCCCTATTTCTGGCATTTGGGGCAGTAGAAGGTCGAGCGGCCGCCCTCGACACGACGTGCGATCGTCGCGCCGCATTGGCAAGCTTCGTTCTCACGCCCATAGACACGCCACTGCTTGGCGAAATAGCCGAGCTCGCCATCGGGCCGTACATAATCGCGTAGCGAGGAGCCGCCCGCCTCGATCGCCGCGCTCAACACCTCGCGGATCGAATCGACCAGCCGGTCGAGCCGCTTGCGCGCAATCTGCCCAGCCGGAGTGGTGGGCGCGATGCGGGTCATGTGCAGCGCTTCGCAGACATATATGTTGCCGAGTCCGGCCACGATCCGCTGGTCGAGCAGCATTGCCTTGATCGGCGCGAAGCGCCCGTCGAGGATCTTGGCGAGATAGGCGCCCGACAGACCGTCGCCGAGCGGTTCGGGACCAAGCGCCCTGAAGGCCGGAAAATCGGCCAGCTCGTCCTTGCGAACCAGATCCACCGAGCCGAAGCGGCGTGGATCGCACAGCGCGAGCACCCGCCCCTCGCTGGTGTCGAGGATAAGGTGATCATGCTTTCCGATCTCGGACGGGTCGATCCGCCATCGCCCCGACATGCCGAGATGGAAGATCATGACATCGTCACGATCGGTCTCGATCAACCCGTATTTGGCGCGCCGGCCCAGAGCGGTGACGGTCGCGCCGGTCATCCGCTGGCGCAGGTCGACGGGAAAGGGCCGGCGCAGATCGGCGCGGCGCACCTCCACCCGCGTCAGGCGGCGGCCCAGGAGCGCCGGTTCAAGACCGCGAACAGTGGTTTCGACTTCGGGAAGCTCGGGCATGGAGCGGACCTAGCCGACACGCGCCCTCAACGAAAGCGGGACCTTTATGGGTGGCGGGCGGCGCATCGCTTGGCTAGAGCGTGCCCATGAGCGAAACTGTTTCCTTCGGCTACACCGAGGTCTCCCCCGAGGAGAAGACCGCCAAGGTCGGCGAGGTCTTCCGCAGCGTGGCCGCCCGTTACGACCTGATGAACGACGCGATGTCGGGCGGGCTCCACCGCCTCTGGAAGGACCGCTTCGTCCGGCTGGTGAAGCCGCGCGCCGGGGAGACGATCCTGGATGTGGCAGGCGGCACCGGCGACATCGCCTTCCGCCTCGCGAGGTCGGGGGCGAAGGTGATCGTGTCGGACATCAATCCGGCGATGCTCGAGGTTGGCAAGGAACGCGCCGCGAAGAAACGGGTCGAAGGACTCGACTGGTCCGAGCAGAATGCCGAGACGCTGGGCTTCGCCGCCAACAGCTTCGATGCCTATACGATCGCCTTTGGTATCCGCAACGTCACGCACCGCGCACAGGCGCTGGCGGAGGCGCACCGCGTGCTCAAGCGCGGCGGCCGCTTCTTCTGCCTCGAATTCTCGACGACGCTCTGGCCGGGCTTCAAGGAAGCCTATGACGTCTATTCGCATCACATGGTCCCCAAGCTCGGCAAGCTGCTGGCCGGCGACGAGGAAAGCTATCGCTACCTGATCGAATCGATCCGCCGCTTCCCGCCGATGGAAGCGTTCCGGGCCGAGATCGCGGACGCCGGTTTCGTCCAGACCCGCGTCGAGCCGATGCTCGGCGGCCTCGTCGCGATCCACAGCGGCTGGAAGATTTGACCAGCAGCGTCATCCATGTCTGGCGACTGCTGCGCTGGGGCCGCACACTCGCGCGCCATGGCGCGCTGCGTGGGATCGAGCGTGATCCGCTGACTCCAGCGCCGGTTCGCCGGCTGGTCAAGCTCGCGCGCTTCGGCGCGCGCGTTCCGAAACAGCCCGCCTATGCCGAGGCCTTCGAGGCGATCGGCCCCGCTGCGATCAAGCTCGGCCAGGCGCTGGCGACGCGGCCGGATCTCGTCGGCGAGCAGGCGGCCGCCGAACTGTTCCGGTTGCAGGATGCGGTCCCCCCCGCCCCGTTCCCGGCGATCCGCGCCGCGATCGAGCAGAGCCTGGGCAGACCGCTCGAGTTTATGTTCTCCTCATTCGACGAGGTCGCGATCGGCGCAGCTTCCATCGCGCAGGTGCATCGCGCGGTGACGACCGAGGGCCGCACCGTCGCGGTGAAAGTGTTGCGGCCCGGCATCGAGGAAGAGTTCGCCCGCGCGATCGAGACCTATGAATGGGCCGCCGCCCATGCCGAGACGATGGGCGGCGAATTAACCCGACTTCGTCCCCGACTCGTCATCGCCACCTTCCGGCAATGGACCGCGCGCGAACTGGACCTGCGCCGCGAAGCCGCCTCCGCTTCGGAACTGGCCGAGAATATGGCGGCGGTGCCGGGCTTCATCGTGCCGACGATCGACTGGAATCGCACTGCTCGCCGCGTGATGACGATGGAATGGATCGACGGCATCAAGCTCGCCGACCGCGCCGCGCTGATCGAAGCCGGGCATGACGGAAAGGCGCTCGGCGCGCTGCTGGTGCAGGCCTTCCTGCGTCAGGCGATCGCCGACGGTTTCTTCCACGCCGATCTCCACCAGGGCAATCTGTTCGCACTGCCCGACGGACGGATAGCCGCGATCGACTTCGGCATCATGGGCCGGATCGACCGGCGCGCGCGCGTCTGGCTCGCCGAAATCCTGCACGGCCTGATCACCGGCAATTACAAGCGCGTCGCCGAGATTCATTTCGAAGCGGGCTATGTGCCTCCGCACCATAATGTCGGCGAGTTCACCACGGCGCTCCGCGCGGTCGGCGAACCGATCCGCGGCCTTGCCGTCAAGGACATCTCGATCGGCCAGATGCTCGACGGGCTGTTCGCGATCACCCGCGACTTCGACATGCCGACCCAGCCGCACCTGCTGCTGCTCCAGAAGACGATGGTGATGGTCGAGGGGGTGGCGACCGCGCTCGATCCCGATCTCAACATGTGGGAGACTTCAGGCCCGTTCGTACAGGAATGGATCCGCTCCGAACTCGGCCCCGAGGCCTGGCTCGCCGACCGCATCGTCGACGACGTCAAGACGCTTGTCGGCCTGCCAGACCTGATCCGCCGGATCGAGGCGCAGTTCCCCACCCCCGGCGGCGCGCCTCCACCCCCGCCGCTGCGCGAGGTGCAGGTGATCCGGATCAGCAATGGCTGGCGCTACGCCGCTGTGGCGCTGCTTGCCGGCGCGGCTGGCGTCGCGGCGGCGCTGCTGGTGGGTTGATGCCACGCGCATACGGTATTACGTAATACGCCATGGACGTCAGCAAGCTTACCGCCAAGAATCAGGTGACCATTCCAGCGGATGTTCGCCAGCGGCTGGGTGTAAAATCAGGCGATCATGTCGCGTTCGAGTGGGAAGGCGACAAGGTGGTCGTGCGCAAGGCGCGGCCGATCGATTGGGCCTGGAGCGTAGCTATAGGATCGACGCTTAGCGAGTGGTCCAGCGATGCCGACGATGAGGCGTTTCGTGACCTTTGAACAGTTCGATACGGTCGTCGTACCATTTCCGTTCAGCGACAGGCAGGCGACAAAACGCCGCCCGGCACTCGTGCTGACCGACGTGAATTTCGCCGATGCCACCGACAATGTGATCCTTGCGATGATCACATCCGCAAAACAGTCTGACTGGCCGGGCGATACAGCGCTCAGCGACCGTGCTGCCGCAGGGTTGCCACAGCCCTGCAAGGTCCGGATGAAGATATTTACCCTCGACCGGCGCCTGATCGAAAAGCGGATCGGAACGCTGTCGTCTGCCGATCGTACCGCTGTAGCTGCCGCCATGAAGAAAGTGATAGCGCTGTGATAGCCCCGCGCATCCTGCTCATCATTGGCGGCGGTATCGCCGCCTATAAGGCGTGCGAGCTGGTGCGGCTGATCCGCAAGGGCGGCGGCAGCGTACGCTGTGTGCTGACCGAAGGGGCTCAGCATTTCGTGACGCCGATGAGCCTCGCCGCGCTGAGCGAGCAGGAGGTCCACACCAGCCTGTGGGATCTCAAGAATGAGACCGAGATGGGGCATATCCAGCTTAGCCGCGAGGCCGATCTGGTCGTCGTCTGCCCCGCCACCGCCGACCTGATGGCGAAGATGGCCGCCGGGATCGCCGACGATCTCGCCACCACGCTACTCCTCGCCACCGACAAGCCGGTGCTTGCGGTCCCCGCGATGAACGTGCGGATGTGGCTCCATGCCGCGACCCAGCGCAACGTCGCGCGGCTGCGCGCCGACGGCGTGACGGTGCTCTACCCCGATGACGGCGCGATGGCGTGCGGCGAGTTCGGCCCCGGACGCCTGCCCGAACCGCCCTTCATCTGGGACGCGATGCTCAAGATGCTCGACGCACCGCGCACCGCGCCCGCACCAGGCATCAAGGGCGGCGCGCTCGCCGGACGCCATGTGCTGGTGACGGCCGGGCCGACGCGTGAAGCGATCGATCCGGTGCGCTACATCGCCAACCGATCCTCGGGAAAACAGGGCTATGCGATCGCCGAGGCGCTGGCGACGCTCGGTGCGCGGGTGACGCTGGTCTCGGGGCCGGTGAGCCTCGCGACGCCGGCGGGCGTCCACCGCGTCGATGTCGAGAGCGCGCGCGAGATGGCGGCGGCGGTCGAGGCCGCGCTACCTGCCGATGTCGCGGTGATGGTCGCCGCAGTAGCCGACTGGCGCGCCGACAGCTCCGCCGGACAGAAGATCAAGAAGGACGGCTCGGGCGCGGCGCCGACGCTGACGCTGGCCGAAAACCCCGACATCCTCGCCGGGCTCGCGAAGAACTCGCGCCGACCGCGCCTGTTGATCGGTTTCGCCGCGGAGACCGAAAAGGTCATCGACCATGCCGTCGCCAAGCGCACACGCAAGGATGCCGACTGGATCGTCGCAAACGACGTGTCGGGCGACGTAATGGGCGGCGACAGCAACAGCGTTCATATCGTCACCCGCGACGGGGTGGAAAGCTGGGAAGCTCTTCCCAAGACCCAGGTCGCCAACCGACTCGCCGCAAGGATCGCCGATGCCTTCTCCTGAGATTTCAATACGACTGAAGCGCCTCGATCATGGCGCAGGGCTTCCGCTACCCGCTTATGCCACAACCCATGCAGCGGGATTGGACGTCGTCGCCGCCGAGAATGTGATCCTGCCCCCCGGCGCGCGCCATGCGGTCGCGACGGGTTTCGCCATCGCCATTCCCCAGGGCTATGAAGTGCAGGTCCGCCCCCGTTCGGGCCTCGCGCTCAAGAACGGCGTCACCTGTCTCAATACCCCCGGAACGATCGATGCCGACTATCGCGGCGAAGTGAAGGTAATCCTCGCCAATCTCGGTCAGGAGCCATTCGAGGTGAAGCGCGGCGAGCGAATCGCCCAGCTGATCCCCGCCGCCGTCCAACGCGCAGCCTTTTCTGAGGTCGACGAATTGGACGAGACGCCGCGTGGAGCTGGTGGGTTTGGCTCGACCGGGCGATAACGGGGTGAAATAAGCCAGATCCATGTCGCTTACCGACCAGCAACTCGACCGCTATGCTCGCCATATCATCCTCAAGGAGATTGGTGGCGCGGGGCAGCAGGCCTTGCTGGGCGCGACGGTCGCGGTGATCGGCGCGGGCGGCATCGGATCTCCGGCGATCCAGTATCTCGCGGCGGCAGGCGTGGGGCGACTGCGGGTGATCGACGACGATGTCGTCGACCTCTCCAACCTCCAGCGCCAGACGCTGTTCGGCACCGCCGACACCGGCCGCCCGAAGGCCGCAGTCGCCGCCGAGCGCGTAGCCGCTATGAACCCCGATGTTTCCGTCGAGCCCGTGACGGTCCGGATTGATGCCGGCACCGCCGACGCACTGCTCGCCGGAGTCGACCTGATCCTCGATGGTTGCGACAATTTCGACACCCGGCTCGCCATCTCCGACGCCGCGACCCGGCTGCATATCCCCCTGGTATCGGCAGCAGTTGGCCAGTTCGACGGGCAGCTCGGCGTGTGGCGTGGCTGGGAAGCGGACAAAGCCTGCTATCGCTGCCTCGTCGGCGACGATCCCGATCAGGCCGGCGTCAGCTGCGCCGACCAAGGCGTGCTCGGCGCGTTGACCGGGGTGATGGGCAGTCTCGGCGCGATGGAAGCGATCCGCGCGATCACCGGCTATGGTGACGATCCAGCAGGTAGGCTGTTGCTGGTTGACGCGCTCGCCTTCCGCTTCCGCACGATCAACGTTCCCAAGGATCCCGCTTGTCGATGCGCGGGCTGACCCTGCTCGTCGCCACCGCCGACGCCGAACGGCTCCACGCGGCGCTGACCTACGCGGCGGCGGGCGCCGCGGCGGGCG
>Ga0157326_1000017_pt1 | contig 14959 bp, 13 predicted proteins | sample MOy2old250510_FD_105391 | JGI IMG/M metagenome (GOLD analysis project Ga0157326, IMG submission 105391) | Arabidopsis rhizosphere microbial communities from North Carolina - M.Oy.2.old.250510 | ecosystem: Host-associated > Plants > Roots > Rhizosphere | place: USA: North Carolina | collected... | reverse complement strand
TGGCGCGCCCGGTATTTCCGGCGTCACCATCCTGCAGAATTGATCGCCATGGATCTTCACTTTTCCGCCCAGGACGAAGCCTTCCGCCGGGAGGTCCGGAAATTCCTCGATGACAATCTCGGCGACCATCTGCGTGCCGGCATGCGCGCCACGCCGACGGTCTTCGTCGAACCCGATATCGGCCGCGAATGGCAGGCCATCCTCCACCGCAAGGGCTGGCTCGCCTATAACTGGCCAGCCGATTGCGGCGGCACCGGCTGGACGACGACGCAGCGCTACATCTTCGAAAAGGAATGCGCGCTCGCCGACGCGCCCAGCCTGCCGGTGCTCAGCCTCAAGCTGCTCGGCCCCGTCATCTGCAAATTCGGAACGCCCGAGCAGCGGGAGCGGATTCTGCCCCGCATCCTCGACGGCACCGATTACTGGTGTCAGGGCTTCTCCGAGCCCGGCGCGGGATCGGATCTGGCCAGCCTGAAGAGCAAGGCGCAGCGCGAGGGCGATCATTGGCTGGTCAACGGGCGCAAGCTGTGGACCACCCATGCGCATCACGCCACGCACATTTTCTGCCTGCTGCGCACCGATCCGACTGTAAAACCGCAGCGCGGGATCAGCTTCATCCTGATCGACATGAACCAGCCTGGCGTCGAAGTCCGCCCTATCCGTGGCCTTGCCGGCGATCATGAGGTCAACGAAGTCTATCTCGACGATGTGACCGCCCCACTCGACAATCTGGTCGGCAAGGAAGGCGATGGCTGGACCATCGCGAAGTTCCTGTTGGAGAACGAGCGCGGCGGCGCCTGTCATGCGCCGAAGCTCCTCACCGATATCCGGAAGCTGCGCCGGGCGGCGGCGGACGAACCCGATGGCCGAGGCGGATCGATGGCGGAGGATCGCAGCTATATGGAAGCGCTGGCGCGGACCGAGTTCGAAGCGCAAGCCCTGGAGATGACCGAGCTGCGCATCCTCGCCGACATGGCAAAGGGCCTGCCGCCGGGGCCACAAACCTCCTTGTGCAAGATGGTCGCATCGACCCTGCGTCAGCAGGTCGACGGGCTGGCGGTACGGCTCTACGGCTATGCCGGCCTCGCGCTTGAGGAGCACCGGCCGCTCTATGGCAACGAAGCCCCCGAGGCGCTGCATGGCAAGGCGGCGCAGATCGCCGCGCCCCGCTATCTGAACAGCCGCGCCTGGACTATCTTCGGCGGCACCAACGAAGTGCAGCACACGATCATCGCCAAGACCGTTCTGGGACTATGAGCATGGCGCGACAGGATTTCACGGGAGACGGACGACATGCAGCATAGTCGCGAAGCGCTGTTGCGGGCCTATCGCCAGATGAAGACGATCCGCATGTTCGAGGAGCGCCTCCACGATGAGATCGCGCTTGGCGAGATCGCCGGATTCACCCATCTTTATGCCGGGCAGGAGGCCTGCGCGGTCGGGGTGTGCGAACATCTCGGCCCCACCGACTACATCATCTCCACCCATCGCGGCCATGGCCATTGCATCGCCAAGGGCTGCGACGTGGTGGCAATGATGAAGGAGATCTACGGATCGACCGACGGCCTGTGCCGCGGCAAGGGCGGCTCGATGCATATCGCCGATATCGGCGTCGGCATGCTCGGCGCCAACGGCATCGTCGGCGCGGGCGCGCCGATCGCCGTCGGCGCGGGGATCACCGCGAAAAGCCAGGGCACGGTCTCGATCGCCTTTTCGGGCGACGGCGCCTGCAATCAGGGGACGACCTTCGAGGCGATGAACATGGCGGTCGTGCTCAAGCTGCCGGTCATCTTCGTCTTCGAGAACAACCATTATTCGGAACATACCGGCGAGGCCTATGCCGTCGGCGCCGAGAGCATGACGGTTCGTTCAGCCGCCTTCGGCATGAAAGCGATCAAGGCCAGCGGGATCGACTTCTTCTCGGTCTATGACGCGATGTGCGAGCTGATCGACTATTGCAAGGCGGGCAACGGCCCCGCATCGATCGAACTCGATACCGAACGCTTCTATGGCCATTTCGAAGGCGACCCGCAGCGCTATCGCGCCAAGGGCGAGGTCGACCGGCTGCGCGAAGAGCGCGACTGCCTGAAGACCTTCCGCAGCAAGGTCGTAGAAGCAAAGCTGCTTGAAGGCGGCGACCTCGACACCATCGACACGGAAGTCGCCGCACTGATCGACCGCGCCGTCGCCGAAGCGCGCGAGGCGCCGCGGCCGACCGAGGCGGACGTCCTCGAAGACGTTTACATCAGCTACTGACGCGGGGATCGATAGAATGGCAAAGAAGATGATCCGCGACGTCATTCGTGACGTGATCGACGACGAGATGGCGCGCGACGACAATCTGATCATGCTGGGCGAGGATATCGTCGGGGGCAATGGCGCGCCCGGCGGGCCCGAGGCGATCGGCGGCATCTGGGGAACATCGGGCGGCCTATGGGCCAAATATGGCGCCGACCGCGTGATCGACACGCCGATCTCCGAGAGCGCCATCATCGGTGCGGCGGCCGGCGCGGCGCTGACCGGCAAGCGCGCCATCGCCGAGATCATGTTCGCCGACTTCATCGGCGTCTGCATGGATCAGATCTGGAACCAGGTCGCCAAGTTCCGCTACATGTTCGGCGGCAAATCACGCTGCCCGCTCGTCATCCGCATGCCCTATGGCGCGGGTTACAACGCCGCCCCGCAGCATAGCCAGTCGATCCACGCGATGGTGACCGCGATGCCGGGGCTCAAGGTGGTGATGCCGACGACCCCGGCCGACACCAAGGGCCTGCTGACCCAGGCGATCCGCGACGACGACCCGGTGATCTTCCTCGAGCACAAGGCGCTTTACGGCGTACAGGGCGAAGTGCCCGACGGCGAATATCTGATCCCCTTCGGCCATGCCCGGCATGTCACGCAAGGCGATGACCTCACCATCCTTGCGACCGGCATGATGGTGGGCTTTGCCGAGAAAGCCGCGGCGCAGCTCGCCGAGGACGGCATCGGCTGCGACCTGCTCGACCTGCGCACCACCAGCCCGCTCGACGAGGAGGCGATCCTCGACAGCGTGGAGCGCACCGGCCGGCTGCTGATCGTCGACGAAGCGCCACCCCGCTGCAGCCTGGCGACCGACCTGTCGGCGCTGGTCGCGCAGAAGGCCTTCGCTTCGCTGCGCGCGCCGATCGAACTGGTGACGGGGCCGCATAGTCCGGTGCCCTTCGCGCGTGAACTCGAAACCGCCTATCTGCCCTCGCCCGAGAAGATCGTGGCGGCGGCGGTGAAGGCCATGTCCTTTCGTCGAGGGTGAACGACATGGCCGATCTGCGCGCATTCGCAATGCCCAAATGGGGCATCGAGATGACCGAGGGCGTCGTTGCCGACTGGATGGTCGCCGAAGGCGTGCCGTTCAAGAAGGGCGATCTGCTAGCCCTGATCGAAACCGACAAGATCACCAATGAGGTCGAGGCCGAGGCCGACGGCATGTTCCCGCGCCTGATTGCCGAAACGGGCGGCACTTACCAGGTCGGCGAACTGATCGCGGTGCTGGCGGGGCCCGGCGAGACCCCGTCGGACGAAGAGGTCGATGCCTTTATCGCGGGGTTCACCCCGGCCAACACCCAGGTTGCGTCGAAAGCGGCCGGCAACGCTCCTCCGACGCCCAGGCCCGTCGAGGCGCCGAAAGCCGCGCCCGCAAAGGCCGCCGCCGCGCGCATTGCCGCCGACGCGAATATCAGCCCCGCCGCCCGCGCTTTCGCCGAGGATCGAGGCATCGACATTGCCGGCATCGGCGGGTCCGGCCCCAATGGCCGCATCACCTTCCAGGACGTGCAGCAGGCGAGCCTGCCGTCGGTCGCCGTCGGCGGCGGAGCACCGGTCGATCTGACGCCGATCGGCAATGCGCTGGACGATGTCTATGCCAGCCCACTGGCGAAGCGGCTGGCCGCGCAGCATGGCGTCGATCTGGCGAAACTGTCCGGCACGGGCCCTAAGAACCGTATCTGCAAGGCCGACGTACTGGCGATGGTAAAGCCCGCAGCCGATGCCGTGCCCGTGGTCTTGGGCCGCCCCGCCGCGGGGAGCAGCGAGATCGTCAGGATGTCGCCGATGCGCAAGGCGATCGCCAGGGCGCTGAGCCACAGCAAGGCGACGATCCCGCATTTCTATCTACGCTCGAAGGTTCGCATCGACGCGATGCTGGCCCTGCGCGCGCAGGCGAAGGCCGCGACGGGCGAAGCGCCGAGCATCAACGACTATATCGTCCGCGCCTGTGCATTGGCGCTCATCCGCCATCCCGACGTCAATATCCAGGTCCATGGCGACGAGATTCACCGCTTCGGCAGTGCCGACATCGCGGTCGCGGTCGCGACGGACAAGGGCCTGATCACGCCGATCGTCAAACAGGCCGAAACGCTGTCGGTCTCCGCCATCTCGCGCACCGTGAAGGCGCTTGCCGACAAGGCCCGCGCAGGCGGGCTCCAGCCGGAGGAGTTCCAGGGCGGCAGCTTCTCGATCAGCAATCTCGGTATGTTCGGGATCGATCAGTTCGACGCGATCATCAACCCGCCGCAGGGCGCGATCCTCGCTGTCGGCGCGGGGGTGCGCCAGCCGATCGAGATCGGCAATGCGCTGGCCTTTGCGACCATCGTCGAGCTGTCGCTATCCTGCGATCACCGTGCGATCGACGGCGCCGTCGGCGCGGAGTTCATGCGGACGCTCAAGGGGCTGTTGGAGGAGCCCTCGTCGCTGACGGCTTAAGCGGCCGACCGGCTTTCCATCCAGACGCGGCTGGTGCGCATCAGTTCGGCCGCCCGCGCGTGGAGATCGGGAAAATTGTCGCGCAACGCCTTCGACCGCTCCTCGACGGCGATCGGCAGGCCATCGGGCAGGACCGCGAGCAGTCCGTCGAGATCGAGGCCGCCCGCACCCAGGGCGACGCGGCCGTCGATCGCCTCGATCAGGATAGCCTGCGGATCCGCCGGGTCGGCGCCGGGCATGGGCGCGTCGCACAGCTGGGCATAGCTCAGCCATGCAGGCGGTATCGCCGCAACATCGGCGATGGTGCCGCCCGACCGGGCCCAGTGGAGCGGATCGATCAGCAGCCCCGCCATCGGCGAGTCCATGGCGCGCAGGATCGCGCTGGCCTGCTGGAGCGTCTTCACCTCGGTGAACAGGCCGAACTCCAGATTGACCCTTATTCCGCCCGGCGTGGCGTGATCGATCAGGGTCGCCAGCTTGGCGGTCGCCGCCCGCTCGTCGGGATCGCTGCTGACGCACAGCACATTGCGCGCGCCCAGCTCCATGCCAACGTCCAGGATGCGCAGATGATCGGGGTCGAGCGGGCCGGGCTTGATCCACACCACCTCTATGTCGAGCAACTTCAGGCCGGTCGCGGCAAGCGCAGCCTTCACGTCGCGCGTCGTGCCGGCGCTCCATTCGGCCGGCTCGATCCACATACCGCCAAAGGCGAATCCCGCTCGCGCCGCGCATTCGACGAGCTCGACCGGCGTGGCCTCGGGCATGATGCCGGACGCCATCGACAGCGGATGGTGGCGGGCCATCTCAGCCGCCAGCCGAGGCCATTGCTGCCGCTACCGATGCTTCGATATCGGCCTTGCTTGGATTGCCGCGCAGCGTCAGCCCACCGTTGACCTGCAGGTTTTCGCCGGTCATGAAACATTCGTCGCTGGCGAGCCACACGCACCCCGCAGCGACGTCCTCCATCGTACCGTAGCGGCCGAGCGGATAGCCTTTGAGAAAGGCATCCAAGACCCCCGGCACGGCGGCGGCATCGGCCGTCATCGGCGTCTCGGTGACGCCGGGTGAAATGCTGTTGATGCGGATGCCCCTGTCGCCGAACTGGTTGGCGACGCTGCGGACCAGATGGTCCGTCCCCGCCTTGGTCGCCATATAGGCGTCATGATCGTGAAACATGACCGTCGCGGTGGCCGAACTGATCTGGATGATCGAACCGCCCCTGCCCTCCATGACCGGGATCAGCGCCTGGAGGAACTGGAAGGGTCCGCGCAGTTGCAGCGCGTAGATGCGGTCGAGATCCTCCTCGGTCGTTTCGAGAAATGGCTTGAGCAGGCCCCAGCCGGTTGCATTGACCGCGATGTCCAGTCCCCCCATCGCTGCGCTGGCCTTGTCGACCATCGCGAAGATGCTGTCGCGCCGGCTGAAATCGCATTCGACGGCAACGCCGCCGATCTCCTGCGCGAGCGACGTCAATACCGCATGGTCACGGCCCGCGACCGCCACCCTGGCGCCCTCGGCCGCGAAGCGGCGGGCGATCGCCTGGCCCATATTGCCGGTGCCGGCCGCGCCGACCACCAGCGCCTTCTTGTTTAGCAGACGGCTCATCAGACATATTCCTCGTTTCGCGGCATCCGGCGCAGCGCTTGCCCGGCCGTCACGTCGATCAGTTGGCCGGTGACGAAAGCCTCGTCGCTGGCCAACCAGAGCGCGCAGTTGGCGATGTCCTCGACTGTCGGGAAACGGCCCAGCGGCATCTCCCTGATGAAGGCGCGAGTCACTTGCTCGATCGCGAAATAAGCGTCGGACATCGCGCTTCTGGTGAAACCCGGCGCGATCGAATTGACGCGGATTCCCCGGTTGCCCAGCTCGTTGGCGGCCACCCGCACCATCACGTCGGCACCGCCCTTGGAGCCGGCATAGGCCGCCTGCCCTGGGGCCTGCACCAGGGCGGTCAGCGACGACGTGGTGATGATCGATCCGCCATCGGCCATTGCGAGCGCCATCTGCTTGATGAACAGCCCCGTGCCGACGAAATGGACATCGGCCTGGATACGCAATTCCTCCGCGCTGGTCTCGAGAATCGAACCGCCGGCGCCAGCCACCCCGGCATAGTTGATCGCGACGTCGAGCCTGCCGAAATGCGCGAGCGCCGCGGCGGCAAGCGCCGACACCTCGCTTTCGCTGGTGATGTCGCAGCCCAGCGCAACCGCTCCGAGATCGGCCGCGACAGCCGCGACGGCATCCTTGCGCCGTGCCGCAAGCACCAGCTTCGCACCTTCGCGAGCGAAGCGCCGCGCCGTCGCCGCGCCCATGCTGCGCGGATCGGACGCGCCGAGTATCACCGCGACCTTCCCGTCGAGACGACCCATCATCTTCTCCTCTGGTCGGATCAATATTCTTCGTTGTCGAGCAGGGTGAAGCGGCGAAAGGAGAAGCCCCACACGCCGTCGCGTTTGCGATATTCGTCCTCATAGCAGCCATGGACGCGCAGCCGCTTGCAGTCGGCGGTCCGCGCGATCTCGCTACTGTAGGAACGGCCGGTCGCCCAGTTGTCGCCGATCTCGACCGCCCCCTGCGACACCATCATCACCACGAAGGGAAAGCCGGCCATCGCCTCGCGCCAGGCGGCCACAATAGCGGCGCGGCCATTCACAGGGTCGGGCCCGAACAGATACCATGTGGCGTCCTCGTCCCACGTCGATCCCCAGAGCGCGGCGTCGCGCAGGTTCACACCGTCGGCGTAGCGGGCCAGCAGGTCATTGATCGCGACGCGATCGGCGGCGTCGCTCACAACTCGCTGTCCAGCGGCAGATCGCCATGGATACCGCAGGCATCGTTGAGCAGTTCGTGGAATCGCTGGACCCGCTTTTCCTGCCCCGAGATGATACCGCCCCGATAGCCCTTCGAATGCAGGCCCTGCTGCTGACCGACCGCGACCGACATGTCCTGGTCGGCGACATAGCCGAGTGTCGCCTGGCCATAGATCACGACTTCGCGCTCGGCCGGGGCAAACGGCACGGTACCGACCGGGGTGATCACCTCCTTGCGGCCCTTGACCGGGGGCATCAGATACCAATGGTCGAAGATGCATCGCTCGGGATCGGTGGGATGCGGCTCCGACCGGAGAATCTGGAAACCGTCGGGGCTCATCGTGATCGTCGTATTGGGCCACAGCGTATAATGATAATAATCGGTCAGCTGGCTGTCGGTCATCGTCTGGAAATGGACGAAGCCACGTTCGGGCCCCAGCCGGCGCTTCGCCTGCTGAATGGCGCGGCGCGCCTCGGTTGCGCGGTCGATGAAGTCGGCCGGATCGAGGCCCCATTCGCGCAGGCTGTCCTCGATCAGCGGCTGCATCGCATCGGGATAGTCGAGCCGCTTCGACGGGTGGCAGCCCTTCTGCACCATGCGATTATGGCCGCTTGGATACATCTCGAAGCTGGTATCGGTATATTCGTCGTCGATAAAGGTTGCGAGTTCCGGGTGAAGCGTCGGCAGATGATAGCTCTCGTTGAAATTGTCGCGGATGATCTTCCAGTTGCAGGGAATCTCGCAACGCACGTCGAGCACCCTGGTCATCGTCTCCATCCGATAGCCCGCGAGCTGCTCGGGCAGTGGCGCGAGCCAGTCGAGCAGCGGCTGGGCATCCTTGTCCATGTTGAACCAGACGAACGGCCCCCAGACGGCGCAGGCGATTTCGGTCAGGTGCGCCTTGCCGCAGGGATTGCCGCTGGGAAAATCCTCGGCGTCCTGCGCGAACGCCAGCACGCCGTCCTTGCCGAACTGCCAGCCATGATAGGAGCAGGTGATCCGATCGCCGCTGCCCATGTCCGACCAGAGCAGGCGATTGCCGCGATGGATGCAGGCGTTGAAGAAGGCGCGGATCGACCCGTCGTCCTGGCGGATCATGAAGACGCTGTCGCGCATCAGACCATGGGTGATCCAGTCGCCGGGCTCCTCGAGATCGGCCAGCATGCCGCCGATATGCCAGACCTTTGAAAAGACCCTGTGCCATTCGGCGTGGGCCCAGCGCTTGGAATAATAGCGCTCCCCGGTAATCGGATCGCCGCGCACCGGCGGATCATGATCCTCGAGCGTCCGGCCCAGAAAATGCTCCTTGGTCATCGCCCAGTCCTTATCCTTCCACCGCTCTGTTCACGCGCGCTGTTTCGCCAGTGTAGGACCGGCCACTCTGCTGCATAAGCTGAGCATTCTACTAGGAATGCCGACGCACGCGGCCGGCCGATCCTAGCAGAAGTGCAAGTCGCGCCGCGGCCCGGCGCCGTTTAGCCTCGGCGGCCTGTGATTATCGCGCAGCCGGCGGCATGCGCCATCGCCTTGAAAGCAGGAGTACCGGCCGTACCCATGTCTGCCCCCGACCAGCCGGATTTCGACGCCATCGTCTCGCGCCGGCAGATCGCCGATCTGACGATGGCCTGTTGCCGTGGAATCGACCGTGCCGACGAGGCTTTGCTCAAGAGCGTCTTCCACGAGGACAGCGTCGTCGTCAGTGGCGTCTTCAACGGCAGCGGTCCGGACTTTGCCGAGCATATCTGCTGCATCCTCCGTTCGGTGTTCGACCAGACATTCCACTCGATCGCCAATCAGTGGATCGAGGTGACCGGCGACAGCGCGATCGGCGAAACCTACGTCATCGCGGTCTCGACCATGACCGACATCGACAAGGGCAAGTCGGAGATGCTGAACGGAGGCCGCTATCTCGACCGCTTCGAGCGCCGCGACGGCATCTGGAAGATCGCCGAACGCACATTCGTGAGCGACTGGAGCCGGGTCGACCGCAGCAGCGCCATGTCCGATGGCCCCGCGGCCCCGCTCGAACTGCGTGGAGCGATGGGGCCGGACGATCCGGTCTATGGCTTCTGGCATTGAGGCCGGACCGCGAATTTCAGGAATGATCAGGATGACCATGAACCGCCGCTTCCTGCTTCGCTGCCGACCGCAGGGCATGATCCAGCCGTCCGACTTCGAGCTGGTCGACGCGCCTCTGCCCGTGCTCGGGCCAGGCGAGATCCTCATCCGCAACCATTATGCGTCGCTCGATCCGGCGATCCGCGGCTGGCTCGACGATGCGCCCAGCTATCTGCCGCCGATCGCCCTTGGCGATGCCGTCCGCGCAACCACGGTCGGGGTGGTCGAAGCAAGCAACGCGTCCGGTTTCGCGCCCGGCCAGTGGGTAATGGGCCTCAACAAGATCGAGCATTATTCGGTAGCATCCGAAGGCGGCTTCACCAGCCCGATCGATCCGTCGATCTTACCCTCGGTCACCAATTATCTGTCGGTGATCGGCGCGGTGGGCCTAACCGCCTATTTCGGCATCGAGGACGTGCTGCAACCGAAGCCGGGCGACACCCTGCTGGTGTCCGGCGCGGCTGGCGCGGTCGGCTCGCTGGTCGGCCAGCTCGGCAAGCTCGCGGGCGCGCGCGTCGTGGGCATCGCTGGCGGCCCTGCCAAATGCGCACGGCTGCTGAACGACTATGGCTTCGATGCGGCGATCGATTATCGCGGCAAGGATGTCGATGCCTTGTCGGCGGCGATCGGAGAGGCCTGTCCGAACGGGATCGACCTCGTGTTCGAGAATGTCGGCGGCATCGGCCTCGACGCCACGCTGCTGCATATCAACGAACATGCCCGCATCGCGCTGTGCGGGCTGATCTCCGAATATAACAGTGCGCCACACGGCACGCGGAACCTGTGGCAGGTGATCGCGCGGATGGCGACGATCCATGGCTTTCTGATCAAGGACTATCTCCACCGCTTTCAGGAAGGCGGCGCGGCGATGGCGAAGCTGGTCGGTCAGGGCAAATTACGCTTCGACGAACATATCGACGAAGGGATCGACAACGCCTTCCCGGCTTTCCTCCGGCTGTTCGAAGGGAGCAACGACGGCAAGATGATTCTCAAGCTGATCTGACAGGCCCCGTCGCTGCCCACCGCGATGTGGAGCGTCGCGCCCCCCCCTCAGTCGCGCAGCCCTATGACAATTTGGAGTGGTTGCCTTCCGGCCGAAACCTACAGTGGCCCGGACCGATCGATAGGGGGCGATGGCGATAGCCGGGCGCTTCGACGAGGTCGAATGCCATGGAGATGGACGATGACCGAAGACGTCGAATGGGATCTGGAGGCCGACGTCGTCGTTCTGGGCTCTGGCGGGGCGGCAATGACCGCGGCGATTTCCGCGCATGATTTCGGCGCGAAGGATGTCGTCATCCTGGAAAAGAGCGGGATGATCGGCGGGACCACCGCCATGTCGGGCGGCATGCTCTGGATTCCCAACAACCATCATCAGCGCGAAGCCGGCATCGAGGACTCGGACGACGACATCGTGGCCTATCTCGACGCGCTCGCGCCCGGCGCGCTCGACCCCGATACGCTCATGGCGTTCATGGAGAACGGCCCGGAGATGATCCGCTATCTGGCCGACAAGACGCCCGTCCGCCTTCATGCCTATGCCGACTTCCCCGACTACCAACCTTATCTGCCGGGCGCCAAACCCGACGGTGGGCGGTCGTTGGACAATGCGGCTTTCTCCTTCGATCTGCTGGGGAAGTGGGCGACCCGGGTGAACCCGACCAAGATGGCCTATCCGGTCCGCGGCAGCCTGATGGAGGCGATCAACGGCACGCTGGACGAAGCCACTCTCGCCGAGCGCGAAAAGCACGATTATCGCGGGCTGGGACAGGCACTCGCCGGGGCGCTGTTGAAGGCCGTGCTGGACCGCGCCATTCCGGTCGAGTTCGAGAAGCGCGCCCGCAAGCTGGTCAAGGACGGTGAACGGGTGGTCGGCGTCGTCGCCGAAGATGCCAATGGCCGCGACTTTCGCGTGCGGGCCCGCCGCGGCGTGGTCATTGCCACCGGCGGCTTCGAGTGGAACGAGACCCTGGTTAAAGCCTTCCTGCGCGGCCCGCTTACCGGCCCGGTCAGCGTGCCGGAGAACGAAGGCGACGGCCTGCTGATGGCGATCGAGGCCGGCGCGCAGCTCGGCAATATGCAGAACGCCTTCTGGCAGCAGAGCGTACTCGAATTCAAACCGCAGCACCGCGCCGCCAAACCCAATTATCTGCTGGGCTCGGACGAACGGGCCCGTCCGGGCGCCATCCTGGTCAATCGCGCCGGGAAGCGGTTCGTGAACGAGGCGGCCAATTCAACGCCATGGGCAAGGCTCTGCACGCCTTCGATGCCGGCACCCACACTTACGCCAACCTGCCTTATTGGCTGATCATCGATCAGCGCTACAAGAATAGATATCCGACGTTCAACTCGCCGCCGGGGGGGCCAATCCCCTCGTTCATGATGAAGGCCGACACGCTGGAAGACCTGGCCGAAACGGCGGGAATCGACGCCGACGGCCTGATAGTCACCGTGGCGCGGTTCAACGACCTGGTCCGCAACGGCCATGACGACGACTTCAATCGCGGCGACAACAGCTACGACAATTTCTACATGTGGGGCGATCCCGAATTCGATCCGCCATATCGCACGCTCGGCGTGATCGATCGGGGGCCCTATTATGCCGTCAGGATGGAATCCGGCGCTCTGGGCACCGCCGGCGGACCGAAAACCAACGGCGACGCCCAGGTTCTCGATTGGTCCGGCAACCCGATACCGGGCCTATATGCGGCAGGTAACGCCATGGCCGCGGTGCTCGGCGAAGCCTATGGCGGTGCCGGCGGCACGCTCGGCCCGGGCCTGACCTTCGGCTATATCGCCGGACGTCATCTGGGAACCCATCTGCCCAATCGCTGACGTCCGGCGATGCCGAATTGAGCGTCACGAAGTCGCTCGCGCGGCCGGCCAGGACCACCTGCCGCATCGATCCCGTCAGCCGTCGATATATTTCATCAAGGTGTTCTGGAACTGGCGGATCTGGATTTCCTGGTAGTTCGCCAGCTGCACCTCGCCATTGGCCGAGCTCTTGAGACCTTCCTGGACATAGGGCAGGTTTTCCATATCCTGCTCGAACACGTCACCGAGGATGCCGATCTCGGTCGCCGCGGTCCATTTCTCGTCATCGGTCAGGAAATGCATCTTGGGTGCGCGCGGCGCGTCCTGCCCAGGCGGCACGCGGGTCAGGATGCGCACTTCCATCAGGCAATGGTCGACATCGTGCCATGGGCGCCAGCGATAGACGATGTTCGGCTGGAAGCCGGCCCAGGGGCTCATGTTCGGAAAGACGTTGTAGAGCAGCGCATCCATCATCTCGCTGTCCGATGCAAAGCTGACGTCGTGCCCGAACATCCGCGTCGTCGTCTCGCGCAGGCTCTGGCCGAGCGCGGCGCGCGCGGTCGTGCCTTCCGGCACTTTGATGTTGAAGCCGCTACTGCCCTCCTCCGCAGCGTCGTAATTATCCGACGAGCGGCCGTTATATTTGATGAATTCGTCGACGATCCACTGCTGCGGCTTACCCTCGGGATCGATGTGCGGAGACATCGTCCCGAACGGGGTGACGGTCAGGTTCACATGGTCGCCATAGATATTGTACATCGAATTGGCGTCGCCGGTGAACGGCAACAGCTGGGGGTGAGTGATGACCGTGTGCCAGCTCTCCATGAAGGCCTCCATGACGACCTTCCAGTTGGCGGGCACGACCTTGCCCACCCACAACGCTGTCACGCACTCCTCATGCCGCCACCGTTTGAAATGTTCGGGCATCGGCACGAGGAATTCCTCCAGGGTCGGCCCCTCCTTCGCTTCGCGGATGAAGATATAGCCGGCCCAGATGCCAACCGACACTTCGGGCAACTGCATCTTCTCGTTCGAAAGATGGGTGAAGTCCCACCGGCAGGGGATCGTCTTCATCGACCCGTCATTGTTCCAGGTGAAGCCGTGGAACGGGCATTGCAACTCGCCGGTCCAGCCATCGTCGGTCTTGAGCTTGCGGCCGCGATGCAGGCAGACATTGTAGAAGGCTTTCACCGAACCATCCTCCTGCCGCATCAGCAGGAAGGATTTGCCGACATTCTCATAGACGACATAGTCCCCGGCCTCGGGCAGGTCCTCCTCGCGCGCGGCGAACTGCCAAACCTTGGGCCACATCTTCTGCTTCTCCAGCTCGAAGAAGGCGGGATCGGTGTAGCGACTGGCAGGGATCGGCGCCGATCCGAGATTTTCGTAGACGTCCTGATAGAGGAACTCCGGCACCTCATTGGTGTCGTCCAAGGCGAGGTCGCGATAGGAAGGGCCGGGACAGCGGGGCAGCGGTTCGCCCTTTATCTGCGGCGGGGCTTTTACCTGCGGATCGCCGTCGGCCATGGTTCGAATCTCCTCTTCCGCGGACAATCTAGCCCAACCGCAAGGCGCTTTGACCTATAGATTGCGACAGGCCCCGGCGATCGTCCCGCCATCCTATCTCAGCCATCGGCACTGGCGCTGCGCCATGATAAGCTGAAACGGACGGGAGAGTCATGAGCGCGACCAACAGCAGGATAATCCTCGCCCGCCGCCCTGTCGGGGTCCCGGTCGCGGCGGATTTCGCGCGCGATGATGTTGCGCTGCCCGTTGTCGCGCCGGGGACTATCTTGGTGCGCAATCGCGTGCTCGCGATCGATGCCGCGATTCGCGGCTTCCTCGACGACCGCCCGAGCTATCTGCCCCCGGTCGCGCTGGGCGATCCGGTGCGCGGCATGACGCTGGGAGAGGTGGTCGACAGCGCGATCGAGGGGTTCGCCCCGGGCGACGTTGTTCGCGCACTCGCGCAGTGGGAGGAATATAGCCTGCTCGACGCGGACGCGCTTGGACTGGAAAAGTGCAGCATTGCCGAGAATGAGGGATTGTCGCTGCACATGGGTACGCTCGGTCCGTCGGGGCTGACGGCCTATGTCGGGCTCCACGTGATCGGAGAGATCAAGTCGGGCGACACCGTAGCGATCAGCGCCGCCGCCGGCGCGGTCGGCAATATTGCCGGGCAAATCGCACGGCTGCGGGGTTGCCGCACCATTGCCATCACCGGCGGCGAGGACAAGGCCCGGCTGTGTCGCGACATCGGCTTCGACACGGTGATCGACCACCGTGCGCCGGGCGCCCTCGACGCGAAGATCGCACGGGCCGCCCCCAATGGCGTCGATGTGTATTTCGACAATGTCGGGGGCGAGATCCTCGACACGATGCTCAACCATCTGGCGATGCACGCCCGCGTCGTGATCTGCGGCATGATCGCCAACTACAACAATGCCGACGAGCCCTATCCGGTCCGCAACCTGTGGCA
>Ga0157326_1000016_pt1 | contig 15239 bp, 10 predicted proteins | sample MOy2old250510_FD_105391 | JGI IMG/M metagenome (GOLD analysis project Ga0157326, IMG submission 105391) | Arabidopsis rhizosphere microbial communities from North Carolina - M.Oy.2.old.250510 | ecosystem: Host-associated > Plants > Roots > Rhizosphere | place: USA: North Carolina | collected... | reverse complement strand
GACGACTATATCGACCATCTGTGCGAAGCGATGCTGCCTGCCGTGGCCGCCGCCGGACTGGCCGACGCGGTCGACGCCTTTTGCGAGGGGATCGGCTTCACCCCCGCCCAAACCCAGCGCGTCTTCGATGCGGCGAAAGCGGTGGGGCTGCCGGTCAAGCTCCACGCCGAGCAGCTGTCGAACCTGAGCGGCGCGGCGCTGGCGGCGAAGGCGGGGGCGCTGTCGGCCGATCACCTCGAACATCTCGATGGGGCTGGGGTGGCCGCAATGGCCGCAGCCGGAACGGTCGCGACGTTGTTGCCGGGCGCCTATTACTTCATGCGCGAGACGCAGCTCCCGCCGATCGCTGCGTTGCGCACGGCGGGCGTGCCGATCGCGCTGGCGACCGACTGCAATCCCGGCACCTCGCCGCTGACCTCACTGCTGCTGGCGATGAACATGGGAGCGACGCTGTTTCGCTTGACCGTCGGCGAATGCCTCGCGGGGGTAACCCGCAACGCCGCCCGCGCGCTCGGCCTTCTCGGCGAGACGGGGACGATAGCGGCCGGCAAGAGCTGTGACCTCGCGATCTGGAACATCGAGCGCCCTGCCGAGCTCGTCTATCGCATCGGCTACAATCCCCTCCATGCGCGCATCTGGAAAGGCCTATGAGCGACATCATTCTCACACCCGGCTCGGTCCCGCTCGACCATTGGCGCGCCATCTATCGCGGCGCCACGCCCAGCCTGGACAAAGCGTGCGCGCCGGGCATTGCCGAGAGCGCCGCGGCAGTCGGCCGCATCCTGGTGCGGCACGAGCCGGTCTATGGGATCAACACCGGCTTCGGGAAGCTGGCGAGCGTCAAGATCGGCGACGACGACCTCGCCACGCTCCAGCGCAACATCGTGCTCAGCCATGCCGCAGGCACCGGCGCCCCCTCCCCTGCGGCGATCATCCGGCTGATGATGGCGCTCAAGCTCGCCAGCCTCGCGCAGGGCGCATCGGGGGTGAAACCCGAGACGATCGACCTGATCGAGGCGATGCTGCTCGTGGGGTTGACTCCGGTAGTACCCGCGCAGGGCTCGGTCGGCGCAAGCGGCGACCTCGCCCCCCTCGCGCACATGGCGGCAGCGATGATCGGCATTGGCCATATCGAGGTGTCGGGACAGCGGCTCACCGCCGAAGGCGCGCTCGCCCGCGCCGGGCTCACCCCACTGACACTCGGCCCAAAGGAAGGGCTCGCGCTGCTCAACGGCACGCAGTTCTCGACTGCCAACGCGCTCGCCGGGCTGTTCGAGACCGAAATCCTGTTCCAGTCGGCGTTGATCACCGGCGCGCTGTCGACCGAGGCGGCAAAGGGCTCCGACACCCCCTTCGACCCGCGCATTCATGCGCTGCGCCGCCAGCCCGGGCAAATCGAGACGGCGGACGCGCTGCGCCGGCTGATGGCCGGCTCCGCCATCCGGGCGAGCCATCTCGATAACGACGCGCGCGTACAAGATCCCTACTGCCTGCGCTGCCAGCCCCAGGTGATGGGGGCGGCGCTGGATATCCTCGTCAACACCGCTGCGACGCTGAACGCAGAGGCGAATGGGGTTTCGGACAATCCGCTGATCTTCCCCGACACCGACGAAGCGCTATCGGGCGGCAATTTCCACGCCGAGCCCGTCGCCTTCGCCGCCGACATCATCGCGCTCGCCATCTGCGAGATCGGATCGATCAGCGAAAGGCGGATCGCGATGCTGGTCGATCCGGCGCTGTCGGGCCTGCCCGCCTTCCTGACCCCCCAGCCCGGCCTCAATTCGGGCTTCATGATTCCGCAGGTGACGGCCGCCGCGCTTGTTTCCGAAAACAAGCAACGCGCGACGCCGGCGAGCATCGATTCGATCCCGACCTCGGCCAATCAGGAAGACCATGTTTCGATGGCGGCGCATGGGAGCCGCCGCCTGCTAGACATGGCGCAGAACGCCAGCGCGGTCGTCGGCATAGAACTGCTTGCGGCTGCACAGGGCTGCGAGTTCCACGCCCCGCTACGGTCGAGCCCGCCGCTCGAAGCGGCGAAAGCCCGGCTGCGGCAGGATGTGACGATGCTCGACCACGACCGGCACTTCCACCCCGACATAGAGGCGGCCAACGCTATCGTCCGTTCGGGCGAGCTGATCGCCGCAGCGGAAATCGCACTGCCGGGGCTTGGCTGATGCACGACTGGCTCGACGTCCGGCGCGGCGATGCGCCGCTGGTGGTGGCTTTCCCGCATACGGGCACCAACATTCCACGAAATCTCGAAGGCGACTTCGTCTCGCCCTGGCTGGCGCGCAAGGACGCCGACTGGTGGATCGACCAGGTCTACGCCTTCGCTATCGGGCTCGGCGCAACGACAGTACGCACCCGCATCTCGCGCAGCGTGATCGATGTGAATCGCGATCCTTCGGGCGCGTCGCTTTATCCCGGACAGGCGACGACCGAGCTGTGCCCGACCACCACCTTCGTCGGCGAACCGCTCTACCGCGTAGCGACACCCGACGCCGCCGAGATCGCGCGGCGGCGGAAGACCTGGTTCGATCCTTATCACACCGCGCTCGCAGCCGAACTCGGCTTGCTGCGCGCGGCGCATGGCAAGGTCGTACTCTATGATGCGCATTCGATCCTGAGCCGCGTGCCACGCCTGTTCGACGGTGAATTGCCGCTGTTCAACATTGGCACCAATGGCGGCGCGACCTGCGATCCCGCGCTGGCCACGGCGGTGACCGGGATCTGCGCGGCGAGCGGGCAGAGCCTCGTTCTCGACGGGCGTTTTCGCGGCGGCTGGACCACCCGCCATTATGGCCAGCCCGCGCAGGGCGTCCACGCCATCCAGATGGAGCTGGCGATCCGAGGCTATATGGATGAACCCGCCTTGCTATCGGTAGCCAATTGGCCGCCCGCTTTTGATCCCATCCGCGCCGAGCGGATCGCCCCCATCCTCACCGACATCCTCAGAGCGTGCATCGCCTTTGCCCGTCAGGAAGACTGAACCATGAGCCGTATCGACAACAGCCGCATCATCAAACCCGCGACCGGTACGCGGTTGAGCGCGAAGAGCTGGCTCACCGAGGCACCGCTGCGGATGTTGATGAACAACCTCCATCCCGATGTCGCCGAACGGCCCGAGGAACTGGTCGTCTATGGCGGCATCGGCCGCGCTGCGCGTGACTGGGAAAGCTATGACAAGATCGTCGAGACGCTGAAGCGGCTCGATAGCAACGAGACCCTGCTCGTCCAGTCGGGCAAGCCGGTCGGCGTGTTCCGTACCCATGAAGACGCCCCCCGCGTCCTCATCGCCAACAGCAACCTCGTGCCGCACTGGGCGAACTGGGAGCATTTCAACGAACTCGATAAGCGCGGCCTCGCCATGTACGGCCAGATGACCGCCGGCTCATGGATCTATATCGGCACCCAGGGTATCGTTCAGGGCACCTACGAAACCTTCGTCGAAATGGGCCGCCAGCACCATGGCGGCGACCTTGGCGGCAAATGGCTGCTGACTGCGGGCCTGGGCGGCATGGGCGGGGCGCAGCCGCTCGCCAGCGTGATGGCGGGGGCATCGTGCCTCGCGATCGAATGCCAGCCGAGCCGGATCGAAATGCGGCTGCGAACCGGCTATCTCGACGTCGCCGCATCGACGATCAACGAGGCGATGGCGGTAATCGAGCAAAGCTGCGCGGCGCGGAAGCCGATCTCGGTCGGCCTGCTCGGCAACGCGGCGGAGATCCTGCCCGAGATGTACCGGCGCGGCATCCGCCCCGACCTGCTGACCGACCAGACTTCGGCCCATGATCCCGTCAACGGCTATCTGCCGATCGGCTGGACCGTCGCCGAGTGGATCGAACGGCGCGAACGCGAGCCCGAAGCGGTCGCCAGAGCCGCCAAGGCGTCGATGGCGGTCCATGTCCGCGCGATGCTCGACTTTCAGGCGGCGGGCGTGCCGACAACGGACTATGGCAATAATATCCGCCAGGTGGCCAAGGACGAGGGCGTGTTAAACGCCTTCGACTTTCCGGGCTTCGTCCCCGCCTATATTCGCCCGCTGTTCTGCCAGGGCATCGGACCGTTCCGCTGGGTGGCGCTGTCGGGCGATCCCGAGGACATCTACAAGACCGACGCCAAGGTGAAGGAGTTGCTACCGGCCAACGCGCATCTCCACAACTGGCTCGACTTGGCGCGCGAGAAGATCCGCTTTCAGGGCCTGCCCGCGCGGATCTGCTGGGTCGGCCTCGGCGATCGCCACCGGCTCGGTCTCGCCTTCAACGATATGGTCGCATCGGGTGAACTGAAGGCCCCGATAGTCATCGGCCGCGATCATCTGGACTCGGGATCGGTTGCTTCGCCGAATCGCGAGACCGAGGCGATGAAGGACGGGTCGGACGCGGTCAGTGACTGGCCGCTGCTCAACGCGCTGCTCAACACCGCATCGGGGGCGACATGGGTGTCGCTCCACCATGGCGGCGGCGTCGGCATGGGTTTTTCGCAGCATAGCGGCATGGTGATCGTCGCCGACGGCACCCCCGAAGCCGCCGTGCGGCTCGAGCGGGTGTTGTGGAACGATCCCGCGACCGGCGTCATGCGTCATGCCGATGCGGGGTACGAGATCGCCCGTGAATGCGCGCAGGAAAAGAGCCTCGACCTGCCGGGCATCATCGGATGAACGCTACGATGACCCTTCGCCATGGTTCGTCTTCAGCGACGGACAGACCTGTGTCCGGCAGTCGGGCCGGCTCGCTCGACCAGCGAATCCGCGAAGATATCGTCGCCAAGATCAGGTCCGGTCTATGGCGTCCCGGAGACAAGATTCCCACCGAACGCGAGCTGACCGAACAATATGGCTGCTCGCGCATGACCGTGAGCAAGGCGATTTCGTCGCTCGTTCTGGCTGGGCTCATCGAGAGGAACAAGAAAGCCGGTTCCTTCGTCTGCCAGCCTCCGCTGGAAACCGCAGCCTTCGGCATTCCCGATCTCGCGCAACTCATCCGCGCACGTGGCGACGATTATGACTTCGCGTTGCACGGCCGGCAAGTGCTGGCGAGCAGTGAGATGCTGGGCGCCGATGGCGAGCAGCTCGAACTGGTGGGAGTCCATCTCGCCAATAGCATGGCATTCGCAATCGAGTACCGGATCATCAACCTCGCCGCCGCACCAGCTGCGCGGGAAGCGGATTTCGAAACGGTTCAGCCGGGGACCTGGCTGATCGGCCATATCCCCTGGTCCAACGCGCGGCATCGCATAAGCGCGCGCGCCGCTGGGCAGGATGCCGGGTTGCTCGGGGTCGAAAAGACCACGGCCTGCCTGTCGGTGGAGCGTTGGACGTGGCATGGTGGTTGTCCGGTGACCTATGTCAGGAGCCTGTTTCCTGGGCACCGTTATGATCTTATCGCCGAGTTCGCGCCGACGTAGATTGCCGTTGCGCGAAAGTTGGCGCGACCCCGCGATCCTGCGGATCGGCGAGCCGCACAGCTGTGTCCCTCACTACAGCACCAGCTTCATTCTCAATTGTCGAGATGAGGCGATTCAAGATTTCGTCCCGGTCCATCGTCACTGCCTGCGTGATCAATAGCCGCTTCCAGTCCGATCAAGCGCGTCTCTGTTGGCAGAGCTAAATTGGCCACGCTTACAACTTTTCGATTTGATTAATAGACCGTCCATTCGGGCTATTAATTTGCGGAGTTGAGTCAGGGAAAAGGAGAATAGAACATGAAATATCAAAGGCTATCCTCATCTGTCATTGCGATGGCGATAATGATGGGCGCATCTGTTGCCGCCGCGGAGGCCCCGCTTGAAAGCGGGCCAGCTCCTGCCAATGCAGCGGTCCCCGATCAGAGCGAGATGACTGACATCGTAGTTACTGCGCAGCGCAGGTCTGAATCGATCAACCGCGTTCCCTTGTCTATTCAAGCCTTCAGCGGCGAAAAACTTTCCAATTCCGGCATTACGGATGCCTCCAGCCTGCCCATGCTTACTTCTGGACTGAATTTCTCGCGATCAAGCGCGAATACGCCGATTTACACGATGCGCGGGGTTGGCTTCAACACGCCGAACTTGTCGTCCACGTCACCGGTTGGCGCGTATTACAACGAAGTCGCGCTTCCTTATCCCTATATGACGAATGGGCCGATCTATGATCTCGAACGCGTCGAGGTACTCAAGGGGCCGCAAGGAACGCTCTACGGGCGTAATACCACGGGTGGCTTGATCAATTTCATCACCAGTAAGCCCGGCGACGGAATGGAGGTTGGACTTTCCACAGAATTAGGTAACTATCGGACCTATAACTTCGAAGGCTATATCAGCGGACCTTTAACCGATACTGTGGGTATTCGCGTTTCCGGTCGCTGGGAAAACTCCGACAAGGGCTGGCAGCACAGCGTCACGCGCAACGACACCCTCGGCAAGAGGGACCGGCTCGCCCTGCGCGGAACGCTCGTCTGGAATCTGACCGATCGTTTCTCCCTTGATCTCATAGCATCCTATTGGCGCGACAATTCCGATACAATCGCCGGTCAGGCTGTAGTGCTGGCGCCCGATCAGCCTATGTTCGTGCAACCGGGCGTCGCGTCGGGTGTACGGAACAATTGGACTAGTACAACCGCCGATTGGGACCCTTATGACGGCTCGAAGCCGGCGTTTCGATCCAATTCCGAGTTCTACGGCATTTCAGGTCGCATGTCGTATGAGCTGAGCGACGCGCTTTCGGTCGTGTCGCTCACTGCCTACAATCATGTAAAGCGCAACGACATGAACGACGTCGATGGTACCGCGCAAGAGGTGTTCACGCAGCTTTCCACAGGGCATATCGGCTCGTTTTCGGAGGAGATCCGGTTTATAGGAGAGACGGATCGTCTCAACTACACCGTCGGTGGCTATTACTCGGTCGATCAGATCGCCGACAACCAAATAGGCTATTATGACAAATCGTCGGTCCTCCAACTGCTGCGCTTTCTTGCGCAGAATGTGATCGACCCCAGCAACAGCCGCTACTCCCCCGCTCAATATGCCGACGGATTCCGCACGTACCGCAACACGACCGACCAGCGCAGTCGTTCTGCCTCCATCTTCGGCAATTTCGACTACAGGCTGACGGACACGTTCAAGATTTCTGCCGGCCTGCGCTACACGGACGATCAGTTACGGTTCAGTGCCTGCTCCGGTGACTTCAACGGTAACACACTGCCGATCTGGAATACGTCCGTTCATTTCCTCGTCAACGCGCAGAGCGGCGCGACACCCAATTTTCTTGTCCAACCGAACGGTTGCATGACGTACGCGGCAAACTTCACCGATCTGGCCTCCTACAAGCGGCCGACGCTCAATCAAAGCAATCTCGCAGGACGGCTGAGCGCACAATTCACGCCGAACAGCGACACGCTGATCTATGCTACTGTAAGCCGGGGCTATAAATCCGGAGCAGTGCCAATGCTTCCCACGAACGTCGAAACGCAGCTCGATCCAGCCCGTCAGGAGAAGCTGACAGCCTATGAGGTCGGAACGAAACTGAGTTTCGCCAATCGGGCGGTGCAATTAAATGTCGCGGGCTTCTACTATGATTATCGCAGCAAGCAGCTCTTCTCCGAAGTACTCGATCCTGTTTTTACGACGTTGACCCGTCTGGTGAACGTGCCGAAGTCGCGGGTCTACGGGGCGGAGCTCGATCTCGACATTCGACCGACACGTAACCTCAACCTGCACCTTGGAGCAGCGTATACCAATACGAAAGTGCAGAAGTTCAGCGGCTTCAATCGCACCGGGCAGGCTACCGATTTTGCCGGCGCAAGCTTCCCCTACAGCCCAAAATACCAGTTGAACGGCTCCTTGACTTATGATGTGCCGGTCAGCGAACGATTGGGGGTCGCTGCCAATGTGGACGCCAACTACCAATCGAAAACGTCGGGTTCGATCGGTGAGGAAACCGGCTTCGGCGTGGGCGCTTATACCGTGGTAAACGCCGCTCTTGCTCTGCATAGCGCCGACGATAAATGGCGCGTGGGCCTATACGCCAAGAACCTGTTCAATAAATATTATTGGACGTCGGTCGATGTGTTGACCGATACGGTTTTTCGCACACCCGGCATGGCGCGAACCTATGGCGTTCGACTGAGCTGGAAATACTGATTGCTCTCGGGAGGCGGCTCGTCCGCCTCCCGAATAGCGTGCCAAGACAACGATATTTAGCGGACGATTTGCAAGCGCCTGCGATAGGCGCTCGGTGTTTCACCGAACACCGCTTTGAAAGCCCTCGAAAAATGCGCGGTATCATTGAAACCCAGCGCGAAGGCGACGGTTGTGATCGATGTGGTGGCAAGCACGGGATTCTGTAAATCACGGGCTGCGCGCTGTACCCTACGATGCCAGATCGTCCGGCTCACACTGAGATCATGTTTTGCGAAAACCAAATTCAGATAGCGGAGCGATACGCCCAGCGCTGACGCTATGCTTGCGGGATTGAGTTCGGGATCCACCAGCTGGTCATCTATCTGTACGATCGCACGGTTAAAAAGGGCGTCTCCGGCTTGCCCCGAACTCCGCAAAGGCTCAGCCGACGAGAACGACATCGCAAGCAGATCGAATACAGTGGCATTCGCCACACGTCGTGCACCCGATCCGATTTCTGTACACTGTTTGGCCAGCGCGCTGACATAGCTTGCCGCAAGTTTAGCCGCGGCATTTGTACCGACGATCGCGATAGCGGTAAGATTCTCAGCACCCGGAATAGCACGCAAAAGCTGTGCGCGTGGCAATGTCAGGATCAACTGTCGAAAACGGCCGTCGAACGAGAGATCATAGGGACTGCTGGTATCATAAAGCACCATGTCGCCTGGCTTCTGGACCGACTCCCGGCCGCCTTGCCGAACCCTTCCTGTCCCTTGCGTCTGCAGGCTCAACAGAAAACCGTCAGCCGTCGACCGGCCTATTCTTGCTTGCGTGCGAACCACACGCTGGCGGGTCGAATATACTCTCGAGAATCTCAGGTCACCGCATTGGCGACTGGAAACCGCGCCAAAGAACTCATCGCGGTCAACATCTTCGCAATCAAGATCAACGAAAGTCGAGCAAATTCTGTCGCGCCAGTCGGCTACGCCTGATGCCAGTCCTTCGCGATCTGAATATATAGCAGACATGGGCAGATCATGATCGAAATTGGGGTGAAGTCAACAAAATCGAGAGCCAGCTACCCGCGTGATCAAGCGCCGCTGCCAAAGCGATCAAGCGCGAGATCCTGATCCACAATAGCCTGTGTTAAATCATTCAGGGAGTGGCTACATGAGTTCTGGAGAAGTTTTCGTGGTGGCGGCGGTACAGGCCGCCCCGGTTTTTCTCGACCGGGAAGCTACTGTCGTCAAAACCGTCGGCCTGATCGAAGAGGCGGCCAAGCAAGGCGCCCGCCTGATCGCATTTCCCGAATGCTGGATTCCGGGCTATCCGTGGTGGATATGGCTCGACTCCCCAGCCTGGGGGATGCAGTTCGTAGCGAAATACAGTCAACAGGCAATGTCTGCATCGGGGCCAGAGGTGGTCCGGATCGCTGCTGCTGCGCAAGCGCACAACATCAACGTCGTGATGGGCTTCACCGAGAAGGCCGGCGGCTCACTCTACATTGGGCAACTTCTGGTCAGTGACGAAGGGCAGGTTATGGCGTCCCGGCGCAAGCTTAAACCGACGCATGTCGAGCGTACTGTCTTTGGAGAAGGCGATGGTAGCGACCTGAAGGTGCATCCTACATCGATTGGCAATCTAGGCGCGCTATGTTGCTGGGAACATCTGTCGCCACTCAACAAATATGCGTTGTTCGCACAGAACGAAGAAATTCATGTCGGGGCCTGGCCGAGCTTCAGCATCTATGAAGGTGATGCCCACGCGCTATCGCCTGAAGTGAACATAGCGGTAAGCCAAGTCTACGCGGTGGAAGGACAATGCTTCGTGGTCGCACCCTGCTCTCTTATCACAGCTGAGATACAGGATCTGCTGTGTGATTCCGATACCAAGCGCCAGCTCCTGAAACTGGGCGGCGGGGCAGCACGCATCTTCGGGCCGGATGGAAGATCATTGGCGAAACCGTTGGCGCCGGACGCCGAAGGAATTCTTTTCGCGACGCTGGATTTACAACAGATCGCGTTGGCGAAAGCTGCAGCCGACCCTGTAGGACATTATTCGCGCCCCGATGTCTTACGCCTCCTTTTCAATCCCGAGCCGCAACGCCGGGTTCAGAGATTCTCCAGCGGTTTCGAAACCAGCGATCAAGATGAAGGCGAACCTGCCCTGTTCCGGCCGGCAGACGAAGTGTTCCAATGAATCGGCGGGTACCCAAAACGGCGCTTACACCTCTCGGCCTGCGCCGTTCAGGCGCGCGTTCCGTTTGGGAGAGTGATGGCCGACGGATCGCCAAGCGCGAATTTGCGCAGATAAGCTGACTCGATCAGCCTGTGCGGAAAGATCGGTATGGGGGGAGCGATCTGCGACAGCCTATCCAGGATCTCGGGCCCGAGGGGATCGCCCAGCTCATGTAATAGCGCGTCGATTTGGGCCTGGCTTCGTGCGCCGAGTAAGGGAACGCACGAAGCCCGGTCTGACTGCATGATCCAGCGCAGCGCCACCGAACGGGCCGAACGGCCGCACTGCTCGGCGATTGACGCCACCTCTCGCACGACGCCTGCAAGCTCCGATGGAATGGCATCCGGTTTGCGTCGCTGCGGCGCATCTCCCGCGGCGAGTGCACCGGCGGCCAGCGGCCCCCAGCAGAAGACGCCGAGATCGCAGGCCTTGGCGAGTGGCAGCAGTTCATGCTCCACCTCGCGACTGCCCAGATTATATTCGAGCTGAAGGGCAATGACCGGTGCGGACCGGGCCATCTCGGCCATGGTGACGGCCCGACTGGCAATCCACGCCGGCGTATCCGACAGTCCGAAATACAGAATTTTTCCTGCACGGGTCAGGTCATCGACCGCTCTCAGGATTTCGTCGACGGGCGTCGTGAAGTCCCAGAAATGAAGCCACAGCAGGTCGATCCGGTCGGTGCCCAGTCGGCGGAGGCTTGCATCGACTGACTGGACCATCGAGCGGCGGCTGTTTCCGCCGGCAAGCGGGTGACTCGAGTTGGCTGCGGTGAACTTGGTGGAAATCACCAGTTCTTCCCGCCTGCCGCGCGCGAATTCGCCAACTATCTCTTCGCTTTTCCCGCCAGCATAGTTGGGCGCGGTATCGATCGTAGTGCCGCCAGCCCCGACAAAGCGCTCCAGAATCCTGCGCGCTTCATCGGGATCGACCCCCCACTTCCGGGGCTCCCCGAAATTCATCGTGCCCAGCGCCAACTCCGAGGTCCGAAGACCGCTCCGCCCGATCAGCAACTGTCTCAGCATGGCAACTCCAGATCGATCGGATTCAGGCGGTACGGTGCCGCCCTAGAAGGGATAGGCCGGCGGTGTGTCGCGCATCGTGATCCACTGCCATTGCGAGAATTCGTCCCAGTTGGCCGGTCCGCCGATGCTGGTCCCATTGCCGGACTGGCCGCGCCCTCCGAAGGGGTTGACCACCTGATCGTCCACCGTCTGGTCGTTGATATGCAGAAGCCCGGTGCGCAGCCTCACGCCGATCGCCATTGCCCTGCCGACCGAACCCGAAATTATACCGGCCGACAGCCCATATTCGGTGTCGTTGGCAAGGGCGATGGCCTCCTCGTCGCTCCGGAACTTGGTGAGAGCCGCGATCGGCGCGAAAAACTCTTCGCGGAAGCCTCTCGTCCCAGGGGCGACATTGGTCAGCACCGTCGGACGGAAGAACAGTCCGTCGGCGGTGCCGCCGGCCTGCAGGATAGCACCCTCCGAAACCGTGTCCTGCACGATCTGGAGCGCCCGCGACACTTGTGGTGCGCTGATGACGGGTCCGAGTGCAGCCTGGCTCTCGCCGGGGTCGCCCACCGGGAGAGCATTGGCCTTCGCGACGAGGCGATCGACGAGCGCATCATGTACGGCTTCGTGGACCAATATCCTGCCGCTCGCCATACAAATCTGCCCCTGATGCAGAAAGGCACCCCAGGCCGCGTTGGCGGCAGCAAGATCAAGGTCCGCGTCATCAAGGATGATCAGAGAGTTCTTGCCACCAAGTTCGAGCGACAACTTCTTGAGATGGCCGCCGGCGAGCGCGCCGATCTTCCGCCCTACGGCGGTCGATCCGGTGAACTGGATCATCGCGACATTCGGATCGGTGCACAGCGCTTCGCCAGCTTCGGTTGCTCCCGGCACCGCCTGGAACACGCCTTCGGGAAGACCCGCAGCCACAAACAGTTGGGTCATCAACAAGCCGCCACTTATCGGCGTGCGCGGGTCAGGCTTCAGAACGACGGCATTGCCGACCCCCAGCGCGGGAGCAACAGCGCGCATGCTGAGATACATCGGGAAATTGAACGGCGAAATGATTCCGATCACCCCCAGCGGCATCCGGCGGCAGAAGCTCAGCCGTCCAGGGTCGCTGGGGAGCACGAGGCCCGGCGGCTGTGAAGGCATGGCCGAAGCCTCGCGCAGCGCCTTGACGACGAGCGAAACCTCAAACCCGGCCTTCGCGCCGGCCGAACCGGCTTCCCGCATCAGCCATCCGATATAAAGATTGGCATTTTCTTCCATCAGATCGGCTGCCTTGCGCAGCACTTTCGCGCGGTTCTCGAAAGGCAGGGCGAACCATTGCTCCTGCGCCGAGCGGGCCTTCTCGCAAGCGACGACAATATCGTCCGCACTACCAAGCTTCACCGACACCAACGGTTTGCCGCTGGCCGGCTCGATCACATCGTGACCCTGTCCCGCAGCCGCGATCCAGGGGCCATCCAAAGGCAATTCAAGCGCGCTCGACATCTTTTGTCCTCTCCACCTTGGCGATACCTATCGGTTCTACCGGTCATAGCATTTTTAGAGGGGGAAGGCTCGACCCGCCCCTCCCGTCGCTCAGAATTTGTAGGTAATCGACCCGCCATATGTCCGGGGGGCACCCACATGATTATAATCGAGGCCAAATCCCTGAACGTCGATTCGTGACGTGAAGTAGAATTTGTTGGTGAGGTTCTTTGCCCACAGCGAGGCGGTGAGTGGCCCGCGCTCGAAGTCCACATGGCCTCCGATGAGGACATATCCCTTCTGCTTGAGGCGGGGAATATTGAGAACCTCGAAATACTGGCTCGAAACATAGCTGATATCGGGATGGAAACTCAGCACATTGGAACCATCGTCGTAGGGAGTGAAATCCAGCCCGGCCGACAATGTCATGGACGGCGCGTTGGACAGCTTGTGACCTTTCAGGTCGGTACCGCTGAGCGTCCCCTTCTGGATACGCGTGCTGAGAAGGCCCAGGCCGGCATGCAGATCGAGCATGTCGTGTGCTCGAACGTTCAGCTCGATTTCGGCGCCGTAGATTCGTGACTTATCGGCATTGATCAAATTCTGGGCGGCCGTGGCGGGATCGACGCTGATGAACTGCTGGTTCTTGTAAGTATAATAGAAGGCTGCAGTGTTGAACGTGACGCGACGGTCGAAAAGTTGGGTTTTGGCGCCGATCTCGAAAGCGTCGACGGTTTCGGGTTTGGCAACCGAAACCTCGGAAAGATCGAAAAAGGCCTGCGCGTTGAAGCTGCGCGCGCGATAACCCCGGCTGTAATTGCCATAGAGAAGAACAGTGTTGGACGGCTTGAAATCAAGCCCGATCTTACCCGAGAGATTGTCGCCTTTGAAGGAACGGTTGGTGCTTGGGATCAGCGTCGCCACAAGGACGCCATCCACGCCGAACGCATCGGAACGAAGATCGGACTGCTTGCCGTCGTCATGAGTGAAACGCAGACCGCCACGCACCTTGAAACCGCCGCCAAGTTCGTAGTTCATGTCGCTATAGAGCGCATAGCTATGCTTGATCTGATTAAAACGGTTGGTGACATTACAGCTAATGAAGTCGTCGGTAGGATCGGCACTGCTCAGGGTATCGGCGCAATCCTGAGCGTTGATCACGCTGTCTCCGTTGACGTCGATGTCCCGGAATATGCCCAGATTACTCGTATTGAACACCTTTTCCCGGTTATAATAGGCGCCGAGAATGAAGTTGAACGGGCCACTCCAGTCGGTGGTCAGCCGCAGATCCTGCGCGAACTGCGTCGCCCGATCGCCATAATCGATTTCCAGAACCTTGCGCGGGCTGCCGTCGCTATCCTCGCCAAAGAATAGCTTGCCCTTATCCCAGGAGCTGATGGACGTAACGGTGAGACCACCGCCAATTTCAATATTGGCGGTAAGCGCCGCCGAATAGGCGCGGGCACGACGGCGAAGAGCCTGATCGAGTTCCACCTCGCGCCTGCCAATGCCCGTACGGAAATAGCTGCTTCCCTGACCGAACGCCTCATAGGCGCCCGCGCCGATGCCATCCGGGCCCGGCTGGCCAAAGACGCCGTAATTATAGGGATTTTGATAGCTCGTCGAACCGCGCAGGAGGAAGGAGACGCCGTCCCGCGGCTCCCAAAGGAGCGAGCCCTTGATGCCATATTCGCGAACCGCGCTCATATCGGGCTGGCCGGGCAGCAGGTTCTTGAACCAGCCATCCGCCCGGGCGACGGTGAAGGCCACACGAGCGGCCAGGTTGCTGCCGAGCGGCAGATTGATCGCGCCGCTTGCCTCGCGACGATCATAATTGCCATAGCCGAGGCTAAGATAACCGTTACTCTCGAAGGTCGGCCGGCGGCTGATCAGGTTGACCGCACCGCCCGTGGTATTCTTGCCGTATAGAGTGCCCTGCGGTCCGCGAAGCACCTCGACCCGTTCGAGATCATAGAGCGCCACGCCGAGAAGGGCAAAGTTACCCTTGTAAACCTCGTCATAATAGGTTGCGACGGGCCCCGACTGATTGAGGCTGAAGTCGGCCATGGAGACACCGCGCAACGAGAAAATCGGTGTTCCCTCGCCTACGGTCGACTGTAGTTGCAGGTTGGGCGTCCTCGTGGCGATATCATCCGCCTGGGTGATGCGCTGCTTCATGATATTGTCGCCGGAAATCGTCGAAACCGAAACCGGGACATCCTGCAGACGTTCACTGCGCTTCTGCGCGGTGACCACGATGTCGGAAATCATAATCTCCGCATCCGCCTGCGCCTGCGCATCGGTCAGTCCAGTCTGTTGGGCGATCGCGAGTTGAGAGGTTCCTAGCAACGCGACGAACATCACCCGTCCTGAAACCCTTAGCATACGCCTATACATCTCCATGTTCCCCTT
>Ga0157326_1000015_pt1 | contig 15346 bp, 10 predicted proteins | sample MOy2old250510_FD_105391 | JGI IMG/M metagenome (GOLD analysis project Ga0157326, IMG submission 105391) | Arabidopsis rhizosphere microbial communities from North Carolina - M.Oy.2.old.250510 | ecosystem: Host-associated > Plants > Roots > Rhizosphere | place: USA: North Carolina | collected... | reverse complement strand
GCCTCGGCCAGTTCGGCGGCGACCGCGAAGCCGCCGCCACAGCCTTCGCGCGCCATCTCGCCCAGCGCCGCGCCGCGCAGGCCGCGGCCGGGGCCGAGCATCGATATGGCTTCGAGGATGTTGGTCTTGCCCGCGCCATTCTCGCCGGTGAGCACGACGAAGCCCGGCCCCGCCGCGATCGTGGCGGACGCATAGGAGCGGAAATCGGTCAGCATCAGGCGGGCGACGGTCATGTGCCCCTCTTGCCCACCTCGTCATTCCAGCGAAAGCTGGAATCTCGCTTTCTCTTCCGGTCGCTACTGGAGCAAAGGCAGTGAGATCCCAGCTTTCGCTGGGATGACGGCATGCTAAGCAGCATCCGGATGAAACAGGAGCCACGCATGCGCCGGACAGTGGGATTGATCGTCGGGACCGCGCTGCTGTTCGCCGCCAGCGCCGCGCACGCCGGGCTGCGCGCGGTCTATATCGACGTGCGCCAGTCGAAGCAGCTCCAGATCGACGTCCATGACACTGGCGACGCGCGGATCGCCGAGGTCGGCAGCGAGGATTATGGACTGCTGATCGGCGGCGACTTCTACATCGTCGACATCGAGGGCGGGAAGCCGGTGGTCGCGCGGTTGAAGGATGTCGCGACCGCGATCGACCGGGTGCTGCCGCCGATCTTCAAGGGGCTGCTCGACAAGGCCGCCGCCGACATGCCGTCGACCCAGCTGCGCATCGAGGCCGGCGAGCCGGGCGAGGCCGGCGGGCGGAGCGGGCGCGTCTATCATGTCCGTGGGCTCGACAGCAACGATCCCAACAAGGCGACCGATTATCTGATCAGCGTCGATCCCGACCTGAAGCCGGTCGGCGCGACGCTCGAGCAGTTCATGAACGCGGCGCTGGTGCCGTCGGCGCCGCTGATGGGCGACATGGCGCCCGCGCTGATCGCCGAGACCCGCGCGATCTTCGCGCTCGGCACTCCAATCGACGTCGGCGGCCGCTTCCGCCTCAACATGGCGGGCAAGGCGGCCTTTCCCGCCGCCTATTTCCGCCTCCCCGCGCCCGCGCAGACGATCGACCAGCTGACCGCCGCGATGAAGCTGTCGATGGAGAAGCGGGAGGAGACGCCGGCTAAATGATATCGTCCTTCCAGCAAAAGCTGGAATGTCTTGAGCGCTGGAGAGGATAGGAGGGCCCCTCCCGCGAACGGGAGGGGCAACTCGGTTAGTGCGCGATGCCCGCTGCGGCGAGGATCGCGAGGGTCAGGATCTCGGCGGCGTTCGATGACATGGTCGCGATCTGCACCGGCTTTTCCATGCCGACCAGCATCGGACCGATCATCGAGCCCTTGCCGAGTTCGCGCAGCAGCTTGGCCGAGATGTTGGCCGACTGCAGGCCCGGCATCACCAGCACATTGGCCGGCCCCGACAGGCGGTTGAACGGGTAGAGCTTCTGGATCGCCGGGTTGAGCGCCGCGTCGGGGGCCATTTCGCCTTCATATTCGAAGCTCGCACCACGCTCGTCGAGCAGCGCCACCGCGTTGCGCACGATGTCGAGATAGCTGCCCGGAGGATTGCCGAAGGTCGAATAGCTCAGGAAGGCGACGCGCGGCTCATGGCCCATGCGCCGCGCGACCGCCGCGGTCTGTTCGGCGATGTTGGCGAGTTCGATCGCGGTGGGACGCTCGGTGACCGTGGTGTCGGCGATGAAGGTGGTATGGCTCTGCCCGACGAACAGGTGGATGCCGCACGGCTTCTGCCCCTCCACCGGATCGAGCACGCGGCGGACCTGGCGGAAGGTCGCGCTATAGGTGCGGGTGGTGCCCGTCACCATCGCATCGGCCTCGCCGAGCGCGAGCAGCAGCGAACCGAAGATGTTGCGGTCCTGGTTGACCATCGCCTCGCACTCGCGGCGCAGCGTGCCGCGGCGCTTGAGCCGGTCGTAGAGATAGTCGACCATCTTCTCGATCAACGGCGAGTTGCGGCTGTTGTGCAGCTCGAAGCTCTCGACATCGTCGACGCCGAGATCGCGCAGCTTGTCGGGCACGTCGTCGCGGCCGACCAGCACCGGGGTGCCATAGCCGAGATTCTTGAACTGGATCGCGGCGCGCAGCACGACATCCTCCTCGGCCTCGGCGAAAACGACGCGCTTGGGATGCGCGCGCGCGGTCTCGGAGGCGAGGGTGAGGACCGAGGTGGTCGGGTTGAGGCGCGCCTTGAGGCTATCCTTATAGGCGCCCATGTCGAGGATCGGCTTGCGCGCGACCCCGGTGTCCATCGCCGCCTGCGCGACGGCGGCGGGAATGATCTCCATCAGGCGCGGATCGAATGGGGCGGGAATGATATAGTCGCGGCCGAAGCGCGGCGCCGCGCCGCCATAGGCGGCGGCGACCTCCTCGGGGACCTGCTCGCGCGCCAGCTCGGCGAGCGCGCGGGCGGCGGCGATCTTCATCTCCTGGTTGATGCCGGTGGCGCGAACATCGAGCGCGCCGCGGAAGATGAAGGGGAAGCCGAGGACGTTGTTGACCTGGTTCGGGAAGTCCGACCGGCCGGTCGCGATGATCACGTCGTCGCGCGCCGCCTTGGCGTCGGGCGGGAGGATCTCGGGATCGGGATTGGCCATCGCGAAGATGATCGGGTGCGGGGCCATCGTCTTGACCATCTCGGGGGTCAGCGCGCCTTTGACCGACAGGCCGAGGAACACGTCCGCACCCGCGACGGCTTCGGCCAGGGTGCGTCGGTCGGTCGCGGTGGCGTGTCCCGACTTCCACTGGTTCATGCCCTCGGTGCGGCCCTGATAGACCACGCCCTTGGAGTCGCACAGCAGCACCTTGTCGGGCGAAACCCCGACCGCCTTGATCAGCTCGGTGCAGGCGATCGCCGCCGCACCCGCGCCGTTGACGACGACGTTCATATCCTTGAGCTCGCGCCCGGTGAGGAAGGCGGCGTTGATGAGGCCGGCCGCCGCGATCATCGCGGTGCCGTGCTGGTCGTCATGCATCACCGGGATGTTCATGCGCTCCTTGAGCGCCTGCTCGATGATGAAGCATTCCGGGGCCTTGATGTCCTCGAGGTTGATGCCGCCGAAGGTCGGTTCCATCAGCGCGACCGCGTTGATGAAGGCCTCGGGGTCTTCGGTGTCGAGCTCGATGTCGATCGAATCGACGTCGGCGAAGCGCTTGAACAGCACCGCCTTGCCCTCCATCACCGGCTTCGAGGCGAGCGCGCCGAGATTGCCGAGGCCGAGGATCGCGGTGCCGTTGGTGATGACCGCGACGAGGTTGCCCTTGGCGGTATAATCATAGGCGGTGGCGGGATCGGCGGCGATCGCCTTGACCGGGACCGCGACGCCGGGGGAGTAGGCAAGGCTCAGGTCGCGCTGGGTCGCCATTGGCTTGGTGGCGACGATTTCGATCTTGCCGGGGCGTCCGGTCGAATGGAAGAACAGCGCCTCGCGGTCCGAAAACTGCACCTTGCTGTCTTTGCTGTCGTCTTTGCTCATGATCCAGCCCCCTTGGCCCCCGTATTTGATTGCCCGCGTCGCTTTTGGGGTATCGCCGGAGAGTCCACAAGCCGCTATCAGCGTCGGGATGGCGCAAAGGGCAAAAATCGATACGGGTGCGTGCGCCCCCGCCGCGACCCCGATGATGACGCAATATCTGGCGCTGAAAGCGACGGCGGAAGATTGCCTGCTCTTCTATCGGATGGGCGATTTCTTCGAACTGTTCTTCGACGACGCCAAGGCCGCCTCGGCCTGTCTCGACATAGCGCTGACCGCGCGCGGCGAGCATGACGGCGCGCCGATCCCGATGTGCGGCGTGCCCGCCCATTCGGCCGAGGGCTATCTCGCCCGGCTGATCAGGGCGGGGCACCGCGTGGCGATCGCCGAACAGACCGAGAGCCCCGCCGAGGCGAAGAAGCGCGGCGGCTCCAAGGCGCTGGTCGGCCGCGCCATCGTCCGCGTAGTGACGGCGGGGACGCTCACCGAGGAAGCGCTGCTCGACGCGCGCGCCGCCAACTGGCTGGTCGCGGTGGCGAGTTCGGGGCAGGGCGATGCCAAAGACGGTAATGGGCGCCGGCTCGGCATCGCCGCCGCCGACATCTCGACCGGGCGGTTCGAGATCGCGGCGCTGCTCCCCTCGGCGCTCGACGCCGAGCTGGCGCGGCTCGACGCCGCCGAGATCGTCGTCCCGGAGGATTTCGACGAGATCCCGGCCAACGCGGTTCCCTGGCCGCGCGAGCATTTCGATTCGCTGCGCGGCGAGGAACGACTCAAGCGGCTGCTGGGGGTCGCGACGCTCGACGGCTTCGGGGCCTTCAGCCGCGCCGAGCTTGCGGCGGCGGGGGCGCTGATCGCCTATCTCGACCGCGCCGGGCAGGGCAGCCTGCCGTTTCTCCAGCCGCCGCGCCGCCGTGTGGTCGCCGACCATATGATGATCGACGCGGCGACCCGCGAGAGCCTCGAGATCACCCTCAGCCAGGCGGGCAGTCGCAAGGGCAGCCTGCTCGATTCGATCGACCGCACGGTCACCGGCGCGGGCGCGCGGCTGCTGGGGGCCGATCTGTCAGCGCCGCTCACCGACGTCGCCATGATCGAACAGCGGCTCGATCTCGTCGCTCTGTTCGAAGGCGACGGGGCGTTGCGCGAACGCCTGCGCGCCGCGCTGCGCGCGCTGCCCGACATCAGCCGTGCGCTCGGCCGGCTGGTCGCGGGGCGGGGGAGCCCGCGGGATCTCGGCCAGCTGCGCGACGGACTCGATCAGGCGCAGGCGCTCCACGCGCTGCTCGCGCGGACCGATCCGATGCCGCGGCTGCTCGCCGGCCTGCTCCCCGCCTTTCTCGGCCATGAGGCGCTGGTCGACCTGCTCCGGCGCGCACTGGTGGCGACCCCCCCGATCGAAGCGGCGCAGGGCGGCTATATAGCCGAGGGCTATGACGCCGATCTCGACGTGCTGCGCGGCCAGGGCGGCGAGGGGCGCAAGGCGATTGCGGCGCTGGAGGCGCGCTACCGCGCCGAGACCGGCATCGCATCGCTGCGTATCAAGCATAATGGCGTGCTCGGCTATCATATCGAGGTGCAAGCCAAGCATGCCGATCCCTTGATGGGGGCGGACTCGGGCTTCACCCATCGCCAGACGCTCGCCGGGGTGGTGCGGTTCAACGCCACCGACCTGCACGAGCAGGCGATGCGCGTCGGCCAGTCGGGCGCGCATGCGCTCGCTGCCGAGGCGGCGCATCTCGAAGACCTGACCGTGCAGGCGCTGGCCAGAACTACCCAGATCGCGGCGACCGCCGATGCGCTGGCGCGGCTCGACGTCGCCGCCGGCCTCGCCGAGCGCGCGGCCGAGGGTGGCTGGACCCGCCCGATCTTCGAATCGCATAGCTGCTTCGACATCAGGGGCGGGCGGCACCCGGTGGTCGAGGCGGCGGTGGCGGCGCAGGGCGGGCGCTTCGTCGCCAATGACTGCTGCCTCAGCGAACAGGGGCGGCTGTGGCTGGTTACCGGCCCGAACATGGGCGGCAAATCGACCTTCCTGCGCCAGAACGCGGCAATCGCGATCCTCGCGCAGGCGGGCAGCCCGGTGCCGGCCACGTCGGCGCGGCTGGGCATCGTCGACCGGCTGTTCAGCCGGGTCGGCGCATCGGACAATCTCGCGCGCGGCCGGTCGACCTTCATGGTCGAAATGGTCGAGACCGCCGCCATCCTCGCGCAGGCAACCGAGCGCAGCTTCGTCATCCTCGACGAGGTCGGGCGCGGCACATCGACCTATGACGGCCTCGCCATCGCCTGGGCGGTGGTCGAGGCGGTGCACGACATCAACAAGAGCCGCTGCCTGTTCGCGACCCATTATCACGAGCTGACCCGCCTCGCCGAACGCCTGGACGCGCTGTCGCTCCATCATGTCCGCGCACGCGAATGGAAGGGCGAGCTCGTCCTGCTCCACGAAGTCGCCGATGGCCCCGCGGATCGCAGCTACGGCATCGCGGTCGCCAAGCTGGCGGGCTTGTCGCCGCCGGTATTGGCGCGCGCGAAGGACGTGCTCAAGAAGCTGGAGGCGGGGCGCGCCGCGACCGGCGGGCTTGCCGCCGGGCTCGACGACCTGCCGCTGTTCGCCGCCGCCGCGCAGGTTCAGGAAGCCGCGCCCGATCCCCTGCGCGCCGAGATCGAGACGATCGACGTCGACGCGTTGAGCCCGCGCGAGGCGCTCGATATCGTCTACCGGCTCAAGGCGATCGCGCGGGAGGCCGGGGCGTGAACCGCCCCGGAGGGATCAGAGACCGAGACCGAAGCCCGCGACGACCTGATGGCGCGCATAACCGCCCTCATAATTGCTGTAGCGATATTCCAGTTTGGTATAGGCTGACTTGCCCAGCTTGATTTCGGTGCCCGCACCCAGGCGGTAACCATCGCCATTGGCCGATACCTTGCTTGAAAAGGTCGATGTCGTGAGACTGTCGGTGATCCGCGCATTGCTGTAGCCGCCGAGCGCATAAAGTTTGATCCCGTCGCTGACCTTGACGCCGACGCGGGCGACCGCGCTGAGATCGCGGCCGGCCTTTTCGCAGAACCGCCCGAACGTGGCGATGCTGCCGAAGCATTCCTTGGTCGTGAAAAGATCGGCCCCGCCCTCGATGCCGATGAACGCCATCGAACCGATCGGAATGTCCACGCCGACCGCAAGGCCATAAGCAATGCCATCGTCGCTTCCGCCGCCGACGGAAACGCGGTCCCATCCGCCATGAACCTCGACGCGATAGGTTACTTCGTCGGACGCCGATGCCGGTGCGGCCAACGCCATCGCCGCGAGCGCGGCACAGAGCAGATATTTCACAGGATTCCCCAAAATTGACGGGGCGCGGTTACGCAACTCGTCGCGCGCGGGCAATGCGAGACATATCCATCCTGGAGCGAACTCCTACCGTCCCCGCATCAACACCTGAAGCTCCGCGAAGGCGTGGCCCAGCCGGACATGGTCGATAGCGCCGCCGATCGAGATGCGCACGGCGGGCTCGGCGGCGGCGGGGTCGACCGCGAAGGCGCTGCCCGCGACGATCGACAGCCCCGCGGGCCGCAACCGCGCCGCGAGATCGGCCGGGTCCGCATCGCGCGGCAGGCAAAGCCAGATATGATAGCCCTCCGGATGCGCGGCATGGTCGGTCCCCGCCAGCCAGGGCGCGGCGATCCGCTGGCGCGCGAGCCCCTCGGCGCGGACCTTGGCGATCAGCTCGCCGAACAGGCCGTCGCGCAGCCATAGCGTCACCAGCGCGGCGTTGAGCGGCGGGGCCATGATCGCGGTCTCGTGAATGTCGCCCGCCAGCCGCCGCGCGGCCTGTGCCGAGGGTGCGCGGACATGCGCGACCCGCAGCACCGGCGAGATGATCTTCGATGCGCTCGCGATATGCCAGGTGCATTCGGGCGCGAGCGCCGCGAGCGGAGGAAGCGGTTTGGTGGGGAGCTGGCCATAGGCGTCGTCCTCGATCAGGATCAGGCCGTGACGGCGGATGATCGCCGCCAGCCAGAGCCGCCGTTCGAGGTCGAGCGTCGCGGTGGTCGGGTTGTCGTTGGTCGGGACCAGATAGACCGCCTTCGCGCCCGCCAGTGCCGCGGCCTGGATCGCGTCGGGGTCGAGCCCGTCGCGGTCGCCGGGCATCGCGCGCACCCGCAGACCGAAGCGGCGGGCCAGCGCGAGCAGGCCCGGATAGGTCGATGCCCCCGCGCAGATCGTGTCGCCAGGAGCGAACATCGTGCCGATGATCGCATGGAGCGCATTCTGCCCGCCCGCGGTGACGATCGCCTCGTCCTCGCGCGTGGCGATGCCGCGCGCCGCGAAGGCCAGCGCCGCCTCCTGCCGGTCGCGCAGCGCGCCGCCGCTCGGCTGGTACTGGAGCAACGGCGACTGCCCACCCGCGCGCATCAGCCGGACCATCCCGGTGCGGATCGCCTCGGGCAGCAGCGCCGAGCCCGGCTGGGGAGGCATGATCATGCCATTGTCGCCGGTCAGGTCGGCGAGCGGCAGGCCCGCGCTGTTGCGGACATAGCTGCCGAGCCGTCCGGCGCCCTCGATCAGCCCCGCGTCGCGCGCCATGCCGTAGGCACGCGTCACCGTGGTGAGATCGACCCCGAGCCGGCCCGCGAGCGCGCGCTGCGGCGGTAGCCGCTCGCCGGGGCGGAGCGCGCCGGTGCGCACCGCCTGCTCGATCGCGTCGGCGATGGCGAGATATTTTGGCCCAGGGCCGTCCGGAAGCCGTTCCAGCCAGCTTTGCATGGATATCGCCCATGTTTATGTATGATTGCCTTATCCATACAATGTCCTACCTCGCAGGCAATGTCCGACAGGAGCATCGCCATGTCCGATTCCGAGCGCGTCTGGCCTAGGCTCGAACCCATCAGAACCGGGGTGCGCGGCCGCTGTCCACGTTGCGGCGAGGGCAAGCTGTTCGACGGTTTCCTGAAGCTCCGTTCCGAATGCGACGCGTGCGGCCTGAGCTATGATTTCGCCGATCCCGCCGACGGACCTGCCTTCTTCGTGATCTGCTTCGGCTGCATTCCTGCCGTTACCTTCGCGCTGATGCTGGAAATCTGGTTCAGCCCGCCGCTCTGGCTCCAGCTGTGCACCTCGGTGCCGCTGCTGATGATCACCTGCATCGCGCCACTGCGGCCGCTCAAGGGCTGGCTGGTGTGCAGCCAGTATTTCTTCAAGGCGGGCGAGGGCCAGATCAGCCGGCCCTGGCGGCCCTATGGCGCCGACGGCCCGCTGGTCGAGCCGCGTCGGCGATGAGCCCCGATCCCGAAGACCTGCGCGCCGCGCGCGGCGCGGCGGCGAAGCTGCTCCGCGAACGCGGCCATGCCCGCGAGGCGGCAATGGTGCTCGCCGGCGAAGGCGACGGCTTCGCCGAGGTCCGCACCGCGCTCGCGCTGCTCGGCATCCTCGCGGCGGGCTGGAGCGAAGCCCCCGCGCCGCGAGGATGGTGAACCCGCGCCGGACATCGGCTGTCGGGCGAGGAATGCTGAACGGGGCAGTGCCGCTATTGCAGTGATCCAGGCCGGGCCTTAAGGCGCGGGCATGCGCCGGGCCCTCCACCTGCTGATCCTTGCCGCCGTGCTGTGCTGCGGCCTGCATCTCGGCAATGCCGTGGAAGCGCGTGAGCAGATGGCGCATCAGACGGCCGACGCCGAACATCATGCCGACCATGAAGACGAGGGCTGCGGCCAACCCGGAGACGGTGCCGAGGGCGGACATCATCATTGCCCGGTTGCCCCCGCGCAGCCGGCAGCGTTGCTCGCCGGAGCACCGATACCCAGGGCGATGCTGGGCGCGATGCCGATCGCCGTGCTCCACTCCCGGTCGCTTCCGCCCCCGATCGAGCCGCCGCTAATCTGATGCGAAACGCCGTGCGGGCTTGGCTGTCCGCGCGATCCTTTTCAGGTTTCAGGAGATTTTCATGACGATCATAGCGCGCGCGTTCCTGTTCGCGGGAACCGCATTGCTCGCGGCCGATATGGCCGCGGCGCAGCAACCGCCCATCGCATCCGCATCCGCCGGACAGGCGGAGGATGCGGGGGAGGCCGACCCTGGCGAGGACATCATCGTCCAGGCGACCCGATCGGGCCGCCGGGTTCAGGACGAGCCGGTCCGAGTCGAGGTGATCGACCGCGAGGAGATCGAGGAGAAGATCCTCATGCGCCCCGGCAGCGTCGCGATGGTGCTCAGCGAGACCGGCGGCCTCAGGGTGCAGGTCACCTCGCCCGCGCTCGGCGCTGCGAACATTCGCGTGCAGGGGATGGACGGGCGCTTCACCCAGCTCCTCGCCGACGGGCTGCCGCTCTATGGCGGGCAGGCTTCGTCGCTCGGCCTCCTCCAGATCGCACCGACCGACCTTGGCCAGGTCGAGGTGATCAAGGGTGCGTCGTCGGCGCTCTATGGTCCGTCGGCACTAGGCGGCGTGATCAACCTCGTGTCGCGCCGCCCGCGTGCGAGCCCGGAGGCGGAGGTGCTGCTCAACGCGACCAGCCGCAACGGGCAGGATGCGACCGCCTATCTGGCCTCCCCGCTGTCGGAAGCATGGAGCGGCTCCATCACCGGCGGGCTGCACCGCCAGCGGCGGCAGGATCTCGACAATGACGGCTGGATCGACATGCCCGGCTATCGGCGCGCGACGGTGCGGCCGCGATTATACTGGACCGGCGATGCCGGCCCGTCGCTCTTCCTCACGTTGGGCGCGATGGCCGAGCAGCGGACCGGCGGCACCCTCGCCGGGCGGACGGTGCCCGACGGCACCGCCTTTCCCCAGACCCAGCGTAGCACCCGCTACGATGGCGGGCTGGTCGCCGACCTGCCGGTCGAGGGCATCGGCACGGCGCATCTCCGCACCGCGGGGACGACCCAGCGGCACCGGCATCGCTTCGGCGGGGTGGCCGAGCAGGACCGTCACGGCACCCTGTTCACCGAAGCGTCGCTGTCGGGTGAAAGCGGCGGCAGCGCCTGGGTCGGCGGGGTCGCCTATCAGGTGGACAGCTTCCGCTCGAAGACCTTCCCCGGCTTCGATTACAGCTATCGCGTACCCGGCGTCTTCGGCCAGATCGAACAGGCGATCGGCGAGACTCTGACCCTGGCGGGCAGCGCGCGCGTCGATGCCCATAACCGCTATGGGACGCAGTTCAGCCCGCGCCTGTCGCTGCTGTGGCGTCCGGGGCCGTGGACGGTCCGCGCGTCGGGCGGGCGCGGCTTCTATGCGCCGACGCCGTTCGTCGAGGAGATCGAGGCGGCCGGGCTGTCGCGGCTCGACCCGCTGCGCGGGCTTCGCGCCGAAACCGCCCGGACGGCCTCGCTCGACCTGGGCTATCGGCGGGGACCGATCGAGGCGAACGCCACGCTGTTCGCATCGCGGCTGCGGGGGGCGACCGAGCTTGAGCCCTTCGGCATCGGGCCATCGGGCCTTCCCGAGCGGGTCCGGCTGGTCAATGTCGCGGGCGAGAGCCGGATACAGGGGGCTGAGCTGCTGCTGCGCTACCGCTGGGCCGACGTCACCGTCACCGGCAGCTATGTCCATGTCGACGCCAGCGAGCCGGACCCGGCCGGCGGCCGCCGGACCAAGCCGCTGACCCCGCGCCACAGCGCCGGGATCGTCGCGATGTGGGAAGAGGAGGACAAGGGCCGGGTCGGCTTCGAGCTCTATTATACCGGCCGCCAGTCGCTCGACGACAATGTCTATCGCCGCCGGAGCAGACCCTATGTCGAGATAGGCATGCTCGGCGAGATCGCGGTCGGGCGGGCGCGGCTATTCCTGAACGCCGAGAATATCCTCGGCACGCGGCAAACCCGGTACGACCCGTTGCTGCGCCCCACCCGCGCACCCGACGGGCGCTGGACGGTGGACGTCTGGGGCCCGACCGAGGGCTTCGTCCTCAACGGCGGGGTGCGGCTGCGCTTCGGTGGCGACGACTGAAGGCGGGCCGCATGATTGGAAAAGGGCCGGGTGGTGAAGTGCGGTCCACCACCAAGTTCAGGATGACGGCTTTCCTTTGAGTCCCTATGTGGCGGATATGGCCAACAAGTTCGACCTGCTGCCGCAACGCCGGGCGATCATCGATCGCCGGTCGGTGGCCGAAGCGCTCGCGGCGCTGCTGCCGGGCAGTAACGACACGGCGGCGCTGCGCGGCGGGGCGACCGCTATCCTGAAGGCAGCGCTCGATCTGGCGCGAGGCGAGATCGCCCGGCGGCTGGCCGAGACGCCGACCCGGGGGTCCGAGACCGCGGCGGCCTATGCTTTCCTGACCGACCAGATAGTGCGGCTGATCTACGATTTCACCGTCGAACGCCTCTATCCGATCAACAATCCGTCGTCGGCCGAACGGCTGACCCTGATGGCGGTGGGCGGCTATGGGCGCGGCGAGATGGCGCTCCATTCGGATGTCGACATCGCCTTCCTGACGCCGTGGAAGCAGACCAGCTGGTCCGAGCAGGTCATCGAATCGATGCTCTATTCGATGTGGGACCTGGGCCTGAAGGTCGGTCATTCGAGCCGTTCGCTCGACGAGATGCTGCGCATGGCGAAGAGCGACCTCACCATTCGCACCGCCTTGCTCGAAGGCCGTTTCGTATGGGGCGACGAGGCGTTGTACGACGAGGCGAGCGCGCTGTTCAGCCGGGACGTCGTCAACGGCACCGCGCGCGGCTTCGTCACCGAGAAGCTCGCCGAACGTAACGAGCGCCACCGCCGGATGGGCGACAGCCGTTATGTCGTCGAGCCCAATCTGAAGGAGGGCAAGGGGGGCCTGCGCGACCTGCACACGCTGTTCTGGATCGGCAAATATATGCACCAGGTCCAGGCGGTCGCCGAGCTGGTCGACAAGGGGCTGCTGACCAAAGCCGAGCTGCGCCAGTTCCAGAAGGCCGAGAATTTCCTGTGGGCGGTGCGCTGCCACCTCCATGTCATCGCCGCGCGGCCCGAGGAGCGGCTGACCTTCGACGTCCAACCCGAAATCGCCCGGCGGATGCGCTATGCCGACCGCCCCGGCAAGTCGGCGGTCGAGCGCTTCATGCAGCATTATTTCCTGATGGCGAAGCGGGTTGGCGACCTGACCGCGATCTTCCTCGCGCATATCGACGAGACGTTCGCGGCGCGCGGGCGGCGCTTCGGCCTCCCCTCGCTGCGCCGAAAGCCGACCAAACTCGAAGGCTTCACCCTCGAACGCGGCCGGCTCGCGCTGCCGTCGGACGATTTCTTCGTCCAGGATCCGGTGCGGCTGCTCCAGATGTTCGTGATCGCGGATCGCCAGGGACTGGAGATTCACCCGCTGGCGATGCGCGCCGCAGGGCGCGATGCGCGGCTGATCGACAATAATATCCGCCGCGATCCCCGCGCCAACGCCCTGTTCATGGATGTGCTGACATCGCGCCAGACCCCCGAGACGGTCCTGCGCTGGATGAACGAGGCGGGTGTGTTCGGCCGCTTCGTGCCCGATTTCGGCCGCGTCGTCGCGCAGATGCAGTTCGACATGTATCATCACTACACCGTCGACGAACATTCGATCCGCGCGCTCGGCCTGCTCAACCGGATCGAGAAGGGCGAGCTGAAAGGCGAGCATCCGATCAGCAGCCAGGTGATCCAGGGCGTGCTGTCGCGCCGCGTGCTCTATACCGCGGTATTGCTCCACGACATCGCCAAGGGACGTGGCGGCGATCATAGCGTGCTGGGCGCCGAGGTGGCCGAAAAGCTATGCCCGCGCTTCGGCCTGACCCCGGCGGAGACCGAGACGGTCGCCTGGCTGGTGCGCTATCATCTCGTCATGTCGGATACCGCGTTCAAGCGCGACCTGAGCGACTTCAAGACGATCCTCGACTTTGCCGAGCGGGTGCAGAGCCCCGAACGGCTGCGGCTGCTGCTGTGCCTCACCGTCGTCGATATCCGCGCGGTCGGGCCCGGTGTGTGGAACAGCTGGAAGGGTCAGCTGCTCGGCAATCTCTACTCGGCGGCGGAAGAGGTGCTGCGCCTCGGCCACAAGCAGACCGGGCGGCGCGAGCGCATTGCAGCCAAGCAGGACCAGCTGCGCGAGCGGCTCGGCTGGGACGAGGCGCGTTTCGCCACCTATCTCACCCGGTTTCCCGAAGCCTATTGGGTCGCCGAGAGCGTCGATATCCTCGAGGGCAACGCCCGGCTGATCGAGACCGCCGATGCGGGCCATCGGGCGCTGTCGATCGTCGCCGCGCCCGATTCCGAGCGTGGCGCGACATTGGTCAGCATCTATGCGGGGGACCATCCGGGGCTGTTCTACCGGATCGCCGGCGCGATCCACCTGGCGGGCGCGAACGTGATCGATGCGCGCATCCACACGACGCGCGACGGCATGGCGATCGATAATCTCCTGGTCCAGGATCCGTTCGGCCGGCCGTTCGACGAAGCCGATCGCATGAAGCGGCTGAGTATCGCGATCGAGGATGCGCTGGCGAACCGCAACCGCATGGCCGACCGGCTGCTCGCCAAGCCCAACGCCCGGCCGCGCGCCGACGCCTTCACGATCGAGCCCGCCGCGCTGATCGATAACCGCGCCTCGAACCGCTATACCGTGATCGAGGTCAACGCCCGCGACCGCCCTGCGCTGCTCTATGCGCTCGCGCATGCGCTGTTCCAGGCCAAGGTGATGATCCACTCGGCGCACATCGCCACCTATGGCGAACGCGCGGTCGACGTCTTCTATGTCGCCGACCTGACCGGCGACAAGATCACCAGCGCGGCCCGGTTGAAGACCCTCGAACGGCTGGTCGTCGATGCGGCGTCCGGCTCCCCCGCGCGCAAGGCGGCGTAACGACCGGCCACGTTCCTACCGTTGCATTTTTACAACACTCACGCCCCGTTATGCGCATTACTGCGCGCTCAGGAAACTACGCCCCCGTAACGTCGTTTACCGCCTGTTCGGAACCCCGATACGCGGCCGAAACGTTGACATGGTCCGCGCCGCGCCGATCCCGGACGTGTGTTTCAGGTGAACCATGTCCGCTCGGACATCAGAACAGGGATAAGATATGCGCAGATTAGCCCTCTTGGCGGCGCTCGCCGCGACCGCGTTGGCCGGACCCGCCTTCGCGCGTGACAAGTCCTGGTATGTCGGCGTCGAAGGCGGCGTGATGAAGCCGCGCGACTCCAGGTTCGACGTCGGCCCCTCGCCCTTGGCGCCCGCCGGCGGCCAGACCAGAGTCGAAAACAAGCTCGGCTACGATGTCGACGCGGTGCTCGGCTATGATTTCGGCATGCTCCGCCTCGAGGAGGAAATCCATTACAAGCGCGCCCGGGTGAAAAGCATCACCACCACCGCCGCGCGCACTCCGGCCAATCCCGGCGGCGTCGGCGCGCCTCCCGGCGTCTATGAGGACGCGTCGGGCAAGACGGTGGCCTTCGGCGTGATGCTCAATGCGCTGCTCGATGTCGGCGACGACGACGGCCTGTCCTTCTATGCGGGCGGCGGCGCGGGTGTCGCCGCGATCAAGCTGAGGCATTATAATGTTTCCGGAAGCGACTTTCTCGATGCCAAGCTAGCCAAGCGCTTCGCCTGGCAGGCGATCGCCGGCGTCCGCTATGCGGTCAGCGACAATGTCGATGTCGGCGTCAAATACCGCTATTACACCGTCACCCGGGTTCGGCCTTTCGATGTCGCCGGAGCGCGTTATGATGGAAAATGGCGTTCGCACAGCGCGCTGTTGAGCCTGATCTACAATATCGGCGCCCGCGCGGAAGCCGCGCCGCCGCCGCCTCCGCCCCCACCGCCTCCCCCGCCGCCTCCGCCTCCGCCGCCTCCGCCGCCGCCGGTGGTTGAGAGCCCGGGTCCGTTCATCGTGTTCTTCGACTGGGACAAGTCGGACATCACG
>Ga0157326_1000014_pt1 | contig 15519 bp, 12 predicted proteins | sample MOy2old250510_FD_105391 | JGI IMG/M metagenome (GOLD analysis project Ga0157326, IMG submission 105391) | Arabidopsis rhizosphere microbial communities from North Carolina - M.Oy.2.old.250510 | ecosystem: Host-associated > Plants > Roots > Rhizosphere | place: USA: North Carolina | collected... | reverse complement strand
GTCGAGGCCGCCGCCAAGGCCACGACCTCGCTGGTCGAGAAGGTGCACGGCCTGCTCCAGAAGCTGAACGTGACGATCACCAGCACCGCGAGCGCGGTCGTGCAGCAGCAGTCGACCGCGGCGGCGATCCTGAAGGTGACCCAGGAGGTCGGCCAGCATGCTGGCGATACCCATGCGTCGGTCGAAACGATCGCACGGTCATTGTCGGCGGTACGGGACAGCGCCGACGGCACCCGGTCGATCGGTGTCCGCGTCCGGGATCATGCCACCCAGCTCAATGCCGAACTCGACAGGATCGTGATCCAACTGCGCGCAGCGTGACGCCGGTTTTACCGGTCAGGCGAGGTTAGCGTTCGGCGAGCCGCGATCGATCGATGTCGGCGATCCTGTTGCATCCGGTGAGCGCCATCGCGATGCGCATTTCCGCCTCGATCAACTGCAACATGTGGGCGACTCCCGCTTCGCCACGCGCGGCGAGCGCATAGGCCCAGGCCCGGCCGAGCAAAACGCCCTGCGCGCCCAGCGCGATCAGGCGGACGACATCGAGACCCGAGCGCACCCCGCCATCCGCGAACACCGTCATCCGATCGCCGACCGCGTCGGCGATCGCGGGCAGGGCAGCGGCGGTGGACAACACGCCGTCTAGCTGACGCCCGCCATGGTTGGAGACGACGATAGCGTCGGCACCGTTATCGGCGGCGGCGCGGGCGTCCTCCGGATCGAGAATGCCTTTGATGATCAGTGGTCCCGGCCATTCCGAGCGGACGAATTCGAGATCGCGCCAGTTCACTGCGGGGTCGAAGTTGGCGCTCACCCACGACATGAAATCCTCCAGTCCGCTGTCACGGCCCAGCACCGGCGCGACATTGCCGAGCTGGTGGGGCCGCCCCCGCAGGCCGACGTCCCAGGACCAGTGCGGTCGGGCCATCGCCTGGATGATGCGGCGCATCGTCCCGGGCATTCCCGGCGCGCCAGTCAGGCCGGAGCGCCTGTCCCGATAGCGCGATCCGGGCACGGGCATATCGACCGTGAAGACCAGAGCCGGGCAAGCCGCCTCACGCGCATGGGCGAGGAGGTCTCGCATGAAGCCACGGTCACGGATCATGTAGAGCTGGAACCAGAAGGGTGTCGCCGTCGCGGCGGCCACTTCGCGTAGCGAGCAGAGTCCGACGGTGGACAGGCAGAAAGGCACTCCGGCGGCTGCGGCGGCCCGCGCCGCCTGAATCTCGCCGCGTCGGGCAGTCATCCCCGCAAGACCGATCGGAGCGAGCGCGACGGGCAGGGACTGCTTCCGTCCGAACCAACTTGTCGACAGGTCGATCTCCGAGACGGCGGCCATCACGCGCTGGCGCAAGGCCAACGATTCAAGATCGGTGAGGTTGCGCCGCAGCGTGACCTCCGCAAAGGAGCCGCCGTCGATATATTCGAACAGGAAATGCGGCAGACGCCTGCGCGCGAGCGCGCGATAGTCGTCGACCGACGCGGCGGCGCTCATCCTACCCTCCGGCACGTCGTTTGAGTCGCGCAGCGCGCATCGTATCGCGGTGGCGAAGATGCCGACATGGACCTGGTGCTGATAGTCGGCATCGCGCTTCTCCCTAAGGACTGGCGTGAACATAGTATAGCCGGTCCTGCCATGTTCGCCGAGTTTGGCTTACTCGTTTGTGGAGATCCTTTGCAGGACATGCCAGGAAAGCCATAGCCGTCCATTTTTCGGCCGAAGGAATATGCCAGGCGAGGCGACGACTGGAGGGGAGCGATCTTGGCACGGATATTGTTGACGAGACGCTGGCCTGCCTCGGTCGAGGCCGAATTGGCAAGCCGGCACGACCTGCATCGCAACGCGCGGGACATAGCGATGTCTTCGGCCGAACTGGCGCAGGCAATGCGCGCGTTCGACGTGGTGTGCCCTACCGTCTCGGATCGGATCGACGCGTCGGTGATCGGTGCCGGAGGGCGGGCCAGGATCCTCGCCAATTACGGGGCCGGAGTCGATCATATCGACTTGGACGCGGCGCGGGGGGCCGGGATCGTGGTGACCAACACGCCCGACGTGCTGACCGACGCGACCGCCGAACTGGCGGTGATGCTGATGCTGATGACCAGCCGCCGCGCCGGCGAAGGCGAGCGCGAATTGCGTGCGGGCGAATGGACCGGCTGGCGACCCACCCATCTCACCGGCCGTTCGATGAAGGGCCGGGTGTTGGGGCTGATCGGCTATGGCCGGATCGGGCGGGAGACCGCGCGCCGGGCGCAGGCCGCGCTTGGCGTGACGCTGGCCTATCATAGTCGCCGTCCACTCGATCCCGCCGACAATGATCTCGGCGCGCGCTATGTCGCCTCGGCGGACGAACTGGTGTCACAGGCGGATATCATATCGCTGCACTGCCCAGGGGGCGTGGAGACGAATCATCTGATCGACGCCGCGATGCTTAGGCGGATGAAGCCCGATGCGATCCTGATCAACACCGCGCGCGGCTCGATCGTCGATGAGGCCGCGCTCGCCGATGCGCTCTTGGCGGGACGGATCGGTGGCGCAGGCCTCGACGTCTATGAATCCGAGCCCGGCATTCACCCCGCCCTGCTCGACGCGCCGAATACCGTGCTGCTGCCGCATCTGGGCAGCGCAACGATCCAAACGCGCGAGGCTATGGGCCGTCAGGCGATGATCAATCTGGAAGCGTTGCTCGATGGCCGCGCACCGCCCAATCGTGTCGCCTGATCCCGGCACCGCGCTGGCCGCCGTCGCCGAGGCGTTGCATAGGGCGATGGCGGCTCCGCACAGGCGACCGTTCGTGCTTGGCCTTTGCGGTGCGCAGGGCAGCGGCAAGTCTACCTTGTCCGAGGCGCTGGCCAACAGGATGCGCGTCGAAGGCGTGAGCACTGCGGTGCTGTCGATCGACGATCTCTACCGCACCAAGACCGAGCGTGAGAGGCTGGCGCAGACGGTTCACCCGCTGTTCGCGGTGCGCGGCGTCCCGGGCACGCATGACGTTTCGCTGGGCCTCGACGTCATCGCTGCGCTTGAAGCCAGCCAAGCCACCCTGCTGCCCCGCTTCGACAAGGCGCACGACGATCGCGCGCCTGTCGGGCAATGGGAGCACGCCGATGGCGGTACTGCGCTGCTGATCCTCGAAGGCTGGTGCGTCGGTGCGCGGCCGGAAGCGGCGGCGGCGCTGGTCGATCCGATCAACGCGCTTGAACGCGACGAGGATGGCGATGGCCGCTGGCGCCGCGCCGCCAACGATGCGTTGGCCGGGCCGGCTTACCAGGCGTTATTTGGCCGGATCGACATGCTGGTCCTGCTCGCGGCGCCAGGATTCGAGGCGGTGCGAGACTGGCGGATCGAGCAGGAACATGGCCTCGCCCACAAGGCCGGTGCGGACGCACGCGGCGTGATGAGCGATGCCGAGGTCGAGCGCTTCATCCGCTTCTACGAGCGGCTGACTCGACATATCCTCGCCGAGATGCCGGCGCGGGCGGATCTGGTCATCCGCCTGGCCTGCGATCGTATCCCGCAGTCGATCTTTACCAACGCCAATCCGTGACGATCGGCTGTCTCAGATGGTCCGCGGACGCGACCGCGGAAAGACGATGGGTCTCGATTTCGGCACCAAGATCGGGCCACCACACCGCTGGTTCGACCGCGAGGACGAGGCTGCACGACACCGCGACGCTGTGAGAGCCGTGCATCAGCCGGACGGCATGGTCGGATGTCCGTTCTATCCGGACATCCGGATGAAGCAGAAACCCGATCCGCCCGCCGCGATCGACCGAGCCGAGGATGCGATCCTCGATGCGCAGCGTGGTCCGGTTGAGCTGGAACCGTCGCCGATGTCGCGGCGAACCGGGAAGACGTGCAAAGCCGTCATGCTCGCCCTCGAGGGTGAAGCCGTCCTCCACGGTGGTGAAATCGAGCAGGTCGACATTGGGCCGCCGTCCCACCCTGAAGCGCGAGAAGAATTCGGCCTGATCGGCGCCGTCCAGGCAGAGCGTGTTGTGATGGCTGGCCGATCGGCTCGCCTGCCGTCGCGGGCCAGCGGTATATTCAAACACGCCCTGATCGACCACGAAGCGCTGGTCGAACAGAGACAGTTCGAAGCTCAGCACGTCGCCATGCCCATGGGCCGGCAGATCATCCGGTCCGATCCGCCCGCAGTCGATCACGCAGTAGCCCTTGTCGAGACGTGCGCCAAAATAGCCTGCGTCGGGATAGGCGAATATCCTTCTGGGCGCGGGTATGGGACCGAACAGCCGCTCGAAAACTTCGAGGCACAGAGCCGGTGCATAGGCCATGTCGAGGCCAGAATCGTTGAACAGTGACGGGGTCCCGTCCGGATGGGCCAGGTCCGCGAGCGCCCGCGCCATGGGGATGAGCTGCTCGTCGAGCCGCTCGGCCAATGCGCCATCGGGAAAAAGGCTGCGAATTTCGAGAAGGTCGGCGAAAACCTGCGCATGATAGGAATGCGAGCGTTCGAAGTGGAAGCCATCTGCGAGGATCTGGACGGGCAATTCCCGCAGCAGCAGGGCGGTGCCACGCTCTCGCCAGGCATCCGCCGCCGAACCCTCGAAAAAGGCCGAGGCCCAGAGCAGCGCCTTGGCGTTCTTTATCAGGTGGTTGCCGCCGAGATCGGTTTCGAGGTGCTTCATGACATGGCCTTTTTCGATCAAGGCGTTCAGGCAATAGTTAACGCCACCCAGGCTCGCGCCCAGTTCCTCGGCGATCTCTCGCTGGCTCGCCTGAGGGTTTTTTTCCAGCATGCGAAGAATGCGAAAATGAATATCCTCACGCCGGTTAGCGTTCCTCTCGCTGATCATGCAGGATTGCTCCTCAGAGCTGACCACGGCTACCGCACGGCCCGTGAAAACACGCCGACCGCTGATTCATCAATTACGGACGCCCCGAAACGCGCTCTCGTTCACGTTTGAACGCTTAACCCATGATATCCTGCTTGGGAAGGCTTTGCGCAGCGCCGGACCCAAGCGCTTGGCCGGGTCGGCTCGATCAGCTGGCTAGCCGGATGTCCTGCTCGCTGATCGTCACGCGCGTGCTCGTGCCGAGGACGTCCAGCAGCAGCCATACGCGCTGTTGCGGCGCCATGCTCTCGACGATGGCGACGAAATCCGCGAACGGGCCGGCGGCGATGCGAACGGCTTCGCCTTCTTTGAAGGTCCGGCGCGGAAGCAGCTTGCCCGTCGCGTCGCAGCTCAGCATCAGGCTCGCCATCAGATCCGACGGCATGGGGGTCGGGACGCTGGAGAAGGCGACGAGCCGCGAGACCCCATAGGTTGCGTTGATCGATTGCCAGGGCGTGGAGCCATCGGCCAAGCTGACGAAGACATAGCCTGGAAAGAGAGGCTTCTCGACCTGTTTGAACTGCTGACCGCGACGAACCGACAATAGCTCGAAGGGACTGAACAAGACAAAGCCCTGGCGAGAAAGGTTGCGTTCGGCGATCGCTGCGCAATTGGGCTTTAGCTGCACCACGAACCATGCGTCCGATGGCGACCGTTTCAGCTGTGGCATCTCACCGTTCATGATTGAACACTGTGCACAGCTGCCGCTACCGAGTCAACTCGACGGTCATGCATCCGGGGGTAAAGCTGGCCGCCAGTCCTGCTGAGACATCAGGGTAGCTGCCAGCCCATGGAAATCAGGCGCGCGTCTTCTTTGGCCGTCCTTTTGGCGCGGGCTTCGCGGGCGCCTTGGCTGCCGGCTTACGCCCCAGACCGATCTTCACCGCCAATGCCTTGCGCTGCTCGGCATAATTGGGCGCGACCATCGGGTAATCCGCGGGCAGGCCCCACTTCCGCCGATAGTCGTCGGGTGTCATGCCATAGCTTGTCTGAAGATAACGCTTGAGCATCTTCATCTTCTTGCCGGATTCCAGACTGGTCAGATAGTCGGGCTTGACCGAGGCGCGGACCGATACGGCGGGCTTCAGTTCGGGCTCTGGTTCAGTCGGCGGTTTGCTCAATCCTTCCAGCGCCTGGTGCACGCTTTTGATAAGCGACGCGACGTCCGACACCGAGACATTGTTACTGGCAACGTGCGATGCCACGATATCCGCGGTCAGGTTCAACAGTGTTTCGTCGGCCATAAGCCCCTCCTTGAAGTCGAGCGCCTATGTCGCTCAATATGCAGCGGCAGACAACCGCCTTTGCTTGCAGCGATGTCAGTTTACTTTCCCGCGCATTATCGCCCAGGCATCCTGCTGTGTTCCCCGGACAGGATGTCTCCATCGAGCTGGCGTCGATGCTTCTGCAACCGATCGATCACGCATCTGCCTCGACCGGTTCGACATCGTAGCCTTGGAAGAGCTACGGCCGCATGGTCGAGGTGGAGCTTCTCAGCGCAGTACGGGTCGCTCGCGCAGCTAGAACCAAGCTCGCACGCCAGCGACGAATGCGAAGCCGCTGACGTCGTTACCCGCCGCGCGTGAAAAGTCGGCGGTCTTGCCGAGGCTGCGTTGATATTCGATGCCGAGATAGGGAGCGAATTCCGGGACGATCTCATAACGAAGCCGCACGCCCGCTTCGATCGACGACAGGCCCGCGCCGATGCCAGCCGATCGGACATTCTGCGCAGCGAACTCCATCTCGGCACGAGGTTGCAAGATCAGTTGGTTGGTGATCCGCTGATCATATTCCGCTTCCATCCGTGCTGTCAGATCGCCTCGATCGGACAGGAACAGGGCGGTATCGATTTCGAAGAAATAAGGTGCCAGCCCTTGAACCCCAACTACGAGATGCGCGCGATGGGGGCGGGGACGAATGTCGTAGCGAATACCGGTCTGGAAATTGAACCACGGGTCGATCGCATGACTCCACAGCGCCTGTAGCTCAGCGGATTCGGGCCGGGCTCCGAAACTGCCTTCGCCTTCGCTCTTGAGCCACAAGCGATCATAGTCGCCGCCGTACCAGCCTTCGCCGTCCCAGCGATAGCCGTTGCGGCCTTTCATGGCGCGATATTCCAACCGATCGAGCAGCAGTTTGCCCGTGCGCATCGAACCATGTTCCGAATAGACTGTGGCGCGGACCGGGGCCATGGCTTCCGCGCCCCAGGCCGTATCGGCGGCATGTTCGGGGCCGCTTAAGGGAGTGCCGGACGAGATGGCGGGTCGCGGAACCGCCGGTGCGGGCGGCAATGTGGAGGGGCGCGCGCAATGCCCCATTTTTTCATGTTCGGGAGAGCAGCTTGGAGCGATCGGGGCCAGCTGCGACGCCCCTTCTGCCGCGTGCATATTTGCTTCGTGACCGGCATGTTGCGCGGAGGCGGAAGCCGCGTCAGCGATCAAAGCCGCGATCGCAAGGATGCGCATCATGCCGCATCGCCCGCGCTCAAGGGTCGCACCTTCACGACGTTCATCATGCCCGCGTGCATATGATAGAGCAGGTGGCAGTGGAGCGCCCAGTCCCCGGGCGCGTCAGCGGTGAGATCGAAGCTCGCCTTGCCACCGGGCATCACATTTACCGTATGCTTGATCGGATGGCCGTGATCCTGGCCGGTGACCAGCTCGAAGAAATGTCCATGGATGTGAATGGGGTGATTCATCATCGAGTTGTTGATCAGGTTCACCCGCACCCGCTCATTATGATCGAAGCGGATCGGCTCCGCGCCCTCGCTCATTTTCTTGCCGTCGAACGACCACATGAAACGTTCCATGTTGCCGGTCAGGTGGATGTCGACGCTGCGCGCCGGAGGGCGCTTGTCGGGGAAGGGAACCAGTGGCGCCAGGTCATGATAGGTGAGCACGCGGTGCGGCTCCTTCTCGAGACCGAGCGGGCGATCGCCGGTGCGGTCGACCGGCATCGGCGCGATCATGTCGACCCCCACCCCAATCTTGACGTTGGCGGGGAGCGACGAGGCATCGCGCATGCTGTGGCGCATCGCCGTCGCAGGCTGACCCGGAGCGCAATGGCCCATCGCAGCATGTTCAGGGGGGCAGCTGCCGCCCCCGTCAGCAACCATGCCGCCCATCCCCATGTCGCGCATCGACAGTATCGGACGCCGCCGCAACATCGGGACCGGGGCGACCATGCCGAGCCGCGGCGCGAGCGTCGCCCGCCCCATGCCTGACCGGTCGATCGCCTCGGCCACTAGCGTATAGGCCTGTTCGGCGGTTGGCGTGACGATGATGTCGTATGTCTCGGCTACCGAAATCTGGAACTCATCGGTCTCGACCGGACGGACTGGCTGGCCGTCGGCGTGGACCACCGTCATCGGCAGGCCGGGTATGCGGACGTTGAAGATCGTCATCGCGGACGCATTGATGAAGCGCAGCCGCACGCGCTCGCCGGGCCTGAACAACCCGGTCCAGTTTTCCGTTGCTCCATGGCCGTTGATGAGGAAGCTGTAGGTCGAGCCGTTGATGTCGGCGATGTCGGTAGGGTCCATCCGCATGCCGCCCCACATCGCGCGATCTGCCACGGTCATCGTGCCATCGGTCAGTGTCTGCTTCTGCCGATTGAAATAGGCGCCTTTCTGCTTGAGCTTCGTGATCAGTCGATGGGGATGCTGGAAGGTCCAGTCGGACAGCACCACCACATGCTCGCGGTCATACGCCGCGGGCTCCTCTCCGGCCGGATCGATGACCAGCGGGCCATAATGCCCAATCTGCTCCTGCAGGCCCGAATGCGAATGATACCAGTAGGTGCCCGATTGCCTGATCGAGAACTCATAGGTGAAGGTCGTGCCTGGGCGGATACCAGGAAAACTGATCCCAGGCACGCCGTCCATATGAAACGGCAGGATCAGCCCATGCCAGTGAATCGACGTGTCCTCGTCGAGGCTATTTTCAACATGGAGGCGAACATTCTGCCCCTCGCGCAGGCGGATGAGCGGGGCTGGAAGCACGCCGTTGATCGTGATCGCATGGCCAGCGCGCGCGCCGACCTTGAAGATGTCATGAGCGACCCGCAGCCGGATATCTTCGCCGGTCAGCGTGGGCATGCTGGCCCGCAGCCCGGCGGACCCCTTCTGTGCCCAGGCGGGGAAGTTCCTGTCGAGGCCCAGGCCGACCAGCCCCAGAGCACCGGCGCGCAGGATGCTACGCCGCCTTATCGTTGGTTCGTTCATGGCAATGTTCTGTCTCGCCGATATGCGCATTCAGTCAACAGAAACCGTGCTGCCGTGCCAAGATGGTAGGCGGCACCGTGAACGGCTTAGTGGACCGGCCCAGCGCCGCGGCGAAGAAGATTTTTGCCAGCTCCCGACAGCCCCATCCTTCACTGTCATTCGGCTTTTGGCGATGTTATTCCAGCAGGCGGGCGATGAACGCCTGAGTGGCGTGCCCCGGTTCGCGCGCGCTATGTGTGAGCATCAGAAAGTCGCGCTGGGCCAGGGGGTAGTCGAGACCTTGCAAGCTGCCCGACGCCAGGCGCGAGGTGACCGCCAGGTTCGAGACGGCAGTGACCAAGCCGCCGGCGGCCACCGCCTCCAGCACTGCGCCGTTTGACGGAAGTTCCAAGCGGACATCGAGGTCGGAGATCGCAATCCCAGCGGCGGCGAGGCTGGCGGCGAGGTGGTCGCGCGTTCCCGAGCCTTTTTCTCGCAGCACCCAGACCGCGCCGCGCAAGTCCTGAGCCTGAAGGGGCCGTCCGGCCAGCGGGTGCTGCGGCGCGGCAAACAGGCCGAGCCTGTCCCCGCCAACCCTGCGGCTGACGAGCGCAGGTTCATCGACATTGCCCTCGACCACGCCGATATCGGCGCGTCCACTCAGCACGGCATCTACCGTCTGCGCTGTATTGCCTACCACAAGCGGCAACGTAATGCCGCGATAAGCGGCCGCGAAACGAGCCATGCGCGGTGGCAGCCAGTACGTCGCAACCGTCTGGCTGGCGGCAAGCCGAACCTCGCCGGATAGCAGGTCCGAGAGATCGTGCAGTCGGCGCTGCGCGTGATTGACCCGCGCGATTATCTCCCGTGCTTCATGCAGGAACAGCCGGCCCGTCTCGGTAAGTTCCAATCTGCGCCCGATACGGTTGAAAAGCCGGATGGCATGCCGGGCTTCCAGCGCCGCGATCGCCGCGCTGATCGCGGGCTGCGTGAGGTTCAGGCGTTCGGCGGCGCGAGTCATGCTCAAATCGTCGGCGGTGGCCACGAAAACGCGGAGCTGTTCCAAGGTCATAAGCATAATTTATCAGAGCAATCATTTTAAACAATTGGATTTATATCTGGAGACAGCGGATCTTTAAGCCATGAAAGCCGGCCTTTACCTGTCAGCGCGTTTACCGGGCTCGCTGCTATGCGTAGGGGTCGCCATTCTGGCGTGGGCGGCGGAGCGGGCAGAGGCCGCGATGTTCGGCAAGGCTTGGATCGAAAGCCTGGTGCTGGCGATCCTTATCGGCATGGCGGTGCGCACGATGTGGCGGCCCGGCCCGACCTTTGCCAGTGGCATTCGATACTCGGCGAAGACATTGCTCGAAGCGGCGGTCGTTCTGATGGGGGCGACAGTGAACTTCCAGGCGCTGGTCGCATCCGGCGCGCCGCTGATCGCTGCCGTGATCGTCACCGTCATGATCGCCATCGCAGCCAGCTTCATGCTGGGCAGGATCTTCGGCCTCAATACCAAGATGTCGATGCTCGTGGCCTGTGGAAACGGCATCTGCGGCAATTCCGCGATCGCGGCCGTGGCGCCGGTGATCGAGGCTGACAGCGACGACGTGGCGACCGCGATTGCCTTTACGGCCGTGCTCGGCATCGGGGTCGTCCTGCTGATCCCGCCGATAGCTGGTGTGCTCCAGCTCAGCGCTTATGCAGGGGGCATCCTGGCAGGCCTGACTGTCTACGCCGTGCCCCAGGTGCTGGCGGCGGCCGGCCCGCTGGGAACGGTAGCCGTGCAAGTGGGGACGCTGGTCAAGCTTGTCCGGGTGCTGATGCTTGGACCGATCGTCACCTGTCTTGCCATCTTCAGGCGACGGGCGGTCGATGCGGCGCACCGACGGTTCACATTTTCCGTCACGGGATTCCTTCCGGCCTTCATCGTCGCCTTCCTCCTGCTGGCGACGATCCGCTCGCTGAATCTGTTGCCGGCCGAAGTCGCCCGGCCCGCCGGGATCGCCTCGCACGTCCTGACGGTGATCGCCATGGCGGGATTGGGCCTGGAGGTGGACCTGCGAAGCGTTTTCGTCGCGGGGCCGCGAGTGACCACGGTGGTCACGTTGTCGCTGCTCGCTCTGGGGACAATCGCGCTGGCGGCGCTCCACATCATTGGCCTTGCCGCCTAACGCTGCATTGCCTTTCCGCTGCGCGCCGCCGTTCCCCGGATGACGATGATATCGTCAGGTGCCTCGGCACTCGTCAATTCGGCCTGCGATTCCTCGGCAGAAACCGCCTGTTGAGCAAAGGCTGCATGAATATTCCCGTAGCATGGAATCGCCTAGACATCTGACCTGCACAGGAGAATTCGCGTCCAGTACCAAGTCCATTCAACGAACCTCGGCAGCGGCTGACTTGCCTATCGGCAAGAGTCGCTTGCAGACGGAGCAATCGGGCGAAAGAAAGTCGGCTGACTGCGCCCGCCGCACTTCTCTCCGGTCCCAACCTTGCCGCGCCATGGCCGGCCCACCAGTTCCCCGAGCATGGCAATCGCAGAAGCCGTTAGCGGGCGCTCGAACAGCCTGATCCGACGCGTTGGAGGTTCAAAGCGGCAGCCCCACATAGTTTTCGGCGATCACCCGCTGCATCGCCTCGGATGAGGCCACATACTCTATTTCGGAAATCTGCATTCGATGCTCGAAATCGCCGTCCTCGGGGAAGCGGTGCATCAGTTTGGTCAGATACCAGCTAAAGCGTTCAGCCTGCCATACACGGGCAAGCGCCTTTGCTTCATAGGCCTTTAGCGCCGTGTCGCTGCCGTCGCGATAATGGGCGATCAGCGCGTCGGATAGATATGCGACGTCGGAGGCCGCCAAGTTGAGGCCCTTGGCGCCGGTCGGCGGAACGATATGCGCGGCGTCGCCGGCCAGGAACAGCCGACCATGGCGCATCGTCTCGAACACATAGGATCGCAGGGGCGCGATCGACATCTCCAGCGCGGGGCCGCGCGTCACGCCATGCTCCGAGATCGAGTCAAAGCGCTGCGCCAGCTCGTCCCACAGTCGCTCCTCGGGCCACTCCTCCAGCCGCTCGGTCAGCAACACCTGGATATAATAGCGGCTGCGGGCGGCCGACCGCATGGAGGCAAGCGCGAAACCGCGCGGACCGTTTGAATAGATCAACTCGGGATGGCAGGGCGGGACATCGGCGAGGATGCCGAGCCAGCCGAACGGATATTCTCGCTCGAACTCGCGGACCCGCGCAGTCGGTATCGTCTTGCGCGACGGACCGTGGAAGCCGTCGCACCCGGCGATGAAATCGGCATCGATGCGTTGCTCCACACCATCCTGCGTGAAAGTCACGTAGGGTTGATTGTCCTCGATATCGTGGAGCGCGACGTCGCCCGCCTGGAACAGGATATCGAGCCTGCGGTCGGGAGCTGCGCTGATCAGGTCGCGGGTCACCTCAGTCTGGCCATAAACGGTGACATGCTTGCCGGTGAGTTTCGTGATCTCGATCCGGATCAGCCGCTCGGCGATGGCGAGATTGAAACCTTCTTCCAGCAGTCCGGCGGCATTGAGGTTCGCGTCGATACCGAGCTTCCGGAGGAGATCGGTGGTCACCGTCTCGAGCACGCCCGCCCGGATGCGGCTCTCGACATAGTCGCGGCTCTGCCGTTCGACGATGATGCAGTCGACCCCGGCGGCGCGCAGCAGATGACCCAGCAACAGCCCGGACGGACCACTTCCGATGATCGCGACTTGTGTCTTCATGCCCTAAGCTGCCGTGCGAGCACGCGATAGCAGGGCATGACCCGCGTGAGCCAAGGCCCGGCTGGCTTCTCCTAAACCAATGAAGGCAACGATATATGACATGCGGATTGGCGTAGGCCCGAGAAGAACCATCCACCAATCCAATTCAAGTATGGTCTATTGATTTTCCTGAAGTCTTGTTCCTATTGAAGCCAAATGGGCCAATCTATCAGCCGCTGCTGCGATCGTGTCGGCCGCCAGTCTGCGCATACTTCGCCCATTCTACGAACCCGACTCCGCAGATCAGGGCCGACACACACAAGCATCGAGGTTTCGATCTCGATTGTGATCTGGTCGCAAGCGGATAGCCCCCAGACGGCTCCTTCGGAAATGCGCTCTTCATAGCTGTCTCCGTCACTTCCACCGTATCAACGCTTGATTCAGCGTCTTGGTAATGTCGGTGAGCGCGTGGTCGATGATGGTATTGATGTCAGTTGTCGAGCAGGTTCATGAGATGGTCGGTCATGTCTCCCTCCGCGGCCGTTGCTGGACTCTCATGGATTTGTCACGGGAGACAGGAACCGGGTCGCTAGGGGGCGATTTCAGCGATAAAGTGAATTGGGTGCGTATCGGACCAAACAACGGGCCGAATCAAAAATATTCTTGTCTCCCCACTGAGGGCATATTTGACCAGCAATTTCAGGGGCATAATGGTGCCGGCTAACGGACTCGAACCGTTGACCTACCGCTTACAAGGCGGTTGCTCTACCAGCTGAGCTAAGCCGGCCCACTAAGCGGGCTTCCGCCCTATCCGCAGACAGGAGGGGCACGAACGCTCTCATGCGTCAGGGAACGCCGAAGGTCCACCCCTCCACTGCGGCAATTTCGCCGGTCATCAGTGGCGGGCGCCACAGGCGCGCGTCGCTCGCGGCTTGCGCGAGCCAGGCGGCGGTCAGGATCGCGTCGGTGCTGTGGTCGTCATAGCGGGCGAGGACAGGCGGTTCGGCGATGCCGTACCCGGCCAATCCTACGCGCAGCCGCGCAGCGTCGCGCATCTTGCTGCCGCCCTTCAATCCTGCCTGGCGCGCCGCGATCGTCGTATAGACCTCGACGATCACGGGGCCGTGCGCTGGCACTGGATCGAAGGGCCACAGCGCCACGCGGCGGTTGAGGCGGTTGAGCAGGCGCATGCCGGTGAGGCTGGACTTGCCGACCTGCGCCGCGCCGACCAGGTTGAAGCTGCTTGTCGCTGGGGCATGGCGAGACTCACGACATATCGTCTCAACCAGACGATGGCGGCCATTGCTGGCACCGAACAGGTCTCCCTGCCGCGCGCCATGGCGGCGGAAATGGCGGCTGGCGTCGGGATGGTCGACTAGCGAAGCCGCGCCGAGATGGGGTTCATTCGCGCAGATTTCATCGACCAACCGCCACAACTCACGCGCGTCGGCGGGACTCAGATCCCATCCGGGAAAATAGGCGTTCGCGTCGAGGAAGGGCAGGGCAGCCGAGAAGTCGATACCGATCAGCATGTTGCTACGGCATGCCGCGTGATCGAGCACCCAGTCGAGCACAGCCTCGCGGGACCATGGCCCGTCGATCAGCTGGGGAGTCCGCCCAATTCCGTCGCTCACCGCGATTGCAATCCCCTTCTGCCGCTCGCCTTTTGCGCCCGACCAGTCGATGCAGGCGAAGCGCTCGAAACGCCGGATCATACCCCCGGCTGGTCAGTCGCGACGGCAGCGATATTGTCCCGCTCGCGGCTCATTTTTCGCGACGTTCGGTGCGCAGCCGATCCCAATGCGCCAGCCGTTCGGCGATCTTGGCCTCGAAGCCGCGGGGCGAAGGCGCGTAATAGGTCTGCGCGCCCATCTCGTCAGGCCAGTAATCGTCTCCTGAAAAACCATCCTCGGCATCATGGTCATAGGCATAGCCCTTGCCGTAGCCGATATCCTTCATCAATTTGGTCGGGGCGTTGAGGATATTCTTGGGCGGACTCAGCGACCCGGTATCCTTGGCCGACCGAAACGCCGCCTTCTGCGCCACATAAGCGGCATTGGATTTGGGAGCGGTCGCGAGGTAAAGGCAGGCTTGAACGATAGCGAGTTCGCCTTCGGGCGAGCCAAGGAAATCGTAGGCATCCTTGGCGGCGAGGCATTGGACCAGGGCCTGGGGGTCGGCGAGGCCGATATCCTCGGAGGCGAAGCGCACCAGCCGGCGCAGCACATAGAGCGGCTCCTCGCCAGCGGTCAGCATGCGCGCGAGATAATAGAGCGCCGCCTGAGGATCGGAACCGCGCAGCGACTTATGCAGCGCCGAGATGATGTTGTAATGGCCTTCGCGATCCTTGTCGTAAACCGCCAGGCGGCGGTGCAGCAGTTTCGCCAGTTCGCCGGGCTTGAGGTCATGATCGATGCCGATCGAGAAGAGCGTCTCGACCTGGTTGAGCAGAAAGCGGCCATCGCCATCGGCCGAGGCGATCAATGCCTCGCGCGCGCTGCCGGTGAGCGGCAGCGAGCGACCCTCGACTTGCTCGGCGCGCCCGATCATCCTGGCGAGCGCCGCCGCGTCGAGCCGATTGAGGATCAACACCTGCGCCCGGCTGAGGAGGGCGGCGTTCAGCTCGAAAGATGGGTTTTCGGTGGTCGCGCCCACCAACACGACAGTGCCGTCCTCGACATAGGGCAGGAAGCTGTCCTGCTGCGCGCGATTGAATCGGTGAATCTC
>Ga0157326_1000013_pt1 | contig 15758 bp, 11 predicted proteins | sample MOy2old250510_FD_105391 | JGI IMG/M metagenome (GOLD analysis project Ga0157326, IMG submission 105391) | Arabidopsis rhizosphere microbial communities from North Carolina - M.Oy.2.old.250510 | ecosystem: Host-associated > Plants > Roots > Rhizosphere | place: USA: North Carolina | collected... | reverse complement strand
TGACGACGTTGTCGGAACAAAGGCCCTGCATGACGGCGAGCGCAACCAGGTGGCACCGATTGCTCGCGCCCAGCTTCATCCGCATGTGCTCGATGTAAGCCTCGACCGTGTGGGGCCGGATACCAAGATCGCGCCCGATCTGCTTGGCCGTCTGGCCTGCGCATAGGGCCAATAGAACTTCTCGTTCGCGCGGCGTCAACTGGACGCCTGCGTCTCCCCTATTCGCCATTGGCTGTTCCTCGATACGCTGGATTACCGAGAGAATCGAATGCAAGGAATATCCCGTACGCTAACCCGGTCTCCAGTCGAGTCGGTCCGCCCCGCCAGGCACTCCATCGGCCGCATAGACTTCGAAAATGGCTAACTAGGTTAAATAACGCGCGCCAGTGATCATGTCTTTCTCAGTGGCCGGCAACCAGACTAGCCAAACATCGACAGCGAGATCTCGTGGAGCGCCAGTTCAGATAACACAAGAACTGGGAGAAGATGGCTATACCGTCTCCCGGATCGAGTGAGGCTGTAACCGGCATAATCATACCGGGCTCCATTTCATCAGAACAGCGAAACCGTTGCTACAAATTACTATAAGAGCAACGGAAAGGGCTAAGCCAGGAGGGGAGGGTGCCCCGCTAGGAGGCACCCTTTTCCTTATTCATCAAGCTGTTAGCTGATGGTGGGCGTGGCAAGGATTGAACTTGCGACCCCTGCGATGTCAACACAGTGCTCTACCACTGAGCTACACGCCCAACGCCGGGCTCACTAGCGGAGCCTTTGCAGCCACGCAACCCCGCGAAATCCTTTTTATCAAATGCCGGTCGCGCTGCCGATCTGGAACATGCGGTCGACCTCCAGCACGAGGTCGCGCAGATGGAAGGGCTTGGACAAAACCTTGGCGTCGGGTGGGGTTGCACCAGATTTCAGCGTGACCGCCGCGAACCCGGTGATGAACATGACGCGCATATTCGGCGCGATCACATTGGCGCGCTGGGCCAACTCGATGCCATCCATCTCGGGCATGACAATATCGGTCAGCAGGAGGTCAAAACTATCGCTTTCGAGCAGCGGCAAAGCGGCGGTGCCGCGATCGACGCTCGTCACCGCATAGCCGTTACGCTCGAGCGCGCGAGCGAGATACTCGCGCATCGAGTCGTCATCTTCGGCCAATAATATCCGGATCATAGCTTTTGATCGCATCCCCCGCCCGGCGCCATGCCGGTGAAGCATGCGTCTTTATGCGGCAATCGCTTAACAAATTCCAGCATTGACTGAGAAATCGCGCCAAGCCGCCCGGTGTGGCGGTTGCGCAGAGGGCTTGGCAACCGTAGCTATCAAGGCCAATGACCGCCGACCCCGCTTTTTCGGTCCTGGGACCCGCAACACCGCATTCGCCGGTGCTTCTCGCTGTACCGCATTCCGGCCGAGTCTATCCGCCCGCGTTGAAGGAAGCGGCGCGGGTGCCGCTCGAGCGGTTGCGTGCGCTGGAGGACCGTCATGCCGACCAGCTGGTGGGCCCGGCGGTGGCCGGTGGGGCTACCGCGATCGTGGCGCACCTGGCCCGTGCCGCGATCGACTTGAATCGCGATCCGCGCGAGATCGACCCGGCGATGATCGAGGATCGGATCAGTGCCGATGAGCTGCTGCTGAGCGGCAAGGTGCGCGCCGGGCTGGGCCTGTTCCCGCGCCGGCTGCCAGCGTGCGGCGAGCTATGGCGTGGGCGCATGTCGATGGCCGAAGCCGAGAGGCGCATCGCCGCCGCGCATGTACCTTATCATCGCGCGATCGCCGAAAGGCTTGAGGCGATAAAGGCGATTTTTGGCGTAGCAGTGCTGATCGATTGCCATTCGATGCCGCCGCTGCCCATCCGACACGCCGGCGGCCCGGTCCGCATTGTGATTGGTGACCGGTTCGGGGCAGGGGCGTCGGCCGCTGTGGTCGATATCGCGATCGCGGTGATCGAGGGCTCCGGACTTCGCGTCGCGCGCAATCATCCTTATGCCGGTGGCTATACGATCGATCGGCATGGCAGGCCGCGTAAGCAGGTCCATGCCGTTCAGATCGAATATGACCGATCACTCTACCTCGACGCTAGCCTCGATGCTCCTACCGACAATTTGGAGGGGTGCGCGCGGCTGCTGGCGATGATCGCGAGCCGGCTCGGGGGACTGCTCACCCCTGGCCTCCCGATCGCCGCGGAATAGGCTGGCCGCCACCGGAACCTAATTCGCCGGACGTCCTTCGGCGTGGTCCCCCATCCTGGAAGAAAAGGCTCAACCCAAAAAAAGAACCACCTCGTGCTTACGCACGAGGTGGCCAAGGTTCAGGGAGGAACGCATCCCGAAGGATGCGCCGTACGAGGCCGCGAAAGGGGGGCACGACCACCGTACAAAGACAAGATAGGGCGGTTGTCTTAGTGTTTCAAGGATAGTTCGCCCTTATCGGGGAAATTCCTTATCTCGACCGATATTTAGTTTGAAATGGGCGCTTCAGGCGGAGGCCGCGCCGTTCGGCGGCGGCGCCTTGCCCTGCTGCAACTGCATCGCGAACACATCGCGAATCAGCGACAGCGAGAAAAGATGCGCGTGGATCAGCGGCAGCAGACCGTTCTGGACCATCTTGCGCAAGACATCGCCGCGCAATTCCTTAAGCCGCTCTTCGGAGACGATCTGAAAGCCGCGGTAGACGAAGGGCTGCTGCGCGCCTTCGGGCTCGATCGTCACTTCACCGTCGATCAGCAGCTTGTTTTGAACCAGCTCTTCCATGAACATTCCGGTGCGCATACCCGCTTGCTCGAACTGCTCACAAAAGCCGAGTATGTTCTTGATCGCCTCGGAAGGCTCGGTGCCTTCGAACAGCGGCGGCCCTTCCTCGAACTCACCGATGGCGCCCGAAGTGCTATCGAAGCACAGCGACAGGTCGTCACTATCCGGGCGGAGCTTGGCCAGCATGAACGGATAGCGGCGAACATAGGCCGGAATATAGAGATTGTTGTTCGGAATGCCTGTTTCATCGGTGAAGACGTTGACGCCTTCATTGAGCCCGAACAGACCGAGCGGCACGGGATTGGGCCCCGCCGAGAAGACGATCGGATAATGACGCTGCGCAAGGATGAACTCTTCGACGGTGAGAGGCACGGCATGGGCCTTGGCGAAGAAAGGCGCGTCTTCGAGCGTGCGTGCCTTCCAACCGGCGTGAAGCTGGCTCGAGAGCGGCTGAAGGTCGTTGTAGAAAAGGGGCAGGGCGTTGGCCGGGGCGCTCGCCATTGGGGGTTCTCCTGAAATACGCGTCGGATTCCAAAGGGCCGCAGGACCCCGATCGATGCTGCCGCCGTCTATTGACCCTCAACGCCGGAAGCAAGCGGAACAAGCTTTCCGGGGTTCATGATGCCGAGAGGGTCGAGCGCCTGCTTGATCGCTTTCAGCGCGTTCAGGCGGACAGGATCGGTCAGCCGGGCGAACTCGGCGAGCTTGGCCTGGCCGATGCCATGTTCGGCGGAGAGCGAGCCGCCCGCCGCGGCGACCCGGTCATGGACCAGCGCGCTGGCCGCAATGCCATGTTCAGCGATCCAGGACTTTCGGTCGACGCCGGGAGGCGGCAACAGGTTGAAGTGGATATTGCCGTCGCCGAGATGGCCGAAAGCGATGACTCGCGATCCGGGAAACCTTTCTTCGACGCGTGCGCGTTCGCGGTCGAGGAAGGCGGGCATGTCGAGCACGGGCACCGATATGTCGTGCTTGAGCGATTGCCCGTCGATCTTCTCGGCTTCCGAGATCAACTCGCGCAGCGCCCAGAGCGCTTCGGCTTGTGTATCGCTCGACGCAATCGTCGCGTCGAGCACGAGCCCCTCCTCCATCGCCGACGCGAGGCCCTGCTCGAGCATCTCGATCGGGTCTGCGCCGCCTTGGATGCCCACCGCCTCGATCAGTACATTCCACGCACAGGGTTCGCCGAACGGCGCCCGCAGGCCCGGGATGTTGCGGAGGACCAGCGCGAGCGCATTGGCGGGCACTAGCTCGAAACTCTCGACCGCCTCACCGGTTCGATCCTCGAGCCGGCGCAGCAGGGTCAGCGCGTCCTGCGGGGAGGCCAGCCCCGCCCAGGCGACTCCCCGCGCGGCGATCGCCGGAACCAGCCGCAACGCGGCCGCGGTGACAACGCCAAGCGTCCCCTCGGCTCCGGTCAGCAACTGGCGCAGGTCATAGCCGCGATTGTCCTTGCGCAGGGTGGCCAGCCCATCGAACAGCGATCCATCAGGCAGAACTGCCTCGATGCCAAGCACCAGTGCGCGCATCGGGCCGAAGCGCAGTACCTGGGTGCCCCCGGCGTTGGTTGAAACCAGGCCGCCGATCGTCGCCGAGCCCTTGGCGGCGAGCGAAAGCGGGAAGCGTCGTCCGATCGCTGCGGCGGCGGCGTGCAGGTCGGACAGGATCACGCCCGCCTCGGCTACCACCGCGTTGTCCTCTGCCGAAATCGAGCGGACCCGGTTCATCCGTCGCAGAGACAGCAGCAGCGCAGATCCATCGGCGGCCGGCGTCGCGCCAGCAACCGTGCCGGTATTGCCGCCCTGCGGCACCAGCGCCACGCGCGCTTCGGCGGCTAGCCGGACGATGCCGGCGACCTGTTCGGCGGTCGCCGGCGCGAGCAGGGCTGCGCTTTCGCCCCTGTAGCGCTCGCGCCAATCGGCGAGCCAGGGGGTTATCAAGTCTCGATCGGTGATGAATCCCTGCGGCCCAAGCAGGGCGAAAAGCTTGTCGAGCAGGGCTTTGTCCGGAAAGTTGAGACGCATCATCGTTGGAACATAATATAGGCTCCAGACGATTTGCCAGTTAATCCGTTGTTCAAGCGTTTGCGTCGAAGGACGAAAGGGCTAGGATGATCGTGCACAAGGCCGGGGCCTGCGAAAGGGTGGATCTTCGATCGTGAAGTTGGGCCGATTGCCGCGATTGCTGTGCGTCGGTGCGCCATTGACGATGTTCGCGGCGGTCGGGGCCGCCGTGCCCGGCGCCGGACAGGGTCTCCCGCTGGCATTCGCCCAGTTGACGATCGAGCAGTCGCTGATCGTGCGGGTGCCGCGCCGTACCCCAGCCAAGCCGCTCAAGTGGAAATCGAAAAAAGGCCCGAAATGCGTGGCAATGTCGTCGATTGCGGGGGCGGCAGTGGTCGCTGACGACGCTATCGATCTGGTGCTCCGGGGCGGCCAGCGGTTTCGTGCTCATTTTTCGTCGCGCTGTCCCGCGCTCGATTATTATTCGGGGTTCTACATCCTGCCTACCGATGACGGGCGGATCTGCGCCGACCGCGACGTAATCCGTACTCGTGCCGGCGGGCAATGCGAAATACAGCGCTTCCGAAAACTCGTGCTCGACGATTGAGGCGGCGCGTAGCGCGTTTCGCCGCCGCGAAGCTCATGTAACCCCCATTTACCTTGACAAATCTTGGCTCCGCGCCCAATCGCGGCGCTTCGAGCGGTGCACCGTGCCGCCCTATTTCCGGATATATTATGTCGTTTGCCGATCTCGGCCTTTCCGATGAACTTCTCCGCGCTGTATCGGAGTCCGGCTATACCGAGCCGACGCCGATCCAGTCGCAGGCGATCCCGCCTGTCCTGATGATGAAGGATCTGATCGGGATCGCCCAGACGGGAACCGGCAAGACCGCCAGCTTCGTGCTGCCGATGATCGACATCCTCGCGCATGGCCGCAGCCGGGCGCGAATGCCGCGTTCGCTCATCCTCGAGCCTACCCGCGAGCTTGCCGCGCAGGTCGCAGAGAATTTCGAAAAATACGGTAAATATCACAAGCTTAGTATGGCATTGTTGATAGGCGGCGTGAACATGGGCGAGCAGGTCGCGGCCCTCGAAAAGGGGGTCGACGTGCTGATAGCGACGCCTGGCCGCCTGATGGACCTGTTCCAGCGCGGCAAGATATTGCTCACCGGCTGCAGCCTGCTCGTCATCGATGAGGCGGACCGAATGCTCGACATGGGCTTCATTCCTGACATTGAGGAAATCTGTACCAAGCTGCCGGCGCAGCGGCAGACCTTGCTGTTTTCGGCGACGATGCCTGCCCCGATCAAGAAGCTGGCCGACAAGTTCCTGTCGAACCCCAAGCAGATCGAAGTTTCGCGTCCGGCCAGCGCCAATCTGTCGATCGAGCAGGCGGTGGTCGAGACGTCGAGCCGCGGCAAGCGCGATACGCTGCGCGGATTGCTGCGCGCCGAAGACGTCACCAGTGCGCTGGTCTTCTCCAATCGCAAGACGACGGTACGCGATCTGGCACAGAGCCTCGGACGTGATGGCTTCAAGGCCGGCCAGATCCACGGCGACATGGAGCAGCCCGAGCGGCTGCGCGAGCTCGATCGCTTCAAGGCCGGCGAGATCAACATCCTGGTCGCATCCGACGTTGCCGCACGCGGTCTCGACGTGAAGGGTGTCAGCCATGTCTTCAACTTCGACGTGCCCTGGCATCCCGATGATTATGTTCACCGCATCGGCCGCACCGGCCGCGGGGGCGCGACCGGCAAGGCGATCACCCTGGTGACGCCAGAGGATGCCGAGGCGATCGAGGCGATCGAGAAGCTGACGGGCCATAAGATCGCCCGCAGCGGCGGTTCGAAGCCCGCTGCCGTGCGCGAAGAAAGCGACGAGCCCGAGGCGAAGCCTACTCGCGGCCGTGGCCGCCGCGCGGCTCCGAAAGCCGAGGCGCCGGCGCGCAGCGAGGCAGCGCCTGCGAGCGAGGCCCTCGTGGCCCGCGAACCGAGGACTCCGCGTGAGCCGAGAGCGCCGCGCGAACCTCGTACCCCACACGAAGTGATCCCGATCGAGGCCCGCCCGCCGCGTGAGAGCCGGAACGACGATCGTCGTCCGCGCCGCGACGAGCGCGATGATGGTCCCGATGAAGGCTGGAACGGCCCGATCCCGAGCTTCCTGGAAGTTCGCCTGGGCTGATCGCTCCGCGCGAACGAACTGCGTCAGTCGCGGTTCCCGGGCAGGTGGTGGTGGTGCATGAAGTTGCGAAACTTGCGTTTCCAGCGGCCGCGATTGCGTTTGCGGCGCTCGCGGACCTTGTCGAAGAGCTGATAGGTGCCGCGTCGCAGAAAGCCGCGGAACAGCCCCCGGTTCGAAAGCGGTTCCCAACGCTCATCGACCGATTCCGGGTCGAGCAGTTCGCTGGTGCCGATCGCCATCGTCGCGTCGTTCCACGCATTCGGCTCGAAAGGTTCCAGCGTCTTGCCCTCGCCGCGCAGGCACTCGATCGTTCCAATCAGCGACCCCGTGCGTTCGAACGTCCGCGCGACGACGTCCGCCGTCGTGCCGAGATGCTCGGCCATCAACCGCTCGCGCAATTGGCGGATGATGGGATCGATGGAGGCGCCTTCCTCGGCGGTAAGCGCGATGTCGCATTCGCTGTCGAGGCCCATCGAGCGGTTGTTCATGTTCGAGGAGCCGACCCGCAGGATACGGTCATCGACGATCATCAGTTTGGAATGGACGTAGATCGGATTGCCCGCGGTGGTCACTGGCGTGTAGATCTGGAAACGGTCATGCGCGTCGATCTCGGCCAGCGGGACGAACAGCGCCGCGCGCGCGCTCCCCATCACCGCTTCCTGTAGCCATCCATCCGCGCTGATCGGATTGACGATCACGATCTCCGGACCATCCTTTTCGGTCAGCCTGTGCGCCAGCGCCTCGGCGATGCGACGCGAGGCAAAATATTGGTTGTCGGCGTAGATGAACTTCCGTGCGTCGGCGATCATGTCGAGATAGAGTTGTTCGATTTCGCGAACCTCTTCCACCCCTTCGGTCTTGGGTATGGTGCGGGCGATTGCTACATCGCGGTTGGCGAACATCGGCTCGACATGATCTGGCCAGCATCCGGTATGCGGGGTCGGAACCGGCAGCTCGAGATCGGTTGCGCGTCGCCAGCGTTCGCGCGCGAGCTCACCGAGCGCGATCGCGGCGTCTCCCTCGATCATCCCGGCGGTGTCGTGCCAAGGCATGTAGGAGATGCCGCTCGGTCGCTTGCGGCGCGGATCGCAATCGCGATGTTCGGGGGTGTCCCACCGGTCCGACGTCATGTCGATGCCACCGCACAGCGCAATGCTGTCGTCGATGACGAGGATCTTCTGGTGGTGGGTCGCCCCGAACGGGTGACTGCTGTCAAAGTGGATCTGGACGTGGCGCGCCATTTTCCAGCGGGCGAGGGTGAAGATCGACAGCCCCCGGGTAAACAGCTTGAGGAAGCCCATATTCCAGATCAGCAAGTTGATCCGCAGTTCTGGCCGCCGCTTTGCGAGCCAGGGAATGAAGTCCGCGAGGCAGTTGGGCGCCTCGCTATCGCCGTTCTCAGGGTCGAGCAGGATGCGTGGATCGACGTCCCAGCCTACCAGCATGATCTGTTCGCGCGCCTCGAGCATCGCGTCGCGCGCAACGCGGAAATAATCGGCCGCATCGACGATCACCGCGATCCGCGAGCCGTTTTCGATCCGCCAACAATTCGATCCGGTATGAAAAATTGTGCCCGACATTCCCCGCCCATTACCATGTTATCAGCCTGATTCTGGCACCGTAACTATTTACACGGACCCCAACGCGCCGTCGCTCGTTTCGTTTCCATCGAATAGGCGCCATGGAAACCTTGGTTCGATATCGGGGGACTTCTTGGCTGACATTACTAGATCATTGCGGGACAGACTGCGGGGTGAAACCGCGAACGCTCATGCCCGCGTCGATGCGCTATTCGGCTCCTGCGATTTCGCGAGCGAGCAGGGTTATGCGGCTTTCCTTCTTGCCCAGGGCGCCGCCTGGGAGACTCTGCGGCCTCTGCTGAACGACGTTTCGATCGCCCGCGCGGACGCGTTGCGCCGCGATCTCGACGGGCTTGACCTATCACACCCACGGCCGCTCGATGGCGTTTGCCTCCCGACCGAAGCATCGCCCGGTCATCTTTACGTGCTGGAAGGCTCGCGCCTGGGTTCGGCCTTGTTGCTGCGTGAGCTGTCCGCCAGGGCACCGGCGCTTCTGGTGAAGGCCAGCGCTTATCTGACCGAATCCGCGAAGCTCGAAACCTGGAAGCAATTGTGTACTGGTCTACAGAAGGGTCGTGACGGCTGTGATAACGACAGCGCCATCATCAATGACGCTCTGTTCGTGTTTGGTCTTTTCGAAAAGGCCTGGTGGGCCACGACAGCGCCAGGGCGAACATAGGCTGAGTTTTTGAGCGATTTCACTACCGGACAACCCGACCTTACGGTCTGCGACCGTGAACCAATCCATCTGCTGGGCGCTATCCAGAGCTTCGGTTTCCTGATCGCGGTTTCTTCCGATTGGCAGGTAAGCCGTGCTTCCGAAAATCTCGCCGAACATCTCGGAACCGAGTGGGTGGACGCAATCGGGCGGCCGTTCGAGGGGCTGGTGAGCGAGCAGGCGGTCCATGATATCCGCAACCGCATTGCTTATCTTCAGGGCGAGGATTCGGTCGAGCGCCTGCTGCGTATACGGCTCAAGCCCGATCTCCCCGAATATGATGTGGCGATCCATTTCAGCCAGAAGATGATCGTCATCGAGGGCGAGCCGAGCGGGCCTGCCGGGCATGAGGATATCGGTATCACCGTGCGGTCGATGCTGATGCGGCAGAGTCAGGCCTCGTCGATGCAGAATTTCCGGCTGAGTGCGGTACGGCAGATCCGCGCAATCACCGGCTTCGACCGGGTGATGCTTTATCGTTTCGACCAGGACGGCGCGGGCGAGGTGGTCGCTGAATCGGTGGTATCGCGACGCGAGTCCTTTCTTGGCCTGCGCTATCCGGCGACCGACATCCCCAAGCAGGCGCGTGCGCTCTATGTCCGCAACGTGTTGCGGGTGATCGCCGATCTTCAGGATCGCGGATCGCGCATCCTGCCCGAGCGCGATCTGGCGGGTCAGCCGATCGACCTGTCGATGTCGGTGCTACGCTCCGTCTCGCCGGTCCATATCGAATATCTTTCGAACATGGGGGTCCGCGCCTCGCTGTCTATCTCGGTAGTGTGCGAGGGGCGGCTGTGGGGGATGATCGCCTGCCATCATTACAGCCCGCATCGGCCGACGCTCGAGCAGCGCACCGCCGCAGAGCTGTTCGGAAGGATGTTCTCGATGATGCTCGAATCGCGCGAGCGCGAGGAGACCGCCGCCTATGAACAGCGGTCGCGCGCAATTACCGATCGGCTGATGGCGGTTGTCGCGCAGGATGCGGATTTGCTCCACAATCCGGAATGGGTGGGCGAGACGATCGGTGCGGCGATCCCGAACGATGGTGTCGGCGTCTATCTGGACGGGCGGCTGGCGCTGTCGGGCATGGCTCCGAACGAAGCGCAGTTCACGGCGCTTGCCCGTGATCTGAGCCGCGGCGCGGCGTCGCAGATCGTCACGACCGATTGCCTGTCGCGCCTGCACCCGCCCGCCATGGCCTATGCCGAGCGGGCCGCCGGAATGATCGCGATTCCGATGTCCCGTAGCCCGCGCGACTATGTGATCCTGTTCCGCAGCGAAAAGGTTCGCTCTGTGCGTTGGGCGGGCGACCCGGAAAAGGCGATGGAAGAGGACAGTCACGGTGTCCGCCTGTCGCCGCGCAAGAGCTTCGAAGCGTGGCGTCAGCTGGTGCAGGGGGTGAGCGAGCCCTTCACCGCGGCCGAACAGCGCGTCGCCGAGGCGGTGCGCACGTCGCTGCTCGAAGTCGTGTTGCTGCTCGCCGAGGGCCGCGAAAGTGACCAGGCCCGCGCGCATGAACGGCAGGACCTGCTGATCGCCGAACTGAATCATCGCGTGCGCAACGTGCTCAGCCTCGTCCGCAGCCTGATCTCGCGCACGCGGGGCGCCGCGCTGACCCATGAGGCGTTCGCGGAAACGCTGGAAGGACGCGTCCAGGCGCTGGCGCGCGCACACGATCAGCTTACCATGAAGCGCTGGGGCCCGGCCGAGATCGAGCCGCTGGTCCGCGCCGAGGTCAGCGCCTATCTTGCCGACAGTGGTGACCGCATCCGCGTTTCTGGTCCCAATGTCTCGCTCGAACCGGCCGCCTTCAATACACTGTCGCTGGTGCTGCATGAACTCATCACCAATTGCGCAAAATATGGCGCCCTCAGCGACAGCGGCTATGTGGACCTGCGCTGGGGCATCGATGTAGATGGATCTCTGCTGATCACCTGGCGGGAGACCGGCGGGCCGCCAGTTCGAGCGCCCTCGCGCAAAGGCTTCGGCACGACGATTATCGAACGGTCGATCCCCTATGATCTGGGTGGCCGCGCCCGCGCGAGCTACAAGCTGGGAGGCTTGGAGGCCGAGTTTACGATTCCGGCCCGCTTCGTCACGGCGGGCATCGGGACGGTGGCCGGCAGCGGCAGCTCCCGAGCTACGGCTGGTGAGGTCCAGGGCGGATTTCCTGCCACGATACTGCTCGTCGAAGACAGCATGTTGATCGCGCTCGACATCGAGGAGGCGCTGACCGCGCTGGGCGCGCAGAAGGTCATCACTGCCTCGTCGGTTCGGCAGGCGCGGGAGGCGATCTCCACCGAGGCAATCGACTTCGCGATCCTCGATATCAATCTCGGTACTGAGTCGAGCCTGGAAATTGCGGAGGATCTCACGGCGCTCAACGTCCCATTCGTCTTTGCGAGCGGCTATGGCGAGCAGGCCCAGCTCACGGGCAAGCTGGCCGGCCATGACGTGATTTCGAAGCCCTATGGCGGTGCTGAGATCATCGATGCGATCAACCGGCTGCGCGCAGCGATCTGATTAGTTCGCGCGGAAGTCCTCGAGCAGTCTGCGCGCGTTTTCGGCGGGGGGTGCGCGAAGCCGATGCGCCTGGCCTCCCGCACAGCCGCCGCTACGGCGATAGAGGCAGGTGCCGTCAGGGGCGCAGCTGGTCTGCCCAAAGCCGAACGCGGCGAAGCGATCGCTCGTCTGGGCATCGGCGAAGGACAGGATGTAGTTGAACTGAGGGACGGCCGCCGGCACCGCTTCGTACAACCGCATGTCCGGGCGGATCCGCACCAGGCCGGTGCGCGCCCATTGCTCGGGCGCGTCGATACCGATTGCGCATGCGGCGGGATCGGCGCTGGCCTGGTCGAGCGCATGGAGTGCTCCTGCGTCCTGCAACCAAAGCGGCCGCATCATGCCACGAACGCCGGTCAGGATCGACAAGCCGATCCATAGCAGGCCGGCCGCGACATACAGGCGACGGCGCGTGAAGGTGCCCTCCAGGCGATCCGCCGCGACGCGGACCAATTCGACCGTGCCGATCCCGCAGACGGCGAACAGGGGGGGCAACGCGGGGAAGATGAAGCGCCATTCCTTGTGCGGCACCGCAGAAAAGGTGGCGATGACGATCAGTGAGACGACGAGCGGCATCGGTGCACGACGCGCGCCGAAGATGGCGCCGAGGACGACGGCGGGCAGCGCCAGCCCCCAGATCAGCGCCTCGTTGGCGACATACCAGCCGGATGGGGCGGTCCCGTAGAGATCGGCCATGCCGCCGCTGTTGACGCGGACATAGAGCATCACCGAATGGAAGGGCGTCCCCCAGCTTAGCCAGTCGGTCAGTCCGAGCAACGCAATCGGCGCGAGCACCCCGGCGGCCATGACGAGCCAGCGACGGCTGGGCACGAACCCCGCGACGGTCAGACCGGCGACTGCGCAGGCAGGGCCGAGCTGGGGCCGGACGACGATCGTGAGACCGAACATGATCCCCGCGAGCAGGATCTCGCGGCTGCTGCCCCGCGCGAGCCGCGCACCGAATGCAAGGGCGACGACCAGGGTAATCGCGGAGATCGTGTCGGCCAGCATGTGCGGCGACAGCTGGACGATCTCGGCCCAATAGGCCACGAGGAGGCCTGCGAACAATGCATGAACTCGCCCGCCCGCGACCAGGCCGATCCGGTAGGCGGCGATGACAGCTCCGCAGGAAAGGATCGACAGGAGACTGCCGACGATGCCGCGCATCACCACTGGGTCAGACGATATGAGATGACCGAAGGCGACGGCGGGCGTGATGATCCACGGGAGCAGCCAGGACCGGGCTCCGACCTGATATTCCCACGGAATCAGCCCATGGCCGGTCACAAGCCGATAGGCCTGTTCTAGATATTGGAAGGTCTCATCGGGGTGCGCGACATTGGGAAGGAGGCTGCTTGTCGCGATCCGCACAGTCACGGCGCCCAGACACAGAAGCGCGAGCGTCCGCCAATGTGCGCGGAGGCGATGGTCAGGCGTGGAGATCACGTCAGGCGCGGATCATTTGGCAGCGGCGAAGATGCGCTTGCGCGGACGCCGCCAGACGAGGCTGGTAGCCGCCGAGAAGTTGAACACCGCGCCCATGATCGCACCGACCAGTCCGGCGAAAGACCAGTTATTGACCTGCTTGATCGCGATCTCGGCGACGCCGACATTGGCGAGCGCGCCGAAGCTGCACACAAGGCAGAACAGGATCAGGCCCGCGACGAAGGCCAGGCCGGTGAGCCGCCGGTCACGATAGGTGAACTCGTTATTCATGATGAAGTTCGACACCATCGCTACCCCGATCGCGATGATCTGCGCCGCGAGGAAGTCGAAGCCAAACAGTTTTAGGCTGTTGAGCACGGTGAGATGCACCGCGAGGCCAATGCCGCCGACGATGCTGAACAGGGCGAAGCGTGGCGGGATCAGCCCGTGAGTCAACTTCTCGATAATCAGGAACAGGAATTCCGCCAGCACCATGACATTGATCTTGCTCTCGCCCGCCTGGCGGGTGCGAAAGACATAAGGAACTTCCTCGATTTTCAGCGGCACATGCGACGAGCTGATGATGTCGAGCAGGATCTTGTAGCCCTGTTGCGACAGGTCGTAGACCTCGCTGGCAAAGACTTCGCGGCGGACCATGAAGAAGCCGCTCATCGGATCGCTGGTCTGGTTGCCAACCAGCATGCACGCCATCCGCGTCGCGAAGTCGCTCATCCTGGCGCGGGTGGCGTCCCATTCGCCGATACCGCCGCCTTCGGCATAGCGCGTGCCCACGACGATATCGGCATTTGTGGCAATAAGCTTCTCGAACATCGGCCGTAGAATGCGTTCGTCATGTTGGAAGTCGGCGTCCATCACCGCGATGACCGCGCCATTGGCCACGAGCGCGCCCTCGATCACCGCCGAGGCGAGGCCGCGCCGGCCGACCCGGCGCAGACAGCGCAGGCGGGGTTCCTCACGCGCAAGCATCGAGACTTCACTAAAGGTCTGATCGGGACTGTCGTCGTCGACGACGATCATTTCCCAGGGGATGTCGCCCAGCGCATCGCTGACCGCGTCCACCAGCGGCTTGATATTGCTACGCTCGTTATAGGTGGGAATAACGATCGAAATATCCGGGGCAGCCAGCCGCACTTTCCGTGCCCGCTTGCCTTCGATCAAGCTCATTACATCCCCCATACGCTACCCCTGACGGGTCAATAACAATAATTCATCGCCTCTGTCGAACGATCGCATAGAGTGCGCTGCGCTCGTCCGCCCAAAGTTGATGTAGCCATGGCTGGCGCGGACGATGAGCCGGATCGATCCCGATCAGCCAGAGGTGATCGAATGCACCGCGCGGTATTCGCGCGATGCGGTCGGTGAGCAGCGGTTCAGGACGATCGCAGTCTGGCAAGCGGACTTGCTCGCTGCTGTGATATGCGAAGTCGCTGGGTATCTGCGGCCCGACCGCGACGAGCTGCGCGCCGGGCATGTCGAACTGGTCGTTGACGAAAGCGTCACGGCGCAGGATCGCCATGCTCGGCAGGTGAACGATGCGCGGCACGTTCCAGCCGCGCGGGCAGGGCGGAGCGATCAGGGCGACGACGCGCGCACCCTTCGGGATGTGCGGCAGGACGCGCAGATAGCGGGCATGATCCTGTGCATAGCGGACATAGCTGACGGTGGTCATGGCCGTCCGCGCGGTGACGAAGCCCAGCGCGAGCACGGCAATGCCGGTAGCGATACCGCGCCCCCAGTGGAGACGCGGGGCAAGTGCGACGATGCCGATCGCGAGCATGAGGGGCGCGATCCGCATGTCGGCGTAGATGAGCCCGTGAAAGGCATAGGGGATGAACAGGAAGAATGCCGTCATCACCAGGAAGATGATCAGCAGCCGCCGGTTCATCCGGGCGATCCCGAACAACCCAAGCAGGATCAGCGCGACGCAGCCCAGCGCCGACAGCCCGTCCCACTGCACCCAGCGGTCGCGCATCGCGCTTTCGATCCATCCCCATTTGCTGAAGATATCGAAATAAGCGGTTGTTTCACCCTGGTTGTCGCCGCTGCGCCAGGCGATGATGAAGATCAGGGGCAGCGCCAGTAGCATGCCTTCGAGAAAGGCTGCGCGGACCATCGCCACGCTGAAAGGCCAGCCGGTGAGATGGCGGTACAGCGCATTGCCGACGATCAGCAGCCCGAATACGACCCAGCCGAAGATATGCGCGAAATAGATGACGACGCTGCCCAGCAGGATCAGCGTGCGCCAGACAATGGGCCGGTCGAGCCGCTGGTAGCGGAGCACGAGCCCGAAGCCGATCAGCGCGAGCGCGGCCCCAAGCGAGAAGTTGATGAAGCCATATTGGAAGGCATAGCCATAGACGAGCGGCAGCGCGAAGCCCGTGGACGCAGGCAGTTCGCCATGGGCTTCGCGCGCGATGAGCAGTAGCCCGGCGGCGGAGAGCATCGGAATCAGGACGACGACCAGCTTGGCCGCCAATTCCACCCCGAACAGCGGCCCGAGCAGCACCTT
>Ga0157326_1000012_pt1 | contig 16239 bp, 10 predicted proteins | sample MOy2old250510_FD_105391 | JGI IMG/M metagenome (GOLD analysis project Ga0157326, IMG submission 105391) | Arabidopsis rhizosphere microbial communities from North Carolina - M.Oy.2.old.250510 | ecosystem: Host-associated > Plants > Roots > Rhizosphere | place: USA: North Carolina | collected... | reverse complement strand
CAATGGTGTCTTCCAGGGCCGCCCTTTTCTTGGAAATATCCTGCAACTTATAGGAATTGGAGAGTACCGTCGGATCCGACAACATGTCTCCCAACTGGTGATAGGTGACTTCCACTTCTTTTAATTTTTCAAGAAGGCTTTCGATACCTTTCATGACACGTCCCGCTTAAGCTTATGGCTGAAAATCAAACTAAAACGCAACCGGAAAGAACCAGAAGGCCCGCGTCGGTTGCGTTTTGGAAATGTTACTTGTTGTAGCGCTTTTTGAACTTCTCTACGCGGCCTTCCACGTCCATCAGCCTTTGGGTGCCGGTGTAGAACGGGTGGCAACCGCTGCAAACGTCCAGACGGATTTCAGCGAGGGTAGAGCCGGTTTCGATGGTATTGCCGCAAACGCAGACGGCTTTAACCTTGTTGTACTTGGGTTGGATTGCTTTACGCATGGATTTTACTATCTCCTAGAGTCGGGCATGGGGATTAGTTTCAGCATTGTAGTACCCTGAAAACCCAAAATCAACTATTCGGGGTTGGGCCAACGAGCTGGACGCCATGCGCATTTTCGAGAGAGTATAAACCGAACTGGCTCAATGTGGAAGCTGAAGAAGGTAAGTGTAAAGATTGATTTCCGAAGGCCAAGCCTAGTAAGTGGCGTAGCGATCTCCCTTGTTCTTTTCGATTTCGCTTTCCCGAAGCCCGGCAGCCCTTGGTTGATCGGATTCTTCCCCATGCTCTTTCCGGTAATCGTCCATTGCCTTTTTGTTTTGGTTTGCCCGTTCCACGATTGGCCCGTAAGCGCCTGAATAAAACTGGTCGGCATTGGAGAAATAGAAGCCAATCACCAGGAAAATGATGCATGCGATACTCACGCACAAGACAATGAGCTTTTCCTGCTTGTTCATGGGGCAATGCTTCTCCTGTTAAAACGGCATGCGCGATAAAGGCCTTTAGGGGAAGTATTCCTTATATGCCCGTTGGCCGCATCCGTTAATCGGTTGATTCTTCGCGGGAGAGGCGAACGGATTAGCCATTGGATTGGGTCGGCCCGCCGGTTGACATGGTTGGGCGCTCTTGGCACAATACCCTCAGTTTCTACCTGTTCTCTTACGTGAACGTGCAGGTTGAGGTACCTTATTTAGCCCGTCACATTAACCTTGACGTTAACGTTATGGTGGGTTATGCTGAAGGTACGGCGAGCGCTTATTCTTCCTTGGGTATTATTCTCAATTCCAGCATTCGCCCTGGTATTTGTCATCAACTGAGATCAACTGAACGGCCTTTCGGCCAATTTGAAGAGGTTCTGCCTTGTGTCCAGCCATCATCCGCTGAATAGCCTGAATAACAGCAATTTGCCGGAATGCGCTCATGCGAATGAAGATGGCGGCGAATACCTGACCATTGGTGCGCTGGCAAAGCTTTGTGGCGTAACAGTCAGGACGCTTCGGTATTACGAGGAAATGGATCTGATTGGCCCGGTCAAGCGCTCCGCCGGGCAGTATCGGCTGTACAACAAGCACTCCCTCAAACGGGTGAACGCGATTTTGGCCCTGCAAGGGCTGAACTTCTCTCTGGATGAGATTTTGGCGGTGCTGGGACCGTATTCCAAAAGCCGCACCTATACCAAGGAAGAACAAATCGCCCAGACCCGGCAATCGCTCAGTCAGCAAAAAGAATTTATCAGTGAAAAAATCAACCAGCTCAATACCTTGAACCAGGACATTGAAAGCCGCCTGAAATTGCTGGACACGGTTTGCAACCCTTGCCAGGAACATCACCCGCAGGCATGCTGCCCGGATACCTGTTCTTACATCGAGGTGCATCATTAGCGTGCCGCCTCTTATCCGTTCTATTAACGCCAAACCCTCACCAGGAAAGCTTAACTGATGAAACCGCACTCTCGATATCTTAAAAGCGAAACCGGCCTGCCCGTCGTTTTTGCCTGTATCAATCTTACAGTCTGTTCGGCGTTTAGTTCCTTAAACCCGTATCGGAGACAGTCGGCATGAAAAGTCTGGAATCCTTGACCAATCAGGAATATAAGTACGGTTTCCGCACGGAGATCGAGGCCGACATCATTCCAAAAGGCTTGTCGGAAGAAACGATTCGGATTATTTCCGCCAAAAAGAATGAACCTGCCTGGATGCTGGATTTTCGCCTGAACGCTTACCGCCACTGGCTCAAAATGGAAGAGCCGGACTGGGCGCATTTGCGTTTCCCTAAAATCGATTACCAGGACATTATTTATTACTCCGCGCCCAAACAGGCCAAACCCAAGCTGAAAAGCCTGGATGAAGTTGATCCTGAGTTACTGAGAACCTTCGACAAGCTGGGTCTGCCGTTGTCGGAACAGAAACGGCTGGCCGGTGTGGCCGTGGATGCGGTATTCGATAGTGTTTCGGTGGCGACCACCTTTAAAAAAGACCTGTTGAAGCATGGCGTGGTGTTCTGCTCTATTTCTGAAGCCATGCACGACTACCCTGACCTGCTTCGCCAGTACATGGGCAGCGTGGTTCCGGTGACGGACAACTACTTTGCCGCGCTCAACTCCGCCGTGTTTACGGATGGCTCGTTCGTGTACATTCCCAAAGGCGTGAAATGCCCGATGGAACTGTCCACCTACTTCCGAATCAACACCGAAGGCTCCGGCCAGTTTGAACGGACGATTATTATCGCCGATGAAGGCAGCCAGGTCAGCTACCTGGAAGGTTGCACCGCGCCCCAGTTCGATACCAACCAGCTTCATGCAGCGGTGGTGGAACTGCATGCGGCGAAAAACGCCAATATCAAGTATTCTACCGTGCAGAACTGGTTTGCGGGCGATCCCAAGACCGGAAAGGGCGGTATTTATAACTTTGTAACCAAGCGGGGCCGCTGTGCCGGGGAAAACGCCAAGATTTCCTGGACGCAGGTGGAAACGGGTTCGGCTATTACCTGGAAATACCCCAGTTGCATCCTGGAAGGCGACAACTCTGTGGGCGAGTTCTACTCCGTGGCGCTGACCAACCACTTGCAGCAGGCCGATACCGGCACCAAGATGATCCACATCGGTAAAAATACCAAGAGCACCATTATTTCCAAGGGTATTTCCGCCGGAAAGTCCAGCAATTCCTACCGGGGGCTGGTATCCGTCAAAAAATCCGCCGAGGGTGCCCGGAACTTCACCCAGTGCGATTCCATGCTGATTGGCGGCCAGTGTCAGGCCAACACCTTCCCCTATGTGGACGTGGCGAACCCTTCCGCCCAGATTGAGCATGAGGCGTCCACCTCCAAAATCAGCGAAGAGCAATTGTTCTACTTCCACCAGCGCGGCATTGGCACCGAAGAGGCCGTGTCCGCTATTATCAACGGCTTCTGCAAAGACGTTTTTCGGGAACTGCCCGGTGAGTTCGCCGTGGAAGCCACCCGTCTGCTTGGTCTGAAGCTGGAAAACAGCGTTGGCTAAGCGCGTCATCCAAGAACTGAACCATTGAATGGAGTATACTCACCGTGACCACCCCCATCCTTGAAGTCAAAGACCTCCACGCCAGCGTGAACGACGTCGAAATTCTGAAAGGCATTAGCCTGACCGTGAATCCCGGCGAGGTACATGCCATTATGGGGCCCAATGGTTCGGGCAAAAGTACGCTCTCTAAAGTGCTGGTGGGTCATCCGGCGTTTGAAGTGACTTCCGGCGAAGTGCTTTACCAAGGCAAAAACCTGCTGGAGCTGGAGCCGGAAGCGCGCGCGCGCGCCGGGGTGTTTCTGGCGTTCCAGTACCCGGTGGAAGTGCCGGGCGTTAACAACGCGGGCTTTTTGCGGATGGCCTACAACGCCAAAATGGTTCACGAGGGCAAAGACGAACTAGACCCGCTGGAATTTGAAGACCTGCTGGCTGAAAAGGCCAAAGTGGTGGAAATGGATCCGGAGTTGCTGAACAACCGCTCAGTGAACGAAGGTTTTTCCGGCGGTGAGAAAAAGCGGAACGAAATCCTGCAAATGGCAGTGCTGGAACCGAAACTGGCCGTTCTGGACGAAACCGACTCCGGTCTGGACATTGATGCCCTGCGCATTGTAGCCAGTGGGGTCAACCAGTTGCGGACTGCCGAGAACGGCATGATTCTGGTAACGCATTATCAACGCTTGCTGAACTATATTGTGCCGGACTTTGTGCATGTATTGGCCGAAGGGCGGATTATTAAATCTGGCGGCAAGGAACTGGCGCTGGAACTGGAAGAAAAAGGCTATGACTGGCTGCTGGAAAAAGCCGGTTTAACCGCTGGGCAAGGGGCATAAGACTATGATTGCCGCCGTGCAGCCCCCACAGGCTACCCAAACGCCTTACGAGCAAACGCTCCGCAAGCATTTGCAAACCTTGTTGCCGGATAGCCCGGACTGGTTGCAGGATCTTCGGCTGCGGGCCATGTCCCGCTTTGAGGTGCTGGGCTTTCCCACCCGCCGACTGGAAGCTTGGAAATACATTAATCTTCGTCCCTTGTTGAACGAGGCGTTTCTGCCGCATGCCGATGTGGCCACCGTTTCGCTGGACGATTTACGCTCGCATTGCCTGACGCACGGCGAAGAGGATGCAGTTCGGCTGGTGTTTGTGAACGGCCGCTACAGCGCCGCATTGTCCGCTCAGCCGGGTTTGGCCGATGGGCTTGTGGTTGTTAGCCTGAAGGAAGCTTTTGAAGCCTACCCTGACTTGGTGCAAGAGCATTTGTCCCCACAATTAACCCAAGAACCCGATGCATTTGCCGCTCTGAACACGGCTTTGTTTGAAGATGGCGCGTTTGTTTACCTGCCGGATCAGGTGGACATGAAGCCATTGGTGCAAATTCTGTTTGTAACCACTCCCAGTTTCGAGCCTCGTGCGGCAGCAGTGCGGAATTTGTTCGTGTTGGGCAAGCAGGCCAAGGTGAATCTGGTGATCCAGCACCTTGGGTTGGGCGATGCGCCATATTTCAACAATTCGGTGCAGGAATTTGCGCTGGCCGAAGGCGCGCAAGCGGAATGCACCGTTATTCTCAATGAGAGTTCTCAGGGTTGGCATTTTGCCGCAACCCGTACCCAATTGCAGTCGGAAGCCCGATTGAGCCTGAATACGGTGACACTGGGCGGGCAAACTGTCCGGCATTCCATTAGCGGACTGCTGAAAGGCGAGAAGGCTGAATTGAATCTGAACGGCCTGGACGTGCTTTGCGATAAGACCGAGATTTATCATCATACTGTGATGGAGCATTGGGTGCCGGATTGTGTGAGTAACCAGTATTACAAGGGCATTCTGGATGACGAGAGCAAGTCCGAGTTCAACGGGATGGTGTTCGTGGCCGAAGGGGCCAATGGAACCGACTCCCGGCAGTTGAACAAGAACCTGCTGCTCTCTGAAAACGCGCGGGTTTGGACTCGTCCGCAGCTCCAGATTAACGCGGACGACGTGAAATGCGCACACGGGGCCACCGTGGGGCAGCTCGAAAAAGAGCAGTTGTTCTATTTGGCCAGCCGAGGGCTGAATCGCGAACTTGCGCAAGGATTGCTGACCTATGGCTTTGCCGAGGAAATTATCCAGCGGATTTCCAGCCCGCAGGTGCGCCGCTACCTGGACGCCCAGGTGTTGGATAACCTGCATCGCACGGATGCCGCCGTGAAGCGGCAATTAGGAGCTGAACAGAAATGAGCCAGCCGGTCTTGGAAGAAACCAGAAACCTTTCCCTAAGCGCCGATGAAGTGCTGAAACTAAGGGCTGATTTTCCGGTGCTGAGCCAGCAGGTCTACGGCAAGCCGCTGGTTTATCTGGATAACGCGGCCACCACACAGAAACCACAGGTAGTGATTGATCGAATCACAGATTATTACAGTCACGAGAACGGCACGGTGCGTCGCGGGGTGTATAAGCTTAGCGAACAGTCCACGCTGGCCTTTGATGAGTCCCGTCGCAAGGTTGCCCGGCTGCTTAACGCCTCCTCCCCTGCCGAGGTGATTTTTACCCGAGGCACGACCGAGGCGATTAACCTGGTGGCGTCCAGTTATGGCCGGGCGTTTATCGGCGCGGGCGACGAGATTATTGTTTCCGCCATTGAACACCATGCCAATATTGTACCCTGGCAGCAGTTGTGCCTGGAAAAAGGCGCAATCCTCAAAGTGATTCCGGTCAACGATGACGGGGAACTGATTCAGGACGCTTATGAGGCGCTGCTTTCGGAGCGGACGAAACTGGTTGCGATCGGTCATGTCTCCAATGCACTAGGGACGGTTAATCCGGTGAAGGCCATGATTGAAAAGGCCCATGCTGTTGGGGCTGTAGTGTTGGTTGACGGTGCGCAATCCACGCCGCATATGGCGGTGGATGTGCAGGATCTGGATTGTGACTTTTTCGCGTTTTCTGGCCATAAACTGTATGGCCCCACCGGGGTCGGCGTACTGTATGGCAAGATGAAGCACCTGGAGGCCATGCCGCCGTATCAGTGCGGCGGGGATATGATTCATTCGGTCAGCTTTGAAAAGACCGTTTTTGCCAAGCCGCCCGCCAAGTTTGAGGCTGGAACCCCGGCTATCGCTGAAGTGATTGCCCTGGGTAGCGCCATTGATTACCTGCAAGCCATCGGGCTGGAACGCATTGGCGCTTACGAGCATGAATTGCTCCAGTATGCCACCGAGCGGATCTCTGAAATCCCGGAAGTGCGCCTGATTGGCATAGCCAGAGAAAAGGCAGGAATTCTGTCCTTTACGATTAAGGGCGCGCACCCGCACGATATCGGCACCATCCTGGATCGGGAAGGAATTGCGGTTCGGGCGGGCCACCATTGCGCCCAACCGGTGATGGAACGCTTCCATGTGCCAGCCACGGCCCGAGCCTCGTTCTCGTTTTACAACACCAAAGAGGATGTTGACGCCCTGATTCTGGCCATCTGCGTGGTGATCCAGCTTTTTAGCTAGCCAGTATTCTGTAACGAAAGCCTTTACCCATGTCCGACTATAACGAGCTTTACCAGCAAATTATTCTGGAACACAACAAAAAACCTCGCAACTTCAAGGTTTTAGAATCGGCGAATGCTTATTCCCTCGGTAAGAACCCGCTTTGCGGCGATCAGTTTGCCTTGTACGCCAAACTGGATGAGCATGACCAGATTGAGGATATCGGCTTTCAGGGGGATGGCTGCGCTATTTCCAAGGCGAGCGCCTCACTGATGACCAATGCGGTCAAGGGAAAAAGCCGTAAAGAGGCTTTGGAGATGATGGACGAGTTCCAAAAGCTTTTAACCGGCCAGTTGGATGACAGCCAGCCGCACCATTTGGGAAGGCTGACCATTTTATCCGGCGTTCGGGAATACCCGGTGCGTGTTAAATGCGCCACGCTCGCCTGGCATACCCTGGCCGCCGCCCTGAAAGGACAGGAAGAAGCGTCGACGGAATAGAGTTCTGGAACGCATATAAGGGCGTTTCAAGGCTTTCAGGTTTCCAGGCGTTAAAAGTTTGCATTTTCTAGCACAAGATTTCTTTTGGTTGTTTTTATATAAGCATAAGGGACAGTGAAACAACCAAGTGCTTCAACAGCCAGGTTTTTTCCGATTAAAGCGACACAAAAAGGGACGTAAGGGATTTCAGGTCAGGAATTGCATAGGGATTGATTTCTGATGGCATTCATTTCAGCATTCGGCAAAAGGGCGTGTTCGCATCTGCTGTGGCTGAATTCAAAAAATTCAAAGTTTTAAAAGACACACTTTCGTAACACTCCATACTTCCTCTTCTTCTCTCTCCTCTTCAATCATTGAGAGCCTCAGCTTATGCTGAGGTTTTTTTTTGAGGATGAGTAAAACTCTATATCTATCAAAATTAAATTGTGAAAGTCAGCTCAGGGCCTGCACTCAAGTAATTGAGCATGCTCAATCTGATTGCCAAAACATATTATCGAAAGTTTTTTTGAAAATCGGGAACTTCTAAAAACAATGTTTCGTCTGGGTGAGATGGTGAAGAAATATTTTTTCAAACCTCCCAAAAAGAAATAGAAACAAAGCGCTTTTTTTGCTGGTTTTTGAAGCGTTAAAACCTTTACTGTAAGGGATAATTCCAGTTTTTTTATCTTTAACTCATCTGTTAATAAGCCTTTTTGGTCTTTGGAGCTTAAAATTTCCTGCTTTTAAAGCATTTTGCTGAGCTTGAAAAAAGATCGAAAAAAGGGCTTGCAATCCGAAAATTCCGAGATACTATAATTTCACGAAGCGCAGTTGAGGCGCACGTTTCAAACACCTCACTCCCCCAACAATCCCTATACACCAAGTAAAGCAGATTGCTAAAAGAGAAAAGATTGAGAAACGTAACATCCCGGTTGACAGAGAAATCTGGTTCGAACTAGGATAAGTGCCTCCCTCGCAAGTCCCGAAGCCCCGTTAAAACAAGAGAGTTGACAGACTCGGTTGAAGCGGTAAGCTGAGGAGCCCAAGAGAAGCGCTGAGACTTCCCGAAGCCCCGTTAAAAAGAGAGTTGACAAGCTCGATTGAGGCGGTAAGCTAGAGGACCGAGCGAAACACTCGAATCCCCCTCGTACCTTGAAAACTGAATAGTCGGAACATTAAAAAAGACTCCGTTCAAATCTAAAAACGAGAGCCAATCAAACAGGAATAATCCTGAAGAATTTTGAGTCTGCAAGGACTCACGTGAGGCGTAAGCTTCATTAGAAAGATTCTGTAATGGAGAGTTTGATCCTGGCTCAGGACGAACGCTGGCGGTGTGCTTAATACATGCAAGTCGAACGATGAGATACTTTCGGGTATCATCAGTGGCGGACGGCTGAGTAACGCGTAGATAACGTGCCTTTTACTGGGGGATAACATCGGGAAACCGGTGCTAATACCGCATAAGTCACGAGTTGAAATACTTGTGATTAAAGAATTTCGGTAAAAGATCGGTCTGCGTCTGATTAGCTAGTTGGTAGGGTAAAGGCCTACCAAGGCAATGATCAGTAGTTGGTCTGAGAGGATGACCAGCCAGAGTGGGACTGAGACACGGCCCACACTTCTACGGAAGGCAGCAGTAGGGAATTTTGCGCAATGGGCGAAAGCCTGACGCAGCAACACCGCGTGTAGGATGAAGGATTTCGGTTCGTAAACTACTGTCAGCAGGGAATATAATGACTGTACCTGCAGAGGAAGCATCGGCTAACTACGTGCCAGCAGCCGCGGTAAGACGTAGGATGCAAGCGTTGTCCGGAATTATTGGGCGTAAAGAGTTCGTAGGCGGTTGCCTAAGTCTGATGTTAAATACTGGAGCTCAACTCCGGCATGGCATTGGAAACTGGGCGGCTAGAGTGTGGTAGAGGTCTCGGGAATTCCAGGTGTAGCGGTGAAATGCGTAGATATCTGGAGGAACACCGGTGGCGAAAGCGCGAGACTGGGCCATAACTGACGCTGAGGAACGAAAGCCAGGGGAGCGAAAGGGATTAGATACCCCTGTAGTCCTGGCCGTAAACGATGGATACTAGGTGTAGGAGGATTCGACCCCTTCTGTGCCGTAGCTAACGCGATAAGTATCCCGCCTGGGGAGTACGACCGCAAGGTTGAAACTCAAAGGAATTGACGGGGGCCCGCACAAGCGGTGGAACATGTGGTTTAATTCGATGCAACGCGAAGAACCTTACCTGGGCTTGACATCCTCGGAATCCTTGTGAAAGCAGGGAGTGCCTTCGGGAGCCGAGAGACAGGTGGTGCACGGTTGTCGTCAGCTCGTGTCGTGAGATGTTGGGTTAAGTCCCGCAACGAGCGCAACCCTCGTGGTCTGTTGTTACAGGTCGTAAGATGCTGAACCCTCAGGCCAGACTGCCGGTGACAAACCGGAGGAAGGTGGGGATGACGTCAAATCATCACGCCCCTTATGTCCAGGGCTACACACGTGTTACAATGGGAAGAGGACAATGGGTCGCTTGGCAGTGATGTCTGGCAAATCCCACAAACCTCCCCTCAGTTCGGATCGTAGTCTGCAACTCGACTACGTGAAGTCGGAATCGCTAGTAAACGCAGATCAGCACGCTGCGTTGAATACGTTCCCGGGCCTTGTACACACCGCCCGTCACACCACGAAAGAGGGTTATGCCCGAAGTCGGTGTCCCAACCGTAAGGAGGGAGCCGCCTAAGGTGGAACTCTTGATTGGGGTGAAGTCGTAACAAGGTAGCCGTACCGGAAGGTGTGGCTGGATCACCTCCTTTCTAAGGAGAGTCTGGATGACCAATTAGTTGTCATCCGTACTCCTAGGTCGACGTCATCTGTATCGGTTTCCGATGCAGTGTAGCAAACAGTTTTCAAGGCTAACGTTTAATCTGTTTGTCAAAGGCGCATTTGCAACGTGAGTCGTTCCGCTATTCAGTCTTCAGGGTTAGCGCCTTGAATTGTACCTTGATAACTGCATAGATCAAATTGAATCTCTAAAATATAAAGATTCTGTTTGCGTAATCTATTTCAATCGAGAAACAATCGATCATAAAGGATTACTCGCAAAATGGATGAATCAATGTTTTAGGTAAAGCTACCAAGAGCGCACGGAGAATGCCTTGGTACGAGCAGCCGAAGAAGGACGCGATAAGCGGCGATACACCACGGGGAGTTGCAAATGAGCCTTGATCCGTGGAAATCCGAATGGGGCAACCCCGCTAGAGTTATGTCTAGTGACCGACATCTGAATACATAGGGTGTACGGAGGTAAGCCAGGGAACTGAAACATCTTAGTACCTGGACGAAAAGAAATCAAATCAGAGATTCCCCTAGTAGCGGCGAGCGAACGGGGAAGAGCCTAAACCTTATGCATGCCAAGCTGACAGGCGTTGTGTATAGGGTGTTGTGGGAACTCCCGCTGAGACTGTCAACTCAGCAAGAAGTTACAAATCCTGAGCTAGTCAAACACAGCTGGAAAGCTGGGCCATAGAGTGTGATAGCCACGTCGACGAAAGCGAATGGACTTCTGGAGGTTTCCCGAGTAGTACGGTGCACGTGAAATACCGTATGAATCTGCGAGGACCATCTCGTAAGGCTAAATACTGCTCGTAACCGATAGTGAACTAGTACGGTGACGGAAAGGCGAAAAGAACGGTGGAAACCCGAGTGAAATAGAACCTGAAACCGTGTGCTTACAAGCAGTCAGAGCCCTATTGATAGGGTGATGGCGTGCCTGTTGAAGAATGAGCCAGCGAGTTAACTTCAGTAGTTGGTTAAGGGGTTAATACCCGGAGCCACAGGGAAACCGAGTCTGAATAGGGCGATATATAATTACTGGAGTTAGACCCGAACCCTCGTGATCTAACCATGACCAGTGTGAAGCGTAGGTAACACTACGTGGAGGTACGAACCCACGAATGTTGAAAAATTCGGGGATGAGTTGTGGTTAGGGGTGAAATGCCAATCGAACGAGGAGCTAGCTGGTTCTCCCCGAAATGTGTTTAGGCACAGCGTCGTATTTATCTTACCGGGGGTAGAGCACTGATTCGGTGCGGGCCCTAGAACGGGGTACCAAATCGAGACAAACTCCGAATACCGGTAAAGTTACTGTACGGCAGTGAGACTACGAGAGATAAGTTCCGTGGTCAAAAGGGAAACAGCCCAGACCATCGGCTAAGGTCCCAAAATCTACGCTAAGTGATTAACGAGGTGTTATTTCATAGACAACCAGGATGTTGGCTTAGAAGCAGCCACCATTAAAAGAGTGCGTAATAGCTCACTGGTCAAGAGATAATGCGCGGAAAATGAACGGGACTAAGCGTAGTACCGAAGCTATGGCAAGTGTCCGTTAAGGACATTTGGGTAGGGGAGCGTTCCGTTGTAGGATGAAGCATGACCGATAAGGACGTGTGGACGAAGCGGAAGTGAGAATGCTGGCTTGAGTAGCGAAAACATTGGTGAGAATCCAATGCACTGAAAACCCAAGGTTTCCCACGGCAGGCTCGTCCGCGTGGGGTTAGTCGGATCCTAAGGCGAGGCCGAAAGGCGTAGTCGATGGACATCAGGTTGATATTCCTGAACTATTATTAAACCGTTATGAGCTGCGGAGGGACGCAGGAGGCTATGTACGCAGGCGATTGGATGTGCCTGTTCAAGCGTGTAGCTAGTTGGTGTAGGAAAATCCGCACTGGCGCTAAGACGTGAGACGTGATGAGTAGAGTCTACGGACTCGAAGGTACAGACGCCACACTGCCGAGAAAAGCTTCGCGAGCCAGGTTTAATAATATCCGTACCGTAAACCGCCACAGGTGGGTAGGTAGAGAATACCAAGGTGCGCGAGATAACCCTCTCTAAGGAACTCGGCAAAATAGCCTCGTAACTTCGGGAGAAGAGGTACCCTGGTAGCGTGTAGGATCCATGCGGTCTGAAGCGTGATAGGGTTGCAGCGAAGAGTCCCAGGCGACTGTTTACCAAAAACACAGGTCTCTGCTAAGTCGCAAGACGATGTATAGGGGCTGACGCCTGCCCGGTGTCGGAAGGTTACGGGGAGAGGTTAGCGGTAACGCGAAGCTTTGAACCTAAGCCCCGATGAACGGCGGCCGTAACTATAACGGTCCTAAGGTAGCGAAATTCCTTGTCAGGTAAGTTCTGACCCGCACGAATGGCGTAACGATCTGGGAGCTGTCTCGGAGAGGGACTCGGTGAAATAGGAATGGCTGTGAAGATACGGCCTACGCATGCCAGGACAGAAAGACCCTATTGAGCTTTACTCTAACTTGTCATTGAAATTTGACTTTACATGCGCAGTATAGGTGGGAGGCTTTGAAGCAGGAACTCTGGTTCTTGTGGAGCCGTCGTTGAGATACCACTCTTGTAAAGTTGGATTTCTAACAGTTTGCCGCACAATTCCGGCGACTGGACAGTGGCAGGCGGGGAGTTTGACTGGGGCGGTCGCCTCCTAAAGAGTAGCGGAGGCGCCCAAAGGTTCCCTCAGGCCGTATGGAAATCGGCCATAGAGTGCAAAGGCAGAAGGGAGCTTGACTGTGAGACCTACAAGTCGAACAGGGACGAAAGTCGGGCTTAGTGATCCTGCGGTTCCTCATGGGAGGGCCGTGGCTCATCGGACAAAAGTTACCATAGGGATAACAGGCTGATCTCCCCCAAGAGTCCACATCGACGGGGAGGTTTGGCACCTCGATGTCGGCTCGTCGCATCCTGGAGCGGTAGTACGTTCCAAGGGTTGGGCTGTTCGCCCATTAAAGCGGTACGTGAGCTGGGTTCAGAACGTCGTGAGACAGTTCGGTCCATATCCGGCATGTGCGCAAGAGATTTGAAGTGGATCTGACCTTAGTACGAGAGGACCGGGTCGGACGGACCGCCAGTGTACCGGTTATCACGCCAGTGGTAAACGCCGGGTAGCTGTGTCCGGAGCGGATAAGCGCTGAAAGCATATAAGCGCGAAGCCCACCACAAGATGAGATCTCTCACGCGGTCAACGCGGTAAGTCCCCAGGAAGATAATCTGGTTGATAGGCTACAGATGGAAGCATGGCAACATGTGCAGTCGAGTAGTACTAATCGGACGAGGGCTTTTCCTATAAACTGATTCATCTATTAATAACAGAACAGACGCTTCAAAGAGTAAGAGATTCAACAGGTCAGTAATGACCGTCTATGCAGTCCTCAAGGTGACCCTAACAAGTTTCCTTGGTGGTTTAGTGACAGGAAAACTCCCGTTCCCATTCCGAACACGGCCGAAAAGACTGCTCACAGCAACAATACTCGGACTGTAAGGTCCCGGAAAGATAGCTCTCCGCCAAGGGTTTATTTAAACCAAAGACCGCTGATTTAGACATCGGCGGTCTTTTCGTTTGTATCCTCTAGACGCCTGGAAATGAAGTGAAACTTTTTTGTTAGCTTTGCGTATTAAAAATATGAAGCTTGTTTTGCTACACCTGCTTTTAATGGTTGGGCTTTTATTTTCATTGTTTCAAGGTGCCTATGCCGCCTCTTTGGATCAAAAACACCTGACTCCTACTGCGACTGAGGTGGGGATTCATCCTATTGAGCTGAAGGCATCCACTATTAAAACAGACAATTTCCCTGTAGATTTGCCGACTGTGCTGAAATTGGTGGAAAGTCAGAATTTGCTGCTTGCCCAAAGTCGAAATAATACCGAAATTTTGCTAACCCGTTTGCGACAACAACAGGTCGGGCTATTGCCTAATATCACTGGTTCTTATTCGGAAAACTGGCAGGATGGCCAGCAGCGTTTTATTTCGGGAGCGCAAGGAGGCTTTATCAGCGGTGGTAATTCATCAGGAGGCGGCGGCGCTTCGCTAAGCGGAAGCGGTAAAAAATCGAGTTCATCGGCTGGGGTACAGCAATTTGTGCAATCTCAGTTGGGTGCTTCTTGGACGCTTTACCCAGGTGGAAGAAATATTTATCAAATTCTGGCCGCAAAGCGCAGAAAAGTGTCTGCGGACTTTTTACTGACGCAAACCTATCAGGAGCAACTGGCGCTTGCCGCGCAGGAGTACTATAAATTGCTAGCCGCTTATCAGCAAAAGGGCGTGGTCATTCGCAGCATTCTCGATGCCCAGGAGCAGGTAAAGATGAATCAGGCGAAGGTGAAAAGCGGGAAAGGAATCCCGCTGGATTTGTCGCGCGCTAAAACGAACTATGCCCAGCAACAAAGCAGTCTGGTTCAGTCGGAAAGCGCCATTTTGCAATCGGAGCAAGCTTTGCTGAATTGCCTGAACCTGGATTCTGCGATTCACCTGGTGCCTAATGAAATGGATGCGCTAAAAAAGCAGTTGTTGCCGGACACAGTTCCGGTTGCGGCCTTGGTGGCGCAGGCCATCCATATGAGTCCGGCTATTCAGGCGGGAGCGCAGGAATTGAAGGCGCTGGGTTATGATTACAAAACGGTTCGTTCCGACCTGATTCCCGCAATTACTTTGCAAACTTACATGCGTGGAAGTGGTACGGCGTTAAATAATATGCAGCGCAGCACCTCCGGAGGTATCAGCATTAATGCAAACCTGCTGCAAAATATGGGCCTGCTGGTGCCTTACCAGATGCAGGAGAAGAAGAAGTTAATTGAGCAGAAAGCATTATCCCAAAAGGCGTTGTCAAGGGACGTGGAAAGCAAGGTGATGACGGCCTTTTTGAATAGCGAGAATTATGAGTCCGCGATAGAGGCTGCCGAACAGGCGTTAAATTCTGCGCAAGATAGCTATGAGCTGGCCACAGGGCGATTCAAGGCCGGGTATGGCGTGAACCTGGATGTGCTGGACGCCCAGTCCCAAATGGCGACCGCACGCGGAAACCTGGTGCAGGCGGTTTTAAATTATAACCAGGCGCAGGTTCAATTGGTGCAGGCGCTGGGCATGGTTAGCCCGCAGGCTTTGACGGAAGGTATTGATGACTTGCAAGGACGCTTGAGTAATGGTAACAAGGCAAAATAATCATGCACATGGAGCGGAAACCGCTTCTAAACCCCGTATGGTTTCAAAATGGTTGTGGCTGTTTTACGTGATGCTGGTTCTTGCTTTGGTTGCTGGGCTGTGGGGTCGTTTTACAGCTCCTCCGCCTCAATCCGAGGCAATTGCCACGGTGCCTGTTTCCAAGGGGGCGCTGGATAAGATTGTGGCGGCCACCGGCAAGGTGGAAGCCAATTTTGAAGTGGAAATCAAGGCGAAGGCCAGCGGTAAAATCCTGCAAATGCCTTACGATGTCAGTGATTATGTGAAACAGGGTCAATTGCTGGTGGCGCTGGATCCCATTGATGAGAACCGGCAAGTCAGCCAGGCGCAAGCCTCGCTGGCTGCATTGGAAAGCCGCAGGTCCCAAAGCCGAGTGAACTTAACCGTGGCCCAACGTAACCTGGAAACCGATATCGTCAAGGCCAAGGCGGATCTTCGGGCGGCGCAAGCCAAATTCAAGGACGCCCAAACCAAGTCGCAACGGTTGGGCCTGTTGGCCCAGGAACGCTATATCAGCCAGGAAGAATACGAAACCGGGCAAACCACGGCCGCGCAAGCCAGCACGGATTTGCAAAACGCCAAAACACGCCTTAGGGAACTGCAAACCCAACAGCTTGCATTGCAGGCCCAGGTGGGGGATGTGCAATATGCGGCAGCCCAGGCGCAGGCGCAACAGGTGGCGTTGGACACTTCCCGGCAACGGCTGGCGGAAACCCGCATTTACGCCCCCATTTCCGGTGTGGTGACTTCCCGCCTGGGGCAAATCGGGCAGATTGTCTCTTCGGGAATCAGTAACGTGGGTGGCGGTACGGCGATTATGACCCTGGCGGATTTATCCCATATTTACGTACTGGCCT
>Ga0157326_1000011_pt1 | contig 16319 bp, 11 predicted proteins | sample MOy2old250510_FD_105391 | JGI IMG/M metagenome (GOLD analysis project Ga0157326, IMG submission 105391) | Arabidopsis rhizosphere microbial communities from North Carolina - M.Oy.2.old.250510 | ecosystem: Host-associated > Plants > Roots > Rhizosphere | place: USA: North Carolina | collected... | reverse complement strand
GGCCCCGCCAATGGTACGCTGGTGCTCAGCCGCTGCTTTGTCCGGTCGGGTCCTCCGATCCTTCCACCGAATGTCGGCTGCAATGCGGATCCTGTGCTCAACCCGAACGGAAACCGGATCCTTCCTTTCGTGACGGTCGAGTCCAACGCTGAAAGGCTGACCCCAATGGTCAATCTGGCCTATCAGTGGACGCCGGACTTCATGACCTACGTGACCTTCTCACAGGGATATAAGAGCGGCGGATTCACCCAGCGCATCTTCCCCCCCGAGTCGACGCTGCCGACCTTCAAGCCGGAGAAGGTGAACGCTTATGAGGGGGGGCTGAAGCTCACCGCGCTGGATCGCAAGCTGCGCTTGAACGTCGCAGCCTTTTATACCGATTATTCGGCCCTGCAGCTGCTTGTCGATGGCACGCCCTTTGGACGTTTAGGGCCATTCTACATCAACGCCGGCGATGCGGAGATCAAGGGTTTCGAGGCGGAAGCAACGGTGGCGCCGGGAGGTGGTTGGCTGATCAACGGTTCGGCGGGGCTGACCGACGCCAAATATACCCGGCTCAACAACACAGTCGGGCTGACGCTGGCTTCCAAGTTCAACTATGTTCCGAAATGGACCCTCAGCGGTTCCATCCAGAACGAAATTGATTTGGGCGACGCCGGAAGCCTCACGCCCCGGATCGACTGGAGCTATCGTTCGGGCACGTTCAACAACATCAACGGTCTGAACGACGCGCTTCTGTACCAGCCGGCCTACAGCGTGTTCAACGCCAGTGTTCGATGGGAAGGCGACAGCAAAAAATATTCGCTGCAATTCGGCGTGGATAACCTGACGGACAAGAAGTTCCAGGCCTATGGCAACTTCCAACAGTCATTCGGGACCAAGACGGCCTCTTATGATCGCGGCCGCCAATGGTATGTACGGACTTCGGTCGCTTTCTAAGCTACCTAAATCAAGCTAACGAAGGATGGAGCGCCCCCCAAAGGGGGCGCTCCGACCGTCTGGCCTAGAATGTCTTCACGGGCTGACGTGGTGCGATTTTTGCTAGGGGCATATGGAGTCACGTAGGACGCCGATTGTCGAGACGGGCAGTGGGCCCGTGGTGGGGCTCGAGACAGGCGGTATCGACCGCTATCTCGGCATAGGTTACGCCGCGCCGCCAGTCGGGGATCTGCGGTGGCTTCCACCACAGCCGCCTACCGGCTGGACCGCTCCTCTCGAAGCATTCGAATATGGCGGCTGGTGCGCGCAGAACGAGCTGGGCGTCTATTCCCAACCGAGCAAAACCGAAGATTGTCTGTATCTGAACGTCTTCACTCCAAAGGGGTGTAAAAAGGGCGACAAGCGTCCCGTCATGGTATGGATACCGGGCGGGGGGCTAATCGGCGGGCGGAGCAACGATTACAATCCGGCCAAGTTCGTGAATCAAGGCGATGTCGTTTTCGTCTCCTTCAATTACCGCATAAGCGTGTTCGGGTTCTTCTCTCATCCCGCGTTGGATGAGGAGGGGCATGATTTCGCGAATTATGGCTTCATGGATCAACAGCTCGCGCTGCAATGGGTGCAGCAGAATATTGGCAATTTCGGCGGGGATCCGGACAATGTCACGATCTTCGGCGAATCTGCCGGCGGGATGAGCGTGTTTTTCCATATGGCGTCGCCGCGGTCCAAAGGGTTGTTTCACAAGGGTATCGTGCAAAGCGGCGCGTTCGGTCACAGCCCATATCAGGCCGGGTTTAACGGTGTCTCGCCGGAGACGGCGCAATCCTATGCCAAGGAGGTCGTGAAGCGACTCGGCCATGCCGACGATGTCGATGCCAGGGCGCTCCGATCAGTCTCGACGGAGGCGTTGCTGACGGCAGTCAGAACGTTCGGCTATGCTGCTACCGGCATGGTCGCGATCGACGGCACCATCCTGCCGATGTCGATTAAGGATGCGTTCGATTCTGGGGAATTCAACCATGTCCCGATCATCAATGGCGGTAACCGCGATGAGTGGACCTGGATGATGGGCATGCTGGAGGCGGCAACCGACCACGTCCTGACGGTGGAAGAGCTTCCAGAAACGCTTCGATCGATATTCGGCGCCCAGGCCGAGGAGATCGCCCGGCAATATCCGCCCGAAGACTATGGCGGCTCGCCAGGGCTGGCGTTGGCGAATGCGCTGACAGATGGCTTCTTTGTCTATTCCCTGTTAGTCACCAATCAGGTTCTAGCTCGTCAAGTGCCGATCTGGGCGTATCAGTTTAATGACGATACGGGGCCAAATCCCTTTCCCAAGGTTTCCTTTCCCTATGGCGCGGCCCACGCGCTTGAACTGAGCTATCTTTTTGAAGATTATCTCTGCGCCCGGGGAGCATCGCGGCCGCTTTCGACCGATCAGGCGAAGCTCTCGCGAGACATGATTGCTAATTGGACCAGCTTCGCCCGCGTGGGCGACCCGAACGCCCCGGGAACGCCGCCCTGGCCACGTTATAATGAAACCAGCCAGTATCTCTCGCTTGTGCCGCAGCGGACAGAGCTAATCGACGAACTTTCCATAAATAAGGCGCATAGGATCACGGAATTGTGGGAGCCCCTTAGCCACGCGAGCGGAACACCCACCCGCGCATCCTGGCAAAGTTGAACACCCCCTATTCGCTTAAGCCACAAGCCAAATACGCCCGTGACTTAGCCAATGTGGTGCTTGGGCACTCTCCAAAACGGGCTCGATAAACAGATGCGAAGCGGCCAAGGTGCCCAAAGCCGAAGCGTAGCGCGACCTCTGTCACCGAACCTCCATGCGGTTCTTGTAGCTGCTCACGCGCTCGCTCCAACCGGATGTCTCGCAGCATGGAAAGCGGACTTGCGCCGCAGTGACGACGAAAGCCGGAGGTGAGAGTGCGCAGGCTGACGCCGGCATGATTTGCCAGACATTCGAGCGAGACCTGTTCCTTGAAATTCTTAATCATGAACGCTTCCGCCCGGCGGACATAATAAGGTACTGTTTCCGCGCGCCTGAAGCTGGCGCTCCGCATTGCATCCGAATGGTTCAGCAGCAGATGATGGATCAGAAGCGTCGTTGCCAACGTATCCAGCGCGCTATTACCGGCAGTCGCCTGGATTATCAGATATTGCAGCAGCTGGCTTAGCGCTGCACCGCCGAAATCGGTCAACCGGAAATGACGATCAAATCCATAATGCCGAGGCGCAGTTCGCCCCGATAGAGTTTCTGCCACACGAGCGACCGCGGCCCGGCGCAATGGCACGATCAACGCCTGGAAATCCGGGGACGCAGCAAGCTGAAGCCCTTTGAAGGATTCGATGATGAGCGCATCTCCAGCGCAGGCTATGAAACGGCCCGAACTGTCAGATACTTCATATTCGCCCGAGCGCACTAACACCATCACAATGAAATCGTCGGAAGGTTCCGTCATGACGACGGCCTCCGCTCCAAATCGCAATAGCAGCACAGACAAATCCCCGAGACCAATCCTGTGCAGCGAAGCATCGATATTTCTGCGAGGGGCTTCGAGGCGATGCGGCGTTATGGCTATCGTGAGCCTGTCCTGTACCTCGTTGACTTTGATGCTCTTGAAGACCGCGAAGCGCTCCTGTTCGCAAACCTGGCTGCAAAGCGTGGCTAGTGAGTCCATCTGTCCCCCTCCAATGATCGGGTGGTCTTTTGCCACCTCGGCCTTCCGACCTTGACGCTTTTTAGCGAAATTTAAACAATGTTGTTAATAGGCCATCGTGCAGGATGGTGACAAAGCTGGTGATATAATTCCTAGCCGCCTAAACGCACTAGGCGCCTGGCGGCTAAAGCGCGACATCGAGCGTAAATCATCATACAATGATATTATATGATGATCTGTCGTTTTTCAAGTGATAGGATATGCTCAGGATTTGGACATCACGAGTTTACGGCAGCGCACGCCATATGCTGGGTGGGTAGCCAGGCCACGCGCGAAGGGAGGGGGCGGAGCAGACTGCCCGTCTCACGCGATCTGTGAGGGACGCGTCGGCGCCTCGGGGGGCATGTTCGGTTTGCTTTAGCCATAAAATGGTTATGGAAGGTTATCGTACAGGGAGATTGTCATGAGTTCGGCCCGTGAAATTTCAGATTCCAATGGATGCCGCTATCGAGCCCGTGCGGCCGTTGTGCGCCCCGCTTCGCGAAGCTTCGATATCGAAGATGTCAGCCTTGACGATCCCCGGGACGATGAGGTTTTGGTCCGGCTTGTTGCCACGGGCGTGTGTCACACCGACCTGATCGCCCGCGATCAAGTCTATCCCGTTCCGCAACCCATCGTGCTCGGCCATGAAGGCGCGGGGATCGTCGAGAAAGTTGGCGCAGGGGTGACCCATGTTGAGCCGGGCGACCATGTCGTGCTCACCTATCTGAGCTGCGGAGATTGTCCGGCATGCCGCGATGGATCTCCGGCCTATTGTCACGAACTCTTCGGTTTGTGCTTTGGTGGATCCCGAGCCGACGGAAGCAGCGCGATCCGCGATGCGCATGGCGAGGCGTTACATGGTCATTTTTTTGGCCAGTCCTCCTTCGCGACGCTTGCAATTGCCCATCGGCGCAGCGTCGTGAAAGTGCGGCGAGACGCCCCACTACAGATGTTAGGGCCGCTCGGCTGCGGTCTACAAACAGGCGCGGGAGCGGTCCTCAATGTGTTGCGTCCGAAAAAGGGCGAGAGCCTCGCGGTCTTCGGAGCGGGCGCGGTTGGGTTGAGCGCGGTCATGGCCGCCCGATATGTCGGGGCGGGGCCGATTATTGTGGTCGATGTCCTTCCGGAGCGTCTGCAGATTGCCCGCGATCTCGGCGCGGATCTGGCCATCGACGCGCGTGAGGGTAGCGTGGTCGAGCAGATCCAGGCTGCGTCTGGCGGCGGTGTCAATTACGCGCTCGAGGCGACAGGTATTGTGGCAGTGGTGCGGCAGGCGATTGATGCGCTTGGTCCGCGAGGCGTGTGCGGTATCGTAGGAGCGACAGCACCGGGGGAAGAGGCGAAATTCGACATTGCCGACCTGATGGTGCGCGGCAAGACGATTCGCGGTATTGTGGAAGGCGACAGCGTTCCGGAGACGCTCATACCGCAGCTGGTCGATCTATATCTTTCCGGCGACTTCCCGATCGACCGTCTGGTCCGCACATATCCGTTCGATGCGATCGCGCAGGCAGTGGCCGATGCCGAAAGTGGTGCGGTGATCAAGCCCGTCCTCCTGATGGCATGAGTCTCGCCGGCCTCGCCGGCGATGCTCACAGAGCTCGGGAGAGTTGCCCTCATGTCTCTCAGCTTGACCATATTACAATAATATTATATTATATCGATCATTGTCGTCGTGAGCCCCGAGTGGGGCGGTGGATCGTGGTAATCGCACTTCGCCAAGATCTTCCCCAAATACGTTGGAGAATTTCATGGCTTCTCATAGGTCGTCATCCAATAGATATACCGTCTGAGAAATATTCGTATCATGCGGGAACAGCGGATCGTGGAGCATAGCGCTTGCTACGTCGATCGGCTGGGGGTCTGTATTGAATAGGAGTGGGTAATTGAGCATCAGCGAGCAGGACGACCGGCCCTCCGCAGAACGGCGTCTGCTCCGGATGGGGGAGCTGGCCGGGCTGGGCGTCGCCCTTGCCGTTGCGGGAAGCTTCGCGCCGTGGGGCCTGGGGCTGGATCAAGCGGGCTGGGGCGGAATGCTGATTGCCTTCGGGGTGGTCATCACATTCTATCTTTGTCTTCTCCTATGTCTCGGGAAGCTCGCTGAACGAGTACCCGGCCCCGGTGGTGGGCAGGCCTTTGCCGCGCAAGCGTTCGGCCCGCTGGGCGGGTTTCTCGCTGGCGCTGCCGCGAGCGTGGAATTCCTTTGTAGCATTGCGGCGCTATCCGCCCTGGCGGCTATTTATCTGCAAGCCACCGCAGGGGTGTATCCGGGTGCAACCGTCATCATTTTGTTCCTCGTCGCGGTTGTCGCTCATCTGCGGGGAGCGGGTGAGGCGGTCGGGCTGATGCTGTTCTTGTCTGCTGTAACGGCAGCCGGTGTCGCGGCATTCGTTGCTACCATGGGTTTGGCGGCGCCGGAGCGGGCGTTTTCGGGCCTGGCCCACGTAAGCAGTGTAACGGGAATATGGCTGGCGTTGCCGTTCACGGTGCCCTTCTTCATGGGGATAGAGGGGTTGCCTCTTGCAGCGGCCGACGCTCAGAACCCATTGCGGGATATACCACGTGCTATGCTGGTCGCGTTAACGATCGTGGGTGCGTTGGGTTTTGCTGTCCTTTTGGCAGGACCGGCAGGTGGTGGCGCTGAAGCTCTTCGTGGTACCACGGACACTATTATGGCGGCGCTCTCGAGCCCATCGGCCGGTGTGTCCGTCGCCACTCGTATTGGCGTCGGCGTGGCAGCCTTTGCTGGGTTGTGTGCAAGCTTTTTCGGGGTGTTCTATGCTTGCTCGCGCCAGATCCATGCCATGGCCGCCGCAGGGGAGCTCCCGCGCCTCCTTGAGCGCACCAACCGCCGGGGGGCACCCGTACCCGCATCGATTGTGCCGGCCGCCATCGGTGCGATACTCGCCCTATCGGGGGCGATTGACCAATTGATCGTCGTTCTGGTCGCTGCGGCGTCTATCTTCTATTTGTTGATGTTTGCGTCGCTGCTGGCGCTGTCGAAGGGCGATGCAGCCGGGAAAGGAGGAGCCAGAACGCTTGTCCCCGCCTATGTGGGTATCGTCCTCGGCCTTGTAATTTTTTCGGCCTGCGTCGCTTCGAATATTGTCTGGTCCGCACTGGGCGTCGCCACGTTCGCGCTTCTCGCGCTCTATCGATGGATAAGCGTTCGCCGCCTGAACGGCGCGGGGTTGTCGCCCGTCTAGGAGCCTTCGATTCTTCGGTAGTTTCAAGGTTGCGAATGGTTTGAGGGGAGCATCCTGCCGGAAATATTCCAGTCCGGGCTCAGATCGATGATTTAGTTGTGATCACGACTGCCGGGAATGAGCGGTTCTACGGTGTATCGTGACCGGATGTCTTGGCTGCGCCGAGCACACATGAGGATGATATGGCTGAAGTCGTTTTCGCGATCAATGGACAGGAAACGCGAGTAGACGCGGATCCTGAAACGCCCCTCCTCTGGATCATCCGGGAGCATCTCAAGCTTTCAGGCACGAAGTTCGGCTGCGGCGCTGGTCTGTGCGGTGCATGCACCGTTCACTTGAACGGAGATGCGATCCGATCCTGCCAGATTCCATTGGCCGACGCGGCCCATGGAAAGGTGACCACCATAGAAGGCCTGTCTCCCGACTCGAGTCATCCGCTTCAGAAGGCGTGGATTGAACTCCAGGTGCCGCAATGCGGATACTGCCAGTCCGGCCAGATCATGCAGGCCGCGGATCTGCTCGCGAAGAATTCCAAGCCTACGCGTAATGACGTCGTGGCGGCGATGGACGGGAATATTTGCCGTTGCGGGACATATAATCGGATCGTCGCCGCTATCGAGAGTGTAACCCGGGGTCAGAATTAATGTCGATTTCCGTTACGCTTCGACCTCTTTCGCGTCGCTCCTTTCTCCTATCGGCAAGTGCTTTCAGCGCAGTTATCCTGTTGGGATCTGATTCGGCACTGGCTGCGGACAGCGCATCTTTTGCTCCAAACGCCTGGGTGACCATTGGGCATGACGACTACATCACTATCGTGGCTCCAGCCGCCGAGATGGGGCAAGGCGTCCGGACCGCATTGCCGCTGATATTGGCCGAAGAACTCGACGCGGATTGGAGCCGAGTTCGCATCACCGAACCGCCACAGGATTCGGAGGTTTATGGGAATCCGGCGTTCACGGCCTTGTTCGGCAGTCCGCAACTTACCACCGTGAGCAGCCTGGCGGTTGCGGGTTATTATGAAAAACTGCGCCTTGTCGGTGCTCAGGCCCGCAGGATTCTCATCGCCAAAGCCGCTGGGATATGGCGGGTGCCCGTCAGCGAGCTCAGCACGGAGCCTGGTCGTGTCATCCACGTGAAGTCGGGCCGGTCGCTCAGTTACGGAACGATTGCCAACCATCCGTCGACGATTGGGCCAGTGGCGGAGGTCTCGCTTCAGGATCTGAAACAATCGCGCGATTTTCGTCTTATCGGCCGGGATGTCGCTCGTCTCGACCTGCCTTCGAAGATCGACGGTTCGGCCAAATACGCGATCGATACGCAGCAGCCCGGCATGCTATATGCCTGCGTCGCCTTTCCGGAGGTGCAGCATGAGCGACCCATGTCGATCGACGATGCCGCGGCGAAGGCGATTGCCGGAGTAGTCAAGATCGTCGACATGCCCGTCGGCGTCGGCGTGATCGCCGAGACCATCGAGGCTGCGATGAAGGCCAGGAGCCTGCTCAAGGTGACATGGTCGAACAGCTCTGCCGCGCGGAGTTATGACAGCGATCTCGTCCGCGAAGATTATCGGCGGCTCGCGAGGGATTGGGATCACGCGGCGACCACAATGTCGGCGACCGGAAATACTGGCGACGCCATGGCCAAGGGTGCCTCGGTCCTGGTGGGGGAGTTCTTTTCCGAGCATGTGGCGCACATGACCATGGAACCGCTGAACGTCACCGTCAGGATCGAAGGCGACAAGATCGACATCTGGTCCGGCACCCAGGCGCCGAGCAGACTGAAGCTGCTGGCGGCGGAAGCCGGAAAAACCACAGCGGACAAGGTGAATGTCCACAGTCAGCTGCTTGGCGGCGCTTTTGGACGCAGGCTCGATGGCGATGACATGCTCGTGGCGCTTCTTCTCGCGCAGTCCGCGCCGGGGAGGCCAGTCAAGATGGTCTGGCTCCGCGAGGATGACATTCGCAACGACAAGCTGCGTCCTTTGACGGCACAACGGATCGAAATCGGGCTCGATGCGCATAACGACATCGTCGCGTGGCGGCATCGCATCGTGAATGAGTCCTATCTGGTAAGGATACTCCCCCCCATGGGCGGCGAGCTGAGGGATGACGTGTCCGCAGGCGGAGCCGAGCTTAGCTATGCGATACCCAATCATAGCGTCGAATGGGTGCGGTCGGCTCGGGGTGTCGATGTCGGCGCCTGGCGCGGCATCGGCGCCGGCTACACGAAGTTCGCTACCGAAACCCTGATCGATGAGGTAGCGGCCCTCAAGCGGATGGACCCGCTCGCTTTTCGGCTCTCCTTGTTGACCGGCGCACCTCGTGCCTCTGCTGTGTTGAGGCGCGCGGCGGAAATGGCGCGCTATGACGTCAAGCGTGAGGCGCGCGCCCTAGGCATCGCCTATTCGGACGCCCTCGGCAGCCACACGGCGGTGGCCGCTGAAGTATCGGTCGATATGCAAAGCGGCGACGTCGTCGTTCACCAGTTGTGGGCGGCCGTAGATGCCGGCATCGCCGTCCAACCTGACAATATCGTGGCGCAAGTCACCGGCGGCATGATCTTTGGCCTGGGCGCCGCCCTCAAGGAGCAGATCTCGATCAAGGGCGGCGTGATGCAGGCGATCAATTTTGACGGCTATCCGGTTTTGCGAATGTCGGAGGTGCCTCCGATGGAGGTATCGGTGATCTCGACGGACAACCCTCCCTCCGGAATTGGTGAAGCCGGCGTTCCAGCGGTCGCCCCTGCTATCGCAAACGCGGTGGCCAAGCTCACGGGCAAACGGTTGCGCCACCTGCCGATGAGCCCGGAGCGCGTGAAGAAGGCGTTGGGAAGCCAGGTGCGAGCCTGACCGGCTGGGAGCGTATCCCGCGAGGATAACGTTCGGCCGGTCAGGAGTGTGACTTCCATAGTAACGACCCGGTGCGGCATCGCTTCCCACCGGGCAGGCATGCAAGACAGGTCTTATCCTGCCGATAATAATGACCGAGTCGAAGAGCGGTGCGTCTTGCTCAGGCTGCTCGATGCGCAGCCGCCCTTCAGCTCGAAAGCTTCTCGATGGAATGTTGCAGGTTGGGGAGCTGCTTCATCATGAAGATTTCGGTACCTTCCTCAAGGCCGATTTCCACATGCTCGTCGCCCGGCTCGACAAAGTATGAATCGCCAGCCTCGCAGGTGCGATCGTCGATCGAGCAATATAGCTTACCCTTCAGCACCAAAATCTGAATCCAACTGTCATGGCGGTGTGGGCCTAGATTTTGATCTTTTTGCAAGGTCACGATCGACGATTGCACGCCATGTCCCTCGTACAGAACGGTGCGCGGAACGGGATGCCCAACGACACTGTCGACGTTGAATTCACGGTCGCGCTTCATTGAATATTTGGTCACTGATAGTTCTCCTAACAGCCGTTTGATTGGTTCTTATGCTTGCCCGTTGAGGGCCGCCGAACTGCAAGCGGCAATTATCGACACAAGATATTATATACATAAAACTCTTCGCCGTCACCCCTCGATCATCGCGGGAGCGGTCCTGGCGGCATCGGCAGTCTATCGGCGAAAACCCGTGGCAAAAATCTTCGTCCATCGGCGCCTGCTGCGCCTCGATCATCGGCTTGTCTTCTTTGGTAAAGGTCGCAACTCGGCTGGCCGTGGTCCGGGCTTCACTTCGATGCCGTGCAATGGGAAGTCACCCGTCGCCGCAAAAAGGTAATGGGTTGTGGCCCCGGTTTCGGGCATGATGTGGGCTATAAGGAAGTTATTGCCATCTTCGCGCGGGGTGCCCGCTGGGGCCACTCCGTTCCGCATCGCCGCCTAGCGTATCGGGATGCAGATAATCCGCATGAATGAGATCGAGCCCGGCTCAAGGAATTGGACCGAGGAGGCACTCGCAATCGCTTCTCCTCGGTCCATGCTGGTTCTATCGCCGTATCGTAAGCTGCAGCACGAGGTCCGCGGTGGCGATGTGGTCGCGACATAGGCGCCGGGCACGCCCGGGAATAGGCCGGAAGTTGACGGTGCGCTGGTTAAACGGTGTCGCGCTCCGAAGGTTCAAGGATAAAAGCATTGCCGCAGGCGATGCTGGCGCAGCCGTCAAGAGCGGGATCATTGCGGGAAATTGAACGGGATGAAGGGGCTGCGATTCCGGTCGGCCGCTGCATGGAATAGACCTCCATTCCCGGACTAGCCCATCGGGGCGATCCTTTTGATAGACAGCGAGCCCCATAGCTTTGGGCCGGCGCTGAAAGCGAGGCGCTTGGCTTCCCGGGCGCAAATCGCGGCAGACCATTATTCACGATTATTTCAAATGTAACCAGTTTCCCGTTTATTCTGGCTGAGTACCATGTGAACTGATGACCTGGGTCGACTGCAAGGCCTGCGAGGCTTCTGTAAAGAGAGTGTGTTGATGATGTCGTGTTCGCTCGATAAGGGCCCAGATTTTATAATATAAGAGGCCAAGTGATTAATATTAATTTAGCATCGAACAGTTTGATATTAAAGATATAAGCAAGCCTTATCGTTATATGTAGTACTGGCATTATATACGGCATTAATGGAGATTTTGTGAGGCGGTACATTTCGGAACTGCGGGTAGATGACAACATTAGAGGCCAGCGGGAGATTTTTGGTCGAGATGTCGAGGCGATCGCTGAACAAGTTCTGAAGCACCTGACCACTTATCCTGAGCTACAGAGGCGGGTGGAGTCTCGCGCGCAAGGACGCTCTCCGGAAAGCCGATTTGCTCGTCGCTTGCTTGCTGAACGGCGCGAGCGCGATCATCTATTCGGCTCAGAACTGTTCGGGGAGCCCGTATGGGATATACTGCTCGACCTTTTTGTTGCGCACCACGAGCACTCGCGGGTGAGTGTGTCGAGCTTGTGTGTTGCCGCGGCAGTGCCACCCACCACCGCTCATCGGTGGATTCACGACATGACCCGCAGGGGGATACTCGTCCGCCGTCGCGATGAGATGGATGGACGGCGTGTGTGGATTGAACTTGCGCCTCATATGCTTGAGAAGATGGAGACTCTCATCGCCCGGTGGATGGAGGCATCCAGCAACTAGAAGTACGTTAACAGGCCACCAGAATTGAGTAGAAGAAATATAGCGGTGGTCATCAAAATTTTTTCGGTTTTGTAATTTCAATACAGACCCAAGGCGTTAACCTTGGGCCCGTATCGTGGTTAGCTGCGCAATAGCTCAGGCCGTATTGCGACAATTCCACCAGGCGTTCCAGGCAGTAACCCAGTTGCCGCCACCTCGATCAACTTGGATCTGCTCGGCGCGGGCAAGAGTGAGCGAACGGGTGGTCGGATACTGGGAGCGGCACGCATTCCAACCCGCGCTCCAACTGTCGTTAAAGGCGCTGTTGGTCTGCTTCAGAACTCGAACATAAACCTGTCCGAGTGTGGCCGCCTGAACGGTAGAAGTCATGGTCATAACAAGCGCTACGGCCGCAGCAGCCTTTGGGAGAAAAGATTTTCGCATATAAATGCCTCATATCAAGTGATGGTACAGCAATAAAGGTGTATTACCTCTGATGCTGCCCTGCTCTCGTGAGCGAGATACTTTTAGCGGGTGAGGTTATGTGAAGATACTGGAACTAATTCCGATATGGGAATAGTTTATACTATAACGGATGGATTGAGATATTGCATTGCATTGCGAATGGGATTCTGAGTTATTTGGAGATAAAGTAATTTAGTTTAAGTACAGCGGAAAATATGGGTATTCTCGCTGTGCCGTCGCGCATTATTTGAGGAAAGTTTTTGGACGCCACTTTGCCCTATGAATCACCGGCTCACCTCGAAGAGATCGTTGTTGTCGCTTCGCGAGGCACGGCGATCGGCGAGCCTGTTCCGCTGGCGCAGTGGGGCGCGGCCGAGATAGGACGCTATGGGATCGGCTCGGTCAGCGATCTGGTGCGGCGGCTGGGGCCGGTCGCCGCCGCTGCCGCCGGCACCGCGGCGACCGCCGCTCCCTTGCTGCTGCTGAACGGCCGTCGCGTCGAGGACACAGCCCAAATCAGCGCAATTCCCGCGGAGGCGATCGCGCGCGTTGAGGTTCTCGCGGCGAGTGTCGCGGTCCGCTACGGTGAAGCGCCGAATCGGCCGGTGATGAATTTCGTTCTGAAGCCGCGGTTCCGGGCCAATACCGGCAGCGGATCGCTGGGTACGGCACCGTCCGGCGGTGGGCGCTCGCGCGAGGCTTCCCTTGGGACCTTCCTGCTGGCCGGAGAGCGCCGGATCAATTTAGCCGTGGCGGCTAGCGACGCCGCAATTACCTATGGTCCTCAGGATGTCATCAACAGCATCAGCGATAGGACGATTCTCGCGCCCAAATCCGAGAACGGGAGCCTCAACCTGACTGCCGCCTCGGATATCTACGGCTTCGCCTTTACTACCTTTGGCGCGACTTTCGACGTCAGGCGAGAGGTCGAACCCCTGCGCGGGCAGGCAAATCCCCGCGCACGTCGGCTTAGCGAGGAAGCCCGCCTGCATCTTGGCCTAACGGCGGCCAAGCAGGTGGGACGATGGCGGCTGTCACTCACGACGGAGTTTGATCGCACCGCCTCCAAGACCCGGCAAGTCGGGATCGACACAGGCGCGGCTTGGGATAAAGCCAATACCTCTTCTCTCAGCGTCGCCTTCGTCGGCGCCGGCCCGCTCGGTGACCTGCTGGACGGCGGTGCCACGGGGTCCCTCGCGCTGAATGCCCGCAGGGACCGGTTTGACACTGGCTCGTCCGCCGATGTCGCCGGACCAGAAGCGAATGACGATCGCCAGTGGTCCGGACGGCTCGGCCTCACTCTGCCGCTGCGACAAGGTGGGGCGAGCAAATCCGGCGCATTGACCCAGACCCTTTCTCTTACATTGGCAGGGGCCGCGGGGTCTCAGATGGTCTGGAGCGGGACGAGCGACACGAGCTGGAGCCCGGTGCCAGGCCTGCAAGCCGACCTGTCGCTAGCGATGGAGCGGCATCGCACGCCGCGCAACGTGCGCGAGGGAGCCATCATAATCCGGCCTGCCACGACAGTTTTCGACCACCGCCGCGATGAACTTGCGGTCGTCACTCTCGTCAACGGCGGCAATCCCCTGCTCGGGGACGCGGTGCGAACGCGGCGGATGGCAGCGCGACTGTTCTGGCGCCCGTCCTCCAAACTGCCGGTGAATGCTGGCGCGCAAATCACGGACTTTCGTGAGAACAACGGCCGCATCGCTATCTCGTCGTCCTCTCCTCTGCTGGAGCAGGCCTATCCGGAACGCTTCTTGCGCGGCGTTGATGGCGGCCTGCTTATGCTCGATACACGCCCCGTTGCCGTTCGTTATTCGCATTATCGGGAAATCGAGCTATCCATGCTCGCCAATGGCACAATAGGTGAGGGAGCCGACGCGGGGATCTATATGGCCTCGCTAATAGTCCTGCGACGATTGGAAAGCCGGATTGCGTTGGCACGCGGCGTCACGGTTGCCGGTCCTGCAGCAGGTCTCGGACCGGCTGGCAACGGCAACACCAGCGTCGTCTTCAGCGGTAGTGTGGCGAAGGCGAGCACGGGCGTCGACTTGAATCTGTTGTGGACCGGACGCGCCAGTAGCCCCGGCGAAATCGCCGAACAGTCCGACCGCCGCTCGGCCTCGCTTGGGATGACAGCGGAGATTTTTACAGGCCTAACCGGGCTGTTTCCGCGATCGGATTTCGTCCGCAACTCCAAATTATCGTTATCGCTGTCCGGCATCTATCTCAAGCGCCCGCGCCTGGACCTGGGGAGCAGCGGAATTTCCGACGTGGAGCAAATAGTGGCGTTGGGCCTCCGCCCAGGCACCGTGCTGCTCCGTTTTGAAAAACGGTTTTGACGTAGTGCCAGGGCGAGAAATTTGGACGAATGTTGGATATATCGACAAACAAGGGCGTCCACGCGGGCGCAACGGGAGAGGAATTGGCCCGCTAGCTTGCTTAGTTCAGCGCAACAAAGCCTGAGCGTCGGAAGGGCAAAAAGACGCACCTCTCCCGTTGGGAGAAACACGCTTTCAAACGACAGGATGAAATGGCTCCCCGGGCCTGATTCGAACAGGCGACCATTCGATTAACAGTCGAACGCTCTACCGCTGAGCTACCGGGGAACACTTCACGCCGCTAGGGCGAGGCGCGCCTATAGCAGCGGCTTCTCGCGCCTTGCAAGCCCTTAGGCGCTCTTCTTTTACTTCGCTTGGAAAGAGCAAGAATGCGGGGCTGCGACGTCCGGCAATGCGGCGTCAGGATGCGAATTGTTCCATCGTGATGCGATCGTCGAGCGCATGTTCGGGATCGAACATCAGAGTCAGCGGGCTCGTTCGGTCGATACCGATACTGATATGGGCGACATCGCGGACTTCGCGCTGGTCGGCAACCGCGCTGACCGGGCGCTTTACGGCGTCCAGCACCCGGAACGAAATCGCGTTCTTGTTGGGCAGGATTGCGCCGCGCCAGCGCCGCGGCCGGAACGGGCTGATCGGGGTCAGCGCGAGCAGCGAGGATTCGAGCGGCAGGATCGGCCCCTGCGCCGAGAGATTATAAGCGGTCGATCCGGCAGGGCTCGCGACCAGCACGCCATCGCACACGAGCTCGGGCAGGACGACGCGGCCATCGACCAGCACCTCTATCTTGGCGGTTTCGCGGGTTTCGCGCAGCAGCGAAATCTCGTTGATCGCGGGCATGGTCAACCGCTCGCCGCCGACCGTGGTGGCGTCCATGCGCAGCGGCAGCACCGTGATCGACTTGGCATGCTGGAGGCGCAGCTCCAGCAGGTCGGGCCGCCAGTCGTTCATCAGGAAGCCGACCGTGCCCAGGTTCATCCCGAACACCGGCAATATGCGGTGCCGGTCGAGCATCGCGTGGAGCGTGCGCAGCATGAAGCCGTCGCCGCCGAGCGCTACGACCAGATCGGCCCGCTCGATCGGATACCATTCGTAGAGCGCGCGCAATTCGGCGGCGGCCTCTTGCGACGCCGGGGTAGGCGAGGCGACGAGCGCCATCCGCTTTTCGGTCATCCGCCGGTAACACTCATGTGGCGTGTGACGGCGGGGGCTGCACCTGGCGTATCGATGCGGAAAGCGTGGCGTTCGGGCTTCATCCGCATTGCCTGGTCGAGCAGCCGATCGATCTCGCCGGGTTCGCCCTCGCGCAGTGCGCGGCGCAGGTCGAGCCGGTCATCATGGCCGAGGCACATGTAGATCTGGCCGGTTGCCGTAACGCGCACCCGGTTGCAGCCGTCGCAGAAATTGTTGGTGAGCGGGGTGATCAGGCCCAGCTTCGCGTCGAGTTCCTCGACCCGCACATAGCGGGCCGGCCCGCCGGTGCGATAATCGATCGGGCTGAGGGTGAAGCGCTGCTCGAGGTTGCGACGCACGCCGTCGAGCGGCAGATAGCGATCGGTCCGGTCGTCCTCCACCTCGCCCAGCGGCATTGTCTCGATCAGGGTGAGGTCG
>Ga0157326_1000010_pt1 | contig 16665 bp, 18 predicted proteins | sample MOy2old250510_FD_105391 | JGI IMG/M metagenome (GOLD analysis project Ga0157326, IMG submission 105391) | Arabidopsis rhizosphere microbial communities from North Carolina - M.Oy.2.old.250510 | ecosystem: Host-associated > Plants > Roots > Rhizosphere | place: USA: North Carolina | collected... | reverse complement strand
GCGCCGATCATCGGCTTCAACGTCCGAGCCAACGCCAAGGCGCGCGAGATCGCCACGCGGGACGGCGTCGCGCTCAAATATTATGACGTGATCTACGATCTTCTCGACGAGATCCGCGCCGCGATGGCGGGGCAGCTTGGTCCCGAATATCTGGAGCATGTCGTCGGCCGGGCCGAAATTCGCGAGGTCTTCTCAGCCGGCAAGCATGGCAAGGCCGCGGGTCTGCTGGTGGTCGAAGGCTATATCCGCCAGAAGCTGCGGGCGCGTGTCATGCGCGACGACGTCATCATCTATAATGGATCGATCTCGTCGCTACGCCGCTTCAAGGACGACGTTCCGGAAGTCCGCGCGGGCCTCGAATGCGGCATCACGCTCGACTCCACGACCGACATCAAGCCCGGCGACATCGTCGAGACGTTCGAAGTGGAAGAGCGCGAACGGACTTTGTAAGTTGAAGCGTCATCCCGGCGAGGCCGGGATCTCGGGCGGCAAGGACGGACCATCGGTCTCGAACCTCTCCTGAGACCCCAGCCTGCGCTGGGGTGACGCGAACTCCGGAAGGCTCGCCTCATGCGCCGTAACGACACCCCCGAAAGCAAATCGGTCCGCCTGCTCCGCGTCGGCGAGCAGGTGCGCCATGCCCTGTCGGACATATTGATGCGCGGCGACGTGCATGACGAGACGCTCGCCCGCCACATGGTGTCGGTGACCGAAGTGCGCATGTCGCCCGATCTCAAGCACGCCACCGTCTTCGTGAAGCCGCTGCTCGGCGCCAACGAGGAAGCGGTGATCAAGGCGCTGCGCACCAACACCGCTTATCTCCAGAGCGAGGTCGCGCGTCGGGTGAATACGAAATATGCCGCTAAGCTTAAATTCCTCGCGGACGAAAGCTTCGATGAAGGCAGCCATATCGATAAGCTGCTACGCCAGCCCAAAGTCGCGCAAGACTTGGCCGGCGACGGCGACGCGGCGGCGGACGACTAGCCAGACACTGTTTCAGCCAATGCTCCCGCGCCGCCGCGCGGCATGGTGCTCGGCCGCCAGCAGCACTTCCTCGAGATCGGCGAAATCGACGTCAAGAATATCCGGATAATCCTCGATCGCCCGGCGTAGATCGATGCGCGAGAAATCGCCCGGCAGCGGTTCCGGTGGGTCGGCGACGTGCTTGGCGACATGTGGAAAACTGTGTCCCGAGAAGCGGTGAAAGCTCCAGGCCATTATCAATAGCAGCGCCGACTCGACCGCGACCGGCGTCAGGGCGAAACTCCAGCCGCTAGCCAGGATGGCCGGGCCGCCCATCACCGCGCTCAGCGCTACCGCGCCGCCAGGCGGATGCAGGCAGCGCAGCAGCGCCATCGCACAAATCGCTGCCCCCACCGCGAGGCCTGCCGCGAGCATCGGCTCGGCATGAAGCTGCGCAACCGCGACGCCGGCCAGCGCCGAGACGGTGCTGCCGGCGAATACGGCCCAAGGCTGCGCCATCGGGCTCGCCGGCGCAGCGAATACCAGCACCGCCGAGGCCCCGATCGGGGCGATCATCAGCGGCATGTGCCCCCCGGCCCCCAGCAGGACAGTGATGAGTTGCCCGGTTGCGACGATGCCTATCAGGGCGCCCAAACCGGAAATGATCCGGTCGCGCATCGCCTTGTCGACCGGCGCCGCAATCATCATCGCATGGTAGCGCGACCAACGGAAACGAACACGCGGTGTGTCATGGGGAGCTGTCTTCATCGTGGGCGGGCTATCGCCGATGCGCAGCAGGATCGCCAGAAAGATGTGGTTGTCAGCCGCCAATATTGTAGCGTCCGACTCGCGTCATGTTGGGGGACGGCTTTGGTTGTATCGCGCACATTGTCGGCTACGCGCCGCTCGCTGGAGCGGTCGCTCCAGCCCTTTGTTTATCGCGATTTCCGAGTCGGCGAATGGTTCCCATTCGCCCTGAAATCGCTCTAGGGTAGAGCGATGGCGAAGCTCTATTTCTATTATGCGGCGATGAATGCCGGCAAATCGACGACGCTGCTTCAGGCCGACTTCAATTATCGGGAACGCGGCATGCGCACGCTGCTGTTCACCGCCGCCTTCGACGACCGCTTCGAGCCCGGCAAGATCACCTCGCGAATCGGCCTCGCGTCGCACGCCAATGCGATAGACCCCGAGACCGATCTCTATGAGGAAGTCGGCATCGAACGGGCCGAGGCGCCGATCGACTGCATACTTGTCGATGAAGCGCAGTGGCTGACGCGTGCGCAGGTGTTTCAGCTCGCCGCGGTGTGCGACGAACTCGACATTCCCGTACTCGCCTACGGGCTGCGGACCGATTTTCGCGCCCAGCTCTTTCCCGGCAGCGAGGCTCTGCTCGCGATCGCCGACAATCTGATCGAGTTGAAGGCAGTGTGCGCCTGCGGCCGCAAGGCGACGATGAACCTGCGCGTGGATGCCGGCGGCTTCGCGGTCAAGGAAGGCGCGCAGATCGAAGTTGGCGGCAACGAACGCTACGTCGCCCTATGCCGCCGCCATTATGCCGAACAGATGGGCTGGCGCAAAGGCGCGCATATGTAAGGACAGTAGAACCGCGTCTCAGGAACCCGGCAGATGCAGCCGCGCGACAGTTCGCGGCCCCCGGTTCAGGACGAAGCTGCCGCGCAGCTGCCGCGCCAGCATCTGGGCGAGGCGGAGGCCCAGGCTTTCGGTCGAGGCGAGGTCGAATCCCGGCGGCAAACCCACGCCATCGTCACTCACGTCGATATCGAGCGAGCCGTCTGCGCGCTGCCAGACCTCGATCAGGATCTCGCCGGTCTCCCGCCCGACCAGACCATGTTCGATCGCATTGGTGATTGCCTCGGCAAGGATCAGCGCCATCGGCACGGCAGCCTCGGGGGCGAGGTCGATATCCTCGGGCGCCTCGACGCGGTAATCGACCCCTGTTTTCCCGCTCGCTTCGACAATGTCGGCGCCGAGCTGGCCGAGAAAGGCCGCGAGGTGCAACTGGTCGCCATGCGGGTTGTATAGCTGGCGGTGAATGCGGCCGATCAGCCCCAGCCGCCGCGCGGCGTCGTCGAGCGCGGTCTGCGCACGCGGATCGACGATGTCGCGCATCTGCAGCGACAGCAGGCCACTGACCACCTGCAGGTTGTTCGACACGCGGTGCTGGAGTTCCCGGAACAGCAGTTCGCCGCGTTCGGCAAGCCGCTGGCTGCGTTCGCGCTCCTCGGAAAGATGGCGGTTGGCGCGCTGCATCCAGTCGATCAGCAGAATATCGATCAGCACTACCGCCGAATAGAAGATGAGGGCGAACAGGATTCCCCCCGACATCTTGATCGTGAAAAAGGGCGGAATGAAACAATACCAGGCCAGGAAACCGCACAGTGCGCCTGCCACGATTCCGGGCCGCGCGCCGAATAGAAAGGTCGACAGGATGACCGCCGGAAAGAAGCTGATATAGGGATAGCCGAGCGGCAGGATCGGTTCGGCCAGCAAGCGAACACTCAACGAGATCCCGCAGATCGCGATCGTGCAGCCATAGGCCAGCCAAGGCCGTTTCTGGCCTAGCGGAAGCCGCTCCAGCAACTGGGCCCATCGGCTTGTCAAATTGTTCCCCAATCGGTTGCCTTTTAGCCGTCCCGGCGAGCAGGCGGCAATATTCGTAAAAATACCGCTGCATTCGTAAAAATACCGCTGCCCGATCGCTCGCGCGATGCGTAACGGCTGGCGGCCCTGCGGGTGGAGCTGGGCGCGCCAGCGGTCAGCATCTCGATGAAGCCGGGCGCGGCGGCGCGAACTGCCGCAGCCGGGACTAAACGACTAATCGAAGAACAGCTTCGTCACATGGCCCATCTTCCGGCCCGGGCGCGCCTGGCCCTTGCCGTAGAGGTGGAGATGTGCGGCAGGGTCGGAAAGAATGATGTCCCAGTCACCGGCCTGTTCGCCGATCAGGTTGCGCATCTCGACGCGCGGCGCGGCGCGAGCGGTCGAGCCGAGCGGCAAGCCGCAGATCGCGCGAACATGATTTTCGAACTGCGACGTGACCGCGCCCTCGATCGTCCAATGGCCGCTATTGTGGACGCGCGGCGCCATCTCGTTGAACACGGGCCCCTCCGGGGTGTCGAAAAACTCGATCGCGAGCACCCCGACATAGTCGAGTTCGGTCACGATCTTTTCGGCGAGCTGCCTCGCTGCCGCGACGGTTTCGGATGACAAGGTAGCGGGCACGCTCGACAGTGCGAGGATGCCGTCCTCATGAACGTTGAGCACCGGATCCCAGCTTGCCATCGCGCCATCGGCGCCGCGCACGATCAGCAGCGAAAATTCGCGCTCGAAATCCACAAAGCCTTCGAGCACCGCCGGCGCCCAGGCGATCGAGGCCCAGGCCTCGTCGGCATCGGCGATGTCCTTCAGCCGCGCCTGGCCTTTGCCGTCATAGCCGAAGCGGCGGGTCTTGATGATCGCGGGTGCGCCGATCAGAGTCAGCGCAGCATCGAGATCGTCGCGATCCGACACCACCGCCCAGGGCGCGGGCCGGCCGCCGATCGCCTGGATGAACGCCTTTTCGCTGGCGCGGTCCTGCGCGGTCGCCAGCGCGCGTGGATGCGGCGCGAGCGGGGTGAGCAGCGCTTCGAGCGGACCGACCGGAATATTCTCGAACTCGTAGGTGATGACGTCGACGGTCGCGGCGAACGCCTGAAGCGCATCGACGTCGTCAAAGGTGCCCTGTACCCAACGCGAGGCGACGTCGGCGGCGGGGCCGCTCGACTCTGGCGCATAGATCGCGCTGCGGTAGCCCAGATTGGCTGCGGCCATGCTGAGCATCCGGCCGAGCTGGCCGCCGCCGATGATGCCGATCGTCTTGCCGGGCGGAATCATGCGGCCGGGGTCAATCGAACGGCTCGACCGCGACGTCGGCGGTCTGCTTCGCGCGCCAGGCGTCGAGCCGGTCGGCGAGCGCGGAATCGTTGTTGGCGAGCATGGCGGCGGCGAACAGGGCGGCGTTGATCGCGCCCGGCTTGCCGATCGCAAGCGTGCCGACGGGAATGCCGCCGGGCATCTGGACGATCGACATCAGGCTGTCCATGCCTTTGAGCGCCTTGGATTCGACGGGAACCCCAAGCACTGGCAATCGGGTCATCGCTGCGGTCATGCCGGGCAGATGCGCTGCTCCGCCCGCCCCGGCGATGATGGCCTTGAGGCCGCGCCCCACCGCCGACCTGGCATAATCATAGAGCCGATCGGGTGTGCGGTGCGCCGAAACCACCAGAGTTTCGTGCGGCACGCCGAGCGCCGTCAGCGTCTCGGCGGCATGGGACATCGTCTCCCAGTCGGAGCGGCTGCCCATGATGATCCCGATCAAAGGTGCTTCGACCATCTTACCCCCTGAATCCTCCCAGCCGTGACGCGACGGGAAGAATCTGTATGTTACCGTTCCGACAGATAATAGCGATCCTTCGCCGACAGATCGTCAGCAAGCTCATAGACGATCGGCTGGCCGGTCGGGATTTCGAGTTCGGTGATCTCGTCATCGGGAATATGTGACAGATGCTTGACGAGCGCGCGCAGTGAATTGCCGTGCGCCGAGATCACGACCCGCTTGCCCGCCTTCAGCTCGGGCGCGATCCGCTCCTCCCAATAGGGGATGACGCGCGCGATCGTGTCTTTGAGGCTCTCGGTGGAGGGGATGGGGATGCCGGCATAGCGGCGGTCCTTGCCCAGATCGAACTCGCTGCCGGCATCGAGCAGCGGCGGCGGAACGTCGAAGCTGCGGCGCCAGATCTTGACCTGATCGTCTCCATGCTTCGCCGCGGTCTCGGCCTTGTTGAGACCAGTCAGCCCGCCATAATGGCGCTCGTTCAGCCGCCAGTCCTTTTCGACCGGCAACCACAGCCGTCCCATCGCCTCGAGCGCGAGGTTGAGCGTCTTGATCGCGCGGGTCTGAAAGCTGGTATAGCATAGGTCGAAGTCGAGGCCCTTCGAGGCCATCAGCTCGCCCGCGGCCTTTGCCTCGGCGACACCCTTGTCGGTCAGGTCGACATCCCACCAGCCGGTGAAGCGATTCTCCAGATTCCAGGTCGACTGGCCATGGCGTATCAGGACGAGCGTCGGCATTTTTTCCCCTTAATCGCGGCGGAACGCGCCTCTTAATGGGCGGTCGCCAATCTGTCACCCTTGCATTGGGCCATGCGCGGCGCGAAACCGGCTTTTCCGAACCGGAGCCCGAACCATGCCGATCGTCGCCCAGCCTGTACGCCACATCTATGGCGGGAACACCTTCGAGGCCTTCGCCACCTGGGACGACGCCTCGTCCGCCCCGCGCCCGCTGGTTCTCGTCGCGGGCACCTTCATGGGCCGGACGCGCTTCGAGGAGAGCAAAGCGCGGTCGCTTGCCGAACTGGGCTATGTCGCGGTGGCGATCGACCTGTACGGGGTCGACCATTGGCCTGCCGGCATGGAACAGGCGCGCATCGCGATGGACGCGCTCAATGCCGATCGCGCCGAGCTGAAGGGCCGGCTGCGCGCCGCGCTCGACGCCGCGCTCGCGGCAGGCACGCCGATCGATCCGGCGAAGATCGCGGCAATCGGCTTCTGCTTCGGCGGCAAATGTGTCCTCGATCTCGCGCGCAGCGGCGCGAACGTCGCCGGGGTGGTGAGCTTCCACGGCCTCTACGACGCCCCGCCCTTCCCCAATGGCGCCATCAAGGCGAAGATCCTCGCCCTTCATGGCTGGGACGATCCGCTCGCCCCGCCCGAGGCAGTGCTCGCCCTGGCGAGGGAAATGACCGAGGCTGGCGCCGACTGGCAGGTCCATGCCTATGGCCACACCGTCCACGGCTTCACCAACCCCGCGCGTGAGGGGATGTACAGCCCCGTCGCAGATGCGCGGTCGTGGCAGGCGATGGCGAATTTCCTCGGGGAAGTGCTTGCATAAGCCTCGTCCCGGCGGAGGCCGGGGCCGCGACAGGATATGTGGCGGGGCCGCGGCTGAAACCATTGACGGCCCGGCGCCTCCGCCGGGGGCGACGGATTCGCGATTGACCTTCAAAATATTGCGGCGCAGCATTGTCCGCATGTCCAGCACCCCGCCGATTACCCAGAACCCCGACATCCGTTTCCTTGGCCGCATGCTCGGCGACGTGATCAAGGCCTATGGCGGCGAGGCGCTGTTCCGGCGGATCGAATATATCCGCTCTGCCTCGGTCGATCGCGCGCGCGGGATCGTCGATGCGCATGAGGTCGATTCGGGGCTCGACGCGCTCACCCTGGACGACACGCTCGCCTTCGTGCGCGGCTTCATGCTGTTCTCGATGCTCGCCAACCTTGCCGAGGACCGGCAGGGGGTCGCATCCGAGCCCGGCGCCGATGTCGCCGCCGCGCTCGACCGGCTCGAGAAGCAGGGCATATCGCGCGCGAACGTCGTCGCCATGCTCGACAAGGCGCTGATCGCGCCAGTGCTCACCGCGCACCCGACCGAGGTGCGGCGCAAGAGCATGATCGACCATCGCAACAAGATCGCCGAGCTAATGACGCTCAAGGACATCGGCCGGGTAGAGACCGCCGATGGCGACCTGATCGACCAGGCGATCTACCGCCAGATCGCGCTGCTCTGGCAGACCCGGCCGCTGCGCCGCGAGAAGCTCTATGTCGCCGACGAGGTCGAGACCGCGCTCGCCTATCTGCGCGACATCTTCCTGCCCACCCTCCCCGCGCTCTATTCGCGCTGGCAGCGCGCGCTGGGCCATCGCCCCGCCAGCTTCCTGCGGCCAGGCAGCTGGATCGGCGGCGACCGCGACGGCAATCCCTTCGTCAATGCGGATTCGCTGCGCTTCGCGCTGGCGCGCGCGGCCGAGACGGTGGTGGGCTATTATCTCCAGCAGTTGCACGAGCTGGGCGCCGAGCTGTCGATCTCGACCGAGCTGGCCGAGGTCACCTGGGAGGTCGAGAAGCTCGCCGAAGCCTCGGGCGACAAGAGCTCGACTCGCAGCGACGAACCCTATCGCCGCGCGATCACCGGCATCTATTCGCGGTTATCGAAGACCTATCGGCAGCTCACGGGACGACAACCCGGCCGCCTGCCCGCGACCAGCGCCGAAGAAGGACCCTATGAGGATCCCGCGTCGCTGCGCGCCGACCTGATCCAGATCGCCCACGCGCTCAACCGCACGGGCGCGGGATCGCTGTCGGGCAGCGGCTCGCTCGGCCGGCTGATCCGAGCGGTAGAGACTTTCGGTTTTCACCTCGCCACGCTCGACATGCGACAGAATGCCGACGTCCATGAACGGGTGATCGCCGATCTGCTCAAGGTCGCCGGTGTCGAGGGAGATTATCTGAAACTCGACGAGGCGGCACGGGTCGAACTGCTGCGCAACGAACTCGCCTCCAAGCGGCTGCTGCGCACCCCCTTCGGCGCGTATCAGGAGGAGACGCTGTCCGAGCTGGAGATCGTCCAGGCCGCCGCCGAAGCGCATAGACTCTACGGTCCCGAGGCGATCACCACCTACCTGATCTCCAAGGCCGAGAGCGTGTCGGACATGCTCGAGGTCAACGTCCTGCTCAAGGAGGCCGGGCTCTATGTCCCAGGCGATCCGCCCGCCGCCGCGATCATGGCGGTGCCGCTGTTCGAGACAATCGGCGATCTCCAGCGCGCGCCCGAGGTGATGACCCAGTGGTTCGCCCTGCCCGAGGTAGCGGCGGTGACCGCGGCGCGCGGACATCAGGAAGTGATGGTCGGTTATTCGGATTCGAACAAGGACGGGGGTTATCTGACATCGGTTTGGAGCCTTCACGAGGCGTCAAGCGCGCTGATGCCGGTATTCGCCAAGGCGAACAGCGCGATCCAGCTGTTCCACGGTCGGGGCGGCGCTGTCGGACGGGGCGGGGGATCGAGCTTTGCCGCCATTCTCGCCCAGCCGCACGGCACCGTGCAGGGCCGCATCCGCATAACCGAGCAGGGCGAGGTGATTGCCGCGAAATATGGCACGCGCGAGAGCGCCGCCGCCAATCTGGAGGCGATGGCCTCGGCGACGCTGCTCGCCACTTTGGAAGAGGCGGCGCTAAAGCCCGCCGACGCCGAACGCTTCTTCACTGCGATGGACGAGATTTCGGACAGGGCCTTCAGTGCCTATCGCGGACTGGTCTACGAGACCGAAGGCTTCCGTACCTTCTTCCGCCAGATGACGCCGATAGCCGAGATCGCCGAGCTCAAGATCGGCTCGCGCCCCGCCAGCCGCACCCAGAGCGACAGGATCGAGGATCTGCGCGCGATCCCGTGGGTTTTCAGCTGGGCGCAGGCGCGCGTGATGCTGCCCGGCTGGTATGGCGTGGGCCAGGGACTCAAGGGCAATAAGGATATCGGGCTTCTGCGCGAGATGCTCGATGCGTGGCCCTTCTTCCAGTCGACCCTCGCCAATCTCGAAATGGTGCTCGCCAAATCGGACATGGACCTCGCTGAACGCTACGTCGCCCTGGTCGAGGACCGCGACATGGGCAAGGCGATCTTCGGCCAGATCCGAGACGGCTGGGAGATGACGCAGGACTGCCTGTTGTCGATCACCCGCCAGGCCCGGCTGCTCGAGAAGAACCCGTCCCTCGACCAGTCGATCCGGCTGCGCCTGCCCTATATCGAGCCGCTCAACCTGCTCCAGATCGAACTGCTCAAGCGCCACCGCGCGGGCGAGGATGATCCGCGCGTGAGCGAGGGCATCCAGCTGTCGATCAATGCGATCGCGACCGCGCTTAGGAACAGCGGCTGAATATGCCTCTGGAACCATCCCAGCTTTCGCGAAAGCTAGGATGGCGGTTGGTTACACCGCTTCCCGCAGCGCGTCGGCGAGCAGCCTGAACTCCTTCTCGCGCGGGCTTCCCCGCCGCCAGGCGAGCGCGATGCGGCGCGCCGGATGGTCGGCGTCGAGCGGCTTGGCGACGACATGGGTGTTATCAAGGATGCCCGCGTCGAGCGCCATGCCCGGCAACAGCGTCACCCCCAGCCCGTTGTCCACCATCTGCACCAGTGTGTGGAGCGAGGTGCCCAGCATTGCCGCCTCGGCTCGCAGTTCGGGACGGTTGCATGCGGCGAGGACATGGTCCTTGAGGCAATGACCATCCTCGAGCAGCAACAGCCGCGTCTCGTCGATATCGTTGGCGGAAATGCCGCGCGCCGGGCCTTCCATCTCGCCCGCCGGAAAGGCGATGAACAGCCGGTCGAGGAACAGGTCGACCGATTCGATGTCCCCGCAATGATAGGGCAGCGCGAGCAGCACACAGTCGAGATGGCCGCGATGAAGCGAATCGCAGGCCGCGCCGGTCGTTTCCTCGCGCAGATAGAGCTTCAGGTCGGGCCACGCGGCGCGCAGCTTGGGAAGGATGCGGGGCAACAGGAAAGGCGCGATCGTCGGGATTACGCCCATGCGCAGATCGCCTGACAGCGGTTTTCCCGCCGCGCGCGCGAGATCGCCCAACTCCTCCGCCTCGCGCAACACACGCTGCGCCTTTTCGGCGATGCGTAGGCCGAGCGGAGTGAAGCGAACGACCCGGCGCGTGCGCTCGACCAGAGTGATGCCGATAAGCGATTCGAGTTCCCGCAGCCCCGCCGACAGCGTCGATTGCGTCACGAAACAAGCCTCGGCAGCCCGCCCGAAATGGCCATGATCCTTCAGCGCGACCAAATATTGAAGCTGCTTGAGCGTCGGAAGATAAGTTGCCATTCATCGCCTCAGTCGATCATTAGGAGTGGAATAATCAATTTGAACGCTTATATCCCCTCTGCCAATAGCCCCCCTCGATTTTTTGCTTTGCTACAGGAGATACACAGTGGCCCTTACCGTTGGTGACAAGTTTCCCGAATTCGTGCTTCCGGTTCAGCAGGGTGTTGAGGCTCTTCCGGCCGGCGAGACGATCGACACCGGCGAGACCGGCGGCAAGTGGAAGGTCGTCTTCTTCTGGCCAAAGGACTTCACCTTCATCTGCCCGACCGAAATCATCGGCTATGGCGAACTGCAGAAGGATTTCGCCGATCGCGACGCTGTTCTGATCGGCGCGTCGACTGACACCGATTTCGTCCACTTCGCCTGGCGCAAGTCCGACGAGCGCCTGGCGAACTGCGACTTCCCATGGATCGCCGATAACCAGAAGAAGCTCGCCAATGCCCTCGGCATCGTCGATGCGGAAGCCGGTGTCGCCTATCGAGCGACCTATATCGTCGATCCGCATAATGTGATCCAGCATGTCACGGTCAATGGCCTCAACCAGGGCCGTAATCCGGCCGAGGCTATCCGCGTGCTCGACGCACTGCAGACCGACGAGCTGTGCCCATGCAACTGGAAGGCCGGCGAAGAGGTTCTCAAGCCTGCTGCCTGATCCCCTTTTTCAGGGAGCCAGCCGTGCCGCCCTCGGCGGCACGGCGATAGGGCGCGGAGATCTCAAGACCTCCGCGCTTTTTTTCTTTTTCGCTCGATTGGACAGGAGCCCCCGATGTCGCTCAAGGAATTTTCCGACGCATTGCCCGACTATGCCAAGGACATCCGTCTCAACCTGGGCTCACTGCTTGGCGACCAGACGCTGGGCGACCAGCGCAAATATGGCCTGCTGCTCGCCTGCGCTCACGGAAGCGGCTACAAGCCGATCGTCGAGGCCGCCGAGACGGAATGCGCGCCCCATTTGAGCGCCGAAGCGGCCAATGCGGCTCGCGCGGCCGCCGCGGTGATGGCAATGAACAATGTCTATTATCGCTTCGTACATCTCTCCTCGAACCAGGAATATGGCCAGATGCCGGCCAAGTTGCGCATGAACGTGATCGGTTCACCGGGAATCGAGAAGGTCGATTTCGAACTGTTCAGCCTTGCGGTTTCAGCGATGAACGGTTGCGGCCTGTGCATCGACAGCCATGAGAAGGTGCTGCGCCAACACAATGTCGGCGCGGACATCATCCAGTCGGCGGCCCGCGTCGGCGCAGTGATCCAGGCGGCTGCCACCGTCCACGCAACGGCTGTCTGAACGATCCACATCCTTGCTTGCCGAAGGCGCGCGGGGGCAGGAGGATATGCGGCGCCTTTCAGCGCCATCGGAAATCGCTCGGCCGAGCCTGTTCAGGAAGGATTTTCCTCTTCCAGACAAGCCCAGCTTATGACGTACCGCTCAGGAACATCTTTGCAGGATGGCATGGGGCGACTATATTGAGCGTTCCCGATGGAGTGGGCCCTGAAGGAAGACGGATGTTCGACGGACTTATTTCCTATCTCGACTCGATCAAGGCGCGCGATCCAGCGCCGCGGTCGCGCTGGGAGATATTGCTCTATCCGGGCGTTCTGGCGATCGGGCTTCACCGCGTCGCGCACTGGCTGTTCCAGGCAGAGCTCTATTTCCTGGCCCGCTTCGTCAATCACTTCTCCCGGATGATCACCGCGATCGACATCCATCCCGGTGCCTCCATCGGCCGCAATTTCTTTATCGACCATGGCTTCGTCGTGATCGGCGAGACCGCCGTCATCGGCAATGACGTCACGATTTACCAGGGCGCGACGTTGGGCGGGACCAATCCTACCAACGGCCAGGGTGGCAAGCGTCATCCGACGATCGGCGATGGCGCGATCATCAGCCTGGGCGCGGCGATCCTGGGGCCTATCATGATAGGCCCGCGCGCGCGGGTCGGCGCCAATTCGGTCGTCACTCGCGACGTTGCCGAGGGGCAGGTGGTCGTCGGCATCCCGGCCAAACCGATGTTGGTCGACGCCAAGGAGTATCAGCGCGGCTTCGTACCCTATGGCACGCCGTGCAGTGAACGCTTCGACCCGCAGACCCAGCAACTCGAGATACTGCGCTGTGAGTTGGAGACGCTGCGCGGGCGGATCGGTGTGCTGATCGACGAGCGCGAAGCCGCGCTGGCGAAGCTGCCCGACAAGAAGGTCGTCGAGCCCAAGATCGCAGAGGACCGCGAATCGGCCTGATGGGCACGATCGCGCACTTTCCAGGCACGCGGCTACAAATCGGCTTCGATCGTCTCGAACTGACCCGTATCCTCGATCTCTATGGCCGCATGGTCGCCGCCGGGCTGTGGCGGGATTATGCTATCGATTTCGACCGCGACGCCGCCTGCTTCGCGGCCTTTCGCCGCACCGCCGAACGACCCGAATATCGCATCGAGAAGCGACCCGCGCTGCGAAACCGCCAGGGCATCTGGGCGCTGATCGGCGAGGGCGGCTCCATCCTCAAGCGCGGCGCCGATCTGGGGCCGGTGCTGGCCCCCGTCGAGCGCCGGCTGATGAAGCTGGTGGCGGAGTAACATCACCTCCTTCGGCGGAGTCGGGCGAGAATTCAGCTGGCCAGCGCCAGCCGGTCGACCACCGGCAATCGCCCCGCCACGTCACCGGGCAGACAACCGACCACGAACCGCCGCGCCGCTGTCCAGAAGGCCGAAAGCAGCAGCAGCGCCGAGCCGATGATCAGTGCGGTAAGGCCGAAGGACAGGTCGACCACTCCGCTCGATTCGATCAGGCTGGACAGCGCGTAGAGCACGTAGACCAGCGCCGAGACCATCAGCGCGCGGCGGTCGATCGCCAGCGCCACGATGCCGAGGACGACATAGAGGAGCAGAACGATCGCCGCCTGCGCTGGCGCGGCGGTCCCCTCGAGCATCCCCATCATCGCGAAGATGGGATGGACGAGCATCGGCGCAGCCAGCAGGTGCAGCCAGAAGGCGACGTCCGAGCGGCGCGTGGTGCGCGTCCGGTCGCTCATGTCCCACCGCATCGCCAACGCGAAAACGCCGAGGCCCGCAATCAGCAGCAGCGGCAGGAGATGGTCGGCGAGCGATGGCGCCGCCGCGACAATGAGGGACAGCAGAAGCCCCGCCACCGTCGCAGCGCCCGCCGCGACGGTGATCGGCACCCGGAAGCGTCGCCAGTGCAACCACACGCCGCCCGCGGTCAGCGCCGCCGCCAGCGCCAGCGTTCCCGCGACGACGCGTCCATCGCCGAGCTCGGTCTCTGTGGCTTCCAGCAATACCGCGAACAACAGGCCGAAGCCGGCGAACAAGCCACCAGCAAAGGCAAGCAACAGCAGGATGCTAGGCAAGGCCATCCGCCGGTGACGGGTGAAATATTCGGCAAGCGCCCAGGCCGTGGCCGCCACCGCAAAGCCCATCAGCGGGGACGGCCCATGTTGCGGTGCGAACAGGCGGACGCCATTGCCCAGCCAACCCACCGCGACCAACATCAGCATCGCCGCGATCGATACGAAGATATCGTTGAAACCGGTCAGCAGCCGAAAACTTTCCTCATCGACGGCAGGCGCCGTGCGTGTCGCGGCGACATGCGCCCGGAACGCCGCTGCGGCATCCGCTCCCAATGCGCCGGCCTGGACAGCGCCATCGATATCGCTCTCGCTATACACCGGTCTCTCCCATCGTTTCGGGGAGAAATATCATGGCTGTATTGTTACTGCAATACAGCAAGCTCGGGGATCATATGTTCGTCATCCCCGCCGAAAGCTGGGATCTCACCGCCTTCGTAATCCGCGCGAATAAGGAGATTCAGCTTTCGCTGAAATCACGACCGGTGCCGTTTTCAGGCTTTTACAATGCGCCTTCGCTATCGAGCGCGTAGCCTGCGGAACGGACGGTGCGGATCAGGTCGGGGGCATCGGCGATGTTGATTGCCTTGCGCAGCCGCCGGATATGCACGTCGACGGTGCGCGGTTCGATGTCGCTGTCGCGACCCCAGACCGAATCGAGCAGCCGTTCGCGCGAGAAGACGCGGCCGGGATGCTCCAGGAAGTGCTTGAGCAGGCGGAACTCGGTTGGCCCGAGCATGATCAGGCTGCCGCCGCGACGGACCCGGTGGCTCGCGGTGTCCATCTCGATATCGGCATAGTTCAGCCGCTCGCCGGCCAGTCCCGGACGCACCCGGCGCAGCACCGCGCCGACCCGGGCAAGCAGCTCGCGCGGAGAAAAGGGCTTGGTGACATAGTCGTCGGCGCCGGTTTCCAGGCCGCGAACGCGATCTTCCTCCTCGCCGCGCGCGGTCAACATGATGATCGGCACATTGGCCGTGTCAGGCAGGCGGCGCAGCTGGCGGCACACCTCGATCCCGGAAATCCCCTCGATCATCCAGTCGAGCAGGACCAGATCGGGCGGCGTCTCGCGCGCGAGGAGGATTGCCTCCTCACCGTCGCCGGTGCGCTCGACCTCAAAATCCTCGCGTTCCAGATGCCAGCTCACCAGTTCGGCCAGTGCAGCATCATCCTCGACGAGAAGGACCCTGGCACGGGCCATCAGGATTCGCCGCTCATCAGCGGATCTTCGCCCTTGGCGCGTTCCGCCATCTGGCGGCCGGTGGCGGCGAAATAGACCATCTCGGCGACGTTCGTCGCATGATCGCCGATCCGCTCGATATTCTTGGCGATGAACAGCAGATGCGTCGATGCAGTGATGTTCTGCGGGCTTTCCATCATGTGGGTCAGCAGGGTGCGGAACAGGCTGTTGTAGAAATCGTCGACCGCCTTGTCGCGCGCCGACACCGCGACTGCCGCCTCGGCATCGCGCAGCACGAAGGCATCGAGCACGTTGCGGACCATCTCGGTCGCGACCTTGCCCATCGCCGGGAGCACCGACATCGCCTCCATGCCGCGCGCATCCTGGAGCAGCGGGGTTCGCTTGGCGATATTCTTGGCATAATCGCCCATGCGTTCGACCACGCCCGCGATCTTCAGCGCGGCGAGCACCTCGCGAAGGTCGGCGGCCATCGGCGCGCGCAGCGCGATCAGACGAACCACCTGGCGCTCGATCTCGGCCTCGAGCTCGTCGATCTTGCGATCGCCTTCGACGATCCTCGCCGCGGACTCGACGTCACGGTTGACCAGGGCTTCGATCGCGCCGGTTATCGCCGCCTCGGCCCTGCCGCCCATTTCGGAAATCAACGCGCGAAGCTGACCCAGATCCTCGTCGAACGCCTTAACCGTATGTCCCGTTGCCATGGTCTCGCTTTCCTTCGGCGTCGGAGGAGGTCGCCGATCTGACGCCGCCTATGTGAGGTGGATGTTGCACTATGATGACAATGGATCGGCCTGGGCCGCCGGGAACGTTACGGAGACCGCCGTCCCTTCGCCGACGCGCGACGCGATATCGAGCGCCGCGCGGTGACGCTCGGCGATATGCTTGACGATCGCGAGGCCGAGGCCGGTGCCGCCGACCGACCTGCTGCGGCCATGATCGACCCGGTAGAAGCGCTCGGTCAGGCGGGGAATATGCTCGGGTGCAATGCCCTCGCCCTGATCGACCACGCGCAGCAGCACCCTGTCGCCCATCGGCTTGAGCACGACCCGGATCGGCGTTTCGGGCCGGCCATATTTGATCGCATTACCGATGAGGTTGTGGAGCAGCTGCCCGATCTGGACGCGGTCGGCGCGGATCGGAGGGACGTCGACGGCTTCTATCTGGATGCGCCCGCCATCCTTCTCCATACCCGAGCCGATGACGCCGACCACCTCGTCGATCACTGGGCCGAGCGCCAGCTGCGCCTGCGGCACGGAGAAGCGGTCCGCCTCGATCCGCGACAACGAGATGAGGTCATCGACCAGCTGCTGCATCCGCTTGGCCTCGCCCATCATGATACCTAGGAAGCGGGCACGAAGCGCGGGATCCTCTCCCGCACCGCCCTCCCCCAATGTCTCGATAAAGCCCAGGATCGT
>Ga0157326_1000009_pt1 | contig 16788 bp, 12 predicted proteins | sample MOy2old250510_FD_105391 | JGI IMG/M metagenome (GOLD analysis project Ga0157326, IMG submission 105391) | Arabidopsis rhizosphere microbial communities from North Carolina - M.Oy.2.old.250510 | ecosystem: Host-associated > Plants > Roots > Rhizosphere | place: USA: North Carolina | collected... | reverse complement strand
GGTCGATGTGCCATCGTCGATCATGGCCACGATAGATGCGCCCGGCGGGGATTTCCTGTCGAAGATGCTTCAGCCCGCACTGCTGATGACTGCCATCGCCATCGCCTTCATCGCCAGCGCCGAAACCCTGCTGTCGGCTGCGGCGGTCGATCGGATGCACAACGGCGTGCGAACCGACTATGACAAGGAGTTGCGCGCCCAGGGCGTCGGTAACCTGTTGTGCGGCCTGGCGGGCGCTCTGCCGATGACCGGCGTGATCGTCCGCAGCTCGGCCAACGTCCAGGCTGGCGCGCTGACGCGGGCTTCCACGATCTTCCATGGCATCTGGATACTGGGCTTCGTGGCGATACTGCCCTGGCTGCTGCGGATGATCCCGATGGCGGCGCTCGGCGGCATTCTCGTCGTGACCGGCTGGCGGCTGGTCAGCGTCTCGCATGTCCGTCATCTCTTCCGTCATCATGGCTTCCTGCCGGCGCTGATCTGGGCGGCGACCTTCGTGATGGTGGTGGCGACCGACCTGCTGACCGGGGTCCTGGTCGGGCTCGGCCTGTCGATGCTCGAGCTGCTTCCCAACATGCGGCGGCTCAGGCTGCGCGTGAAGGCGAAGCATGGCGATGATCATAGCGAAATCAGCCTGGACGGCGCGGTGACCTTCCTCGCCCTACCCAGGCTTGCGAAATTGCTGGATGCCATTCCGGATCGCCGCGACGTCAGTCTCGATCTGCGCAAGGTGCCCGCGATCGACCATAGCTGCGCCGAAATGCTCGGCGAATGGATCCGGCGACGACGTTCCGGGGGGACGCGCATCGATGTCGACGGCAATGCGCATCATCTCCGGCGCATGGCGACCAGCTGACGGCAATCTTCTCGGCTATAGCCCAGGCGCCGCGCTCCTGCTCCTGAGCGCGGCGCCGGTTTACCGGCGACCTATCCTACTCCGATTGTAAGATGATGGCGGCCTCAGCGGCTCGTCCGCGGGACTTCCGAAAGAGGGGCAAGTCCAGTCGCCGGCAGCTCCAAAATCAAGATGGGTTGGCCGGACGCTTACGCAGCGCGGGCAGTCTGAGCCGTGAGTTGGCGCGCAACTCGCAGGCTGGCGAGTACGGCTCGCGCAGCGCCCAGCGGGCGTGTGAGCGCAGGGGCCATGTGACGGGAAAAGCCGTTAGCTGGGTGCGCAGCAGCTATCACCCGCGCGGGAACCGTCGCCTGCCTCGGAGCCGGCGATCGGGTGATGCCCGGCGTGCCGCTCCCCAACAGAGGTTGACAGCCGACAAAAGCACGAGGCGGTGATGATCACGTCGGCGGCCGCTACAGCGATATCGCGTTGCAACGCCACCATAGCCGCCTCATTTTGACGACCGAGACGCGTCAAGCACTCATGGAGGCCGTGCAAGCTCCACACGTTGTTCGGGTGCACCCGCGTTCGGGGCAGCTTGCCGTCCAATCCCAGGTCAGATCGGTAGACGGCCTCCGCCTCTTCGACTCGACCCTGGTCCATCAGGAGGGCGCCGTAGGCGTGGCGCACTGGCTGAAGCCACGAGCGAGGCTCTGAGTACAGCAGGTCATCCTCGCGCTCGATGGCCAATCGCAGGTGGGCGAACGCCTCCTCGAAGTTGCCCTTGCGGTACTCGACTTCGCCGTCAAGCATGGCCGACGCCACCTTGAGCACGTCGACTTCACGGTTGGGCAGGGCCAAACGACTCTCCGGCACCAGTGCCGCTGCCTCACGAAACGCGACTCGCGCCTCTTCGGCCTTGTCGATCTGGCCCAGCGCAGCGTATGCGACACCCTTGGCGTACAGCATCATCGCGGTGGTGACGCAGAACAGCCCCCGATCCTCCGGCAACTCTAGGGCGATGATCTCTTCCCACCGGCCGAAACGCACGAGCACGTGGGAGAGGGCGGAGACATGGCTCTCCGTCCAGTCCGCCATGGGCGGGCTCGGGGTGCGCAGCACATCCTCGGTGAGGACTTCAATCAGGCGACGTGCAGCAAACTCGGCTTCGCGAGATCGCCCCAGAAGCATCGCCCCGAAAACTTTCACATAGAGGTTGTGCGCCCGGTACATGAAGTAGAACCGCACGCCCTTCTCACGCTCGAAGTACAGGTCATCTGCCCGACTGGCGTCGGTGTTGGTGTCGACCCCACGGCGGTAATCCCCACACGCGATGTCAATGTGGGAGGCCATATGCAGCATGTGACCGGCGTCGGGTACCAGCCTGCGCAAGCGGTGCCACGCGTTGAGAGCCTTCTCCGGGAAGAAGGACATCTCCATGATGTGCACGTAGAGGTGGTTAAGGCCCGGATGCTGACGACCTTCCTCATCGGACATCCCGTCCTCGAGAACGCGCTGCACCTCCAGCGAGGCATAGCCATCCGGCTTCCCGGTGACGGGGTGCCACAGCTCATACGGGCTCACGCAGAGCATTGCCTCCGCGCACAGCGCCGCGACGTCGAGATCGCCAGGGAACGCCTTATAGACCTCCTGCATCGCCTCCGCGTAAGCCAGATTGAAGGGGTAGAAGTCGGCGGGCTTGTCACCCTCTGGATAACGCGCTGCGAGAGCGGCAATGAGCGCTTGCTCCACCGGGCTCGCCGTAACCGAAAGCTCCCGCGCGATGGCGAGCTCTGCGCGCGCCCGGGCGCACGTTTCCTCGTAATCAACGTCGTCGAACAGAGTCCAAGACTTGTTGTAGTCCGGGCCGATCGCGTAAGCGATCCCCCAGTGAGCTATAGCGAGCGACGGGTCTGCATGAGCGGCCCGCGCGAAACACCGCTCGGCCTCATCGAAGTTGAAGGAGTACGCCCACACCAGTCCGCGGTCAAACCACACTTGCGCATCCGACGATGTCGTCGACACGGCTCGCCCGTACTCACCCATGTTGTAGTAAGGGTCGCTCGCGGTCCGTCCATCCTGGACCGCCAATGCCGCATGCGTCGTTGGCGCGGTCGTCTCGGTCATCGAAGCACCCGCCCCAAGGAGGCTTTCATGTCGCCAAACCGTGCGTGGACCACCTTCTGCTCGAGGTAGGACATCACTTCATCCTTGGAGTCCTCTCGACCGAGGCCACTGTCTTTCCAACCACCGAACGGTGTGCCGAAGAAGTGCCGAGTCGAGTCGTTGATCCACACGTAGCCTGCCTGGATGGCGTCGGCAGTGCGGTGTGCGACAGTGAGGTCATTGGTCCACACGCTCGCGGTCAGACCGAAATCGATGTCGTTGACGAGGTGGAGCATGTCATCGTAGTCATCCCAGCGGAACACCGACATCACCGGGCCGAAGATCTCCTCGCGCGCGATACGCATCTTCGGCGTCACATCGGCGAAGAGCGTCGGCTCGAGGTAGAATCCGCCCTCCGGCAGCCCAGCCGGTCGACCACCGCCTCGCACCAGCGTAGCGCCATCCTCGACTCCAGCCTGGACACACCCCATCACGCGCGACCAGTGGCGATGGCTGACCAACGGACCGATGTCGGTCTCGTCGATGTAGGCAACTCCCATGCGGTAGTTCCCCAGCGCGCGCGCGAGCCTGGTAACGAACTCGTCGTAGATGCGCGCGTGCACAACCACGCGAGAGTTGGACCCACAGGCCTGCCCGGCATTGGTGGTCATGTTCATCCCGTGGATGGCACCCTTCACCACCTCGTCGAGGTCGACATCGGGGAACACCACCATCGCGTTCTTCCCGCCGAGCTCGAGGGAGAAATGCTTGACGTGGCCGGATTCCGCTCCGCGCTTCTGAATGAGCAAACCCGTGGGCACCGAGCCGACGAAGCCGAGGCGCTTGATCGACGGGTGGGTGACGATCCCGTCGCCCACCGCCGCGCCACCAGTGACGATGTTAACCACGCCGGGAGGGAACGCCTCGGTGAACAACTCCCCAGCCGCCAGCGTTGAGAGCGCGGTCTCTTCTGATGGCTTCATCACCACGGTGTTGCCGGTGATCAAGGCCGGTAGCGCCCGGCAGATGGCAAAGAGCGCCGGGTGGTTGAACGCGTTGATGCGTCCAACTACACCGTAGGCCCGGTGTGCGCTGTAGTGCAATCTGTTGCCGTCACCGGGGTACACACTACCCGTCATGGCCTTCGCCATGGCGGGGTAGCCGTCGAGCGAATCGTCACAGTTGTCGATGTCACGCCGCATACCGTTAACAGGGTTACCGCAGTCGATGGCGTCGAGCATGGCCAGACGCTCGCGGTTCTCCTTCACCAGCGTACGGAACTTGTCGAAGCACTTGGCGCGGCCGGCGACACCCAGGGCCTCCCATGCGGGCTGCGCCAACGACGCCGCAGCGACAGCGTTCTGGACGTCCTTGGCGGTCGCGACGGGCACCTCGCCGATGTCGGCGCCTGTGGACGGGTTGACGACGGTCGAGGTCTGCCCGTCACTGCCACCCACGAACTTGCCGCCGATGAGCATCTTGAATTCTTGGCCCGTTACGTAAGTGCCGACCGGGTCTGTCGTGTTCGGGTGAGACATGTATGGTCCTTTCTAGCGCCAAAAGATTGACGTCGGTACAAGCCCGAGTCTCAAGAATCGTGAGTTGAGGGGTGGAACAGACCCTCGACGCTGAGCGGCTCCGGGATGAGTTTCTGTTCAACCATGTCGTCGATGAACCGCTCAAGGTTGACACGGTTGGCTGCGATTCCACGCGGCCACACATCCGCATCGAGATCGACGCGCTCCCGCTCTATCTCAAGCCTGCCGAAAGCAGATATGCCGTAGTTGGAGTCATTGAACAGGTCGCGGGCGTGGTCGAATGCCTGCCGGTCAAGGTCGAGCAGCACGCCAGGCAGCTCGGGCAACCGCTCTGCCACGTGGGACTGCATGGCCAGAACGTGCATGATCGGCATATAGCCATTGCGCGCGAAATGAGCCCGGGCCTCGGCCCTCGCGTCGGGGAACAGGCGGCGAAATTCACCAGTGGGATCCATCACGGATTCCGGAAAGCCCGGCAATACCACGGCGTCGGCGTGGCCGTCGCGCAGCATCTTGAACGGGTCAGTGCCGGCGGCGAGCCGGGTCACCGGCAATTCTCCGACTTCTAGCTCCTCAGGGCCCAACGACAGCCACGTGATCGAGCGCCACGGCACGCCGTACTCGCGCTGGAGGTCAGCGCGAGCGACGACAGACATGGTGGTTTGGAAGGTCAGAACTATGACCCGTCGACCCGCCAAATCCTGGGCGCTCCGCACCGGGCTGTCTCTAGACACGAACAGCTGGGTCTGGGTAAACAGCCGCCGGGGGAACACAGGCGTCGCAATGAACGGGAGCCCCTTCGACCGGCTGATGATGTACGACGACAGCGAGGTCTCCGCTGCATCGAACTCCCGGTCGCGCAGCATCCGCCCGTGTCGGTCGGCGCCGTCGCGAAGCATGGTCAACATGCCTACCTGGAGCGGCTTCAGCCGCAACCACGAAGGCGTCTTGACGATGCCGTCGAAGTACGCCCGTGTACGGCTGTACCGGTCAAGGGCGATAGAAACTTCCACCGGTTCAGCCACGGAACCTCCCGTCGGGTCGCAGTCGCGCAACCGCCGCTTTCACGGCATCAGTCATGCGGCCGATCTCGTCGTCAGTGATGACGAAGGGCGGCGTCAGGATCGCCAATGGGCCAACACCACGCCCGATGACGCCATAGTCCTCGCGCAGGATTTCGGCCAGACCGCCCCCTTGGAAGGTGAAGGGGGTTTTCTTGACGGGGTCAGCCACGAACTCAATTCCGGTGGAGAGTCCGATGCCCCTTACCTCCCCGACGAGTGGGTTTTCCAGAAGCGGCGCGAGCTGGGCACGCAACAGGTTTCCCTTACGGGCCACATCAGAAATCAGCGACTCTTCTTCGAGGATCGACAAGGTCCCTAGCGCAACCGCGCAGGCGACCGGATGCCCGTTGTAGGTGAAGCCGTGGGCGAAGCCGTTCTCACTGGCGACCGAGTCACCGATGTCATCGCGCATCAACACAGCCCCAAACGGCATATAGCCGCTGGTGATCGCCTTGGCGGTGACGATGATGTCAGGCTCCATGCCGACCGCCTCGGAGGCAAACCAGGTGCCGGTGCGACCGAATCCAGTCACCACCTCGTCGGCGATCATCAAGATACCGTGACGACGCAGCACCGCGCGCATCCGCGGCCAGTAGTCGTCGGGGGCCACCAGAGCGGCCTTGTGGCTGATGATCGACTCGCCAACCATTGCTGCGATGTTTTCAGCACCGAGACGCTGGATAGTGGCCTCGAGCTCAGCGACCAGGTAGTCGGTGATGGGCTGACCGTCATACCGCTCCTTATGGAAGGGATACGGCGCCGACAGGTGGTGCACGTTTGCGATACCGCTCCCAAACGAGGGGTGGTGGTAGTACTCGGCACCCGTCACGGTGAGTCCGCCGTAACCGACCCCGTGGTAGGAGTACTCTCGCGAGAGGATCCACTTCCGTTGCGGTTGGCCTGTGCGGTAGTGGTGCAGCCGGGCGGCTTTGATTGCCGTTTCCATGCCCTCCGAGCCACCATTGGTGTAGAACACCTTCGAGATCCCCGAAGGAGCGAGCTCAGCGAGCCGCTTGGCCAGGATCACAGCTTTGTCGTTGGAGAATTGCCAAAAGCTGGTGAAATAGGCCAGCTCTTGCATCTGCTGAGCCGCGATCTCTGCAAGCTCCTGACGGCCGTGGCCGACGGTTACGACCGAAAGCCCGCCCGACCCATCAAGGTACTCTTTGCCGTTTGCGTCCCACAGTCGGGACCCTTGGCCCCGCACCATCACAACCCGATCCGTGATGGACGAATCAAGGCACGGATGCACTACATGCTTGCGGTCAAGGTCGGCGAGGGCCGCAGCCGACAGGGTTCCTTCGGTCTGCTTAGTCATCGCAGCGGTCTCCTTCTAGTGGTCGTCAACACGCCTTCACCCGCAACAAACAGCGGTGTATAGGGCGGCCAGGATCCCGCGGGTGCGGTCATCGTCGGTGTCATCACGCATCTCGTTGGTGATGTAAGAGAAACCCGTGCGGAAGCGGGGCCACATGCCGTGGACCGAGCCCCCAGCACCCGTGTGTCCGTACGCGGTCACGGCAGGGCCGAACGCAGAGCCCTGGCTCTGCAGCATGAAGCCTGCCCCGAAGGCCAAGGGCTCACCGCTGAGAGCATCATTGCTCCGCGTACGTTCAACGACAAACTTCTCGATGGTCTCAGGGCTGGCCAAACGGACATTTCCCAGAGTGCCTCCGAGAGCCAGGCAACCGTAGAAGGTCGCCATGCTACGAGCATCGACCATAGCGTTAACGCCTGGAATCTCGGCTTGGTGGAAGCGGGGCTGGTTCCACATCAGGGGTTCGTCAAATAGGCCCGGTTTCCCATAGCGATCCCCACCCGGTCCCGAGCAGATGTGCTCCTTGACAGCATGGAAGTCCTCACCGAGGCACAACTGAGACGCGCGCGCCTCCAGCTCGGCCGGGAGCCCAATCCACAAGTCCAGCCCGAGCGGCTCGGCGATCTCGGTGCGCACAAACTGCCCGATGCTGGCGCCGGTGACTCGGCGCACGATCTCACCGCACAGCCAGCCGTAGGTCAAGGCGTGGTAGCTGGCCTGAGAAGCGTTGGGCCACAGGGGCTTCTGGTTGGCGAGCCGGGCAGCCAGGCCCACCGGGTCGAGCAGGTCGTCTTCACTGACGGTGCCCTCGAGACTGGGCAATCCCGCCCGGTGGCCCAGTACGTCGCCGACCGTGATCTCGGCCTTGCCGTGCTGCGCGAACTCTGGCCAGTACGTGGCCACGGGCTCATCGAGCGAGATCAATCCACGGTCGACGAGCATGAGAATGACACCCGCCACTGGGCCCTTGGTGCCCGAGAAGGTCAGTTGTAGCGTGTCTTTAGACCAGCGCTCGCCCGTCGCCTTGTCACGGACCCCACCCCACAGGTCAACGACGACCTTCCCATCGACCATGGCGGAGAAGGCCGCGCCGACCTCGGCTCGGTTGGAAAAATTCGCCTGGAACAGGTCGGCCACGACCTCAAAGCCCTCAGCGACAAAACCGTCGATCTGGGAATTCTTGTCTAGGACCGAGGTCCGCTTCTGTTGTTGCTCTAAGGCCATTTCCGGGCTCCTCTCGAGTCGGCAGGGGTTGTAAATTTGAAAACCGGTCGCTTACGCGCGCACAAGCGACCGCTTGTTGCGGATGCGTGTGCGCGCCCGCATCGGGCTTTAGGCGCCAATCACCTTGGCGATGGCGCTGATCTCGATCAGTACGCCGGGGATGAACAGCGACGCGACGCCAATTGCCGTCGCGGTCGGGGCGTCTCCGCCCACGAACTCAAGCAGCTGGGGAAGGATCTCCAGGTACTTGCTGCCGATCTCGCCGGTGCCAGTGTCCTTCAGGTAGATCGTCCAGTTGAGCATGTGCCGCGGCGAGCTGCCCGCAGACTCCAGAATTCCCTTGAGCGTCTTCAGCGTGAACTCGCACTGAGCGATGAGGTCGTCTCTGCCGACGACTTCGAAGCTGGTCGAGATAGGTGCTACGCCCTGAGTAAATACAATCCCGTCCGTTTTTACGGCCAAATGGAAGGCAAATTCCGGTGTTGCTACGTACTGGTCAAGCTTCGGGTGAATACGTTCGATCATCTCATTTGTCTCCCATGCGTGTAGCTCGACGGTTAGATTTGGACCTGATCCGCAGATCACCATACCGGCCAGCGGCTTCTGAAATGCCGCACTCAAAGGCCTGACAGAAGACCGCACTCGATCACTAACCCACCGGATCAAAACCTTCTTGCTTCACGGGTGGCAACCACAGAACTCATTCAGGCGATGGTGAAGCGGGCAGTGCGGTAGCGGCCAATAGCCGCCGGTTCGCCGGTGCCATGTTATCCGCAGCGCCGGTTTGTCCCCGGCGCTGCGGATGGAGGTCAGCTTAGAAGCTCTTCGTCACTCTCAGGCCCCATTCTGCGCCGCGTGCGGGGCTGATGAACCTGAAACCCGCCGGGTCCAATATCTGTTCGCCGTGAAGCGAATAATATTTGTCGGTGAGGTTTTTCCCAAACAGGCTGGCGGTCCAGCCCTTTTCGGCATTGGCCAGGGTGATGCTGGCGTCGAAGAGATGATAGCCGCGCTGACCGACGAAATTCTCCGCATCGAAGGAGAAGCTCGAACGATAGCTCCAGCCGACCAGCGGGGTCAGTGTCAGGCCGTTACCCAGCTCGGCTTCATAGCTGAGCGTTCCGTTGAGCGTCCATTTGGACGTGCCGGGAAAGCTGTTGCCTAGCTGGAGGGTAGGGCTCACCCGGGCATCGAGCGAAAGATAATAGGCGTCGACATAACCAACCGAGAATGTTCCCGTCAGTCCATCAACCGGTATCGCCGTTGCTTCCAGCTCGAACCCCTTGATCCGCGCCTTGGCCGCATTCTGCGTCGTCGGAGCTACGCCGACCGGCACTGTCACCTGAAGATCGCTATAATCGGTGTAGTACGCCGCGCCGTTCAGGCGGAGCCTGCGGTCGGCAAGATCCAGCTTGAAGCCCGTTTCATAGACACTCACCGTTTCCGGCGCGAAGGAAGGCGGCTGCGGCAGGGCCGGGAAGATACGCTGGGTGAAGCCGCCGCTTTTGAAGCCCCGCGAATAGCTGACATAGAACATCATGTCCTGATTGGGCCGATAGGCGAGGCTCAGATGTGGCGTCAGCTCGTTCGCTTTCGCCGTCTGGGGCAGACTGGTCGTCAGGCGCTGACCCGGCGTGAACTGCAGGAAGGGGGGGAAGAAGGGTACGGTATAGCCGCTGATGACAAATTCATCCGGTGTGAACCGCTTCTTTTCCTTGGTGTAACGGAGACCCGCGGTCAGAGAGAATTGATCCGTGATCTTGTAGGTTGCCTGTCCGAAGGCCGCCGCGGACGTGTTCCTGACGCGACCACCGCTCTGAAAGCGGACGAAGCCTACATCGACTATGTTAGGATTTACGCCCTTCTCGTTGAAATAATATCCGCCGACGATAGCATTCAGGCGACTGTCCAACAGATCTGCGCTCAGCTGAACCTCTTGGCTGAACTGATGATATTTGAAAATGTCCTCGGTCGCCGCGACAGGGAGCGGAGAGCCATCGCTATCACGCGCGAAACGACTGTCGAGATCGCGATAAGCGGAAATGCTCTTCAGCGTGAAACTATCCGACAGCTTCTGGGTAAGCGTCAGCGAAGCGCCCCAGACATCTGCATCGGAGTAGCTCGGATAAGTTGACGCCGTAGCGAAGCGATCGCCCAGAATCCATTGGGAATTGTAGCAGCTGGTTCCGCCGACTGCCGCACCCTGCGGGCTTGCGCAGCCACCAGGAATACCGGCCAGCGCGGGATTGAGCTGCGGCGCCACGACAATATTATAGGCCGCGGGGAAAGCCGCGTTGGGGTTGATGTCCGTCAGCACCAACGGCGTACCATGCTCGCGGGAACGGCTATAATCGGCGTTCAGCAGTATCTCTGTCGAGGGGCTAGGCGTCCACAGCAAGCCGAAGCGTGCGCTCAGATTATCCTTGTTGCCGAAACGTAGGCCGTCCGACAGGCGCCGTACATATCCATCCCGCGTGCTCGATTGGACTGTGAACTTCGTGAGCACGTCGCTGGACAGGGGAACATCGATCGAAGCATTGGCGATAAGCAGGTTGTCGCTGCCGTAGGTCAAGGACACCTTGCCGCCCAATTCCGCAGCAGGCCGCTTCGTCGTGATACTGATCGCGCCGCCGATGGAATTCCTGCCGAAAAGCGTGCCCTGCGGCCCGCGCAATACCTCCAGCCGGTCGACGTCAACCAGGTCGAGGAGCGCCCCCACCGATCGGGAAATGTAAACGCCATCCACATAGATTCCGACGCCGGGATCGGTGTTGAGCGTGAAATCGGTTTGCCCAATGCCGCGCATGAAGATGGCGACCGTCTGGCTGCTGCCCGAAAAGGCAGCCGAACTGTTGATTGTAAGCGCCGGAGCGAGGGTATTCATCGAGATCAGCGAGGTGGCCTGTCGCGATTCGAGGGCATTGCCGGAAAGCGCAGTGATCGCGATTGGCGTATCCTGAATACTTTCATTCCGGCGGCGCGCGGTCACGACAATATCGGCGATGCCTGTGCTCTGCTCGACAGCGGGCTGAGAGTCCGATTCTGTAGTCTGCGAAAATGCCGCTTGTGGCAGAATGAAAGCAGAAAGTGCGGTGCCGAGTGTAATTTTTAGACGAGTGCGCATTTTCTTTCCCCTTTTTCTTCTGCCCAGCAAAGAAGGCAGTAAGTAGTCGCCGCTACACCCGCTTATGAGGCAATTCGCGACGCTCCCTCCAATGTGGATATACGACAAATCTTGTGCAGCCTTGTCCCACCGCGAAGCATCCTTGGTTCCAAACCGCAATAAGCTGGACCGACATGTTTGAGCACGCGTGACAGGACGCTTGGAGCCCGTTTGAAAATGCGGGAAAGAGCGCATTTTGCGGCGGCACCAACGCTGCGTAACATCAAGGATAATCCGTCAAGCTCGCTTCAGGATTACCGGATCGCCCACTTTCACTATCCCTGCTTGCGTCACATTTCCGTAGGCGCCCAGGCACGTCACACGTCCGAGGGTGGGCACCTCGGCGCGATTGAGTTCGGCGAGCAGCTTTGGGAGTTTCATATTTTCCGGTATGTCCCCATGCGCTAGCGCGGGGACGGCGCAACGCGGTGTGGGGCAGATGACCATCAGCTTTACGCCACCGATGGACAGGATAGCCTCCCCCCAATCATTCTCGACAAATGGGCGCATGTCGCCAGCGATGACGAGATTGGGCCGGAAGCGCTCCAATTCGATGGAGTCGGTCGCATCCGCTTCTGCCACTGCCGCAAGGCTTGCAGCCGTGATGAAGTGAACGGGCATTGCATCGAAAAATCCTCCCTCAGGAGCGCCGAAGCCGACTTCGAACGTCGTACTTTCGGCAACCTTGGACGCGCTGCGTTGTTCGCCGATCTCTTCCAGACTGACGCGATCGATCTGCAGGCCTTCCGGCCGGGAAAAAATCGGTTCCACCTGACGGCCAAGCGCATCGCTTAGCCGGGCCGCGACAGCGACGGGCGTGTCGCGGGCGCCGTCGGGCAAGCGAATCTCGATCCGGTCCTCATCTTCGATGTAGGTGGCGGAGCAAGACAGCAGCTTGCGCCACCGATGCGGCAGCTTGGCGCTCGCGATCTTGCCAGTGGCCAGATCTCGGAACGCGCAAATACGATCGCCCTTCAGGCCACGACTTTCTACCATGACCGAGGCAAGCGGCTGGCCGAGCATCGATTTCACCGGATATCGACGAATATCGACGAGGTGCCCGATGACCTTTTCTTCAACCACGTCAGTTCTCCCGGGCCGCGGCATGGTGCGGGGCGGCAATTGGTCGGGGCGGCAGGGCACGTTCCACGTCCTCGGCGAGGGCCAATAGTGCAGCATCCTGCCCCGGTTTGCCGGTTAGCTGGATCCCGATGGGCATGTCGTTGACCAGTCCCGCCGGCAGCGAGATCGATGGCAGGCCCGCCATACTGTCCGGCCGGGTGAGCATGGAACAAGCGGGAAACGCTGGCATTGTCGTCCCGCCTACATCAACCATAGACTGGCCGATGCGCGGCGCGATGACCGGCGCTGTAGGATGGATCAGGGCGTCTACACCAGAAAGCAGTCCGGCATAGGCCTTTTGCAGGCGCGGCAGCTGGATTTCGATTGCGTCACGATAGGCATTTGGGCGGATGGCATCCGGGGTGGCCTGGCTCGCTATAAGGGTGCGGACATCGGGGCTGGCGATGCCGTCGGCAAATTCCGCAAGCGTCAAGCCGAGGGCCTCCTTCGCGAGCGTCTCCATGCTGCGCGCGGTTTCATACACGGCGATGAGGAAGCCACAGGCGTCATCGGCCGCGATCGCCGGTGTGATGTCGACGGGCACGAGTTCCACGCCGACGGCCGTCAACGTCGAAAGGATCTGCTCGAACCGATGGGCTATGGCCGGGTCCATCGGTGTGGCGCGAACGACGCCCAGGCGCACGCCTGCAAGGCCTGCCGTTCTCGCTTTGGAGCGTTCGTCGGTCAGGACGGCGTCAACTTCACGGATATCCTCGACGTGTCGCGCCAGGACGCCGATCGTATCGCGTGACGGACTGAGGGGCAGGTAGCCGGACGCAGGGTAGCGGCCAGTCGTGGGGCGAAAGCCGGCGATGCCGCAAAAGGCTGCGGGCACGCGCGCCGATCCACCGGTATCGGTGACGATCGCGACCGCACAGGCTCCGGTCGCCACCGATATGGCGGCTCCGCTGGAGCTGCCGCCCGCAACGCGCGTGTGATCGAACGGGTTCAAGACGGGCCCGGTGAAGGCGTTGTCGCCGGTGATACCGAACGCCAGTTCGTGAAGGTTTGTTTTTCCTACGAAAATCGCCCCGCTATCCCGCAAGCGGGCGATTACCGGACCCCCTGGCACACGATAATCCTGAAGCAGGGGCGACGAACCGGTGGTAGGCGACCCGTCTAGCGCCACATTGTCCTTGATGCTGACAAGCAGTCCCTCCAGTGGCCCGGCCCGTCCGCTTTCTCGGCGCGCATCGGACGCGGTGGCCTGTGCTTTTGCATCCAGATCGAGCGGTAGGAAGGCATTCAGCGCATCCGCCCATTCCCGTCCTTTCCACGTTTCGTTCAGCCATTGCCGCGCATCGCACTGTCGCGCTGCGAGACGCGCCAGCATGGCAGAGCCGGACAATTGCAGATCAAGCATCGTACGGCCCCCGGTCATAGAGTGCGTCCAGGCGCGCGCGCGCGTCGTGCATCATGTCGTCCATGATGGTGGCCGCATCGCCGAGATGACGGATCAGTCCCACGCCTTGTCCTGCCAAAAGCGGCATTTCCTCGATATCGCAGACTGCGCTGGACATCGGCACCGCGTTGCCGAAGCGGTGCAGGGGCATTTCCATTCCGGCTATCTCCATCTGGCCAACAACGGGTTGGCTGGCGGGCTCGCTGGGTGCTTCATCCTCGCGATCCCGATAGGAGGTGACCAGCCGGTTGGCGAGGACGCGCATGGGATTGAAACCCACTTCGTCCCGGCCGAAGATGTTGGTGAGTACCGCTTCTTCGCTCCGCGCGGCAACCAGGCGGCGCTTATATTCTTCCGCGGCGTCTCCCTCCGTCGTCGCGACCATACGCGTTCCCACCCAAACCCCGTCCGCGCCCAGCGCGAGCGCAGCCGCTACACCACGCCCATCGGCGATTGAGCCGGCGGCAAGAACCATGACCGGCGCGACCTGATCGATGATCGCAGGCAACAGGGCAAACAGGGGCATCTCGCCGTAATTATGACCGCCCGCCTCACTGCCTTGGGCGATGACTACGTCCACACCATCGCCGACAGCCCTCGATGCCGCCTCGACGGAGCCCACCTGCTCCCATACACTAATGCCGGCAGCGCGTAGCCGTCTAATCCATTCGAGCGGCGGGTGCCCCCAATGGAAAGAAACGACGGGCGGCCGCAACTCCTCGCATAAGGCGATATGATCTTCGGTCGTGAAAATCGTGATGAAGTTGACGTTGAGAACGCCGTCCGTCTGCGATCGAATCGCCGCCACTGCCTCGCCAACCGCTGGTGGCGGCAACTTGCCAACTCCAAGTGCGCCCACGCCGCCAGCTTTGGCGATCGCCACCGCCAGGGGCGGTGTTGTGCCTACAAAGGCCAGACCGGCACATGCGAAGGGATGCTTCAGGCCGAAGCGTTCGGTCAGTCTCGTTCTGATGCTGGGTGTCATAGATGTCCGAACCAATTATGAAGCTGCGATGATGCCATCGCCGATGCAAAAAAACTTGGCGGACTGTGCAACTTCAACCAGTCAGGACTGCCGATGGCGACGCCATTGCCTCCGTATCACCGTTGCAGTAGCATTTGCCGGCTGAACGGCGCACGATATAAGGGGTGCTATGAACTTTGCCTCCGCCCACGGAGTTTCCGGGGACAAATCTTGGCTCCCGGTGGTCTTGGCACCTTCCCAGGCGGCGGCAACCGTTCGTCCGCAAAAGATTCGCAGGCTGATCTGCCTGGACGACTGGCATCCTTTGGAGCGGCTCGATGCCTGGAGGCAGGCTATTTCCGGTACCTTCACCGATCTTGTGCCCGATCCGGTGGAAGGGGCGATCGATGGCTTGATAGAAATGTCGGAATGCGCCGATATCCATTTCGCACACATCGCCGGCAGTTCGCAAACCGTGCGACATGTTTCGCCCAGCAAAACATCGGGCTACCTGTTCTTGAATATCCCGCTGGCGGGCTGGGGCGACGTGCGACATGCCGGTGGCCACTGCCGGCTATCCCCCGGCTGGGCGGTACTGGTCGATCCTGGAGAGCCGTTTCAGCTCATCCATCCAGAGAGCTTCCGTCAGTTGTGCGTCATGTTGCCTGACTGGATCGTCCGCGGACGATTGGAGACAGAGCTAGGGCGCGTCGCGTGGCGGCCCATTTCGTTGACCAGCGGCGTGGGCGGGGTTCTGGCTTCGGCCATCGGTGCGGCATTGGAGGGGGGCACAAGAACCGAATGTGCGAACCGAGCGGCGCTGTTTGTCGAGGTGTTGGTTCATCTGCTGCGCTCTGACGATGCGGATGACGGTGAAGCTTCGTGCCCATCGATTCGCGGCACTGCACAGTCAAAGGCGTTCGGGCGCATCCGCGATCACATCGCTCGTCATTTCTCCGATGAGGCGTTGTCGGTCGCCTCGACGGCAGTGGCGCTTAAATGTTCGGGACGCAGCATTCACCATATTTGCAGCGGACAGGGGACCACCTTCGGTCAGATGCTGATTGCGAACCGTCTTGAAGCTGCAGCCCGTATGCTCCTAACGGACGCCCGTAGCGGCAAACGTGTCAGTGAAGTGGCTTATGGCGCAGGCTTCTCGGACATTTCGCACTTTTCGAAGGTGTTCAAGAAGCGGTACGGGAGGACCCCGTCGGCATATCGGGACGGAAGCTGAAGATCAGCCGCTTCGCGAGGCGTGGAACGCATCGCCTTCCCGATCTAGAAAAACCTCGAACCGCGATGGCTCTCGGCCAAGCACGAGTTTCACGTCGTCTGTCGGATTGGCTTCCTTGCCGGCTTCCAGGCAGGCAGCGGAGCGCGGGACGTTCGCCCCCCAAGCGTCCACTGTGCAGGCTCCGGCCCCCGTGCGGCGGACCTATCAGAGCCTGCTGAAAAGGGTGGTGCGGGCGGTCGGAATCGACCCGACACTCCTCTCGGAACTGGATTTTGAATCAGGCGTGGCTACCGCAGTAGCCTATGGAAATCTGCGGTTTTCTTTCCGGAATAAGCCGACACCTGCGGAATCGATGATTTTGAACCAAACTGCGTAAGGATTTGTGTAAGCGGGGCTAGGCCCCACAGCGCGAAACCCCCAAGGGCGCGCGAGGCGATCCGCTGCCGGATCGACGATCAGTGGCATCGGGAGTTCGGTGCACCCGATGAACATTCCTCATTCGCTGTCGATTTGATCGATAGGTTGCACAGCTTGTCTGCGGGTCGCCGATGGCTTGGCGCGGCGGATATTGATCGATGCGGCATCGAGCGTGCTCTTGATGTGAGCGGCGTAGAACTTCTCGATCATCTCAACGCTCGTGCGGCAGTTTTTAGCGATCTGATAAATATCCGCCCCTTCCATCAGTCGCATGCAGACGCCGTTGACGTTCGCGACGACTGTCGGCCTGCGCTGGCTTGGCGCGCCCTAGTAAGCGCTCATACGGCCGGACGGCACTCGGCATGCTCTTGCAATGGCCGACACCGCGCTTGCCACGTACC
>Ga0157326_1000008_pt1 | contig 17002 bp, 10 predicted proteins | sample MOy2old250510_FD_105391 | JGI IMG/M metagenome (GOLD analysis project Ga0157326, IMG submission 105391) | Arabidopsis rhizosphere microbial communities from North Carolina - M.Oy.2.old.250510 | ecosystem: Host-associated > Plants > Roots > Rhizosphere | place: USA: North Carolina | collected... | reverse complement strand
TGCAATATGCGGCAGGACATGGCCGGCCCCAACGGCAGCGAGGAAAAGGTGAGCAACACCGCACTGGTTGAGCCTGTCGACACGACGCCGATCAGTTCGACGCCGGGGGCCGCGCCCGACAACAGCCAGGTCGAGCCGCGCGATCCGGTCACGCGTTGAAGCCCGCCAAGCGCAACTGGCGCTGAGGCCCAATGCCGTCTAGAGCGCCCGCGCAATGCATGGCTGGATCATCATCGACAAGCCGCTCGGGCCCGGCTCGACCCAGATCGTCTCGGCGGTCAAGCGCGCCTTGCGCACCGGAGGCTATGGCAAATACAAGGTCGGTCACGGCGGGACGCTCGATCCGCTGGCGTCGGGGGTGCTGCCGATCGCGCTCGGGGAAGCGACAAAATTGTCGGGGCGGATGCTCGACGCCGACAAGGCCTATGACTTCACCATCGGCTTCGGGACCGAGACCGACACGCTCGACGCCGAGGGCAAGGCGGTCGGCACGTCCGATCTGCGCCCGACGCGTGCTCAGGTCGAGGCGGTGCTGGCGCGTTTCACCGGGCCGATCGAACAGGTGCCGCCTGCTTATTCGGCGCTCAAGATCGACGGCGAGCGCGCCTATGACCGGGCGCGGGCCGGCGAGCATTTCGAGATCAAGACCCGGCCGGTGACGATCCACCGGCTCGAACTCCAGCCCGCTGCCGGCACCGGCGAGGGCGATGAACTCGCGGAAGCGGCTTTTTCCTGTTCTGTCTCCAAGGGGACCTACATTCGCAGCCTCGCCCGCGACATCGCCCGGGCGCTGGGCACCGTCGGCCATGTCACGATGCTCCGCCGCACCAAGGCCGGCCCGTTCATCCTCGATGCCGCGATTTCGCTGGACAAACTGGACGAACTCGCTAAGGCCCAGCGGCTTGAAACGGCGCTTTTGCCGTTGACGGCAGGGCTGGACGACATCCCGGCTCTTTCCGTCACCCCCGATCAGGCAAGCGCGCTCCGCGAGGGGCGTCGGTTGTTCGGGATCGCCGCACCCACCGGCCTCAACCTTGCGATCGACGGCGAAACGCCTGTCGCGCTGGTCGAGGCAGATGACCATGAGGTCTGGGTGGTGCGCGGCTTCAACCTGATGTCGAAGGAAGACATATGACCGTTACCGCCGAGCGTAAGACCGCGATCATTGCCGAGAATGCCCGTTCCGAGGGTGACACCGGCAGCCCCGAAGTCCAGGTCGCGATCCTGACCGAGCGCATCGTCAACCTGACCGAGCATTTCAAGACCCACGCGAAGGACAATCATTCGCGCCGCGGTCTGCTGATGCTGGTCAACAAGCGTCGCAGCCTTCTCGATTATCTCAAGAAGGAAGACGCCTCCCGCTACGCAGCGCTGATCGCCAAGCTCGGCCTGCGCAAGTAACTCTTTCCGAACGGCCCCGGTAACGGGGCCGTTCCTCATTTCCGGCCTGGTGCAATTCGGTACCGGGCGGGACGGCGGGCATAAGCTCCCGTCATGGCAGGCCGAACGCGGCCTGCCTCACGCGATGGTCGAGGGCACGGACCGTGCCGCCATCCGCATAGGCCCCGGCCGCATAGGGCGTCCGGAGACAAGGAAATAAAATGTTCGATACCAAGAAAGTTGAAATCCAGTGGGGCGGCCAGACCCTCACGCTGGAAACGGGCCGCGTCGCCCGCCAGGCCAACGGCGCGGTGCTCGCGACCCTCGGCGAGACCGTCGTTCTCTGCGCCGTCACGGCGGCGCGCAGCGTCAAGGAAGGGCAGGACTTCTTCCCGCTGACCGTCCATTATCAGGAGAAGTATTTCTCGTCGGGCCGTATTCCCGGCGGCTTCTTCAAGCGCGAACGTGGCGCGACAGAAAAGGAGACGCTGGTCTCCCGCCTGATCGATCGCCCGCTCCGCCCGCTCTTCCCCGAGGGCTTCTACAATGAAGTCAACGTCATCGCTCAGGTGTTGAGCTATGACGGTGAGAACGAGCCCGATATCCTGGCGATGATCGCAGCCTCGGCCGCGCTCACCATTTCGGGCGTTCCCTTCATGGGCCCGATCGGCGGCGCTCGCGTCGGCTATGTCGATGGCGAATATATCCTCAACCCGACCGACGCCCAGGTCGCCGCCGGCGAGCTCGATCTCGTCGTCGCGGGCACCCAGGACGCGGTGATGATGGTCGAATCCGAAGCCAAGGAGCTTTCGGAAGAGGTCATGCTCGGCGCCGTGATGTTCGCGCATCGCGCCTGCCAGGACGTGATCGGCGCGATCATCAAGCTCGCGATGAAAGCCGCCAAGGACCCGTGGGAAATGGCCCCGCAGGCCGATCTCTCGGCTGCCAAGACCAAGCTCAAGAAGCTGGTCGGCAAGGACATCGAAGCCGCCTACAAGCTGACCGACAAGTCGGAGCGTTCGAGCGCGCTCAACGAGGCTCGCGCCAAGGCGAAAGCCGCTTTCGCCGATGCCGCGCCGCAGGATCAGATGGCTGCCAGCAAGCTCGTAAAGAAGCTCGAGGCCGAAATCGTCCGCACCGCGATCCTCAAACATGGCCGCCGCATCGACGGCCGCGACACCCGGACGGTTCGTCCGATCGTCGCCGAGGCGCATTTCCTGCCCCGCGCGCATGGTTCGGCGCTGTTTACCCGCGGCGAGACCCAGAGCATCTCGACCTGCACCTTGGGCACCAAGGAAAGCGAGCAGATGATCGATGGCCTGACCGGCCTGCGCTACGAGCACTTCATGCTCCACTACAACTTCCCGCCCTATTCGGTCGGTGAAGTCGGTCGCTTCGGAGCACCTGGCCGTCGTGAAGTCGGCCATGGCAAGCTGGCATGGCGTGCGCTGCACGCGGTGCTGCCGACCAAGGAGGAGTTCCCCTACACGATCCGCCTGACCTCCGACATCACCGAGTCGAACGGCTCGTCGTCGATGGCGACGGTATGCGGCGGTTCGCTCGCGATGATGGATGCCGGCGTGCCGATCAAGCGCCCGGTCTCGGGCATCGCGATGGGCCTGATCCTCGAAGGCAAGGACTTCGCGGTGATCAGCGACATTCTCGGTGACGAGGATCATCTCGGCGACATGGACTTCAAGGTAGCGGGCACGTCCGAAGGCATCACTACGATGCAGATGGACATCAAGATCGCCGGCATCACCGAGGAGATCTTCAAGACCGCGCTGCACCAGGCGAAGGAAGGCCGCGCGCACATCCTCGTCGAAATGGCCAAGGCGCTCGACTCGACCCGGACGGAGCTGTCGGCGCATGCGCCGCGGATCGAATCGATGTCGGTTCCCAAGGACAAGATCCGCGACATCATCGGCACTGGCGGCAAGATCATCCGTGAGATCGTCGCCACCACCGGCGCCAAGGTCGACATCGACGATGACGGCACCGTCAAGATCTCGTCGTCCGATCCGGCGCAGATCGAAGCCGCCAGGAACTGGATCATCGGCATCGTCGCCGAGGCCGAAGTCGGCAAGATCTATGACGGCAAGGTCGTCAATCTCGTCGATTTCGGCGCGTTCGTGAACTTCATGGGCGGCAAGGACGGTCTCGTCCACGTCTCTGAAATCAAGAACGAGCGCGTCGAGAAGGTCTCGGATGCCCTGAGCGAAGGCCAGGAAGTCAAGGTCAAGGTTCTCGAGATCGACCAGCGCGGCAAGGTGCGCCTGTCGATGCGCGTCGTCGATCAGGAAACCGGCGAGGAACTGCCCGATACGCGCCCGCCCCGTGAAGGCGGCGATCGTGCCGATCGTGGCCCGCGCAGCGATCGTGGCCCTCGCCGCGACGGCGACCGTGGTCCGCGCCGGGACGGCGGCGACCGTGGTCCGCGCCGCGACGGTGGCGATCGCGGTCCTCCGCGCGGCGAAGCCCGTGGCGATCGCAGCCCGCGCCGCGAGCGTTCGGAAGGCGGCAATGACGACGGCCCCGCGCCCGAGTTCGCTCCCGCCTTCCTGAAGCGCGACGACGACTAAAACTCGACAGTCCTTCCCATCGCTTCGCGACCGGAAGGATCCAGGCAGAAGAAGGGGAGCAGCGATGCTCCCCTTTTTTTATTCAGATGCTGTAGCGTCGCCCGGAGGCAGGAAGCGTCAACTCCGCCGCACCCCGGTCATCTTCGCGCTGAATGCCCCCATCGTCACGCTGCCCTCGATCCGGTCGCCGCTGATCACGACCTTGCCGACGAGGGTCATCGGCATCGGCTTGTCGGTCGGCATTTTCCACACCAGCCGGTCGCCCTCGATCCGCCCGTCGACTACCGGCAGTTCGCCGATCTCGGCGATATTGCTGCCGGTGAAACGGTCGCCGTCGCGGATGATGGTGAAGACCGATTTCTGCTCGCCGAACGGCGCTTTGGTGACGCAGTCCCAGATCTCCTCGCTCATTTGCCGGCCACCGCCTTCTCGACGGGCAGGCCGAGAGTCTTGAGTTGCGGCTCGACCTTGGCCGCGTCGCCGACGACAACCCAGATCAGCTCGTCCGGGCGGATCGTCGTCCGCGCCGCCTCATCCATCTGGGCGGCGGTCATCGCGCGATAGCGGCCCGGAAGCCTGGTGTAATAGTCGTCGGGCCGGCCGAGCGTGTCCATCGTCACCAGCGCGCCGAGCAGGTCGCTCGATGTTTCGAACGACCCAGGCAGCGAACGGATCTGGCCATTGATCGTGCGCTCGCGTTCCTCGGCAGTGACTCCCTCCTTCGACAGGAAGGCCTTCATGTCGGCGATCGCGGTGGCTATCGACGGACCGGTCTGGTCGGTCTGCACCGGAGCGATGAAGTAGAACGGCATCGTCTCGCGCAGCGTCTGCGCCTGGCTGAACGCGCCATAAGCCCAGCCCTTGGTCTCGCGCAGGTCCATGTTGAGCCGTGACAGGAAGCCGCCCCCGATCACCTCGTTGGCGGCGAGCAGCGTCAGCGGATCGTCGGTGCCTTTGGTCGGCAGCAGCTGGCCCGCCATGATATAGCTCTGCGGGCTTTGCGGCCGGTCGATCAGCACGATCCTTGGTGCGCGCGCCATCTTGTCCATGCGGAAGACCTTGGCTCCCTTGGCGGTATTCGGTTTCGTCCACTTCCCGAAACGCGCCTCTAGCAGCGGTTTCAGCTCGGCCAGAGTGGTGTCTCCGGTGACGAAGATCTTGGCATTGTCGGGCCGCAGCCATGCCTGGTGAAAGGCGAGGAGGTCGGCGCGGCTGACTGCCTTGACGCCTTCCTCGGTGCCGCTGCCTGACAGTGGAACGCCGTAAGGATGCGCGGGGCCGAACAGCAGCGGCGGCAGCGTCCGTCGGGCGATGCCGCGCGGCTGGGCGTTCTCGGCGGCGATCCCGGCGAGGATCTGGCCGCGCAGCCGCTCGATCTCGGCAGGGGCGAAGGTCGGCCGCTGGATGATGTCGGCGAGCAGGTCGAGCGACGGCGCCAGATTGGCCTTGAGCGCGAACATCGACACGCTGGTGCGGTCCATCGACGCGCTCGACGCGATCTGCGCGCCCAGCCGTTCCTGCGCCTCGGCGATCCCGATCGAATCGAGCTTGCCCGCGCCCTCGTCGAGCAGCGACAGCATCAACCCCTGGGTGCCGAGCTTGCTCTTGGGATCGGCGGCGTTGCCCGCGTCGAACGCGACCGAGACGCGCACCGTCGGCACCGTGGTGCGCCGGGCAAAGACGATTTGCACCCCGTTCGACAGGATAGTGCGCTCGATGTCGGGGAAGGTCAGGTCGTTGATCGCCTCGACGGGCGGAGGCGATGAACGGTCGACCGCCGCGCGCGGCTGAGACGCCATGGACATTGCGGGGGTGGCGGCTCCGCCTTCGCGCTTGGGATCGCGATAATAGGCGGGGCTCATCCCCTCGCGCGCGCTGCCGCCCGCGATCGCCATATCCGACCCCGTGCGCTCGCCGGGCTCGACCACAAGTCGATAGGCCGGGCGGCCCAGCCACTTTTGCAAGGCCGCGCGCACGCTTTCGGGGGTCACCGCGGCGGCGGCGGCGAGGTCCTTCTTGTACTTCTCGGGGTCGTTCGAATAGACCGCGCCCTCGGCGAGCGTCACCGCCTTGCCGCTGAACCCGCCGACCGTTTCGAGGCCGGCGATCTCGCCTGCCACCTGCTTGGTCGCGGCGCGCTTCACCTCGTCGGCCGACGGGCCGTTCTTGATGAAGTCGGCGATCAGCGCGTCGAGCCGTTTGGCGACCACTGCCGCATCGACGCCGGGCTTCACGTCGGCGGTGATCTCGACCATCGAGATCTTCTCGAAGGGCTGGACCTGAGCGGCCACCGCGACAGCGGTCTTGTCCTTGCGGACCAGTGCGTTGTCGAGCCGCGACGACGCGAGTCCGCCGAGCACGTCCATACCGATGTCGAGCGGGATAAGGTCGGGATCATTGAGACCGGGCACCGCCCAGTTGCGGTAGATGCGGGTGGTGGCGACCCGATCCTTCATCACCTGGTCGACCGGGGCGGCTAGGGTGGGGACGGTGACGGCGGCGCGTGGCGTCTCCAGCCCGCGCGGAATGTCGCCGAACCACTTCCGGACCTTGGCTTTCGCGGTCGCGGCGTCGATGTCGCCGGCGAGCACCAGCACCGCGTTGTTCGGGCCGTAATGCGAACGGAACCAGTTCTTCACATCGTCGAGGCTGGCGGCGTCGAGATCGGCCATCGAGCCGATCGTCGAGTGGCGATAGGGGTGCCCTTCCGGGAACAGCGCGGCGAGCTGGGCATATTCCACCAGGCCATAAGGGTCGTTGTCGCCCTGACGCTTCTCGTTCTGCACGACGCCGCGCTGGTTATCGAGCTTGGCCTTGTCGATCGCGCCGAGCAGATGCCCCATCCGGTCCGATTCGAGGAACAGCGTCATGTCGAGCGCGCCGGTCGGCACCGTCTCGAAATAATTGGTGCGGTCGAACCAGGTGGTCCCGTTGAGGTCGGTCGCGCCGATCGATTCGAGCGGCTTGAAGAAATCCTCGTTGGCATTTTCCGATCCGTTGAACATCAGATGTTCGAACAGATGCGCGAAGCCGGTCTTGCCCTTGGGCTCGTCCTTCGATCCGATATGATACCAGATCGAAACGGCGACGACCGGCGCCTTGCGATCGGTGTGAACGATGACGCGCAGGCCGTTGTCGAGGGTGAAGCTCTCATAGGGAATGTCGACCGCCTTCACGAGCGCCGAGACCGCGGCGGGCTCGGCGGCGAAGGTGGGGACGGTCAGGCTGGGCGCTGACAGCGAGGTCGCGAGCAACAGCGCGGCCAGCGGACGGAACAAGGATCGGCGCATCAGGGGGGAGCTTTCCGAAAAGGGAAGATTGCCGCCACTCTAGCCGCTGGCGCGGCGGGTGCAATATGGCAGTAATACGCCCATCGAATGGGGTGGTGCGTTCGTCTTACCGCTCACTATATTCATTGGACAGTGAGGGCTTGTGTTGCACAAAAGCCACACCATATCGAGACGGTCAGTTTACAGGGATCAGGCATGAACCTCGAAAAATTCACCGACCGCGCCAAGGGTTTCCTCCAGTCGGCGCAGACCGTCGCGATCCGGATGAGCCATCAGCGGATCGCCCCCGAACATCTGTTGAAGGCGCTGCTCGAAGACGAGCAGGGTATGGCCTCCGGCCTGATCAAGGCGGCCGGCGGCGACGCGGGCGTGGCGCTGCGTGCTACCGATGCCACCCTCGCCAAGATCCCCGCCGTCTCGGGCGGCGGGGCGCAGCAGACCCCCGGGATCGACAACGACCTCGCCCGCATTCTCAACCAAGCCGAGCAGATCGCCCAGAAGGCGGGCGATTCCTACGTCACGGTCGAGCGGATGCTGCTCGCGCTGGTGCTCGCTGGCAATTCGGCGGTGGGCAGGGCGCTCGCCGAGGCGGGCGTGCGCGCCGAGGCGCTCAACAGCGCTATCAACGAACTGCGCGGGGGCCGTAGCGCCGACACGGCCAGCGCCGAGGACCGCTATGACGCGCTCAAGAAATTCGCCCGCGACCTGACCCAGGCGGCGCGTGACGGCAAGCTCGATCCGGTCATCGGCCGCGACGAGGAGATACGCCGCACCATCCAGGTGCTGGCGCGGCGTACCAAGAACAATCCGGTTCTGATCGGCGAACCCGGCGTCGGGAAGACGGCCATCGCCGAAGGGCTTGCTCTTCGCATCGCCAATGGCGACGTGCCCGATGGCCTGAAGGACCGCAAGGTGATGGCGCTCGACATGGGCAGCCTGATCGCGGGCGCGAAATATCGCGGCGAGTTCGAGGAGCGGCTGAAGGGCGTGCTCGACGAGGTGAAGGGCGCCGAGGGCGACATCATCCTGTTCATCGACGAGATGCATACGCTGGTCGGCGCGGGCAAATCCGAAGGCGCGATGGACGCGAGCAACCTGATCAAGCCCGCGCTGGCGCGTGGTGAGCTGCACTGCGTCGGGGCGACCACCCTCGACGAATATCGCAAGCATGTCGAGAAGGACCCGGCGCTGCAGCGGCGTTTCCAACCGGTGTTCGTCGGTGAGCCGACCGTCGAGGACACGATCTCGATCCTGCGCGGGCTCAAGGAAAAATATGAGCTGCACCATGGCGTGCGGATCACCGACAGCGCGCTGGTTGCCGCCGCGACGCTCAGCCATCGCTACATCGCCGACCGCTTCCTGCCCGACAAGGCGATCGACCTGATGGACGAGGCCGCCTCGCGGCTGCGCATGGAGGTCGAGTCCAAGCCCGAGGAGATCGAGAATCTCGACCGGCGGATTATCCAGCTCAAGATCGAGCGCGAGGCGCTCAAGCGCGAGACCGATGCGGCATCGAAGGACCGGCTCGATGCGCTCGAAGCCGATCTCGTCGAGCTGGAAGAGCAGTCGGCGGCGCTGACGACGCGCTGGCAAGGCGAGAAGGACAAGATCAATGCCGAGGCGAAGCTCAAGGAGCAGCTCGATGCCGCGCGCATGGAGCTCGACCAGGCGCAGCGGCGCGGCGATCTCGGCCGGGCGGGCGAGCTGAGCTATGGTGTGATCCCGACGCTGGAGAAGGAACTGGCCGGCGCGCAGGGCGCTACTGCTGGCGCGATGCTGCGCGAGGAAGTGACTGCCGAGGACATCGCCGGCGTGGTCGGCCGCTGGACTGGCATCCCGGTCGAGCGGATGCTCGAAGGCGAGCGCGAGAAGCTGCTAGCGATGGAAGAGACGATCGGCAAGCGCGTGATCGGCCAGAAGGACGCAGTCGAGGCGGTGGCGCGCGCGGTGCGCCGGTCGCGCGCGGGCCTTCAGGACCCGAACCGGCCGCTCGGCAGCTTCCTGTTCCTCGGCCCCACCGGCGTCGGCAAGACCGAGCTGACCAAGGCGCTGGCCGAGTTCCTGTTCGACGACTCGGCGGCGATGGTGCGCATCGACATGTCGGAGTTCATGGAGAAGCACAGCGTCGCACGGCTGATCGGCGCGCCTCCGGGCTATGTCGGCTATGAAGAAGGCGGCGTGCTGACTGAGGCGGTGCGGCGCAGGCCCTATCAGGTCGTGCTGTTCGACGAAGTCGAGAAGGCGCATGGCGACGTGTTCAACGTGCTGCTCCAGGTGCTTGACGACGGGCGGCTGACCGACGGCCAGGGACGCACGGTCGATTTTTCGAACACGATCATCATCCTGACCTCGAACCTGGGCAGCCAGTTCCTGTCGAACCTTGCCGACGGCCAGGATGTCGACCAGGTCGAGGATCAGGTAATGGACGTGGTCCGCGCCCATTTCCGTCCCGAATTCCTCAACCGGCTCGACGAGATCATCCTGTTCCACCGGTTGGCGAAGGAGCATATGGGCCCGATCGTCGACATTCAGGTCGGCCGCGTCGGCAAGCTGCTCAAGGACCGCAAGGTCAAGCTTGCGCTGACCGATGGCGCGCGCGCATGGCTCGGCCGGGTCGGCTATGATCCGGTCTATGGCGCGCGGCCGCTCAAGCGCGCGGTGCAGAAATATCTGCAGGACCCACTCGCCGACGCGATCCTGCGCGGCGATGTGCCCGATGGGTCGACGCTCACGATCGACGAGGGCGACGGGAGGTTGGAACTGAAGGCGGTTTGATCGAGGTAGGCGCCCCCGGCGAAGGCCGGGCCGCTGCCGTCAGGGGGTCAGCTTGAGCGGCGCAGCGCGGATCCAGCGCGATGCGAGATATTTGGTCCCGCTGCCCACGGGCATGCCCGCGTGGCGGCTCGCTGGATCGGGCTCCCCCGAGGCAATGACGTTGCGAAAGATCAGGGCGTCTCCGGGTGCGCCGCGCATAGCCTTTCCGGTCGAGGGAAACCAGGTCTCGCCGCCGGCATAGCCGTCATTCAGATAGATCAGCGCCGTGATGATCCGCTGGTTGTCGTCGTCGGCGAGCGTATCCAGATGCGGCTTATATTGCTGTCCGGCTCCATAGCGCAGGATCTGGAGCGGCTCGCCCTGCGTCACGCCGGTTCCCGTTGCGGCGGCAAGCCGCCGGTTCAGGGCGTGAATCGCCGGATTTTCGATCGCGAGCGGGAAGGCGGCGACGTCGGCGGTGCGGACGGGGTCGCTGATCAGGCGGCCCGAGCGCGGATCGACGACGAGCGAGGGCTCGAACATCGGTCCTGCCGCCTCGATAAGATAGGCGCATTCGGCAACCGAGAAGAGACCGCGTACCGCCCTGATATGGGGTGCGCGCGAAAGCATTGTGGATTCAGGCAACTGCGCTGGTTCGCCCTCGGACGTTAGCGCCATCGCGGCGATCAGGTCGCGCTGGCGGCGCGCGGCCGGACAGGTCCGGGACCTGTGGCCCAGCCACTCCAGCGCGCCTTTCCAGTCGGCCACGCCGCCCGTTCCATTGGCGAGAAAGGCTGTATGAACCGCCCCGGCATCGTTATGCCCCGCCTCCGCCGCGCGCCGGAACAGGTCGCGGGCGCGCGGCAGGTCGCGGGGCACACGCCGTCCGGACAGCATCCAGGCGGCCAGGACGAACAGGCCGTGGGGGTCGCTGCGCTCCACCGCCTCGTGGAGCAGGGCGAGCGCCCCCGCGATGTCTTCGTTCGCGACGAGCGCCTCGACGCGGTCGCCTAGGGTGACGGCGTCGAGGCTCATATCGGACCGGGCCGGGCCTAGAATTTGGCCACGACGCCGGCGTAGAAGTAGCGTCCTCTGTTGTTGTAGGATCCGGTCACGCCGGTATTGTCGAAACCGAGCCCGACGCCGGTGCTGCCCCAGGGCGGGAACCGGTCGGTAATGTTGTCGACGCCGCCATAGATGGTGAACTTGTCGCTCACCTCCAGGTCGGCGCGGATGTCGTGATAGAAGACGTTTCCGTAACCCTTCACATCGGCATAATCGAGATTTTCCGGGTCACGGCCCTGTACCGAGGTGGTGTTCTCGACCTGGCCGAACTTCGCCTTGCCGATCCAGCGCATCTGATAGCCGAGAGTCACCGGGCCACGCTGCACGTCGAAGTTCGCCGTGATCTGATCCTTGGGGTCGCCGACTTCGCCAAGGATGCGATCCGCGAAAGTGGGATCGGTAGGATCGTTGAAATCGTCGTTCTGCAGGACATGGGTCCACACAGCGCGGAAGTTGGTCTTGGCCCATCCCCAGTCGTGGCGATAGGCGAGTTCGGCATCGATGCCGCGAACTCTCTTCTTGGCGAAGTTCAAGGACGATTCCAGCAGCGAACCTTCCAGGATCTGGAAGGGGATTTCGCCGTTGGGACCGCCGCCGGCTCCGGCGCGCTGGAAGGCGGCGCAATATTGGTTGTCGAGGTCCGCCGCGTCATAGCAGTTGTTGAGGATGGTCTGCGCGTCGACCCCCGCGATGGCCCCATTCACGGTGATCTGGTAATAATCGACCGATAGCGAGAAGCCAGGCAAGGCGCGCGGCGTCAGAACCGCGCCGACCGTATAGTTGTCGGATTTTTCCGCCTTCAGATTGGGGTTGCCGCCGGACACGGTCTGCAGCGATTGGGTATAGACGAAATCATAACCGGCCGGGCGGCCGGCCGCCGAGCAGTTCGCTGCGCGGGTGGACGATCCGGTGCCGATGTTGCGTTCCGAACAAGGATCGGACGGGGCCGGGGTGAAGTTCTGGCCCTGCGCCGAATAAAGCTCGACGAGGTTCGGCGCACGGATAGCGCGGTTATAGCTGGCGCGGATGCGGAGATCCTCGATCGGTTTCCAGGTGAGTTCGCCGCCATAGGCGTACACTGTGCCGGCCCCGCCCTTATAATCGGCGATACGGCCCGAACCGCTCAGGGTCAGCTCCCGGAAGAAGGGGGTGTCCTTCAATATGGGGATCAGGAGTTCGCCGAAGACTTCCTTCACCTCGAACGCCGGTGCCCGGAAGGCGGGAATAGCGTTATAGAAGGCATATCCGGCCTGGGTGGTGGCGTCGAGGTCGTATTTGACCGTCTCGCGTCGATATTCCGCGCCCAGCGAGAAGGCGATCGGCCCGCCCGGCAGCTCGAACCACTGGCTGAGATCGCCCGCCACATAGCCGTTGGCGACGAACTGGGTGATCTTGCCGCTTGCGGCCGAATCCTGGGTCACATATTGGCGCGCCGCATCGGTGACGGAACCGATCCCGAACGGGTTGATCGGCACGCAGGCGGCGATGTCGGCCGCCAGTTGGGCCGGATTGCCGCCGAGGTCGGTCCCTGCCGAGGCCGGATCGACCTGCGATCGGCAGACGATCTGGCCGGCGGCATTGCGCACGGTGTCGACGCCCAGCAGGAAGCGCTGGACATTGACGTTGGAGATGATCCTGTTCTTCTCGCGATGCTCGCCATAATTGGCGGAAACCTCGTATTTCCAGTCCTCGTTGAAGTCGCCGCGGAGGCCGATCACGCCACGATAGGTTTCGCGGCGGATCTTCTCGTCGCGGATGCCGAAATCGAGCCAGTTGCGGCGCAGCGCGATGCGCGTGTCATCGGTCGACGGCAGGCCGGCCGCTGTCCGGGCCGCGACGATCTGCGCGCGCGCCTGCGGGCTGAGGAAAGGATTGTCGAGGCGGATCTGCTCGCGAGCGACGTCCGAGGTTTCCTGTGTCGCGGTTGTCGTCCCTTGGGTGAAGAATGGCCCGCTCTGCGACCCCCGGGCATCGGTGCGGACATATTTGGCTTCGAAGAACGGCACTAGCGCTTCCGAAATCTCATAATGACCGATCATGTTGGCCGAATAGCGATCCAGCCTTGGCGACAAGGCGACCAATGGCCCCTCGCGTCCGGAATAACCATTGCCGCCCAGGAAGTTGCCATTGGGTGCCAGGCCGACCCGTCGGCCGGTTTGCGGGGTCAATGTGCCGTCCGGATTGAACAGATAGGTGCAGTTATAGGCCGCCCCCAATGGATCCCGGCCACAGGCGCCGCCTGGACTCGCGACGGTATAGAGCCCGCCCAATGAAATCGTGGTCGAACGGATGTCCTCGAGGAAAACACGGTCGGGATTGCCGTCCGAGCCGTTGGGAGAGCCGGCGGGGTCGGTATCGACGATGACGAAGTTGTTCACCTGGCGCAGCTTCTTCCGGCTCGACGCGAAATATTTCCCCTGGCGGGAATATTCGAGGTTCACCGCGATATTGCCTCGGCCATCGGCGAAATTGGTGCCCGCCAGCGCGGAAATATAGCGATTGCTGGCATCGCCATATTTGCTGACGCCCGACTGGCCGCGCACCTGGAAGCCTTCATAATCCTGCTTGAGCACGAAGTTGACGACGCCTGCGATCGCATCCGAGCCATAGATCGACGAGCCGCCGCCGGTATTGATGTCGACCCGCTCGATCAGATCGGTCGGAAAGGTGTTGACGTCGGGCGACACGGCATAATTCAGCACGTCGGCGGCGACATGGCGCCGACCATTGACGAGCACCAGGGTGCGCAGCGTGTCGAGGCCGCGAAGGTCGAGCAGGTTCAGTCCGCGCGTACCGAGGAATCGCGTCGAATTCTGCTGACTGAAGGTGGACCGAAGCTGCGGTAGCTCGTTCAGCACGTCACCGACCGAAACCTGTCCGGTCTGAAAGAATTCGGTGCCGACGACGCTCGTGATCGGCGCGCCTGATTCGAGATTGGGGCGTGCGATCCGCGAGCCGGTGACGATGATCACATTCGAAGCCGTGTCCTCCTCCGCGGCGGGGGGAGGCGCTTGTGTCGTTTGTGCGGCTGCAGGCGCCGCCGCGAGCGCAAGCCCCAGAGCCAATGTCGAACCGAGGGCCGAGCGGCTCAGCAATATATGTATTTTGGTCACTTCCAGTCCCTTCTGGAAAATCGACAGGCTTTTGGCTGTCAAACTTTGTCCGGCGAGCGCGCACTGGCATGCGCGCTGGCCCAGGCAGGCCGTAGAATGCGGCGAATATTTCCGGCGTGTAAAGCGGAGGATGCCGAAACGGACAAGATACTCGAAAATTGTCGCATGTTTGCAACAGTATAAGTTAATAATTGCGCATAAACGCCATAGAAGAGATATTATATTTCAACAAACTGCATAATACGGACCCCGATTGGGCGCACACGTCCCCATCGTCGGGATCGGAACACGAAGCCGCATGCGAGCACAATCCATCGATTCAATGTCGTGACTGAAGGCGTCTGCGGCCCGCAGGGACGGCAATCCATCTAAACGCAGTCAGGCGTGATTGGGTTTCATGCCCTGCATTTGTCGGGGATTCCCGGCGCGACGTCGAACGCGGCCGTCAGCCGCTCGCCGCGCTCGAACGGTAAGGTGCCGTGCCACATCGTCGAAGGGAACAGCACCAGCCGACCGGGTTTCGGCTCGATCAGCCGGACGGGGGGCAGGTCGAGCCCCAGCGCTGCCTCGGGCGCCCCTAGCGCCAGCCAGCCGGCGGGCGCGGGGCCGCGCGCAACCGCTGGCGGCAGCGCGGCGTAGAAGGCCGAGCTCAACCAGCCGGCGGGATGGATATGATATGCGTGGTGCCCCTGCGCGCCGAGCCGGACCGACCAGCTTCCGCCGAAGCGGATCGCGCACGGGCGTGGGACGCCGAGCAGCGGATGGTCAGGATCGGGGGGCGGCAGCTGCGCGATATGCGTGTGCACCGCATCGACGATCGCGGCACGCAGCGCCCGGATCTCAGGTTCGGCGCGCGCGAACAGCACGCCACGGGTCTGGGTTCCGCCGCGCACCGACTGGTCCAGCTGGTCGTGTGAATCGCCGTGCAGCGCTCGCAGGCAATCGGCCAGATCAGCCAGCGACGGCAGCGCCCCGCCAATGTCCGCTATCCCCACCAGCCGCTCGTCGCCTTCGAGCCATTGCCAGCGCGGATCGCCTAGCATGCGCCACGCCAGGCCGATATAAGGCCACATCAGATTGGAATCCGCACGGCCCGTCCAGCGTTCGGCCAGTGCGGCCGCCTGTTCGATCCGCCCGCTTCGGAGCAGGTGGCGGACATGGCGGACCGCGAAGACGATATCGTCGATCTCCCCGACCGCCGCGAACAGTCGGTCGGCGGTGACGCTATCGCCCAGCTCCGCTGCTGCTGCGGCCTCATTGGCGTCGAACAGTAGCTGTGGGCCGATCGAAAGACGGCCCCGGCGCACCGCGTCGAGCACTCGCTCATGCGCCTGGGCCTGGAGCAGAAGCAGGATCAATGCGTGCCACAGCGCCTGCTCGCGCGGCGCTGTCGACAGCGCGCGTTCGATCGAGACGGTGAAGTCGCCGCGATCCCCCGAGAGCCAGCGTAGATGGGCGGCGAGATGATGGCCCGGTAGCCAGCCCGGATGGTGCGCGAGCAGCGCGTCGAGGTGCGCGATAGCTCCGGCCAGGTCGCCGGCCGCGTGGCGTGCATTCGCTATGCCGAGCAGCACATCGCCGTCATGGGGGGCCAGCTGTCGGGCGCTCTCGAACAGGGCGACGGCCGGGAACCCGGCATCGAGCGCGGCGAGGGCGCGGCCATGCGCGGCCTTGGCGTCGCCCGGATTCAGCCGTTCGACATGCGCGAAGGCGGCGCACGCCGCTTCATTCTCGTCGAGTGCGCGATGGAGCAGTGCGGTCCACTGCCACAGCGCGGGATCCCTGCCGATCGTGCGGGCGGCGGCGGCAACCAGCGGCAGGGCGTCTTCCTCGCGACGGATCGGCCCTGCTGCCGCGGCGAGATCGAAGGCTGCGTCGGCGTCGCGCGGATTCGCCGCGACCCGCGCCGCGAGGGCATCGAACCGTTCGGCCGTCAGCCTCAGTTGCCCTGGGTGGTGCGGAAGCGTTGCGCCTTATCGACATTCATCCGGTCGAGCCGCCGCTGTTCGGCCCATTCGCTGCTGGTCATGCACACCTTGTTCTTCTTGAGGCGTGAGCCGAGCTCTTCGACCGAGCGGCATATCAGCTTGGCGGTTTTCTGTGCGCTGGCGTCGGCCTGCGCTGCGGGGGCCGCAGCCGGGCTGTCTGTCGACGCGACCGGGGTTCCCTCGGTTCCTGCAAAAGCCATCAGCAGGGCGATCACATATGATGCGGACATATACTCATCCTCTTGGAGACAAGGCGTTGTTGAAAGTGTCGAACAGGTCGTCCGCTTAGGCAAGACATTCTTACGCCGCGAAGGGCGCGGCACCCGTGTCGGCTCCGACCATCGCCGCTATCGCCCGCCGCTCCACATCGCTCAGATCCGGATGCCAGAGATCGAAGATCAGCACGACGCGCAGCAGGTCGCTGGGGTTGCTCGCCTCATGTTCGATCGTGTCGTCGAAGACGATCGCTTCGCCCTCACGCCAAGGGCGCGTGTCCGCGCCGACGCGGAACCAGCAGCCCTCGGGAACGATCAGTGGCAAGTGGCACAGCAGGCGCGTGTTGTTCACGCCATTATGCGGGGGAATGCTGGTGTGCGGCGCCAGCAGCGAGAACATTGCGGTGGGCGAGGCGCCTGCGATCACCGGCTGACCGAGCTCTGCGAGAACTGCCATGGTTCGGGGGCAAAGCGCGGCATTCGCCTCGACCTGCAGCCCGTTGCGCACCAGGTGGATCGCGGTCCAGTCGGGGTTTCGGTTGAGCCCGGTCCATTGCGCCAGTGGTTCATGGTCGGAATATTGGAGATAGGGCACGAGCTCCGCACGTTCGCAGC
>Ga0157326_1000007_pt1 | contig 17180 bp, 17 predicted proteins | sample MOy2old250510_FD_105391 | JGI IMG/M metagenome (GOLD analysis project Ga0157326, IMG submission 105391) | Arabidopsis rhizosphere microbial communities from North Carolina - M.Oy.2.old.250510 | ecosystem: Host-associated > Plants > Roots > Rhizosphere | place: USA: North Carolina | collected... | reverse complement strand
GTTGCCCAGCAGTCGGCCCAGCTCGTTCTGGATCGCGCCGTGGGCATCGCTGCCCGGCGCCATCGCCTCCGGCTCGCCGGCAGTGAGCGGTTCGACCGCCTGGACGAAACCGCAGCTCGCGACCGCGACCAGCGGGAAGGTGCGGATGCCCGCGCTGCGCTCCTCCTTCTCGCGGTTCCAGCCGATCGGCACCGCGAGCACATAGGCTACCGTAAGCGCGATCAGGTGGGGGAGAACATCGAATGACAGGTCCATGCTGGTATCCGGCGAGTAAGGGACAATGGTAACGCGCCGTCCGCCACAACGCTCCGGCGCTTTCGGCCTGTACGCCCAATGTCGTGCACAGGCGCGAACCAGACCATCAACTCCCCTTCTCGCGGAGGGCCGCCCCGATCGGCCGTTGACGCACGCCCCGTCTCACGACACTTCTATCGCATGGACCGTGATGATCGTTTCGAGCTGACGGCACGCATCTGGCTGTGGAAGCCTGCGCTGAAACCGCAGACGTCCGGCTGGCACTTCCTGACGATCGACGGCCATACCGCTGCCGAGATCCGCTTCGCCGCGCTGGGCCGGACCGGTGGCTTCGGTTCGATCAAGGTCGCGGCGCGAATAGGCGACACCCGCTGGACCACCTCGATCTTCCCGCAGCGCGAAAGCGGCGGCTTCATCCTCCCGATCAAGGCCGAGGTGCGCAAGCACGAACGAATCGGGGAGGGGGATGAGGTGACGGTAGAGCTGCGGGTCTATCTGTCCGCGCCGGATGGAACTCAGGCTGCCAAGAACTCTCCGACCAGCGGGATGAAATCGTCCAGGCGATCGTGATGAACCCAGTGACCGGCATTCTCGAACAGCTCGACCCGGGCATCGCGGAATCGGGCCGCGCGGCCGTCGATGGCCGGGTTCGACGCCCAGCTCTGCGCGCCGTAGACGAGCAGCACCGGGCATGGGATCGCGCCCCAGAGACGGTGCTTGGCGTCGATGCTGATATCGAAAGACGTCGGGTCATATCCCGCCGGATCATGCTTGACGACGAGGCTGCCATCGACATCCGCGCGCGCGGCATGACGGGCGAGATGCTCGGCCTGCTCATGGCTCAGCCGCTCGTCGCTGGCCCGCATTCGCGCGGCCAGGCTCGACAGGTCGGGGAAGCGTCGCGGCACGCGCGCCGCATATCTGGCGCGCGTCTCGATGATCTCGCGCAGTTGTTCGATCTCGTCGCGTCCCGCGCGCTCGGCGGTGACCTCGGGCGACCAGCCCAGCCCCTCGATGTTGACTAGGCGGGTCACCCGGTCGGGGTAAAGCCCGGCAAAGCGCGTGGCGATATTGCCGCCGAGCGAATGGCCGATCATAGCGCAGGGCGGCAGGCCCAGCCTGTCGACGATACAGGCGAAATCCTGGACGAAATCGATCAGGTCATAGGCGCCGTCGCCGGACCACGCGCTGTCGCCATGACCGCGCAGATCGGGGGCGATGACATGATGCGTATCGGCAAAGGCGGCGGCGACCGCGTCCCAACTGCGCGCATGATCGTGACCGCCATGCTGAAGGACCAGCGGTGGCGCGGCAGGGTCGCCCCACTCGACGATGTTCAGCGGGATACGGGCGGAGACAATGGTGCGGGTGCGCGGGCCGGACATCCCCTCCACCTAACCGGTGCGTCCAATCCGGACAAGTCGGGCAAGGGCCGATCAGGACCAGGCTTCGCGGCGGGCGTCAGCTCTGCAGCATGGTCTGCAGTTGGCGGACCGTGAACGGTTTCTGCAGAAAACCGATAGTGCTCTCCAGTTCGGCGGGGACGGGCAGGCCCGAGGCGATCACCACCCGCATGGTGCGGTTTTTCCCTATTGCTTCGCGCGCCAGCGACAGGCCCGAATTGCCGTGATCGAGATTGAGATCGGTAAGCAGGACATCGAAGGCACCGTGGCTGATAGCTTCACGCGCCTCGGCCGAGGTGACCACGCCGGCCACCGCAAAGCCCAGGGTCTGCACCATCTCCTGCAACAGGCAGTTGAGTAGGACATTGTCCTCGACAATCAGCGCGCGACCCAACACTTACCCCTTTTCGAGCTTGAGCTTCATCTTTGAGCTTGAGCTTCATCCAGACCCACAATCGCTGCGGAGGAATTATGTTCCGGGCGTTACGGCGACCGACCGACGGGTCGGACCGGAAAAGTATCCGACCCGTCGTCGCCGTCACGAAATTCACCAGTCGAGCCGCCATACGCCGATCTGCGCGGTTCATCTGGCTGGCGGGCGGCTCTCGATGCTGTAGGAGATAGTCGAATGATGGATCTCGCCACCTTCGTCGCAGGCCTGCCCAAGGCCGAGCTGCACCTTCACATCGAAGGAAGTCTCGAGCCCGAACAGATGTTCGCGTTCGCCGCGCGAAACCGCATCGCCATTCCCTTCGCCAGCGTGGAGGAACTGCGCGCCGCATACAGCTTCTCGCGGCTGCAGGATTTTCTGGACATCTACTATCAGGGCGCCGACGTGCTGCGCTGCGAGGCGGATTTCCGTGACCTCGCAAGCGCCTATTTCGACCGCGCCGCGGCCGACAACGTCCGCCATGCCGAAATCTTCTTCGACCCGCAGACCCACACCGATCGGGGTATCCCATTTCAGGTCGTCGCCGATGGCCTGCTCGCGGGCATGGCCGACGCCTGGGAGAAACATGGCCTCAGCTCGAAGCTGATCCTCTGCTTCCTGCGCCATCTCGACGAGGACGCCGCCTTCGCCACGCTCCGCGCCGCCGAGCCGTGGCTCGACCGGATCGCGGGTGTCGGCCTCGACTCTTCCGAACTCGGCCATCCGCCCGCCAAATTCGCGCGCGTCTTCGCCCGCGCTGGCGAGATGGGCCTGCGCCGCGTCGCCCATGCCGGCGAGGAGGGGCCGCCCGCCTATATCCACGAAGCGCTCGACCTGCTCGGCATCGATCGGCTCGACCATGGCAACCGCGCGCTGGAAGATCCTGCGCTCACCGCCCGGCTGGCGCGACGGGGCATGACGCTCACCGTCTGCCCGCTGTCCAACCTGAAGCTGTGCGTGATCGACGATATCGATGTGCATCCGATGGAGCGCATGCTGCGCCTCGGGCTGCGTGCGACGATCAATTCGGACGATCCCGCCTATTTCGGCGGCTATGTGAATGATAATTACCGCGCCCTGATCCCGGCCGGAAAGCTCGACGCCACCGACTTTGCCGCGCTCGCCCGCAACAGCTTTCTCGGCTCCTTCCTCGACGATGGGGATGTTGCCCGCCACCTCGCCGCGCTCGACGCCTATGTCGACGCCCAGCTGTCATAAGGAACCCCGCCCATGCCGACCCTGACCCCCGTCGATCAGCCCGAGTTTCTCACCGCGGTCCATTATATCGCCGCGCGTCTGAAGGAGAGCGAATGGACGCCTGAGGTCATCATCGGCCTGGGACGCGGCGGGCTGATCCCGGCGGTCTATCTGAGCCATGCAAGCGGGATTCCCATGCTCTCGGTCGATCATAGCTCGCATCTGCCCGACTTCGCCGCCGAGCTGCTGATCAAGCTGGCGATCCGCAGCATGACAGACAGGGTTTTGTTCGTGGACGACATCAACGACAGCGGCCGGACGATCGCGCATGTAAAGGCCGCGCTGACGGAGGCGGGCGGCAATCTCGACAATGTCCGCTTTGCGACCCTGATCGACAATGTCGTCTCGGCCGAACGGGTCGATTATCGCTTCCGCACGATCGACCGGAGCAGGAACAAGGACTGGTTCGTCTTTCCCTGGGAGCAGGTCTCGCCGACCGATAAGCTGATTGAGGATGCGGGCGTCGTCCCTGGACGGCTGGCGTAATATTTCCCGGATGGGCCGCGCGATGATCTGCACGGCCGCAGCCATCGTCGACACCGGCAGATTCCCACGGATCCTAGCTTGGTTTGTAGGATAGCGTGCTGTTGCGCCATTCGCGCGGGGACATGTCGAAGCGCGAACGGAAGGCGCGGCTGAAATGGGCGGCATCCTTGAACCCCACGTCGAAGGCGATTCCCGTCACCGAGACATGGGCCAGCAGGGGATCGGCGAGGTCGCGCTTCGCCTGCTCGAGGCGGCGCGACCAGATCCAGTCCGACACCGTCGTCGACGAAGCTTCGAACACCTTGCGCAGATAGCGCTGCGAGATGCCGTGGGCAGCGGCGATACCTTCACAGGTCAGCCGGTGGTCGCCCAGATTGCGGTCAATATAGGCGCAGACCCGCTGCCGGATGATCGCCTGCCCTTCGTTCGGCCGCGCGGCGCCGCCCGTCTGTTCGGCAAGCGCGGTCGCCATCAGGTCGACCGCGTTGGCCTGCAGCCGACCGAGGCTCAGATCGTCGACATTGTCGAGCTGCTCGTGGAGCTGCCGGATGAAGCTCGACGCCAGGAGCCCGACGCCCCGCTTGCCATCGATCCGCCGGGCGGTCAGCTGGTGGCTGTCGATCAGCCGCCCGGTCACCGTTTCACGCGGCAGCCTCAGCACGACCTGCGAAAAGCTCTGGTCGAAGCGGAGTTCATAAGGCCGGGTGCAGTCGTACAGCGCGAAATCGCCGGGGGAGAGCAGCGCGGTACGGCTGTCCTGGCTGACGGCCCCGCTGCCTCGCAGCTGGAGGCTGAGCAGGAAAGTGTCGCGGCTGGACCCGGCGATGCGGGTGCGGGTGCGGCGGACCCGCTGCGCCACCGACGCGACGGTCGATATCTGGATGTCTCCCACCGCGACCGTGCGCAGCTCCCCGCTGAAGTTGTCAGGCTGGCTCTCGCAATCGAGTTCGACGAAGGTGTCGCAGACGAGATCGCGCCAATAGCGCAATCGTTCTTTCTGTCGGACCGTATCGGTGCTCAGATGCTCGAACATGGCGCCCCTCCTGATCCGGAGCATAGATCAGGCTGAAATCGAATGCATGCCTGATTTTCGGCCAATGCCGGTAGCGACAAAGACGTGTGCCGACAGAGAAAAGACGGCGGTGCGCCAACCATGGATGTTCGCGGCACGGCCGGCGATGCGCTGGCGGAATTTACGGAAATTCACGGAGAAGATCGATGTCGGACAGACTGTTCAAGGTTGCCGCAGTCCAGGCCGCACCGGCTTTCCTCGATCTCGAGGCCGGGATCGAGAAAGCCATTCGCCTGATCCGTGAGGCGGCCGCACAGGGCGCGAAGCTGATTGCTTTTCCTGAATGCTGGCTGCCGGGATATCCGTGGTGGGCCTGGCTCGATTCGCCTGCCTGGGGGATGCAGTTCGTCGCCCGCCATTTCGAAAACTGCATGACCGCCGACGGTCCCGAAGCGCAGCGGCTGGCCGCCTGTGCGCGGGAAAACGATATCAGGGTGGTGATGGGGTATTCGGAGCGCAGCGCGGGCAGTCTCTATATCGCCCAGCTGATCATCGCACCCGACGGTACGATCACGCCACGCCGCAAACTCAAGCCGACCCATGTCGAGCGGACGATCTTCGGCGAGGGCGACGGCAGCGATCTCAAGGTGCACGAAACCGAACTGGGCAGGATGGGCGCGCTGTGCTGCTGGGAGCATATCAATCCGCTCAACCGCTTCGCGATGTTTTCGCAGGACGAGCAGATCCATGTCGCCGCCTGGCCCAGTTTCACGCTCTATCCGGGCAAGGCTTTCGCCCTGGGCGCGGAGGTCAACATGGCGGTCAGCCGAACCTATGCGGTCGAAGGGCAATGCTTCGTGATCGCCGCCTGCGGCATCGTCTCCCCCGAGATGCTCGCGCTGCTGTGCGATAGCGATAGCAAAGGCCAGCTGCTCGGCGCGGGCGGCGGCCATGCGATGATCTTCGCCCCGGACGGGCGCGCGCTATGCGATCCGATCCCCGAGGACCAGGAAGGACTGCTCTATGCCGATATCGACCTGTCGATGATCGCCTATGCGAAATCGGCGGCCGATCCGACCGGCCATTATGCGCGCCCCGACGTCGCCCGCCTGCTGTTCAATCCGCATCGCAGCCGGCCGGTCCAGCATTTCGGATCGCCGCAGGACGCTCCCGTCCAGCCGGCAACGTTCGAGGATGCCGCACCGGGCGAGAAGATCGCCTCCTAGGCCGGGGTTCGTCGACAGGATTGAAAGGAAGCCACCATGGACTCGTCGATCACGCCACATCTCGTCTGCCCGCGCACCCGCGCGCGCCGGATAGCGGACGATTATGCGCCGCCTTATCCAGCCTGGTCGGCCCGGGTCGATCCATCTGTCGAGCGGGTCGTCATGGCGAACTACGGCGTGCAATGGCTTGGGCCCGACGCCACCAAAGCCTTCGCTTATGCCCGCGCCCTGCAGGCGACGCTCGATGCCGACAGTGACGCGCGCCATGTCGATCTCGCCCATTATATCGACGAAGCGGGTTATGACACGCTGGTGGTCCAGCCCTACTGGACCGACATGGCGGCGTTTCACCGCTGGGAGCAGCGCGATGACGTTGCCGCGATCCAGGCCGGCGCAGCCGGCCTCGGCCACTTTCGCGAGATATTGACGCCGCGCGTCGCGCGCTTCGAAACGCTCTATAGCAGCGAGGACGAGATGGAGGGCCTCGGCCGCGCACTGGCGCAGCGCAGTCCGATGGTCCAGGAGCATGCCTATTGGGGATCGGTGCGCGATCGCTTCCCGATCGCGCAGACCGACGCGCTCGAGCCCGGCGGCCAGCTCGTCTTCACGGTGGACGCGCCCGATCATGTCATGGTGCGCGGGCATGGCAATATCGCGGTGATCCGCTCGGGCCAGGACTGGGGACCGACCGGCGGCGAGGAGCGGCGGCTTTACCTCGACGAGATCGAGCCAGTGCTGCGCGCGGGGATGGATTTCCTGCGCGACGAGGGCGCCGGCTGCGGCTGCTATGCGAACCGCTACATGCGGATCATCGGCCTCGACGGTACGCCCAGCGAGAAGAGTTTCGGCTGGAGCTACTGGCGCTCGCTGGCCGACATGGAGCTATGGTCGGAGGCGCACCCCACCCATCTCGCGATCTTCGGGACCTTCATGAAGATGGGGCAGGCGCTCAACTTCGATCTCAAGCTGCGGCTGTGGCACGAGGTCTATGTCGTCGCGCCCGACGAGCAGTATTACGAATATCGCGGCTGCCATGCGCGGACCGGTTTTCTCAAGCAGATGCCCGGCTGAGCAAGCTACCTCCGCCTCGTCGCGCATGGCGAGGAAGCGTTGGGCAACGCCGCGACGAACAAATCATCGCTCCTGCACAAGCAAGAACCCCGCGGCCATCGGCATAGAAGCAGCACGTACTCGACGGACATCCCGGCAAGCGGGAGCCATGGCAATTTGAAAGGGAGATCATGATGAAGCCGCTTCTGACATCAGGCGCGAGCATGAAGGCGCTTGGCCTCGCCCTCACCGGCGCCGCCCTTCTGCTGCCGGCCCATGCGCCGGCCAACGCCCAGCAGGCCGAGACCGACAGCGGCGCGATCGAAGAGATCGTCGTCACCGCGCAGAAGCGCTCCGAGAATATGCAGTCGACGCCGATCGCGATCTCGGCCTTCACGGCCGACGGCATCGCGAAGAAAGGGCTGTCCGACATCCAGCAGGTGTCGCGTCTCGCCCCCAATGTCTCGTTCGACTTCACCTCGCCGATCAGCGGCGCGTCGAACGCGGCGTCGGTCTTCATCCGCGGCATCGGCCAGCAGGATTTCGCGCTGACCACCGATCCCGGGGTCGGCACCTATGTCGATGGCGTCTATGTCTCGCGCTCGGTGGGCGGCGTGCTCGACGTGCTCGATATCGACCGGATCGAGATATTGCGCGGGCCGCAGGGCACGCTGTTCGGCCGCAACACCATCGGCGGCGCGATCTCGATCATCTCGAAGACGCCCGACAAGGAGTTCGGCGGTTCGCTCGAAGCCTCGCTCGGCAATTATGGCCGCCGCTATCTGCGCGGTTCGGTCAGCCTGCCGCTCGGTCCCGATACCGGTGTGCGCATCTCGGTCTCGTCGAAGGACAAGGACGGCTTCGTCAAATCGGCCTATACGCCGCAGCAGAAAAGACAGCTCGGCGGTACGCCGCTGAGCAATCTCGGCAATGAGAATCGGCAGGCGGCGCGGATCGTTCTGACCCACGATTTCTCGTCGCGATTGAGCGCCACCCTGTCGGCAGACTATAGCCGCCTGCGCGAGAATAATGCCGCCGACCGGCTCGCCGGCATCACTGGTAACCTTGCCGACGGGCCGCTGGTGTTCGCCTATAATATCTTCGGATCGACTCCGTCGGTGATCCCGGTGATCGGCAATGACCGCTATACCATGGCGAATTACTATACCGGCACCGACAAGACCTATGCGACCGGGCCCAATGGCAGCAGCATCGACGCCTGGGGCACCGCGCTGACCCTCGATTTCGAGGCGAGCGAGTCGCTGTCGCTCAAGTCGATCACGGCTTTCCGCAAGACCACCGGCTCGTTCAACCGCGACGCCGATGGCTCGCCGCTCGTCATCACCGAGACCTCGAACTACGGCTATCGCCAGCAGCAGTTCACCCAGGAACTTCAGGCGGTCGGCGACGTGCTCGACGGTGCGGTCAAATATGCCGCCGGCCTCTATTATTTCGACGAAAAGGGATCCGATCCGATTATCGTCCGCTTGCCAGAGGTGGTCGGCACCATCTTCCAGGACGTCGCCGACGTGCGGAACAAGAGCTATGCCGCTTATGCCCAGGCGACCTGGACGATCGTCGACGGCCTGGCGCTGACGGGCGGCGGCCGTTACACCAAGGACAGGAAGCGCTTCGTCTCCGATCAGGTGCTCGTTACCGGAACGGCGTCGCCCTTCCTGTTCGGTGGGGCGCCGGCCGGGACCGTCATCCCGCTCGTCCCGCGCAACTCGGTGGCCACGGAGACGTTCGAGAAATTCTCGCCTCGGCTCAGCGTCGATTATCGGATGGGCAATGTCCTGTTCTACGGATCGTTCAGCAAGGGCTTCAAGAGCGGCGGCTTCAACCCGCGTTACGTCGCGCCGCGGCCGTCGATCCTGGCCTTCGCTCCGGAAAATGCCACCACCTACGAAGTCGGCACCAAGATCGATGCGCTCAACCGCAAGGTCCGGCTGAACCTTGCCGCCTTCACCACCGATTATAAGGGCATCCAGGTCACGGTGTTCGAGAATCTCGGTGCGCCGGTGACGCTCAACGCCGGCGATGCGCGGATCAAGGGCATCGAAGCCGAGTTCACCGCATTGCCGATCCCGGGCGTCGAGTTCAACGCCAATATCGGCTATCTCGACAGCCACTATACCGATATTCGCGCCAACCCGGCGCTGGTCAGCACGCCCGAGCAGATCCTGAGCCGGTCCACCCGCCTGCCAAAATCGCCCAAATGGCAGGGGACGATCAGCGGCTCCTACACCTATGAGCTGGGCAACAGCGCCAAGCTCGACGCCCGCGCCGACTTCCACTTCTCGTCGCGCTACGCCAATGACGCGCTCAACTCGCGCTATCTGAACCAGGACGCCTATCAGACGATCGGCCTGTCGGCGGGCTATACCGCGCCCGGCCGGCAATGGTCGTTGCGGCTGTTCGTCGATAATCTCACCGACGAGCGCTATATCGTTTCGGGCGACAGCAATTTCGGCATCGGCTTCCACGAAGCCAACTATAATCGCCCCCGCGAATGGGGCGCGACGCTCGGCTTCAATTTCTGACGCCTGACCTTTCCCGTCATTTTCGACACAGGCTGGATCGTCTTTCCTCGTCGCTCTGGGAGGAAGTGAGGTCCAGCCTCCTCGACAATTTCGAGATGGCGGGAGCGGCCGGGGTTCAGTCCGACCTGCAATCTGCGCTAGACCCAAGCCATGACCATGATCCGACTCGCCCTGACCGCTCTTTTTCTCGCCACTGCCCCCGCCTCTGCGCAGGACGCCGTACAGCCCGGGCCGGCCCCGGCACCGGCCGCCGCCCCGGCGCCCAAGCCGGCGACCGTCACGGTCACCATGGTAACCAGCGAGGGCGCGATCCTGATCGAGCTGGAGAAGCAACGCGCGCCGGTCACCACCAATAATTTCCTGCGCTACGTCGATGCGAAGCGCTTCGACAACACCACCTTCTATCGCGGGGTGAACGTGCCCGGCATGCCCGAGCTGGGCCTCGTCCAGGGCGGAGTGAAGTTCGATCCGCGCCGGATGTTTCCCGCGATCGCGCATGAACCTACCAGCAAGACCGGCGTGCTCCACACCGACGGCACGATATCGATGGGCCGCAACGCGCCCGGTACAGCGGCGGGCGACTTCTTCATCACCGTGGGCCGGATGGACTATATGGACGCCGATCCCGCCGCCACCGGCGACAATGCCGGCTATGCCGCCTTCGGCCATGTCGTCGAGGGGATGGACGTGGTGAAGAGGATACTCGCCGCACCGCGCTCGCCGACGCTTGGGGAGGGCATCATGAAAGGACAGATGATCGCCGCCCCGGTGAAGATCGTCAGCGTCCGACGGGTCGCTCCAGTCGCGAAGGCCAAATAGGATGAGCAAGTCCCTGTCCGACCTGCCCTTCGACCCCGACCGCCTCGCCGAAGAGATCGAGGCCGACGCGGAGGTCGTGCGCGCGTTGCGCGACAATGGCGACGTCGCGGAGATCGTCCGCCCGGTCGATGCGCATTTCGTTGGTGAGGGTGAGGCGATCGAGCGGCTCGAGGAGGAGATCGAGGACCTCGGCTGGACGATCGTCGAAGTCACTCCCGAGGACGACGGCTATGTCACTCTGTGGGTGCAGCGCGCACAGACCACCACCGACGAAGCCCTGCGCGCGCTGACCGAGGACGCACTGCGCATCGAGGCGGCCTATCAGGTCAGCTATGACGGCTGGGGTACCGTCGCGGAACAGTCCGGCGAGGGTTAGGCCTAGCCCGTTCCGGGTCGTATATTCATGGCCCTTGCAGAAGCTTTCCGGGCGCGGCGAGATCCCGCATGCTGGCGAGCATGTCCCTGACGACCGTGGCCAGCTTGGGATCGGCAAGCGCCTTCAGGAATTGCCGGGAGAGCCGGTCCTCGGCCCGCTCAAGGCGCGCGTTCTGCAAGCGGGCCATGCCATCGACCAGGCCTCTCACAAAGCTTTGCAGCGGATAAAAAGGGCTGCCGTGCAGCGTCAGCGTCAATCCGATCTGCTCGACCCGCGCCATCATCATCGCGGCCAGGGCTTGCCGTTCAGAGCCTATGCGCTGGTATAAATGATAGCGCCGGACGCTGTGACTGTTCTGGGCTGCTTCAGAGAGCAATCGGCCATTGCGTGATAACTCCGCGACCATCTGCGTATAAACACCCCAGCTATAAGCATGCAAAGATCTGGATTCTTTCAGATGTGATATTGATATATCCCCAAATCTCTCGCTTGCGGCGCAGTTGGACTTATCGCTGTAATCGACCGTTATATTTGAATCTATACGCGATAAAATATTCAAATATTTTTTTACTGATTTTCCCAAATCGAAATAAGTCATGGCCTGTATATACCGGCAATGTACTACATCAGTAATCATTACCATGAAAAATCACCTATACATTAAGCAATGTTCTACCGTTGGCTATAATTAATGCTGGCGATATCAGCATTATCACTTAGGGCTTCGTTCTGGCCTGCAGCATGCCTCACGGCACCTTCTCGCAAGGGGATTTGTTCGATTCTCCTTCATTCGCATGCACAAGGCGCCTGGCGGCCTTGGCCAGGGAAAACTGACGCAGGGGCTTTTCGAATATAACCGCGAAGCTGGCATCGAGCGCCCTTTGGCCAAGCTCCCTCGATCCATGCCCCGTGATGAGAATGGCGGGTCCCGGCCAGCCTCGTCCGCGCAATGTCGTCAGGACCTCGATCCCGTTCGCGTCGGCGAGGCGATAGTCGGTGACCAGGCAGGCGGCCTTGGCCGCGTCGGGATCCTTGAGCAGCATCGCCGCCGATCCATAGGCGCGGACATGAAAGCCCTGCCCCTGCAAGATCATCTGCAGGGATCGCCGCACCGCCGGATCATCCTCGAGCAGGAGGAGCATCGGAAAAGCTGGTCTTAAATCCTTGTTCGTCATGGCTGACTCGTCGTCAGCGGCTCCACTGCCGCTTGCGAGAATAATGTCAGCGCGGCGCCCTGCCGGCTTTACGTATTCATCCCAAGCGGCAGTAGGTCCGATTTGCCGATCTGGCGAAGGTCATGCGGCAAGACCCGCGGAAAAGCCGATACGCAGGGCCTCCGACAGGCTCCTCACGCCCAGTTTCGACATCAGATTGGCCCGGTGGACCTCGACTGTCCGTGGCGATATGCCGAGATCATAGGCGATCGTCTTGTTCGGCAGTCCCTGTACCAGCCCCTTGAGGACATCCTGCTCGCGGCCGGTCAGTTTGGCGACCAGGACGTTCGCCGCCGCCGCGCGCTGCTCATCGCTGCTGCTTACCGATATCCGGTCGAAGGCCGCCGCGATCGCCGCCAGCAATACGGCCTTTTCGAAGGGCTTTTCGATGAAATCGACCGCGCCGCCCTTCATCGCCCGAACCGCAACCGTGACGTCGCCATGGCCGGTGAGCACGATCACGGGCATGGTGATGCCGCGATCCTTCAGCGCCTGCTGGACTTCCAGCCCATCCATCTCGGGCATGCGGACGTCGAGCAAAACGCAGCCGGGCGCGTCGCGGCCGATCGCCTTGAGGAAAGCCACGCCCGACGGGTAGGAAATTACCTCGAAGCCCGACGTCTTGAGCATGAAACTGGCGGACCGCCTGATCGCGTCGTCGTCGTCGACGATGTGGATGATGCGCTTGTCTTCCATGACCTTACTCCGGAGCAACCCTCACCAGCGTGAAATGAAAAACCGAGCCGCCATCGAGGCCGGGTTCGTACCAGATGCGCCCGCCATTCGCCTCGACGATGGTTCGGCAGATCGACAGACCAAGGCCCATTCCCTCATTCTTGGTGCTCAGGAAGGCCCGAAACAGCTGCGCCGCGATCTCGGGGGCGACGCCAGGGCCGGTGTCTGCGACCGACACCTGGACGAAGCCCGAGCTGTCGTTGCGGCTGGAGACCGATAATTTGCGTGTCGGCGCATCGGCCATCGCCTCCACCGCATTGCGGAGAAGGTTGATCAGGACCTGCTGGATCTGGATCTTGTCGACCAGCACCGACGCTGTGTCGGGGGCGATGTCGAAATGCGTTTCGACGCTTTGCTCGCGTGCGCCGATCAGGCCGAAGGCCGAGGCCTCCATCACGAGCGCGGGCAACGCCTCCACGGTCTTCTCGATTTCGCCCCGCGACACGAAGTCGCGCAGCCGGCGCACGATCTGGCCGGCCCGCATGGCCTCCGCCGCCGCGTCGTCCAGCGCCTCGATGATCATGGGAAGCTCACCGGGGTCGGGCTCGACCAGCATGTCGCGAACCGCCTCGACATAATTGGCGACTGCCGTGATCGGCTGGTTCAGCTCATGGGCCAGCGTCGACGCCATCGTCCCCATCGCGCTGACGCGGGCGACATGGATCAGTTCGGACTGAAGCTCGTCGAGGCGGCGCTGGGTCTGCTGACGTTCGGTGAGATCGCGGATGAAGCCGGTGAAGACGGGCTGGTCCTGGCCGATCGCCTCACCCACCGACAGCTCCATGGGAAAGGTCGATCCGTCGCGGCGTTGGGCAAAGACCACCCGGCCGATACCGATGATGCGGCGTTCGCCGGTCTTCAGGTAGCGGCGCAGATAGCCGTCGTGGCGTTCGCGGTCGGGCGACGGCATCAGCCGGCTGATATTCCAGCCGGTGACGTCCGCCTCGGCATAGCCGAACAGGCGCTCGGCGGCCGCGCTGAACGATAATATCGTGCCGATTTCGTCGATCACGATCATCGCGTCGGGCACCGTCGACAGAATCGACCGGAGATGGTCCGCGCTGGCGCGCAGCGCGCTTTCGGCGGCGCGTTGCTCGGTGATGTCGCGGATGACCTGGGCAAAGCCGCGCAGTTCGCCGACATCGTCCCTGAGCGCCGTGATCGAGATATGCGCCAGGAATTCGCTACCGCCCTTACGCAGCCGCCAGGCTTCCTGCTCGAGCTTCCCGCTGGTGGCCACCTGCAGCAGATCCTGCGCCGGACGGCCAGCGGCGGTGGCGTCGGGCGCATAGAAGAGCGAGGCCTGCTGGCCGACGATCTCCTTTTCGGTCCAGCCGAGCAACCGCTCCGCGCCCTTGTTCCAGAAGGTCACCAGATTTTGCGGATCGACCATGAAGATCGCATAACCCGCCGCGCTGTCCAGCAGCAGGTTGAGCCCTGCGGCCAGCTCGGTCGGAAACAGATTGTGATCGGTTGAAACGCTTGCCACCCACGTCACCCCCCCGCGACGGCCGTGTCACATCGACACGTCGGCGCGCATGTTATCCGACTCGACGGCCATAGGTCAGATCAGATATTCTACGCGCCGGGCCTCGGTGCCGGCCTACATCAGCAGGTCCCCGTGCATCTCGCGCAGCGCCGCCTTCTGGACCTTGCCCATCGCATTCCTGGGCAGCGCATCGACGAACAGGATCGCGCGTGGCTGCTTGAAGCGGGCGAGCTTGTCGGCGAGGCCCGCCCTGATCGCCTCGGCGTCTGCGAAACCCGGATCGCGCGGCACGATCACCGCGACCACGCCTTCGCCGAGATCGCGATGCGGCACCCCGATCGCCGCCGACTCGTGCACCTCCGGCAGTTCGTCGATCGCGGTTTCGACCTCGGCCGGATAGACATTGTAGCCACCCGAGATGATCAGGTCCTTGGCGCGGCCGACGATCGAGACATAGCCGCGCCGATCGACGAAGCCGAGATCGCCCGAGATGAAATGATCCCCGCGAAACTCGGCTTCGGTCTTTTCCGGCATCCGCCAATAGCCCTTGAAGACGTTGGGGCCGGCAATCTCGATCACCCCCACCTCGCCCTGCGGCAATTCGCGCCCGCTCTCGGGATCGGCGATGCGGATCGACACGCCGGGCAGCGGCAGGCCGACCGTGCCGGCGATGCGGTCGCCGTCATAGGGATTGGAGATGTTCATGTTGGTCTCGGTCATGCCATAGCGTTCGAGGATGGCGTGGCCGGTGCGCTCGCGAAATTCGCGGTGGATGTCCGCGGAGAGCGGAGCGGAGCCGGAGACGAACAGGCGGACATGCTGCACCAGCTGGCGGGTGAAGCCCGGCTCGTCGAGCAGCCGGATATAGAAGGTCGGCACCCCCATCATCGCCGTGGCGCGCGGCAATTGCCGCAGCATTTCCGCCGGGTCGAAGCGCGGCAGGAAGATCATCGACGCGCCCGCCGCGAGGACGATGTTGGTCGCGACGAACAGGCCATGAGTATGGAAGATCGGAAGCGCGTGGAGCAGCACATCGTCACCGGTGAAGCGCCAATACTCCTTCAACATCAAGGCATTGGAGGCGAGATTGTCATGGCTGAGCATCGCGCCCTTCGAGCGCCCCGTGGTCCCCGAGGTGTAGAGAATTGCTGCAAGATCGTCATCGTCCCGTGCAGCATTTTCGAACCGGCCGGGTGCAGCATGGGCCCGTGCCGCGAGCGTTCCCCCGCCGTCGCTGCCCAGCGTCTCGACGTGCGCCACCCCGACCGCCTTGGCCAGTGGCGCGATCGTCGCAAGCACGGCCGGATCGCAGACGAACAGCGCCGGCTCGGCATCGCGCATGAAATAGTCGAGCTCGCCCGCGGTGTAGGCGGTGTTCAGCGGCAGGAAGGCCGCCCCGGCGCGAAGGCATCCAAGATAGAGCATCAGCATGTCGATGCTCTTTTCGGCCTGGACCGCGACCCGGTCGCCGACCCGCACGCCCAGGCCGCGCAGCACATTGGCGAAGCGCGCCGAACGCGTCTCGACATCGGCGTAGCGAACGATGCTGCCGTCGGTGAGATGGGCGAAGACCTTCTCCCCATCGGGGAAGCAGGTCGAGAGGTGCGAATAGAGATTGGTCATCGGGGCTTTCTGCAAACGCGACCCGCCGGGTGTGCAGGCGGCCATCGCTGCGGAGGACTCTACGTGCATACCGCGCGTTGTTCGGCTATTCCCATCGACAGCAATAGCGGTTCGGCGCCTTGCCGGGATCGAAACGCTTCCTTGTCGGTCAGCCCGCGCCATCCGGCCAGTATCAGCGATTGGATGACGGCGCCGCCAAGTGCCGAGCCCGGCCCGGTAACGATGAACAGGTCGGGGGCGAATTCGCGGGCGGCGATGGCGATTGCCCGGGTGAAGTCATAGGTCTCGACCACCTGATGGCCGAGCGTATAGCCGCGCAGCGCGTCGGGATCGGTAGCGCCGGGCCACCAGATCGCGCCACGACCATCGATCAGCGGCAGTGTCGGATCGCCGAACAGCGAGGCAGGGAAGGCGGCGTGCGCCTGGGCGGCGACCGGCGCCATGAGCGGCGTATGGAAGGCGGCGTGGTTGGCGAGCCGCATCGGAAAGCGCTGCTGCACCGGCGGCACCGCGCGCTCGAACGCGGCGAGCCCGCCCTCGTCGCCGGCGAGCACCAGCATGCCGCCCAGATCGATCGAAAGATGCAGGGCATGGCCGGCTGCCGCAATTCCGTCGACAAGCGTGAGAAGCTCGGCGCGCCGCTCGGGCCGGGGCCGCCAGTCCTCATCGACGAAGGGGTAAATGAGCTGGCCGCCGATCAGGGCCTGCTGCATCTCCGTTCCCATCCTGTTGGCGATGCGGAAGCCGTCGTCGTGCGACATCGCGCCCGCACAGGCGAGCGCCGAATACCAGCCCATCGAATTGCCCGTGACGGCGACCACATCGACAGCGTCGCGATCGATGCTGAGGAAATCGCCAAGCGTCGCCGCGAAGATCAGGGCCGAGGCGTTGTCGCCGCGTGTGTGGCCGGCGACCGAAAAACGCTCCGTGCCGTCGAGCTCGGAAATGGCCGGCTGGCCCGCGCCGCGTCGGTGCTTGTCGAAGCGGGCCAGCAAGGCCGCGTCGGGAAAATGCGCGCCAAGATAGCCGAGCTCGGTCTTGTTATAGGTTCCCCGGCCGGGGCAAACGACCACCGCCTTCATCATTCCCGACCTGTTACCAGGCGACGCGCGGCGCCTACGACGTCGTCGGCCGATGGCATCGTCGCGCCATAAGCAGGGCCAGTGGTGATGAAGCTGTCCGCAGCCGACAACCTGGCATGCGGAATGCTCGTCCGTTCGGTCAGCATCGCCATCAGCGCTTCCGCGATCCCGCCGGTCCGG
>Ga0157326_1000006_pt1 | contig 17911 bp, 14 predicted proteins | sample MOy2old250510_FD_105391 | JGI IMG/M metagenome (GOLD analysis project Ga0157326, IMG submission 105391) | Arabidopsis rhizosphere microbial communities from North Carolina - M.Oy.2.old.250510 | ecosystem: Host-associated > Plants > Roots > Rhizosphere | place: USA: North Carolina | collected... | reverse complement strand
TGCAGCCCTTGTCGCCCGTCGCGATATGGCCGACGCGCAGCACGGTCTCGCCTGCGGCTTCGAGCGCGCCGGTGACTCGTGCGACGTCCCCTTCGGCGACGATCAGCGCCATGCCGATGCCACAGTTGAAGGTGCGCGCCATTTCCTCGGGTTCGATATTGCCCTGCGCCTGGAGGAAGGCCATCAGCCGCGGTTGCGCCCAGCCATCGGCGTCGACATGCGCGTGCAGCCCGTCCGGCAGGACGCGCGGGATATTTTCGAGCAGGCCGCCGCCCGTGATATGTGCCATAGCCCGCACCTGGCCCGAACGGGCCAGCGGCAGCAGCGATTTCACATAGATGCGGGTGGGAGCCATCAGCGCCTCGATCAGCAGCACGTCCTGATCGAACAGGGCCGGACGGTCGAGCTTCCAGCCCCTGTCGGCGGCGAGGCGGCGGACCAGCGAGAAACCGTTCGAATGGACTCCCGATGACGCTAGGCCGAGGATCACGTCGCCCGCCGACACGCGATTGCCGGTGAGCGCCTCGTCGCGCTCGACCGCGCCGACGCAGAAGCCGGCGAGATCATAGTCGCCTGGGGCATACATGCCGGGCATCTCGGCGGTCTCGCCGCCAATCAGCGCGCAGCCGGCGAGCTTGCAGCCTTCGGCGATGCCGGCGATCACCCGTTCGGCGACGCCGTTGTCGAGCTTGCCGGTGGCGAAATAGTCGAGGAAGAACAAGGGCTCGGCGCCCTGGACGATCAAGTCGTTGGCGCACATCGCGACGAGATCGATGCCGACCCCGTCATGCCGTCCGCTGTCGATCGCGAGCTTGAGCTTGGTGCCTACCCCGTCATTGGCGGCGACCAGCAGCGGATCCTTGTAGCCCGCTGCCTTGAGATCGAAGAAGCCGCCGAAACCGCCCAGATCGGCGTCGGCGCCGGGGCGCCGGGTCGACTTGGCGAGGGGACCGATCGCCTTGACGAGGGCGTTGCCCGCCGCGATCGAGACGCCGGCCTTGGCGTAAGTGTAGCTGGTGGGGGATTCGGTGCTGTCGCTCATTCCAACGCGCGTAGCCACATCGCACTTGGATTTCCACGGCCAAGTCGCCAAAAGGCACTTCGTGACCTTTGCAGACCGTCTTTTCCGTCCTGTCCCGCTGTCGATCCTGTGCGTGACGCTGTTCGCGGCGGCGCTCGCCTTCGCGCAGCTCGAGCGCCCCGACGAGCGCGGTGTGCCGCCGATCGACGGTTCGGGCAGCTATGAGGTATCGGGGGTCACGGTCGATGTCGCGGCGCGGACGTCCGAACAGGCGCGCAGCGGCGGCTGGCGCGAGGCGCAGCGCAAGGGCTGGAAGATGCTATGGGCGCGGGTCAACGGCAAGCCGGTCGAAAATGCGCCGGGCCTGCCCGATTCCACCCTCGATTCGATCAGTGGCGGCATCGTCGTCGAGCATGAGCAGATCGGCCCCAACCGCTATATCGCGAGCCTCGGCGTGCTGTTCGATCGCGCCCGGGCGGGCGAGCTGCTCGGCGTCAAGGGTGCGATGCGCCGCTCGGCGCCTATGCTGGTAATTCCGGTGCAATGGACCGGCGGCACCCCGGTCAGCTTCGAATCGCGCACCGAATGGCAAAAGGCCTGGGCGCGCTTCCGCTCGAGCAACAGTCCGATCGATTATGTCCGGGTTTCCGGCACCGGGGCGGATCCGGTGCTGCTCAACGCCGCGCAGACGCGGCGGCCCGGGCGCGGCTGGTGGCGGATGCTACTCGATCAATATGGCGCGGCCGACATCGTCGTGCCCGAACTCATCCTGTTCCGCCAATGGCCCGGCGGGCCGGTGATCGGCCGCTTCGTCGCCCGGCATGGCCCCGACGCCACGGTGATCGACCAGTTCACCCTGACCGCCGAAAATGGCGATGGGCTGCCGGCGATGCTGGATCGCGGGATCGAGAGGATCGACGCCGCCTATGTCCGGGCGCTTCAGGAAGGCGCCTTCAAGGCCGACAAATCTCTGGTGATCGAGACTCCCGTCGAGGAAGTGCCGATCGAGGATGTTCTCAGCCAGCTTGCGGTCGCAGCGACATCGACGATCATGGTCCAGGCCGAAACCCCCGATGCGGTAGCGCTGCGCGCCAATGAAGTGATGTTGCGGAGCATGGCGGGGGTCACCGGGGTGCAGACCGGGAGTCTCGCGCTGGGCGGCACATCGGTCTTTCGGGTGAGCTTCTCCGGCCCGCCGGCCGCTTTCCGCGAGGCGCTGGTCTCGCGCGGCTGGCAGGTCGATGATGTCACCGGCGGCGTCCGTATCCGGCGCGGTGGGGCTCCGGCGCGTCCATGACCGATCAGATCGCGCTGCCTTTCCAGTGGCCGGCCGAGGAAGACGAGCGCGATTTCATCGTCAGCGACGCGAATCGCCTCGCGGTGAAGCATCTCGAGCATTGGTCGCTTTGGCCCGTGATGGCGACGGTGCTGACCGGACCGCGCAAATCGGGACGAAGCCTGCTTGGCCGGATCTTCGCGGCCAAGAGCGGCGGGCGCTTCGTCGACAATGCCGACGACCAGGACGAGGAGAGGCTGTTCCACGCGTGGAACGCGGCGCAGGCCGATCGCAAGCCGTTGCTGTTGGCGGCGGACGTGCCGCCCGCCAAATGGCGGATCAAGCTGCCCGACCTCAAATCGCGCTTGCTCGCCAGTCCCCATATCGCGATCGAGGAACCCGACATGCAGTTAATGGCCGGACTGGTCGAAAAGCTGCTCAATGCGCGTGGGCTGGCCGCGCCGGCCGATGTGATCCGCTATGTCGTGCCGCGCATCGAGCGCAGCTATATCGGTGTGGGGCGGATCGTCGATGCGCTCGACGAGGCGGCGCTGGCGCGGCGCCGAGCGGTCAGCCTGAAGGTCGCGCGCGAAGCCCTTGCGACGATCGGAGTCACGGAAGATACATATAAGCTGCTATAATGGGCGGCTATGGAATCGATCGAACAAACACAGCAAGACGAAGAACTGGTTGGCGGCGTCATGCCGACCGATCCGATCGGCCTGCGCGACCGTTATTTCAACCGCGAGCTGAGCTGGCTGGCGTTCAACCAACGCGTGCTCGACGAGGCGTGCAACCAGGCGCATCCGCTGCTCGAACGGCTGCGCTTCCTGTCGATTTCGGGTAATAATCTCGACGAGTTCTTCATGGTCCGCCTCGCGGGCTTGAAGGGACAGCTGCTCGAAGGCGTCGAAGCCTTATCACCCGATGGTCTGACCGTTGCGCAGCAGGTCGCGGGCGCGACCCGGCGCGCCGATCAGCTGATGGCCGATCAGCAGCTCGTGTGGGACCGGCTTCATGTCGAGCTCGCCGCCGCCGGCATCGTCGTGCTTGAGGAGGGCGAGATCGAGGGCCGCGACGCGGAGTGGCTGGAAACCTATTTCCGCGATCATATCTTCGCGGTGCTGACGCCGCAGGCGCTCGATCCAGCACATCCCTTTCCGTTCATCCCGAACAAGGGCTTCAGCCTGCTGTTCGATCTCACCCGCCAGTCGGACGGCGAGCAGATCTTCGAACTGCTGATGGTGCCGTCGACCCTGCCGCGCTTCGTCCGCCTGCCCGGCGACGGTGCGCGCTATGTCGCGATCGAGACGCTGGTGCGGCGCTTCACCAATGTGCTGTTCCCCGGCTATATCGTGCGCGGGCAGGGGGCTTTGCGGATCATTCGCGACAGCGACATCGAGGTCGAGGAAGAGGCCGAGGATCTGGTCCTCTATTACCGCACAGCGATCAAGCGGCGGCGGCGCGGCCGGGTGATCCGGCTCGAGCTGGAAGGCGGCATGTCGTCATCCTTCGAACCGCTGTGGAAGGACAAGATCAGCGACGCCGATGCCTTCATCACCGAATCGGGCAATTTTCTCGGCATCGCCGACCTCGAACAACTCGTCGACGAGGACAGGGCGGACCTGAAATTCCCACCCTTCGCGCCGCGCTTTCCCGAGCGTGTGCGTGAACATGGCGGCGACTGTTTCGCGGCGATCCGGTCGAAGGATATCATCGTCCACCATCCCTATGAGACGTTCGATGTCGTGTTGGCCTTCCTGCGCCAGGCGGCGATGGACCCCGACGTCATCGCGATCAAGCAGACACTCTACCGCGCGGGCAAGCAGTCGGCGGTGATCCGCGCGCTGGTCGATGCCGCCGAGGCCGGCAAATCGGTAACGGCGGTGGTGGAGCTCAAGGCGCGGTTCGACGAGGAGCAGAACCTGCTCTGGGCCTCCCAGCTGGAACGCGCCGGGGTTCAGGTCGTCTACGGCTTCATCGACTGGAAGACCCACGCCAAGGTGTCGATGGTGGTGCGGCGCGAAGCCGAGGGGCATCGCACCTACTGCCATTTCGGGACGGGCAATTATCACCCGATCACCGCGCGCATCTATACCGACCTGAGCTTCTTCACCGCCGATCCCCGGCTCGGTCGCGATGCAGCGCAGCTGTTCAACTATATCACCGGCTATGTCGAGCCGACCGACCTGAAGCTGCTCACCATCTCGCCCCATGGGATGCGCGACGAGCTGTGCCGGCTGATCGATGCCGAGATCGACCATGCCCGCGCGGGGCGAGAGGCGGCGATCTGGGTGAAGATGAACTCGCTGGTCGACCCAGCGATCATCGAAAAGCTCTATCGCGCCAGCGCGGCGGGGGTCGAGATCGACCTGATCATCCGCGGCATCTGCTGCCTGCGGCCGGGGGTGCCCGGGCTGTCCGATAATATCCGGGTCAAATCGGTGGTCGGGCGCTTCCTCGAGCATAGCCGGGTGATGTGCTTCGGCAATGGCGGCGCGCTGCCCAACCGCGACGCCAAAGTGCTGATCAGCTCGGCCGACTGGATGCCGCGCAACTTCGACCGACGCGTGGAATATCTGCTGCCGATCGAGAATCCGACCGTCCATGCCCAGATTCTCGACCAGGTGATGGTCGCCAACCTGATCGACGACGAACAAAGCTGGCGACTTCTGCCCGATGGGGAATATGAGCGGATCACGCCGGCGCGCCGGGCGTTCAACCTGCATCGCTACTTCATGACCAATCCCTCGCTATCCGGCCGCGGCGCCGCGCTTCGCCAGAGCGGGCAGGTGCCGAAACTATCTTTGCGGCGGGGGAGTTAGGTTCGGGGGCAATTCGATCGTGGCGATGTTTTGGGGTGCCACCGCATGGCGCTCCCTACCCAGAACATGCCGAGCCCCAGCCCGGCCAGCACGTCGCCCGGCCAATGTACGCCGAGCGCGATGCGGCTCCATCCCATCGCGCAGGCGACCACCATCGCCAGCGGCCCGAAAGCCTGCCGCCGCGCCAGCATCGCCAGGGCGAGCAGGGTGAGCATCGTCCCCGTGCTGTGCGAGCTGGGGAAGCTGTAGGACGTTACCAGGTCGAGCCGTCCGGCCAGCGGCGGCCTGGCCCGCTCGAACAGCAGCTTGAGGCCCTCGATGGCGAGCCGGCCGCTGGCGATCGTGGCGAACAGCCATACCGCCTCCCCATTTCTGCGGAGGATGAGCAGCAGGCCAACCGCCGCGAGCGCGACCGGCCCCAGCGTCGCGAAGCCGCCGAGCCGGGTAAAGGCCGTAACCCAGCCGCCATCGTCGTGCAGCCGCAGCGCGTCGAACAGCCGAAGGTCGAGCTCGGGGAGGAGGAGCCACAGCGCGCTCCCGGCGATGATGAGCAGCAGCCCGCTTATCGACAGCAACGCTGCCAGATTAGTGTTTTGGGTCATGACCCGACGTCGCATGAAGCGGGGGCGAGCGACAAGAGGAACGCTTTTCGCGGGTCGATGCGATAAGGCGGAGCGACGGCGATTGGCGGTCGCCGCGTTTGATCCGGCGCCGAAATCGGCTACAGCGCGCATCATGTCACCCATCTCGATGTTTCGCCGCGCCAAAAGTCCTGCGCCCGGCCACACCCGCGTGGGGATAATCGACATCGGCTCCAATTCGGTTCGCCTGGTCATCTATGATGGTCCGGCGCGCGTGCCGACGGCGCTGTTCAACGAAAAGGTACTGGCGGGGCTCGGCAAGGGCGTGTCGCGCGACGGCGCGCTCGATCCGGACGCGATGAACCGGGTGATCGCCACGCTCGCGCGCTTCCAGCGGCTATCCGAACAGATGGGGGTGCCGCATCCCCGCACCGTCGCCACTGCCGCGGTGCGCGATGCCGCCAATGGCCAGCTGTTCATCGACCGCATCCTCGAACTAGGCTTGGCGGTGGAATTGCTGTCGGGCGAGGATGAGGGCCGGCTGGCGGGGCTCGGGGTGATCGCGTCGATCCCGCATGCCAATGGTATCGTCGGCGATCTCGGCGGTGGCAGCCTCGAGCTCGCGCGCGTCGTCGATGGCAAGGTACGCGAGACCAGCTCCTTTCCACTCGGCGTGCTCCGCATCGGCGCGATCAAGGCGAATGGGCCACGGGCTCTCGGCGCGCTGGTCGCGAAGACGATCAAGAAGAGCGGCTGGGCCGGGCGCGGCGCGGGCCTGCCCTTCTACATGGTGGGTGGATCCTGGCGCTCGCTCGCCCGGCTCGACATGCACCTGACCGGCTATCCGCTGCCGATCGTCCATCATTACTGGATGCCGCCGGAAAATGCGCAGCATCTGGTGCGGGTTCTCGCCCATCTCGATCGCAAGCGGCTGCGCGAGGTCGTCGGCCTGTCCGGCGCGCGTATACCGACGCTGGCAAGCGCCGCCTCGCTGCTGAGCCACGTCGTCCGCAACCTGGGGTCGAGCGAGTTGATCGTCTCGGCTTATGGCCTGCGCGAGGGGCTGCTCTACGACGAACTGTCCGAATATCAGCGCGCGCAGGACCCGCTGATCGCCTCGACCCGCGAGGAAGGCGCCCGACAGGGGCGCTTCCCCGAGCATGGCGACCTGCTCGAGCGTTGGACCGCGCCGTTGTTCGACAGCGAGAGCCCCGCCGATGCACGCATTCGCCATGCGACCTGCCTGCTCGCCGATGTTGGCTGGCGCGCCCACCCCGAATTCCGCGCCGAGCGCGGGGTCGAGACCGCGCTGCACGGCAATTGGGTGGGGATCGATTCGCGCGGCAGGGGCATGATGGCGCATGCGCTGTGGACCAGCTTTGGAGGGCAGGGCGCGGTGCCGGTGATCAACAGCATCTGTTCACCGCAGGAGATGATTACCGCCGAACGATGGGGCTATGCGTTGCGGCTCGGCCAGCGTTTCTCTGGCGGTGTCGCCGATGCCCTGGTCGGCAGCCGGCTGGCGCTGGTGGGCCAGGCGGTCGAACTGCATTGCGAGCGCGATAACGCCATCCTCTACGGTGAGTCGGTGGAGCGGCGGCACAAGACGCTGGCGTCCGCGTTCGGGGCCGAACCGCGTTTCATCATCGATTAGGTCGTTTCGGCGCTGTCCGGCCCCGTTTTCCGGCAGTTTACCGATAGAGGCTTGAGCCGCGCGCGCAGCTGTGACCCCAGTGGCCACGACAGGGACCCGCTACCGGGAGTAGCTATGGACAAGGCGCACCGTTTTCGGCGCGACATCCAGGGTCTTCGCGCGCTGGCCGTGCTCCCTGTCGTTTTCTTCCACGCCTTTCCCGCCGCGCTGCCCGGAGGCTTCGTCGGGGTCGATATCTTCTTCGTCATATCCGGCTATCTGATCACCCGCATCCTGCATGCCGAACTGCGCGAGGACCGCTTCAGCATTGCCGGCTTCTATGTGCGCCGGATCAAGCGGCTGTTCCCCGCGCTGTACCTGATGCTCGCCGTCTCGCTGCTGCTCGGGCTGATCATGCTGCCGCCCGAGGAACTGCGCGAGCTGGCGAAGACATGCCTCGCGACGATCGGCTTCGTCGCGAACATCCTCTTCTACAATCTCTCGGGCTACTTCGATGGGCAGGCCGAACTCAAGCCGCTACTCCACACCTGGTCGCTCGCGGTGGAGGAGCAGTTTTACCTCGTCTTTCCGCTCGCGCTGCTCGCGGTGTGGCGGCTGTGTCGGGGCTGGTTGCCTTCGCTGCTGTGGATCGCCGCGGGCCTGTCGCTCGCCTGGAGCGTCCGTGAGCTGGGGATCGATGCCTCGCGCGCCTTCTATTATCCTTGGCCGCGCACCTTCGAGCTGCTGATCGGCGCGATCATCGCGGTTGGGGCCATCCCGAAGATCCGCAGCGATGCGGTTCGTGACGGATTCTCGCTGCTCGGGCTGGCGCTGATCGCGGGGTCATTGCTGCTATTGTCCGAAAGCCAACCCTTTCCGGGGCTGGCCGCGCTACCACCGTGCATCGGGGCGGCGTTGATTCTTGCGGCGGGGGAGGAGGGCGAGTCGCTGGCCGGACGTATGCTGGGCTTCGCTCCGCTCGTGCTGGTCGGCTCGCTCTCCTATTCGCTCTATCTGTGGCATTGGCCCGCGCTGGTCTTCGGACGGTATCTCGTGTTGCGGCCGCTTACCGCGCTCGAGGCGGTAGCGGCGATCGCGGTCGCCTTCGCGCTGGCGTGGGCATCGTGGCGCTACGTCGAGCGGCCGGTCTTGCAGTGGCGGTTGCCGCATCGCCCGGTGCTGATCGGTGGCGTGGCGATCATGGCGTCGGCGGCGGCGGTCGCGGCGCTCGTCGTGCTGGGCAATGGCCTGCCACAACGGCTCGACCCGCTCGGGCGGACGATGGTCGCGGCTGGGCGCGACAGCAGCGGTTTTCGCGCCGCTTGCCATTCGGGCGAGCAAGACGTCATCGCCTATGATCGGCTGTGCGCCTTCGGCGATCAGCGCGCGACGCCCAGCGTGGCGGTCTGGGGCGACAGCTTCGGGGCGGAACTGGTCGTGGCGATGGGCGAGAAGCTCGCGCCCGAGAAGCGTTCGGTGCTTCAGATCACCGCGTCGGGCTGTCCGCCTTCGCTCGGTTACAGCGCGCGGGACCGGCCGGCATGCTCAACCTATAATGACGAGAGGCTCGACGAACTGCGCCGCGATCCGCGTATCCGCGAGATCGTGCTGGTGGCCAATTATCTTGGCTTCATGGCCGATTCCCCCCGTCAGCAGACGGCGCTGCTCGATGGTGTCGAGCGGTCGGCGCTGGCGTTGCACGCGGCGGGCAAGGCAGTGACCCTGGTTTATGCGATCCCGCGCATGCCCTTCGTCGCTCCGACCGCGTTGGCGATGGAGCGGCTTCGCGGCGGCGATCCGGGCAACTTCGGCCAGGAGCGTTCCGATTTCGACCGCACTGACGCGCGCGTGTCGGCACGGCTCGACCGGATTGCCCGGGAGACCGGGGCCGGGCGGATCGTGCCGGCGCATAAGCTTTGCGGGGCGCAGCTGTGCCCGGCCTATATTGCGGGCGCGGGCGTACTCTATTTCGATCATGCGCATCTGAGCATGTCGGGCGTACGTTATCTGCTCGCCGGTACGCGGGTCTAGTCGGTCCCGTCGAGCGGGGACATCACCATCTTGCCGTTGCGGACGCTGAAGGCAAGTCGGCCTTCCACGAGCGCGAGGGCGTCCTTGCCGAAGATATCGTTGCGCCAGCCCTGGAGCATCGGCAGATCGCGCACCCCGGCGGCCAGCAGTTCGAGATCGTCCGCGCGAGCGATCAGGCGCGGCGCGACGTCGGCATCGCGCGAACGGACCTTGAGGAGCAGCTTGAGCAGATCGGCGATCAGCGCGCCCTCCTTGCCCAGGCCGGGCTTGCGGTCTTCGCGCGGCGGCATTTCGGCGTCGCTGAGCGGCTGCGCCTGGGCGATTGCCGTCATGAGCCGTGCGCCGATATCGTTCTGCGCCCAGCTCGGTGACAGGCCGCGCACGCGGGCGAGGTCGCCCTGCTCGCGCGGGGGATGCGACGCCATGTCGGCGATCGTCTCGTCCTTGGCGATGCGGCCGCGCGGCAAATTCTTCGACCGCGCCTCGCGTTCGCGCCAGGCGGCGATCGCCTTCAACCGGCCCAGCACTTCGGGCTTGCGGCTGGGCAGGCGGATACGGGTCCAGGCGAGTTCGGGCAGATTGGCGTAGCTGGCGGGATCGCCCAATCGTTCCATCTCATTGTCGAGCCAGCCGCCACGCCCGGTCGTGCGCAGTTTCTCGAGCATTTTCGGGAAGAGTTCCGCGAGATAGGTGACGTCGCCGATCGCATAGTCGATCTGGCGCTTGTCGAGCGGGCGGCGCGCCCAGTCGGTAAAGCGCGCGCCCTTGTCGAGCTTCTCGCCGATCAGCGTCTCGACCAGGTTCGAATAGCCGATCTGCTCGCCAAGCCCCATCGCCATCGCCGCCACCTGGGTATCGAACAGCGGGTAAGGGGTCTTGCCGGTCAGGTTGTGGACGATTTCGAGATCCTGCCCGCCGGCGTGGAAGACCTTCAGCACTTCGTCATTCTCGACCATGAGGTCGAGCAGCGGCGTCATATCGAGATCCTTGGCCTTGGGATCGATCGCCGCGGCTTCCTCGCTATTGGCGATCTGGATCAGGCAGAGATCCGGCCAATATGTGCTTTCCCGCATGAATTCGGTGTCGACGGTGACGAAAGGGGATTTCGAAAGCCGAGCACAGAGGTTGGCGAGGGTGGCGCTGTCTGTAATCAAAGGGTGAATATGCATGCGCATGTGCATAGCCGGGTTACAACGCTTGACAAGCACTGCACGGCCGAGCGAAGCGCACCGATCGCATTTTCCACCTGAAAGTTGAACAGCAATGCACGCCTATCGCACCCATCATTGCGGCCAGCTCCGCGCCCAGGACGTGGGATCGCAGGTTCGTCTGTCAGGCTGGGTGCATCGCAAGCGCGACCATGGCCATTTGCTGTTCGTCGATCTGCGCGACCATCACGGTCTTACCCAGATCGTCACTGATATCGAATCCGAGGCGTTCAAATTTCTCGACAAGCTGCGGGTCGAGTCGGTCGTGACGATCACGGGCGATGTCGTGGCTCGGTCAGACGAGGCGGTGAACGCCAACCTCTCCACCGGCGCAATCGAGGTCCGCGCGCGGGAAGTCGAGGTCCAGTCGGCGGCGCAGGAATTGCCGCTGCCGGTGGCGGGCGAGGCCGATTATCCCGAGGATATCCGCCTGCGCTACCGCTTTCTCGATCTGCGCCGCGACCGCATCCATGCCAATATCGTGCTTCGCTCGAACGTAATCGCTTCGATCCGGCAACGGATGATCGGGCAGGGCTTCACCGAATATCAGACGCCGATCCTGACCGCGTCGAGCCCCGAGGGCGCGCGCGATTATCTGGTGCCAAGCCGCGTCCATCCGGGTAAATTCTATGCGCTCCCGCAAGCGCCGCAGATGTTCAAGCAGCTGCTGATGGTCGCGGGCTTCGATCGCTATTTCCAGATCGCGCCATGCTTTCGCGACGAGGATGCGCGCGCCGACCGCTCGCCGGGCGAGTTTTACCAGCTCGATTTCGAGATGAGCTTCGTGACGCAGGAAGACGTGTTCGCAGCGATCGAACCGGTTCTCCACGGCGTGTTCGAGGAGTTCTCGAATGGCCGCGCAGTCACACCGACGCCGTTCCCGCGTATAGCCTATCGTGATTCGATGCTGCGTTATGGCTCGGACAAGCCGGATCTGCGGAACCCGCTCGAAATCACCGACGTCACCGACCATTTCATAGGATCGGGCTTTGGCCTGTTCGCGCGCATCGTCGAGGGCGGTGGTGTCGTCCGCGCGATCCCGGCGCCGGGGGCAGGGGCGAAAAGCCGCAAATTCTTCGACGACATGAACGACTGGGCGCGGTCGCAAGGCCATGCCGGTCTCGGTTATATCAATATCAAAAGCGGTGAAGCCGGCGGCCCGATCGCGAAAAACCATGGCGAGGAAGCTACCGCGAAGCTGATCGCGGCCCTCGGCCTCGGCCCTGACGACGGTGTGTTCTTCGCGGCGGGCAAGGAATTGCCGACCGCCAAGCTGGCGGGCGCGGCGCGTACCCGGGTGGGCGAGGAACTGGGCCTGATCGAGCAGGGCGTGTTCAAGTTCTGCTGGGTCGTCGATTTCCCCATGTTCGAATATGACGAGGACAATAAGAAGGTCGACTTCAGCCACAATCCCTTCTCGATGCCGCAGGGCGAGATGGAAGCGCTGGAGACGATGGATCCGCTCGATATCCTTGCCTATCAGTACGACATCGTCTGCAATGGCGTGGAACTGTCGTCGGGCGCGATCCGAAACCACAAGCTCGACGTCATGTACAAGGCGTTCGCGATCGCCGGCTACACTCAGGAGCAGGTCGACGAGAATTTCTCGGGCATGATCAACGCGTTCAAATATGGAGCCCCGCCGCACGGCGGCTCCGCGCCGGGCATCGACCGTATCGTCATGCTGCTCGCCGACGAGCCGAATATCCGCGAGGTGGTGCTGTTCCCGATGAACCAGAAGGCAGAGGACCTGATGATGGGCGCGCCGTCGCCGGTGTCGCTCAAGCAGCTTCGTGAGCTGAACATCAGGATCGTCGAGCAGCAGAAGGGCTGAGCTAGACCCTTCGCTGGAATGACGGTTGGAGGAGGGGTGTGACCGCCTGGAGCTCAACCAAAAATGTCCCATAGAAGGACGGCTGCGAAACTATTAAGCATGTCCTGCGCTTAATCTGTCCTCTCCAAAGGATTATGGGGACGGTCAGGTGTGGGGAGTTGCGTAACTTGGCCATCGATCTGTCAGACTATGAGCGGGGCAAGAAGTTCGACGGCGACTATGACGCCGCGCTTGCCGACGTGCAAAAGCGCCTGTCGCGCCTTCAGGTCGCGCATATGGTCTGCAAGCAGCGCAGCATGATCATGTTCGAGGGCTGGGATGCGGCGGGCAAGGGCGGTGCCATCCAGCGGTTGACGATGGGCTGGGATCCGCGCCACTTCCACGTCTGGCCGATCGCCGCGCCAACCGAAGAGGAGCGCAGCCGCCATTTCCTGTGGCGCTTCTGGCAGAAAATCCCCGGCAGCGGGCATATCGCGGTGTTCGATCGCAGCTGGTATGGCCGCGTCCTCGTCGAACGGGTCGAAGCCTATGCCAGCGAAAAGCTGTGGCGGCGCGCCTATGACGAGATCAACGAGTTCGAGGCCCAGCAGCAGGCCGATGGCGTGACGATCATCAAGCTGTTCCTTCATGTCACCCAGGAGGAGCAGGACCAGCGGCTGGCCGACCGGCTCGACCATCCATGGAAGCGCTGGAAGGTGACGCCCGACGATTTCCGCAACCGCGCCCGCCGCGACGATTATCTGGAGGCGATTGGCGAGATGTTCCGCGAGACCGACACGCGTTGGGCGCCGTGGAAGGTCATCGACGGCAACAACAAGAAGGCCGCGCGCATCGCCGCGCTGACTCATATCGCCGACAAGCTCGAGCGGGTCTTGCCGACAGAGGCGCCCGCGCTCGATTCCGGTTTCGAGCGCTATGCGCGCGCCCAGCTGGACTTGCCGAAAACGCCGTGATTTCGGGGCGCAAGACGTCCATCGACGCCTCTTGCGGACAGAACGCCTTTGTTGCAGCATCGCGCCTGCGGCCGCAACGCCGGCCGTCATAGCTGGCGGTGCCGGTCATGCCGTGGATATAGAAGCAGGTAGGGGATGAAGGCATGAATAAACAGGAGCTTATCGGCACTGTCGCCGAGACGACCGGCATGACCAAGAATGACGCGTCGAAGGCGGTCGAGGCAGTATTCGAGTCGATCACCAGCCAGCTGAAAAAGGGCGACGAAGTCCGCCTCGTCGGCTTTGGCACTTTCTCTGTCAGCAAGCGCAAGGCGTCAACGGGCCGCAATCCGCGTACTGGCGAGCCGATGAAGATCAATGCATCGAGTCAGCCCAAGTTCAAACCCGGCAAAGGTCTGAAAGACGCCGTCAACTGATCCTTTCGTCGCCCGGCCCGCGGCCGGGAGATAGCAGCCGGGGCCGCGATGCCGACCGGGCATCGCGGCCTTCGCTTTTGGGCCATGAGGCTTCGTTTTGGACTGGACAGGGCAGCCGTCCCGCCCTATCCGCTCGACCCGGTCGCGAGCCCCGCTCGCGCATCCGAGCCAGAGTGGGCGCATAGCTCAGTGGTAGAGCACTGTGTTCACACCGCAGGGGTCGCAGGTTCAAACCCTGCTGCGCCCACCACTCTGACAATTAGCTGATCTTAAAGGACTTATGCAGGCTCAGTCTGAGCCGCCACTCATGCTGGATAGAGCGTTTCCTGCTGATCAGGATGCATGAATGAGGTTCTGGAAAGCGTCCCAACCCTATTAAATACAGCATGATGGGGCGGCAGCCATCCCCATCATTTGTCCATTACCTTTGATGTCGTCGGTAGTGGCCGACAGCGGAAGGAGTCGCGCTTGATTGCCGGATCATAAACTTGTGGTGGATAATCGCGATCATGTTTATGAACCATGATCGGCGCTATGGACAGTAAATCATGGATCATGTTGCTATCAGCCCATTATGCGGCCACTATACTCGCTAGATGAAAATAGAGGACCATATGGCAGAAGATACCCTTCTAGATCTGACCGCTTTAATCGTCGCCAATCATGTCGGCGCGAACAACGTGTCGCTCGGTGACGTGCCTATCCTTATCAAAAGCGTTCATGAGACGTTGAAGGGCTTAGGAACTCCGAAACCTGCGCCAGAGATAAAGCAAGAACCCGCCGTTTCCATCAAGGCATCGGTAAAGCCGGATTACCTCGTCAGTCTCGAGTCCGGTAAGAAAATGAAGATGCTAAAACGGTACCTGATGACCAGTTATGGCATGACACCGGCCGATTATCGTAAGAAATGGGGTCTGCCTGCTGATTATCCTATGGTCGCGCCGAACTATGCGGCGCAGCGGAAGGAACTTGCTGTTAAGATAGGTCTTGGTCGCAAGCCTGCCGCGACGCCTGCTGCTGAACCAAGGCCAAAAGCCGCCGCCCAACTTGCTGTCGAGCCTGTGGCCAAAGCTATGGCGAAACCTGCCGTCAAGCGTGGGCCGAAAGCTGCGGCCAGCCCTGTCGCCGGGCCTGAGCCGAAAGCTGCGGCGAAAGCCGTTGAGGCGCGCGGGCCCAAAGCTGCCTCGAAACCTGCCGCCAAACCATCACCGAAAGCTGCAGTGAAACCAGCGGCCGAGCCTGTGGCGAAACCCGTCGCCGAACCCGCCGCCAAGCGTGGTCCCAAAGCTGTAGCGAAACCTGCTGCCGAGCCGACTCCGAAGGTTGCCACGAAACTTGCTGCGAAGCCTGTCGCGAAGAAGGTTGCTGCAAAGGTGAAGCCTAAGCCCTAGGCCGACCGCGTAGCAGAATAGGCCATGCCGGGCAGTCCTGCCGCGCGCCCGCTCGGCTTCAGCCTTGCAGGTACCGATAGCGCTCTGCTGCCTCCAGCAGCGCCGGCCGGTACATCTTGCTGCCCTTGCCGAGTCCCGACACGGCGACCGGCAGGCGCCAGGCGGCGATCGGCTGGTCGGGCATGCCGGTGATACGCCGGTAGTGGCGCAGGTAAAAGTCGGCGGCGCGGTTGCGGAACCAGAGGGCGATCCGTGAGGGGCGCGGCATCTGGCCGTAGCGCAGGAGCATCTCGGTTCGCGCGACATCAGCGGCGGGATCGCCGGCGCAGCCGCTGGACCAGTCGACCGCGGCAACGCCGCGCGCCGTCTCGACCGCGTTGCCGGGGTGGAAGTCGCCGTGGCAGAGCGTATTGCCGCGTGGCGCGGCCTGCACGCGGTCGAGCGCGGCGCGGCGTAGCGATTCGCCAACCTTGGCGGAGAGAATGCGTACCCATAATATGTCATGCTGATGGTGGATCAGCCCCACGGCGCTGCACTGGTGAATCCGGGCGTGGCATTCCGCGAGCTTGCGCAGAGCGGAGCGCGCCCGCGCGATGTGCCAGCCCGATTTCGGGTCAAGCAGCGGAGCGCCTTTCAATTCCTCGAACACGATGCCGCGCCGGTCATCGATGCTCTGCCAGCCAATCGGGCGCGGCACGAGTAGCCCTGCTTCGCTGGCGTGGGCCGCGCCGTCCAGCTCGCGGCGTATCACGCCGTCCTCGACACCAGGGCGAAACAGCTTGAGCACCTTGCCATTGCCGAGCCGCAACACGTCGGCGCTCATTCCGCTGGCGAGCAAGGAGATCACATGAAGCTGATGCATGGCCTTTCCAACGCGACAAGCATGAACGAGCTGTGCGAGGGTTGCAAATCGGAGCCTGCCATAGGATTTACCGCCCATCTTTCGGAGATAAGACGGATGACCGGCCCCGCAGCCTTGACCTTGTCGTTACTGATGCTTGCCGGGGTGCTGCTGACGGCCGGCGGAATCATGATGCTTGTCCGGCGGCGTGACCGTACGCGCGGCCTGTTGATGCTCGCCACCGGGCTCGTAATGTTCGGCAATGTAGCCATCTGGACGCTGCCGCTGAGTTGACGAAGCCTCCCCATCGCTGCGCGACGGGGAGGATTTTCGGGTTACCGGTCGCCGGTCAGGCGCATATCGAGATAATCATCCACCGACTTCATCAGCTGAGGCATTTCGTCGGCGAAGAAATGATTCGCGCCGGGGATAGTGTCGTGATGGATAGTGATGTGGCGTTGGGTGCGCAGCTTATCGACCAGCTTCTGGACCGCGCCTGGGGTCACCACCTCGTCGGCGTCGCCCTGAATGATGATGCCTGAGGAAGGGCAAGGCGCTAGGAAGGTGAAATCGTACATGTTCGCGGGCGGGGCGATAGAGATGAAGCCCTTTATCTCAGGACGACGCATCAGCAGCTGCATGCCTATCCACGCGCCGAAGCTGAACCCCGCGATCCAGGTGGTCTGCGCCTCCGGGTGAATCGACTGAACCCAGTCGAGCGCCGACGCCGCGTCCGACAGTTCGCCAATGCCATTGTCGAACGTGCCCTGGCTCTTGCCGACGCCGCGGAAGTTGAAGCGCAGCGTCGCGAATCCGCGACGCACGAAGGTCTGGTAGAGCGACTGGACGATCCGGTTGTTCATCGTGCCGCCGCCCTGAGGATGCGGATGGAGGATCATCGCCACGGGCGCGCGGGGGCGCGGCCCCGGATTGAAGCGACCTTCGAGGCGGCCCTCGGGGCCAGGAAAAATGACTTCGGGCATCGATATCCTTCGGGACAGGCTAGGACTGCCGCGCTGGTGGCGCGCGGTGGATCAAAAGCCTATATAAGGAGGGACGCATCGCGCGCAATCAATAGGAGCATCCCACCGTGGCGATAGCCCGCCTCTATCTCGATCACGCCGCAACCACGCCGCTGCTGCCGACGGCGAGGGCGGCGATGGCGGATGGGTTCGATCGCTGGGCCAACCCCTCCTCGCCGCATGCAGAGGGACGCGCCGCGCGTGCCGCTCTGGAGGACGCGCGCGGGCGGATCGCGCGCGCGCTGGGCCACGACGGCGCGATCATCTTCACCAGCGGCGCGACCGAGGCGGTCGCGATCGCGCTGAGCCGGGCAAAGGCGGGGCCAAGAATGATCTCGACCATCGAGCATGACGCGGTCCGCCGCGCCGCGCCTGATGCGGCAATTTTACCGGTGTCGCACGAGGGGATCGTCAGGCTGTCGGCGGCGATCGACGCTCCCGCGCCGCTGGTCGCAATCCAGGCGGTCAACAATGAAACCGGCGTGATTCAGCCGCTTGGCGAGCATATCGCGACGGTGCGCGATGCAGGCGGTTTGCTGCTTGCCGATTGCGCGCAGGCGGTGGGGAAGCTCCCGCTGCCCGATGCCGATTTTATCGCGGTGTCGGCGCACAAGCTGGGCGGACCGCCGGGAATCGGTGCGCTGCTGGTGCGCGATCTAGCGACGCTCGAACCCAGCGGCGGGCAGGAACAGGGCTATCGCGGTGGCACCGAGAACCTGCCGGCGGTGCTGGGTTTCGCCGCAGCGCTGGAGGCCGACACGGACTGGCTCGCCCGCGCCCGCATCCTCCGCGCCCGGCTCGATGCCGCGATCCGCGAAAGCGGGGGGGCAATCGTCGCCGATGGTGCCGACCGCCTGCCGACAATCGCCAGCTATCATA
>Ga0157326_1000005_pt1 | contig 18291 bp, 18 predicted proteins | sample MOy2old250510_FD_105391 | JGI IMG/M metagenome (GOLD analysis project Ga0157326, IMG submission 105391) | Arabidopsis rhizosphere microbial communities from North Carolina - M.Oy.2.old.250510 | ecosystem: Host-associated > Plants > Roots > Rhizosphere | place: USA: North Carolina | collected... | reverse complement strand
CATCGAGAAACATCACGGCCGGATCATCGTCGACACGCGGGAGGCGATCGGCACGACCTTCCATGTTGACCTGCCCTATAGCCAGGATCGGGCGCTGGTCCTGTAGCGTCGATTTCGCTCGGGGGCCGGCGCCTTCAGGCATCCCAGACCAGATGCAGTTCGGTGAAGGCGCCGACATTTCCGCCCCGCATCCTTGCGGGTTTTCCGGGGTCCAGACGGAACGGCGGTATAGCCGCCAACCATTCGCGGAGGAAGATAATGGCCTCCATTCGGGCGAGCCCGGCGCCCACGCAGCGGTGAACGCCGTTCCCCATCGTCGTATGCCGGATTGGCGAAAGCCTGCGCTCGAAATCCACCATTTCCGGTCGATCGAAGCAGTGCGGATCCAGATTGTGCAACACGCTGGGGAGGTAGAGCAGGTCTCCCTTCTTCATCGCGACATCGTCGATATCGGTATCCACCACCAGATTGCGGGTGACCGCAACGGTCGGGTAACGCCGAATCAGCTCGTCCGCAGCCCGCTCCGCGAGATCCGGCCTTGCGCGCAGCACGCGCTGGTCGTCATCATGACGGGCCAGGTGGGCGGCGATATTGCCGAACATGGCGACCACTGTGTCCAGGCCGCCGAACAGCAGGTTGCGACACATGCGCTGCGCCTCCTCGAAGGTCCAGGGACGGCCTTCTATGGGCGTCGACAGGATGCGGCTGAACAGGTCCTGTCCAGGATGGGCGAGCCGTTGTTCGATATAGGGACGCAGATATCCATCGGCCGCGTCGCGCAGTTCCACGACGGTCATCGTGCCGTCGGGGCGGGTCAGCTGCGCGCCGAGAGGGCGCAGCCGCGCGCGATCTTCCACTGGCACGCCGATCAGAGACAGAAAGATGTGGATCGGCACGATTTCGGCAAAATCGCGCATGAACTCACATCCGCCACGCGGGCGCAGCCCGGCGATGAGATCGCGCGATACCTGTTCGACCATCGGGGACAGCGCAACCATGTGGCTGTTCGCGAAGCCGCGCATGACGGCGTTGCGGAAGGGTTTATGCTCGGGTGGATCCTGCTGCAGCGGGATGAACGCCATGACGTCGCCCAATCCGGGTGTGACCGCCAGCGCTTCGCTGGACAGCCGCTCGGTGTCCGCCCACAGCGCGCGAACCAGATCTCCCTTCGTGGCGATCCAATGGCCGCCATTGCAACCGGTCCAGACGAGGCCGGGCCCGCCTTGCAGCGTCTGCCACGCAGCGAAATAATCGTCCTCCACGCCCGGCGGAGCAAAAATATCGAAGTCGACGACGCGGTTGGCGGGAATATGGGCGGGTCGCGCCATCGGGGCAATGCTCGCCAATTTCTCTCTCCCGTCGCTACCGAGCGATCACCCTATCCGGCGCGCGATTGCGGTCACCTGATCTTTTCGGCAGGAGCGGCGGAAAATCGGTCGCCTCACCACGGGCATTAACCATGTTCTAACCCCTGGTCGCCCATGGTCCGGCGGATTTCGGATCAGGAGTTTGCATGCCGCGCGCCGCCACCCATGTTGACGTTGCGATCATCGGAGCCGGGCCGGCGGGGCTTACCGCCGGATACATGCTCGGCAAGGAAGGGTTTTCGGTCAAGCTGATCGAGAAAGACCCGCATCAGGTCGGCGGCATCAGCCGCACCGTCGAGCATGAGGGCTTCCGCTTCGATATCGGCGGCCACCGCTTCTTCTCCAAGTCGCGCGAAGTGGTCGACCTGTGGAACGAGCTGCTGCCCGACGATTTCATCGAGCGGCCGCGGATGAGCCGCATCTATTATCGCGGCAAATTCTACAGCTATCCGCTGCGCGCGTTCGAGGCGCTGCGCAATCTGGGCCTGTGGCAATCGACGCTGTGCATGGCGAGCTTCTTTCGCTGGAAGCTCTTTCCCCACAGGGAGGTGAAGAGCTTCGAGCAATGGGTCGTCAACCAGTTCGGCGCGCGGCTCTTCGGCATCTTCTTCAAGACCTATACCGAAAAGGTGTGGGGCATGCCGTGCGACGAGATGTCGGCGGACTGGGCGGCGCAGCGCATCAAGGGGCTGAGCCTCGGCAAGGCGGTGTGGGACGGCGTCCGGCGCTCGCTCGGCCTCAACCGGCGTCCCAATGACGGGATGGAAACCAAGACGCTGCTCGAAAGCTTCCGTTATCCGCGCAAGGGCCCCGGCATGATGTGGGACGCCGCGCGCGATCGCATCCTCGAACAGGGCAACAGCCTGCTGATGGGGCACAAGCTCCACCAGCTGTCATGGGACGCGACCGGCGGCCATTGGCGCGTCGCGGCGATGGGGCAGGACGGGCGGCTGACCATGCTGACCGCCGGCCATGTCATCAGTTCGGCGCCGATGCGCGAATTGGCGGCGCGCGTCCATCCGGTGCCCGCGAGCCTGCCGCAGGCGATGGACCTCGGCTATCGCGACTTCCTGACCGTCGCGCTGATGATCCGCTCTGAAGACCTCTTCCCCGACAACTGGATCTACATCCATGACGATCGGGTGCAGGTCGGCCGCATCCAGAACTTCCGCAGCTGGTCGCCCGAGATGGTGCCCGACGAGAGCCTGGCCTGTGTTGGCCTGGAATATTTCTGCTTCGAAGGTGACGGGCTGTGGTCCTCGTCGAACGAGGATCTGATCGCGCTCGCGACGAAGGAACTGGCGCAGCTGGGCCTGTGCGATCCGGCGCAGGTCGTCGGCGGTGCGGTGGTGCGCCAGGAAAAGGCCTATCCGGTCTATGACGACGCCTATGCCGCCAATGTCGCGGCGGTGCGCGACGAGCTGGAGGGACGCTATCCGACGCTTCACTTCGTCGGCCGCAATGGCATGCACCGTTACAACAATCAGGACCATGCGATGATGACCGCGATGCTCACCGCGCGGAACATCGCCGCCGGCGCGCGCCGCCATGACGTGTGGCAGGTCAATGAGGACGCCGAATATCATGAGGCCGGCGCCGAGGGCGACGACGCCGGGGACTATGGCGGTGTTGCGGCGGCGCTGCGGTCGGAGCGGCTGGTGCCGGCGCGGATTGTCGAAAAGAAGGCTGCGTAACCATCGCAGACACCTCAAAAAAAACCCTCACGTCAAGGGAGGGAGAACCATCGCCGAAAGCCCTCGTCCTGGGCGTGGCGGCGATCTGGCTGCTCACCAGCGTCATCCTGCTATGGACGAGCCATGACCGTGTCACCGGCCTCGTCTTGTGGGATGCCGACGATTATCTGCGGCTCCAGCAGGTTCGCGATTGGCTGGCCGGGCAGAGTTTCTTCGACGTCAGCCAATATCGGCTCGATCCGCCCGCCGGAGTGGCGATGCACTGGTCGCGGCTCGTCGATCTGCCGCTCGCCGGCCTGATGCTGCTGCTGCAACCGGTTCTGGGCGTCGTCTGGGCAGAGCGGATCGCCATCCTCGTCGTGCCGCTCATCACGCTTGGCGGCGCCTTCTCGGCGATCGCGCTGCTAACCGCGCGGCTCGCGGGACGCCGCGCCGCGCTCGTCGCCGCGATGCTTGCGGCGATGACGCCGATGCTTCTGTTCCACGACCTGCCGATGCGGATAGACCATCATGGCTGGCAGACGATGTTCGGCCTGTTCGCGATCGCATCCTGTTTCGATCGCCGGGCGCGGCGCGGTGGAATCCTCGCCGGCCTCGCGATGGCGCTCTGGCTGGCGATCTCCCTCGAGGGATTGCCGATGGCGAGCGCGGTCGCGGCCCTGCTCGCGCTTCGCTTCGTATTCGCCGGGGCCGATCAGGATGCCTTCGTCCGCTTCCGCGCCTTTACGCTGTCGCTGGGGTCCGCTGGATTGCTGCTGTTCGCGGCGACGCATGACACCGCCGCCTGGCAACAGACCCATTGCGATGCCTTCGGTCCCGCCTGGTTCGGTCCCTTCGCGCTCGCGCCGCTGATGCTTGGCCTGATGCTTCCACCTGCCGCCAGGCGCGGAGCCGTATCGCGGCTGGCGCTGCTCGTCATGGTCGGGGGAGTGGGGGTCGCTTTGACAGCGCTGATAGCTCCGCTTTGTCTCCATGGGCCCTTTGCCGCGCTCGATCCGGTGACGCGCCATTATTGGTACGACAATGTCGTCGAAGGACTGCCGATCTGGCGGCAGGCGCCCGAGACGCAGCTTGGCCTGGCGCTGTTCCCGCCGGTCGGCATGATCGGTACGCTGCTGGCGTGGCGCAGCGCGACGACTCGGGCGGCAGCCCGAAACTGGCTTCTGATGTTCGTCTTGGGATCGGCGAGCTTCGGCCTTGCCCTTCTCGTTCAACGAACCGGCGGCTTCGCCCATGCGCTCGGCCTGCCGGGAGCGGGCTGGCTCCTGGCGCGGGGGCTGGCGGCCGTCGGCGCCTGGCGGCGCGCGCTGGTGCGCGTGCCCGCGTCGGTGGCGCTGATCCTGCTGATATCGCCGGTCGGCGAAACCGCAGTGACGCAGTGGGCCGAATGGCTGGCGGGATCCAGGGTGGAGAAGCCCAAACCACGCGAGCCGCTCGCCTGCGCGCAACGCTGCGATGTGTTCGGCGCGATCAACAGGCAACCGCGCGGCTATATCCTCGCCGGGCTCGACATCACGCCCAGCCTGCTCGTGGCCACGCCGCATGGCTATGCGGGCAGTGGTCACCATCGGGGGCTCGCGGGCATCCGCCGCGTCATCGACAGCTTCATCGGCGATCCCGATATCGCCCACCGGATCATGCGCGCCGAGGGCATGGGCTATGTGCTGATCGACCCGATGGGGGGTGAGGCCATGCTGTACGGCGAGTCGGCGCCGAACGGCCTGATGGCGCGATTGGTTGCCGGGCGCCCGCCCGCCTGGCTGCGGCCGGTGCCGTTGGGGACGAGCCCGTTCAGGATGTGGCGGCGAGTGGGCTGATCGCGTCCCGCGGCGTCGCCGCCGATCGACGCGGCGCTTGCTCCCGCCTTCGCGCCGACATAAGGCCGGACCCCGATGTTCCGCTCCACGCCACCTGTGACCCCGCCGTCCGGCTGGTGGACGAGCAACTGGTATATCGCCTTCCTTGCGTTCGTCTCGGTCATCCCGCTGCTGCGCCCGGAGGTGCCGCCGCTGATCGACCTGATGGGGCATATGGGGCGCTACCGGGTGGAGATCGCCGACCCTAGTTCGCCGCTGCTGACCCGTTATTTCAGCTTTCAGTGGGCAATGATGGGCAATCTCGGGGTCGACCTGCTGATCGTGCCGATGGCGAAGATCTTCGGACTGGAGCTCGGCGTGAAGCTGATCGTGATGATGGTGCCGCCGCTCACCATCACGGGGCTGCTGCTGATCGCGCGCGAGGTGCATGGTCGCCTGCCCGCCACGGCGGGGCTGGTCGCGCCCTTCGCCTATTGCTGGCCGTTTCAGTGGGGCTTCATCAACTATGTGCTGGCGATGGCGCTGGCGCTCAACGTCTTCGCGCTGTGGCTGTATCTGGCGCGGGTCGGCCGGGTCCGGCTGCGCGCGCTGTTGTTCGTGCCGATCGGCGCGCTGATCTGGCTGGCGCATGGCTTCGCCTGGGGTGTGCTCGGCCTGCTCGCCTTCTCGGCGGAAATCGTGCGGATGCGCGATATCGAGGGACGCGGTTATGGCGAATCGCTATGGCGTGGGGCGTTGCACTGCCTGCCGCTCGCGCCGCCGATGCTGCTGATGCTGTTGTGGCGGTCGGGCAATGTCGCGGGTGCGACCACCGACTGGTTCAACTGGATCGCCAAATATGTCTATCTGGTCTCATCGCTGCGCAATCACTGGATGGAGTTCGACATCGGCCTGGTCGGCGGGCTGATCCTGCTGGTGTTGTTCGGGATGACCTCGATCGGCTGGCGTCATTATGGCTTCCGCATGCGCCGCACCCTCGGGGTCGCGCTGCTGGTGTTGATCATCGCCTATATCCTGATGCCGCGCATCGTGATCGGTTCGGCCTATGCCGACATGCGGCTGGCGCCCTATGTGATCGCGATCGGGGTGATCGGAGTGGTGCCGCGCTTCACCGGACCGGTCGCGCTCAGCGCGGTCGCTGCGCTAGCGGTGATCATTTTCGCGGGCCGCATCTACCAGTCGACCGACCGCTTCGCCGTCTTCGCCAAATGGCATGAGGCCCAGCTCGAGGCGCTCGATCATGTCGAGCCGCACAGCCGGGTTTTCGCGCTGGTCGAGCTACCCTGCCTCTCGCGTTGGGAATCGCCGCGGCTCGAACATCTCGGCGCGATGGCGATCGTGCGGCGCGAAGCCTTCGTCAACGGCCAGTGGACGATGCCCGGCGCACAGCTGCTCAGCATCCGCTACGCCGCCGCCAGGGGCTATGCCGAAGATCCGACCCAGGTGATGCGCCCGAAGCGCTGCCGCGCGCGCAATGCGCGGACGATCGAGAGCTCGATCACGCTCTTCCCGCGCCATGCCTTCGATTATCTCTGGCTGATCAATGCGTCCCAAGACCATTGGCCCGGTAATGACCCGTCGCTCGAAATGGTCTGGAACGGCGGCGAGCGCGGCGCGCTCTACCGCATCACCGGCTCGGCGACGCTCGCCATGGACACGCCGAATGGGATGCACAACGTCGCCACCCAGTGACGTTCGGCCCCGAAGATCGCGGCGAGCGCCGCATTGACCGGCCGCGAAGGCATCGCGTCGTCGTCGCCGCCCTTGCCCGTCAGCCGTCCTGCGATCCGCACCAGGGCGATCAGCGGAAAGAGCAGGCTGTTGAAATGGGTGGTGAAGCGCGGCTTGAGCCCCGCGTCACGAAAGACGCGCTTCAGGCTCGCTGTCGTGTAGCGGCGCTGGTGGTGATGCGCGACGTCATGCGCGCTCCACATCCATGGGCTGCCGGGGACCGTGACGATGATCCTGCCGCCGGGCGCGAGCTTGTCGCTGAGATAGGTTAGCGCCTCGACGTCGCCAGGAATATGTTCGAGCACGTCGAGCAGGACGATCAGGTCGTAGGCGCCGTCGTCGAGCGGGACGTTCGGCAGGTAGCCGCCCTTGATCTTCAGCCCGCTGCGCTGTTCGGCATAGGCGCGCGCGCCATCGTCGGGCTCGATCGCATCGACCGTGCCGAAGCTCTTGAGCAGGTCGAGGTTCGATCCGGTGCCCGCGCCGACTTCGAGGATCTTCAACGGTCCCGCCTTGGGGCGGTGGCGCTCGATCAGCCGCGCGATGATCCGCCGGCGGGCGACGAACCACCAATGATCCTTGTCGATCTCGGCCATGCGGTCATAGGTCGCGCGGTCCATCAGGCGTCCTGACTCTTTTCGGGTTCGGGGCAGCCGATCCGCTGGCGGACGATATAGATCGGCCGATGCTTGGTCTCGACCAGGATACGGCCGACATATTCGCCGAGCACGCCAAGCGAGAGCAGCTGCACCCCGCCCAGGAACAGCGTCGCGACCATCAGCGAGGGATAGCCCGCGACATCGGCGCCGTAGATGATCGTGCGCAGGCCGATGAACACGGCATAGACCAGCGCGATCAGCGCGATCACCGCGCCTATATAGGACCACACCCTGAGCGGCGCGGTCGAGGCCGAAGTGATGCCGTCGATCGCCAGTGTCCACAGCTTCCAATAGTTGAACTTGGTGGTGCCGACCGCGCGTTCCACCCGGTCATAATCGACTGCGGTCTGGCGAAAGCCCGACCAGGCGAACAATCCCTTCATGAAGCGGTTACGCTCGGGCATCCGCTTGATTACCTCGACGACCTTGCGGTCGAGCAGGCGGAAGTCGCCGGCATGTTCGGGGATCTTGTCCATCGAAAGCCAGTTGTGGGCGCGGTAATAGAGATCGGCGGTCAGCCGCTTGGGCAGGCTGTCGGTCATCCGGTTGCGGCGCACGCCGTAAACGACCTCATAGCCTTCGCGCCATTTGGCGACCATGTCGCCGATCACTTCGGGAGGGTCCTGCATGTCGACGTCGATCGGCACGACCACCTGGCCGCGAACATTGTCGAGCCCCGCCGACAGGGCGGCTTCCTTGCCGAAATTGCGCGACAGCGACAGTGCGCCGATCCGGCCGTCGGCGTCGTGCGCGCTCAGGATCGCCGCCATCGTCAGGTCGGTGCTGCCGTCGTCGACGAACAGGATCTCCCAGCCGACCGCCGCCCCCTGCGGATCGCGCAGGCCGTCGAGCACGCGCGTCATCCGGACGACGAAGGGGACGATCGCCTCCTCCTCGTCCTTGACGGGCACGATGATGGACAGCAGCGGCGCGGTCATTCGAACACCCATTTCCGGTTGAGCCAGAAGACCAGCAGCGGCGTGAGGCACAGGACGAACGGATAGGGGGCCCAGATCGGCAGGTCCATATGCTGGACGAACAGCCAGACCCACAGGCTGTTGAGCGCGAAGCTGATGAACGACACGATCGCGAAGCGCGTGATCCGCGTCGCCTGCCGGTCGCGGCCGCCATGGCCCCTGAAGCTCCAGCGCCCGTGGATGACATAGCCGGTGCTCGCCGCGCCGACATAGCCGATCGTCCAGGCGAGATTGGGATCGAGCCCGGCCATCGTCACGCACGCATGATAGATGCCGATATTGACCAGCGAGGCGAACACGCCGGTGATCCCGTAGCGTAGGAGCTGGCCGAGCAGCGCCATCCGCTCGATGGTCATGGTGGGCATCTGAGGCATGCTGTCGCGCTTTTCCATAAAAGCGCCGACGCCTCAAGCGGGCTTAGGGAGAAAGCGCTCCCCGGGGCAAGGGAACCCCGAAGGAGCGTCTCCCGCGGGGTGGAAATTGCCAGTCCGTCCCCGCGTATCCGAGTCCCGGACGCTCGCATAAAAACGTTACGATCCTGAACCTCAGCCGAACGGGCCGGATTCGGCCCGCCGCTTCTCCCGTTGCGGCCCGCCATCTTCGTCCTTAAGCGGGAAGGATGCAGGACGGCGACACGGCGGTAGAAGAACGGATGCTGGCCTGGATCGAGCGCCATTGGCGCACGGTTTTCTGGCTGTTGTTCCTGGGCGCGTGCACCTACTTCCTCGTCTATAAATGGGGCCAGGTCCGCTGGCTGGCGCTGAGCGATACCGACGACAATATGCGTCTCGCCGAGGTGAAGGCCTGGCTTGGCGGCCAGCCCTGGTTCGACCTGCGGCAACACAAGCTCGCCCCTCCCGACGGGCTCAACATCCACTGGTCGCGGATCGTCGATCTGCCGATCGCGGCACTGATCCTGCTGTTCACACCCATTTTCGGTGATCTCACCGCCTATCGCATCGCCTGCGCGGTGGCGCCGATGCTCGCCTTCGCTCCGGCTCTCTGGGCGATGATCCTCACCGTCCGGCGCATCGTCCATCCGCGCGCCTATCCGATCGCCTTCGCGATCCTGATGTGCGCACAGACGACATTGTTCATGTGGATGCCGCTGCGCATCGACCATCATGGCTGGCAGCTCGCCATGCTTCTGCTCGTCATCGCGGGGCTCGCGGATCCCCATGGACGGCGCGGCGGCGCGACCGCGGGTGTCGCCACAGCGATCTCTTTCGGCATCGGTCTCGAACTCATTCCGGTGATGGCGATCGCGGGCACGTCGATCGCGCTGCGCTGGGTATGGAGCAAGAATGAGGGGGACCGCACCGAGGCGGGTCGGCTGGCGGCCTATGCGATCGCCTTGGGCGGCGGCTGTGCGATGGCGTTCGGCGGCTTCGCTTCCTACGACAATCGGCAGATGGTCTGCGACGTGCTGTCGCCGGTCTATCTCTCGACTCTGCTGCTCACCGGCGCGCTGCTGCTTGGCCTCAGCTTCGTCCGTATCGAAAGCCGCGCCGTGCGCCTGGCGCTGCTCGTCCTGGCTGGCGGAGCGATCGCGACCTTCTTCCTGACCAGCTTTCCACAGTGCATCGGCCGCCCGGAGGCGATCTCGCCCGAGCTCGAACGGCTGTGGTTCAGCAATGTCCGCGAAGTGAAGCCGCTCTACACCAAGCCCTGGCGCGATGCGCTCGACATTGCCTATCTGCCGGTGATCGGCGCGCTCGGCGCGCTCATCGCCGCCTGGCGCGCGCGGGGGCAGGCTACCGGACCGGTGTGGACCTCGATGGCGCTGCTCAGCCTGTTCACCACGGCAGGCCTGTTCTGGCAGTCGCGCTTCGGGCCGCAAGCCCAGCTGATCGGCGTGTTCGGGGCCAGCGCGCTCGCCTGGCTGATCCTGCCCCGCCTGCTCGATTCGGGTTCGTCTCTGGTCCGCGTCGGCGGCACGTTGCTCGCCTTCTTCGCGCTGTCGGGCCAGCTCGTGCAGTTCGCGACGATGATTCCGAAAAACCAGGCTGAGGTGAAACGCGCGGGGCGCGAGGCAAAGGCGAGCGGCAAGCCCGGCCGCTGCTTGACCATCCCCGCGCTTGCCGAGATCGACCGGCTGCCGCCCGCGACGATGCTCACCTTCGTCGATATGGGCCCGCGCCTGATCACCATGACCCGGCACAGTGCGATCGCCGGACCCTATCATCGTAACGGCGAAGCGATCCTCGACGTCATCCACGCCTTCCGGGCGACGTCTCCCGAGGTGGCGCGTGCGGTTATGAAACGGCGCGGGGCGACGATGGTGCTGCTGTGTCCGGGTATGGCCGAATCGACCATCTACAAGGCGCGCGCACCCACCGGCTTCTATCTGCAACTGATAGATGGCGAGGTCCCGGCCTGGCTCGAACCGGTCGAGTTGTCGGCGAATTCCCCCTTCAAATTATGGAAGATCGTGGGCTGAACGGGCGGCGCATGTTCACGGCAATGGCTATTTCCGGCCCTTTATGCTATCAGGGCGGCGATGCATGATGATCGCTCTCCTGAACGATATGCAGGTGTGACGGGCGCGGGCCGGCGGCTGGCGTTCGCGCTGTCGCTCTGGATATCGCTGGCGACGGCGGTCATCTGCGCGGTCGTGCCCGCCGGTTTGCCGGCCACCCGCACGATCGGTTCGGCCTTCGATCCCTCGACGACGATCGTGGCGCTTCGTTCCCGGCCGCCCGTCGCCAAGCCCGCGGTGTTGCGTGCCGCCGACGATGGCGAAGACCTGTTGGACAGGGTAGTTCTGCTGCCTGTCGCGCCGGCTCCACCGATCTTGGTGGGTATCGGGCCAGCGTCCATCACGGCACTGTCCTTTTCCGTCCCGGCGCCCCGCGCGCTCGCCATCGCGCTATACGCGCGGCCGCCGCCTTCGCTCTGATCATACCGCCGCCGCGGCGCAGTCGCGGCGCTTCTCCACAAGCCGGAAGCCGCCGATCATGCTGTGCGGACCGGCCGGATCGAGAGGATCAGCCATGGATAAATGCAAGCGGCCACCCTGGTGGTTCGGACCCGCCATATGGGCGGGCCTCGCCGCTGCGACGATGGCCATCGTCGGCGTGCTGACGCTGGCCGCACCATAATCGCGCGCGTGACGGGCCAATGGCTCGTCACGCATCGCCCCTTCAAAGGACATACATGCCGCATCACACCCCGCTTATCGCGACCATCGTCGCCGCGCTCGTCGTCGCTTTCTTCATGGGGGCGCTCGCCCACCGACTGCGCATCTCGCCGATCGCGGGCTATCTCGTCGCGGGCGTCATCGTCGGGCCGTTCACCCCCGGCATCGTCGCGCACAGCGGCCTCGCCAACGAACTTGCCGAGATCGGCGTCATCCTGCTGATGTTCGGCGTCGGCCTGCACTTCTCGCTGCGCGACCTGCTCGCGGTGAAGCGGATCGCGGTGCCGGGCGCGCTCGTCCAGATTGCGGTCGCCACCCTGCTCGGCATGGCGATGGCCTGGACGATGGGCTGGAGCCTGCTCGCCGGATTCGTCTTCGGGCTGGCGCTGTCGGTGGCCAGTACGGTGGTCCTGCTGCGCGCGCTGCAAAGCCGCGACCTCGTGGACAGCGAGCGCGGCCGCATCGCGGTCGGCTGGCTGATCGTCGAGGATCTGGCGATGGTGCTCGCGCTGGTCCTGCTGCCCGCGCTCGACCATGCCTTCAACAGTGCCGCCTCGGGGGGCGTCGGCGAGATCATGGCCGCATTGGGAAGCACCGCGCTCAAGGTCGCGGGGTTCGTCGCAGTGATGCTGATCGTCGGCCGGCGGGTCATTCCCTGGGCGCTGCACTGGGTGGTCCACACCGGCTCGCGCGAGCTGTTCCGCCTCGCGGTGCTCGCCATCGCCCTCGGCGTCGCCTTTGGCGCGGCGGCGGTGTTCGATGTTTCCTTCGCGCTCGGCGCCTTCTTCGCTGGCATGATCCTTGGCGAAACCCCGCTCAGCCGCCGCGCGACCGAGGAGACGCTTCCCTTACGCGACGCCTTTGCTGTGCTGTTCTTCGTTTCGGTCGGCATGCTGTTCGACCCGAAGGTGCTCGTCGAGCAGCCGCTACAGTTGCTCGTCGTGGTCCTGATCATCGTCGTCGGCAAGTCGATGGCGGCCTTCGCGATCGTCCGCGCGTTCCGCTATTCGCGCGACACCGCGCTCACCGTCGCGGCGAGCCTCGCCCAGATCGGCGAGTTTTCCTTCATTCTCGCCTCGCTCGGCACGGGTCTCGGCATATTGCCGTCGGAGGGCCGGGACCTGATCCTGGCAGGCGCAATCGTCTCGATCTTCCTCAACCCGTTCATCTTCTCCTGGGCCGCGCCCAAACGGACGAAAAAGGAGGCTGCGGCGTCATCAGGCCCGCCCGCGGAGGCGGCCGCTCCCGCGCCGGTCAAAGGCCATATCGTGCTGGTCGGCTTCGGCCGGGTCGGCACGCGGCTTCACGAAGCGCTGCGCGCTGCCGGCCGCTGGATCGTCCTGATCGAGGACGATCCCGAGCGCGCCCGGCAGGCGGCGGCGAAAGGCATGGAAGTGGTGCAGGGCAATGCCGTCGATGACGACGTCCTCGAGGCGGCGGGGCTGCCCAGCGCGGCGGTGTTGATCATCGCCATTCCCGAGGGTTTCGAGGCGGGTGCGGTCCTCGAACGCGCGCGGCGGTTCAATCCTGAGCTGCGGGTGATCGCGCGGGCGCACAGCGATGCCGAGGCCGAGCATCTCCAGAGGCTCGGCCCCTGCGAGGTGGTGCTCGGCGAAAGCGCGATTGCCAGCCATATGCTGGCGATGCTGCAGAACGGGGTGAAAGCCTAGCCCGCCGCGAAGCCTGGGGAGGATTTGAAGGTCACCCCAGCTTGAACGCCGCGGTGACGCCGTCGATGATGAACTGCGCAGCGAGGGCGGCGAGGAGGACGCCGAGGACGCGGGTGATCATCGCCTCCAATTTGGGGCCGAGCACGCGCATGATCGGTCCGGCCGCGACGAGCGCCGCAAGCGTGAGAACCAGCACGGCGAGCAGCGCGGCAAGGACGATCGCGGTCTGGTCGATGCCGTTGCTGCGCGAGACCAGCAGCATCACCGTCGCGATCGATCCGGGGCCGGCGATCATCGGGATCGCCATCGGGAACACCGAAATGTCCTCGACCGGGCGCTGCTCCTCGGCGGCCTTGCGGCTGATCTCGTCGGCGCGGCCCTCGCGGCGCTCGGTGCGCTTCTCGAACACCATTTCGAGCGCAATCAGGAAGAGCATGATTCCGCCCGCGATGCGAAAGGCGTCGAGACTGATACCGAGCGTGTCGAGCAGCTTCTCGCCGGCCAGCGCGAACAGGAGCAGCAGCACCGCGGCGATCGCGGTCGATCGCCACGCCATCGCCCGGCGCTGTTCGTTGGACGCGCCATTGGTCAGGCTGGCGAAGATCGGTGCGCAGCCGGGCGGGTCGATCACCACGAACAAGGTGACGAACGCCGAGAGAAACAGCGCCATCACGGCGTCAGATCGCTCCGTCGGCCAGCGCCAGGCCCGCGCGGCGATGCGCGGCGACCAGCGTATTGCGCAGCAGGACAGCGATCGTCATCGGGCCGACTCCGCCGGGCACCGGGGTGATCGCGCCCGCAACGCCCGACGCGCCGGCATAATCGACATCGCCGACAAGCTTCGTCTTGCCGGGCTCGGCGCCGGGCACGCGGTTGATGCCAACGTCGATGACGGTCGCGCCCGGCTTGATCCAGTCGCCCCTGACCATCTCGGGACGGCCGACCGCCGCGACGACGATATCGGCGCGGCGCACGACGGCGGGCAGGTCCCTGGTGCGGCTGTGCGCGATGGTGACGGTGCAGCTTTCGGCAAGGAGCAGCTGCGCCATCGGTTTGCCGACGATATTCGACCGGCCGATCACCACTGCGTCGAGCCCGCTGAGGCTGCCGAGCCGATCCTTGAGCAGCATCAGGCAGCCGAGCGGGGTGCAGGGCACATAGCCGGGCTGGCCGACCGCGAGGCGGCCGGCATTGGTGACGTGGAAGCCGTCGACGTCCTTGTCCGGATCGATCGTCGCGATCACCAGATTTTCGTCGATATGGCCAGGCAGGGGTAGCTGGACGAGGATGCCGTCGACGCTGCCGTCGGCGTTGAGCCGCTCGACCGTCGCGAGCAGCTCCTCCTGGCTGGCGTCGGCGGGCAGGCGATGCTCGAAGCTCTCCATCCCTGCCTCGATCGTCGCCTTGTGCTTCGAGCGGACATAGACCTGGCTCGCCGGATCGTCGCCCACCAGCACGACCGCGAGGCCCGGCGCGCGGCCGGCGGCGGCGCGGAAGGCGGGGACCATCGCCGCTACCTTGGCGCGCAGATTCGCCGCGAACGCCTTGCCGTCGATGATGTCCGCGCTCATGCCTTGCCCTCGATGATTTTGGTCAGGGCAGCCGCCAGAGCGGCGGGGTCGCCCGAAATATGAAGCCTCTTTAGCCGCGAGCTCGCTCCGCTGGCCAGCGTAACGTCGCGCTTCGCCACGCCGAGCGCCTTGGCGAGCAGCCGGACCAGCGCTTCGTTGGCCGCGCCATCGGTGGGCGCGGCGGCCAGCCTGACGGCCAGCCAGTCGCGCCCGTCATCGGCGGTGACGACCCCCGCGATAGCATCGCGCCCCGCTTTGGGGCTGGCGCGCAGCGCGAGGATGATGCCGTCCGGAGCGATCGTCCAGACGGTCATACGCCCGCTGCCATCACCTGCGCCATGGCATGGCCCAGCACCATCTGCAGGATGATGATCAGCAGCAGCGCCACGAGTGGGGACAGGTCGAGCTGGCCAAAATCGGGCATGACCTTGCGAATCGGCCGGTAGATCGGCTCGGTGATCTTGTCGAGCGCGAACAGCAGCTGGCGGACGAAGTCGTTATAGGTGTTGATCACGTTGAACGCGACCAGCCACGACATGATCGCCTGGATGATGATGATCCAGCGCAGCACGCCCAGCAGCAGGTCGGCGATCTGCAGAAGAAGGAGAAGCATCAGGAGCCCTTTGAGAGTGAGATCGCCGATGTAATGATCCCCGGCGCGCGGGGCAATGACGTGACCGTGTCATCTCCACGCCAAAATCGTCATTCCAGCGAAAGCTGGAATCTCATTGCCCTATTCCGGCGGCGGCGAAGAAAGGGAGATCCCAGCCTTCGCTGGGATGACGGTTGGAGGAGACCCTTCTCAATCCATCCAGACCAACGTGCCCGCGCCGCGCTTCGTGAAGGCCTCGATCAGCATCGCATGCGGCACCTGGCCGTCGAGGATGACCGCGGCATCGACGCCGCCCTCGACCGCGTGGACGCAGGTCTCGAGCTTGGGGATCATCCCGCCCTGGATCGTTCCGTCCTCGCGCAGCGCGGCGATCTGGCTTGGGGTCAGGTCGCGGATCAGCTGCTTTTCCTTGTCGAGCACGCCCGCGACATCGGTGAGCAGGAACAGCCGCGCCGCGCCCAGTGCGATCGCTATCGCCCCCGCCATGGTGTCGGCGTTGACATTGTAGGTGTGACCGTCCTCGCCGATAGCGATCGGGGCGATCACCGGGATCATGCCTGCCTTGGAAATGGTGTCGATTACGCGGCGGTCGATGTCGGCGGGCTCGCCGACAAAGCCGAGATCGACGACCTGCTCGATATTGCTCTCGGGATCGCGCCTGGTGCGCCGGACCTTTTCGGCGACGACCATACGGCCGTCCTTGCCCGACATGCCGACAGCGCGGCCGCCGGCCTGCGAGATCCAGGAGACGATCTCCTTGTTGATCGACCCGCAGAGCACCATTTCGGCGATCTTGGCGGTCTCCGCGTCGGTAACGCGCAGCCCATCGACGAAGCTGCTTTCGACGCCCAGCGTCTTCAGCATCCTGCCGATCTGCGGCCCGCCGCCATGGACGACCACGGGGTTGATCCCCACGGCCTTGAGCAGCACGACATCCTCGGCGAAATCGCGCGCCAGTTCGGGATCGCCCATCGCATGGCCGCCATATTTGACGACGAAGGTCTCGCCTGCATAGCGCTGCATATAGGGCAGTGCTTCGGTGAGGGTCTCCGCCTTGGCGAGCAGGATGGGATCGAGGCTGTGATCGGTCGACATTCGGTGGGCTTTAACGAAGGGAGGCGCGGTTAGGAAGACCGTCTCGATCACGCCGCGCGTCGATGTCAGGCAGGCAGTACTCGAGGGAGGGGACAACCAAATCGCGTTCCGTGCGTTGAGCCACCATGTTCACGCTGGGAGCGAAACAATGAAAGCAGCCTGGGCCGTTGGAGCGGCCGCCCTCGTTTCGGTGCCGATCATGGCCTTGCCGACGCGCTGGTCCGCGGATGCAGATCCTGGGATCACCCGCTATGTCGTGGGGGCCATGGGGGACAAGGGCAGCCATATGATCATCGCCTGTCCCGACGGGCGGGGCGCGGACGTGTCTGTGGCGGTCAAGGGCGTGATCGCCCCATCGGACAGCCCGATCGGCTTTCGCACCGCAAATCGCACCATCGTTATGCGCAGCAATGGCAACGGGCTGATGGAGACCAAAAGCAAAGCCAACGCGGCTGCCTTTGCCGAGCTGTGGCAAGCGATCCGCACGGGCGCGCGGCTCGACATCAGCTTTACCAATGGCGTGTCCACGAGCCTGCCGCTGACCGGCTCGGCCCGCGCCCTGCCGGCTTCGCCCTGTCCGGTCGACTATCGGCCAGGCAAGCTCAACCTCTGAGCCTGCAGACGGGCTGAGCCGGCGATGGCGCGCTATTTCATATTCTGCATGGACGGCGAACACATCCTCGACCAATTCGATTTCGAGGCCGACGACGATGCGGAGGCACTGGCGCTGCTGCGCCTGCGCCGCGAGAAGGTCGAGTGCGATCTGTGGTGCGGTGACCGGCTGGTCGCGACGATCCCCAAGGGCACGAATCCTTCCCGGGTCGACCGGCAGGCAAGTGGTTAGGCCGCTCGGGCGCCCATCGCCTTCTGGCGCCGCCGCTGCACCGACGATCCCAAGCCGATCGCCTCGCGATATTTGGCGACGGTGCGGCGCGCGAGATCGAAGCCCTTCGCGTTGAGCAGGTCGACCAGCTTGTCGTCGGAAAGGATCTCGTCGCCCTCGGCGGCGATGAGCTTGGCGATCTGGCTCTTGACCGTCTCGGCCGAGACCGCGTCGCCGCCGTCGGTACCGGAAATGCCGCTGGTGAAGAAATATTTGAGCTCGTGAAGCCCCCGGTCGCACATCAGATATTTATTCGAGGTGACCCGGCTGATCGTGGATTCGTGCATGCCGATCGCGTCGGCGACCGCCTTGAGCGTGAGCGGACGGAGGTGTTCGATGCCGTGAAGGAAGAAAGCTTCTTGCTGCTTCACGATCTCGCGCGCGACCTTGACGATCGTGCGGGCGCGCTGGTCGAGCGCCTTGACCAGCCAGTTGGCCGAGGCAAGGCATTCGCTGAGCCACGCCTTGCTGCTCTTGTCCTGCGGCCCGCTCGCCAGTTCGGTATAATAAGCGCGGTTGACGAGCAGGCGCGGCAGGGTCGCCGAATTGAGTTCGATGGCCCAGCCGCTTGGCGTGCGTGCGATGAAGATGTCGGGGACGACAAGGGCGGGCGGCTCCCCTCCAAAGCGTAGTCCCGGCTTCGGATCATAAGCCCGCAGCTCCTGGATCATGTCGGCCATGTCCTCCTCGTCGACTCCGCACAGGCGGCGAAGCTGCGGGATCGCGCCGCGCGCCAGCAGATCGAGATTGTCGATCAGCTTGGCCATCGGCGGATCATAGCGATCGGCCTCTCTCGCCTGGATCGCGATGCATTCGGCGAGACCGCGCGCGCCGACCCCGGTCGGATCGAACGTCTGGATCACGCCTAGCACCCGCTCGACGTGGAAGAGCGGTATGTCGAGCCGCTGCGCGACCTCGAGGGTCTGGCCGTCGAAATAGCCGGCTTCGTCGATCATATCGATCAGCTGCGCCGCGATCACGAGATCCGCGCCCGCCATCAGTTCGCCCGCCTGGGCGGTGAGGTGATCGTGGAGCGAGAGCGCCGCGGCGGCGAAGGCGTCGAGATCGGGGGCTT
>Ga0157326_1000004_pt1 | contig 18338 bp, 15 predicted proteins | sample MOy2old250510_FD_105391 | JGI IMG/M metagenome (GOLD analysis project Ga0157326, IMG submission 105391) | Arabidopsis rhizosphere microbial communities from North Carolina - M.Oy.2.old.250510 | ecosystem: Host-associated > Plants > Roots > Rhizosphere | place: USA: North Carolina | collected... | reverse complement strand
TCAACGGGATGGAACAAGCTTTGACAACAACCCACTCCTCTATCCCTATCGCCCAACGGATCAAGTATTGCAATGGGAAGAGGATGTCCTGCAACAGGTTATGCGAAGCGGTTATGGAGTGGTTCCCTCGCTGGCGGTCATCAGGGCCGCGCTGATTTCCCCGGACGCATCATAGGCTCATAGGGTCGGTACCCAATATATGCCCCACTACCGCTTTTAATCGCTGCATATAAGGTTTTTCATCCCGATAAAGATAATAAGACAACAGGCTTTCATGCCGCTCCCAGTCAATTGCAGTGCCGGGCTGAAGCAAAATATCTTTAAACAGGAACTGCATATCCGGCATCTCATGGGCAAAAAACATGCCGGGCAATTCGGTTAAGCCTTCAAAATGCCTGTAGGACGCCAAGGCGCTTTTAGGGTTCGTAAAATGGATGCCATCGTCATAGGCAATCGCCATCACCGGCTTACGGAACAGCGATGCCTCCAACAGCATGGTAGTCAGCGGCCCCATCACAATGCTGGCATTTTTCAAGAGTTTTGGATAATAGTCCAGAGCGGGCTGAAAAACATTTTTATCCGTGGCAAACTTATACTGATAATAATATTCCTTGAGTTGCTCATCCAATTGTACATGGGCGTATACACCCGGTTTGAACAAGTCAGGGCATTGCCGTGGCCGTCGCCATGGATGCGGGCGATAAATAATCTTGAACGTCTGGGGCAACAAGCCGGACTGTTTCAATTCCTCAACCGCCCGATCCAGCACTTTCAAAGAACCCAGCTCATCAAAGGACACCTGGCATCCAACATATAACGCGTAAGGAATTGGATAGGGACTTTCCAGCGGCTGGCGCATCGCCTGAAAATAATGGTCAAACCGTGGCGTACCGATTGGAAACACCCTGTCTACCGGAATCCGGTGAATATCGCGGGCATGCTCCTGGCTTTGCGCTCCCCACACGGTTAAATAATCCGGCGGATTAATAAACACGGATTTACTGGAGAGATTGTCCCAATTGTCGATTAAAAACAAGGTTTGATATCCATATTTCCGCTTCAGGCGGGTCAGGTCATTACCAACCGGGTCAATCGCATTCGAGGGAAACAGGACAATATCGGGCTTAAGATCCGATATCAGCTTTTCGAGTTCCGCATTTGGCGGAACCGCAGCCTGAAACCAGGCTTTAAATAACTGCACTAACCCCGGACGACCAAAAACGGAATGCCAAAACGGCTTGTTTTTCTTGAGCGAACACAGGGTACGCAGCTTAAGCAGCCCGCAGGCAGTCTCCAAACTACGCTGAGCAGACTGTTCAGGATTGAGAAAGAGTCGAAAAAACTTGTACAGTCGTCGATAGGTTCGCGAATGCCGCGAGCGTTCCGGCTCCCATTGCCTTCGCAATTTATCCCGCATCATCTCCAGTTTCCACCGGAACGTTTTGGAGCGCTCCTGAAAATAGTGCATTAATACAAATGACAGGAAATAATGACGCTTATGCGCACGAGGATTGTAACTGAAAAATCCCAGGAAGTTGGGCAGATTCTTCAATTCATCGTCCAGGGTGACCATGTTGCGGTGCGCAACGACATAAAGTTCGCCATCGTCCAACGATTCCAATACGCCGGATTGCAGGTAATTCCGGATATACAGGTTTGAATTGATCACAAACAGCTTTTTCGACTTTTTCATCGAAGCAATCTTTGGAGAAAAAAGGCTGTTTGAAAGCATTAAGCCTGCCCCTACGGTATCCTGTCCACTTATTTTCTCTTCAATAGACATATTATCCGACTCACTCCCCATATGCTGCGTTCAATCGTGCCACATTGTCGTCAAACTGCCCCAAAAGCCCTGACCAGGAGCCAAGCGCCCGCTCCAGACATTGTGCCTGATCCGCTACAGTTGAGACATTGTGCTTGGTTTTCAGGTAATTACGAATATGAAACCCAAAAGGCCGCTCCCGCCAGAAAAATTCATCCCAGCCCCATTGAGCGGCATCCAGGCCGCCCGCATCCCGAAAATACCGATGCGTGTAACTACCTTTTCTTTTAGGTGCATAACTCAACGATTCCGGGCAGAAGCGTTCCAGAAAACGATTGGTTTTATTTCGCAAGTATTTTGAATCGCGAGCCGGGTTAAAAGCCGGGATTAAACATTCATACCGATATTTCGCGTCATTGGCATATTGACGATAAATCCTGTAGCCCGTGTCGGGAGAACTCCCGACGGTTTGCCGCTTATCGACCAAAAAGCGCTGCCTATCCGGTTGTTTTTTGGTAAAAAACGGCAAAAACGGCTTCAGCATCAACGGGATTTCCGCCGGACGATGCTTTATTTCATCAAAAGCGGGCCGAAAATCAAGCGTGGCGATATCCACTTTGCTCAAATCGATAAAAACACAATGGACGCAAGGGAAATAACGATACTTGGTAATATAGGAGGCATGCCAGGGCGCGCCGAAAAAGCTCAACCCGTTCTGTTCCATATGGTTTATCACCGCGGAAATCCAGTGGGAATAAATCACAAAAAAGTCCGGATCCACCACCAGCAGAAAACGCGTTCTCACCAAGGGCAAAAGCCGGGCCAATCCTTCGGCATGATGATAACTCCCGGTCGCCTTCCCGTAATCTTGCGCCGGTGGGCCTTCAATGATCGAAACGGCATCCTGCCGGGAAGATGAAAAGCGATAGGCCGAACCCGCCGGACTGTTTTCGCAAACCAGCCACCTGGGCTGTTCGCCGGGATTCAGCCGTTCCGTCAGAGCCAGGTTAAGCTCGATATAAGGCCCGCTATCATAGGAAACCGTGCAGATGGTTAAATCTTGCGCCATCAACCCGGCGCCTTTAAGGTGCCAGCCAGGTGCCGGTATAAAAACCGCTCTTTTTCCTGGCGTTTTTGTGTCTGGGCTTTCATTTTTTTCCGCTGTTTCGCACTCAGCGCAGTCCGTAGCCATTTAACCCACGAACTCGAATCTGGTTGGGATTCTTTTTTAACGGGAACTTTCAGTTCCGTATATGCGACATCCAGTATGTCCACCGGCTTCAGGTCATAATACCGGGCCATAATCCGGCTGACTGACGACAGTTCCGTATTATGGGAGGAAACATCACGATTCAGGCTGTAAAGATTGGGGCAGCCCCAGCCAGACAAACGAGCCACGTAGTCTTCCACCTGCCCGGAAGTCATCTCCTGAAAGGAAATCATATTGATCGCCAGATCCAATTGCTCCAGTTGCAGATGGGACCACGCATAATGGGGAACCAGAATAAAATCAAACTCTTCCAACATACTTTTGTCAATGGTTGGCCGGGCTTCATCCACCAGCAGAAAACGGCATTCCGGAAACAGGGTTTTCAGGTAAGTTCCCGAAAAAAGCAGGGTTTGTGGCAAATCCACAATAATATACGTGCTTTTCGGATAAAGCGTCTTGAACTGGTAGGCGAACCCCCCCCAGCCAGCGCCAATCTCCAGAACCACTTTCCGTTCCGTTGTTTCCCCGAGCGGCTTGGAAAAAGATTCTAACAGCCCGGCATGATCCAGCCCGATCAGGACTTCATAGAACTTCAAGGTATCCAGGTTAATCAGGAAGTCGTCTATCTGGAAACCAAACCCGCCCAACTCCGGGGATTCCCCAACCAGCAGCCGACCTTCCGGATCAAACCGACGCAAAGCAGTCAGCTTGTTCTGAAAAGCTTCTTGCGCCTTGTCCCGATGATGATTACGGTATTCGTAATCGCGTATGCCGGTCAGATGATAGCATTGATGCCTTAACTTGTTCACCAGCAGGGGAGAGGCGTCCAAAAAATAGTCAAAACCCGCCAATTCCTCCTGCCAGTAAAGGCTCGCATCCTGATGCGGGTTCGCGTCCATAATACGCAATACAAAATCCCTGATTTCCAAATAGTTGCCATATGCTGGCGAATTTTTAGAGGATTCAATTTGTTGAAGCAGCCATTCTTTGCTTGAATCAGTCGTTACTGGCATGGAAACCCCTATCGCTCACTAACAAGTTGTTCTTTGTAAAGGCCATGTTTCAGTATTTTCAATATCTGCCACCAGCCTCGCAGCATCTTTTCGGCTGAACTGAGCCATATACAACGCCGCATAAGGGCCATCCCGGCCCAGTAATTCATCATGGCCGCCTTCTTCCACAATGCGGCCATCTTCAATCACCAGAATCCGATCGGCATTGCGAAGCGAAGAAAGACGATGCGCGATCATAATCACCGTCCTGTCTTTCATCAGGCAATCCATGGCCCGGTAAACGCTGGCTTCGGAATGGTTATCCAGTGCGCTCGTAGCCTCATCCAGGATCACGATTGGGGAATCCTTCATCAGCGAACGGGCAATAGCCAGGCGCTGCCTTTGTCCTCCCGACAGCAGGACGCCGCGCTCCCCGGTTTTAGACCATAACTGCTCATCCAGCGATTCTACAAACTGCTTAAGATACGCTTTTTCTAGCGCCTCCCATATTTTGCAATCTTCGCCCTGCTCAGCACTGAGCTCATCAGCGGTCAAGACAATATCAGGGGAGGAATCCGCTTTTTGCCGCCTGCGACGTTTTTTCGCCTTTTCGTTTTTAAACCTGAACTTCTTGCCCCGAAAGGCCGGATCGCCCAGCAGGACATTCCGGCGAATGGTGTCGTTAAACACGAAATTATCCTGCATAACCACCGAAATCGAGTCATGCAACGATTCAAGCGTATAGTCGCGGATATCTCGACCGTCAATGCGAATGGCGCCCTCATTGACATCGTAAAAACGGTTCAACAAGCTGACAATGGTTGTTTTTCCACCCCCGGAAAGCCCAACCAGGGCCACTTTTTCCCCTTTCCTCACCTTAAAGCTCAGGTTGTTCAAAATCAGGCGATCCGGCGTATAACCGAAAGTCACCTGATCAAACTCGATGCAGTCATTAAAATGCGTCAGCGGGACGGCATCGGCTGTCTCATCTATGGCAGGCTTCAACTCCAGTAATCTTTCTATCCTGTTGGCGGCCGTCATGGCGGTCTGGGCGCTGACAATATTATTGCCCAGGTTTTTAACCGGGTTGTACAGCATCAACAAAGCAGTGATGAAAGAAACGAATCCACCTTGCGAGAGCCTCCCGGACGCCACCATGCTGCTTCCCTGCCAAATTACAATTGCGATGCCGCAAGCCGCAATCAGGTGCATGATAGGCGTCAGCCAGCCGCGAATCCGAACCGACATTAACGTTTTTTCAAAGAAAACATCCTGAATCCGATCGAAAATGTCCAGTTTGTGCGAGGCCAAATTATACCCATGAATAAGCCGAATACCACCCACAATCTCCGTATAGGCGGAAATCACCTTCTCCGAAAGACGATTCTCCTCGCGCGACCAGTATTTAATCAATGCCCTGACCCGCGTGGACGGGTAGAGCATCAACAGGAGGACGCCGACCGCAATTAGCGAAAGCTGCCAGGATATATACAACATGCCGCCAATCAGACAAACCGACGCGGTCAACCTGCTGATTAACTGCCTCAGGTTAGTCAAGATACTCAGATTGACAGACTCAGGATCCTTGTAAAAACGCTGAATAATAAAGGCCGCTGAATTTTTGTCGAAAAAACCCACATCCAGCCTCAACAGTTTCTCATAGAGAGTCCTTCGCAGATCACTCATTACCTTAAAGCCAAGCCAACCGTTAATGTAGGTCGAAGCGTAATTTAAAAGCCCTTGCGCCAAGGTAAACCCGACAATCAACAAAGGAATGAACGCCAGGTTAACAACGTGATTCTTCTCGCCCAACCCTTCCACAAAAGGCTTTAACGAAAAAGCGATAGCCCCGTCCAGCGCGCCAATGGGAATTGGCAGCAACAAGGTCAACAGAGCTTGCCATTTATAAGGTTTTACAAAGGCAAAAAGCCTTTTGTAAGCGGAGAAACCCGATGCGGAACAATCGCCCCAGGCATCCGGAGCGGGAATTGATTTAGGATTGTTGCGCTTTACCGCTTGTGAAGAGGCAGTCTCACTACACATATACTATTATTACTACTGTCAAGGCTGGGGCTTTATAAAAATAATTTCCCATTCATTATAACGAATCCCAGCCCATGCACCAAGAATTGTTTCTAACATTGGATTCGTCTTTGGAAACTTTGCAAAATGTAACACTCAAAATCGATTGCTGTTATAGTATGCTTAGGCTTGCTCCATTGTAACGGCTGGGTTGTTATGCTCTTCAATTCCATTGAATTCCTGTTTTTTTTCCCGCTAGTGGTCTGGGTTTATTTTTCCTTGAGCCATCAGACGCGCTGGATTTGGCTATTATTGGCTAGCTGTTATTTTTACATGGTCTGGAATCCGCCTTATATTCTCCTTCTGCTTTTCTCCTCGTCCATAGATTACCTTGCCGCCCTCAAAATGGGCCAAACCGCAGATAAAACCAAGAAGCGCAAGTATTTACTGTTAAGTATCCTCAGCAATCTGGGGATTCTGTTCACGTTCAAATATTTCAACTTTTTTACCGACAACCTGAAGTTGCTCACGTCCAGCCTGGGACTTCAGGCAAGCTTTCCCACATTAAAGCTGATTCTGCCTCTGGGCATTTCCTTTTATACGTTTCAGGCGTTAAGTTACGCCATTGACGTCTACCGGGACAAGCTGAAACCTGAGCGCAATTACTTCAAATTCGCCCTGTACATCCTGTTTTTCCCCCAATTGGTCGCAGGACCGATTGAACGTTCAACCCACCTGCTTCCGCAATTTTACAAGAAAACCTTATTTGATGAAGCTCGCGTGATATCCGGACTCCGGCTTATGCTATGGGGGCTTTTCCAGAAGCTGGTCATTGCCGATAACCTATCCGCATTCGTGCAGGCTGTTTACGGAAAACCGACAGCTTATGCGGCGCCTGCCTTCATTCTGGCGACCTATTTCTTTGCGTTCCAAATTTATTGCGATTTTGCCGGGTATTCTAATATCGCCATTGGTTCAGCGAGGGTATTGGGTTTTGACCTGATGAAAAATTTCGATCGCCCTTATTTCGCCACGTCTGTCACCGATTTTTGGCGGAGATGGCATATTTCCCTGTCTACCTGGTTCAAGGATTATCTCTATATCCCGCTTGGCGGAAACCGGGTCAGCATACCGCGCTGGTCTTTCAACATCCTGGCTGTCTTTATCATCAGCGGGCTTTGGCACGGCGCAAGCTGGACTTTTATCATATGGGGAGCGCTCCATGGGCTTTACATGGTGGCCGAAAACATTTTAAAGCCAGCGTGGAATCGATTATTCAGCGCCCTCAAAATTGATACCCGTTCTTTTCCCTTTACAGCAGCAAAGGTGTTTTTGGTTTTTAACCTGGTTTGTTTCGCCTGGATCTTTTTTCGCGCAAACTCACTGCAAGATGCAGGCTTTATCGCCCAGAACCTGTTGAATTTCCATAATTGGAGCCTTCCTGAATTTGGGCCTGAATACTTCGTGCTGGCCATCTCCTCTATTATTCTAATGGAAGCCATTCAAGCGCTTCAGGCATATCCGAATTTATGGCGAAAATTTTACCTTCAACCCGCCTGGCTCCGCTGGGGCATGTATTCGGCAGTGCTATGGATTATCTTTTTATTCGGCGAGTTTAGCAAACGGCAGTTTATTTACTTTGTATTTTAATGGTTAACACACAATGACCAAGCAATTTGCGTTAAAATTAGGCGCTTTCATCAGCATCAACCTAATCGTGCTATTAGCGGCACTTTACCTGTCCTCCTTTTACGTGCAGCGAAAGCCCTACAAGAATTCCCAAACAGACTCGAACCTACTGATTATGCCACAGCGTTCGGCAGTCGATTTAGTCATTCTAGGAACTTCCCATGGACGCAACTTCGCCAGAAAAGGGAACCACGAGCGCGTAGAGCGCATCCTGGGACAACGGGTGCTGAACCTATCCGTCGGGGGCGGGGGTGGGATTATCCCAGGTAAAATTGCACTGGATACGTTTTACGAGAATCACAACACCACGCCAAAAATTGTTTATTTTATTGATTCTTTCGTTTTTTACTCCCGCATGTGGAATGAGGAAAACGATCGCTTCGCCCAGCGGGAACCTTTTTCCCTGAGCTTTCTAAATCGCCTAGTGCAATATCAGGTCGATCCAAACGTCATCAGAAATTATTGCCGGGAAAAATTAAACTACAAGTGGCTGACAGGAAAACCTGACACGGATCGCATCATGCGGAAAACGGTCACCCCGGATGAAGTATCCAGAAAACGCCAATTGGAAGACACTTTATATGTCGACAAGGAAAGCGCCTTCGCATTCCAGCGATACGCCGCGAAACTGGAGGAATTGGTAGCAGAAGCCCAAATACACCATAGTAACGTTATTTTTGTAAGACCGCCCACCTTATACGGCAAAGAACGCGGAGAAAACCGGCTGCTTTTACTGCTGGAGCAATTAAAGCAAAAATACGGCGTTGAGGTTTATGATTACTCCAAAAGCATGCTCAGCTACGACCGCTTTTATCAGGCTTATGAAGATCCCGTTCATTTGAACACAAATGGTGTGATATACTTTACCGAACGTTATCTGAAGCCCATCTTAAAAAATGAAAAGCCTTGAATAACTATAGAAAGTCCCCGAACCAGCAGGAATAAAAATGAATTTGCTCCAAATTTTAAAGCGCCAGTTGGATACTCCGGAAAAAGAGAGTAAAGCCTCCGCTTATCCGGTCTATGCGCAATTAAAGGAGCGATGGTTGGTGCCGGTTTCCCAACCGATGATTCTCACTTCTGAAATACAAAGATCCGGCGGTACGCTTCTCTCCCAGCTACTAGACGGGCATCCCGAATGCTTTGCGCATCCATATGAAATCAAATGGGGAAGGCCCGAAAAATGGGACTGGCCCAATATTAGCTCCATTATGCACAAACACTCCCTGAAAATCTTCAAACGTATTGATGAGAAATGGCTGGACACCTTTGCCCAGGATGGTTATTACAAGAAAGTCTCAGGTTGGCAGGATTCAGAAAAATATCCTTTTATTTTTGATCGAGAATTACAAAAAAGCCTTTTTCAAAAATTAATGGAAAAAGCCCCGCCCCAATCGCAACGGGAAGTATTGAACTATTATTTAAGCTCGATTTTTAACGCTTGGCTAGACTATCAACACTTATACAACCGAAACAAAAAATTTGTAACCGGCTTCACACCCCGTGTCACGATGCATCCGGAGAGCTTGGCGCGCTTCTTTTCCGACTATCCGGACGGTTATCTGATCAGCCTGATTCGACATCCAGCCAGTTGGTATTCATCGGCAATCAAACATGGCTATGCCCAATATGGAGCAATTGAAAACATTATGCGCTTTTGGCAAGATTCAGCAGAGGCAAGCATGAGGGTGGCAGAAGAATATGGCGATCGGGCCATTGTACTGCTATTTGAAGATCTGGTTTGCCATACGGAAAGCGTAATACAGTTGATTTGCCGACGCACCGGGCTATCCTTCCACGCAACATTGCTAGAGCCGACCTTTAACGGAATCCCTATCCATTCTTGCAGTAACTATGAAGCATCCTATCAGATTGATCAGAGCGTGGTTGAACGCTACCGGAGCGTCCTTTGCTCAAATGACATTGAAGCCATAGAAAAAGGTTACCTGCAAACATACGAAAAAGCAGCCTTTTTGCACTCAATCCAAACCCAAACCCTTGTTACAGCTTAAATAAATTTAAGCCAAGGCCTTACCATGGGATGCTTTCGGATTTGCTTGCTAATTTCAGCATATGAGGATGTGAATTGGCTTTGCCTTTCAAGCAAATAGCCACATGGCTGATTAAGCGCCTTAAATAACTTCAGTTCACGCTGAAACCCGGAACCCAATTCCCGGATTTTTTGATTAAAAAGCGCCAGGGCAAATTCATATAACATCAAGTCATACTCGTTAAACGCCTTGATATAATCAATATCCGCTTTGGGAAATCGCCTGACTTCCGGCTTTTTACTGGTAACGTTCACTTTACGGTAATAGGGGAAACCAGTCCAGCCCAACAGATGTTTCAGCAACAGAATGGTTTCATCAAACCTTTCCGTAATCCCCGGAACGCCCATTCCATTCACCAGATTTTCCTTGGCCTTGTGAAACATCTCCTCGTTACATTCACCAAACCCAACCTGAAACGGCAGGCCGCCTTCACCTGCCAGCATGCGTGTCTGCAAGTTATCTATCGTAATATTTTGATCCGCATATTCACGAAGCGAGCGAGGGGGCGAAAAACGCTTGTGGAGATGGCGCCTTTCAACCACGTAGTTATATTGAGAAATAGCACGCTTAATTGGTTCCCTTAAAATGGTAAAATAATTGGCAGGCCGACTAATTTGCTCATGGATGCCATAGCCATAGTGCCCGGTCAAAACTTTAAGATTCTCCTGCCTGAACCAGTCCTGCTGCAATTTTGCAACGGTAGGCTCTGTCACAAACAGTTTCTTATTGATCGGAGCCTCTTTATAAGCCTGTCTTTCCTCTGGAGTCTTGAATTTTTCATCCTTTTGAAGCCTGAAACGGTAACAACATTGGGGGGAATACTGACGTTTCAGGATATCAACAACAGTTGAACCGGCAGCCTTTGGAATATGAATAAAAACAACAATCTTATCATTACTTTGGCGCATTTTATGTTTCAGTCGCTATTTAAAACCTAAACCCTGGGAGAGGCAGAATTTAGAATGTAAGAATATTACCACTTTAAAGCATTACAATTCTAACAGATGCTTGTATATATTTCAATCTTGAGCCTGCCGCAGCATACAATTAAATGTGGCTGCCACACCAGAATTTCACGAAGTTGACCTGGACAAACCGCTGCGATTCGGACTAACATGTCAGAAAGTCCACTCGCTTCCAACTCAATTTATTTTATTGATGCCAGAAAATTTGCAAGAAAATGCTCTCCACAATTCAACAAAACCAATCATGTCTGCAATCCATCCTGGCAATTGCCCGAATGGCGGGTACGGAAATCCTAAAAGTTTACGAACAGGATTTCCAGGTTGAATATAAGCAGGACAGCAGCCCGCTAACAGAGGCGGATCAGCTTGCGCACCAGAGCATCACATCGGGCTTGGAGAAATTATTTCCAGCCATTCCAATCTTGTCTGAAGAATCCAGTCATATTCCATACGACACCAGAAAGAACTGGGAGTATTTCTGGCTGGTGGATCCATTGGACGGAACCAAGGAATTCATTCATCGCAATGGCGAGTTCACGGTGAATATTGCGCTTGTTTACCAAGGACGGGCCGTTGCGGGAATCGTTTATGTCCCGGTAAAAGATACTTTGTATTATGCAATTCAAGGAACAGGCAGTTTCAAAATAGAATCAACGAAGCCCCCTGTAAGATTGCAGGCGAAGCCGTTACCGAAGCAGGGCGCGATTACCATCGTGGGTAGTCGCTCCCATGGGTCTGAAGCCATGGAAACGTACCTTAGCGAGCAGAAACAACGCTACTCGGCAGTCAACTTCATTCCGGCGGGAAGCGCCTTGAAATTCTGCCTGGTGGCGGAAGGCAAAGCAGATACATACCCGCGCCTGGCACCGACCATGGAGTGGGACACTGCGGCAGCCCATGTTATTGCCGAGGAAAGCGGTAAATCAGTCGTTAATTTTGAGAACGGACAAGAACTGGTTTATAATAAAGAAAATCTATTGAACCCCTGGTTTATTTGTCGGTAATCAAATTCAACCCACAATCCAATCAGTATCAGTTTTAGCAATTCAGACACGGCAATTTAATTATTTATGAATAAAATTGTGATTATAGGCAGCGGCTTTAGCGGAACCCTTACAGCAATTCAGCTCATGCGGCATCAAACTGACTTAATGCTGGATATTACCTTGATTGAGCGCGCCGGGTTTGGCAGGGGCATCGCTTATAGCACACCGTTTGCCCATCATCTGCTGAATGTGCCTGCAGGCAAGATGAGCTGCTTGCCCGATGAGCCGGAACATTTTCTTAACTGGTTGCATGACAAAAATCCCGACAGCCAAGAAACTGATTTTATCTCCCGTCAACGCTTTGGGGATTATTTAAACCATTGCCTGGATCAAGCAGAGCAAGCCAGGCCAGCCACCACCCATTTCCAGAAAATTGACCAGGAAGCCATTGCAATTCATCCTTCCGGAGAAAGCTACGTTATTGCGCTGGAAGATGGCTCTTCACTTTCCGCAGACAGGGTTGTGCTGGCATTGGGCAACAGTTCCAACGCCATTCCTAATTTCCCGCAAAGCCCTTTTTACCATAGCGAGCGCTTTATCGCAAACCCATGGCTCACTGAAGAATTACTCAGGATACCGCCAGAGGCCGACCTGTTTATTATCGGGACAGGGCTTACCATGATCGACAAGGTATTGCAGCTCAAGGCGCAAAACCATCGGGGTAAAATCATTGCGCTGTCCAGAAAAGGGCTGCTGCCGCAAGCCCATGACCTGACGTGCTTGCCAATCCTCCAGCCGCTTGGCAAGCATCCCACCCCATCGGTTCGAGAACTTTTTCGGCAGTTCCGGATAGTTTTAGCCCAGGGCGAAAACAATTGGCGTTCCCTAGTGGACGGGCTTCGGCCTCAAACCCAGCAACTTTGGCAATCCTTGCCAAAGGCGGAAAAAGAGCGCTTCCTGCGCCATGTACGACCCTACTGGGAAAGTCACCGTCATCGCATGGCGCCTGAAATTGCAACACAAATAGAACGGTTCATCGAAACAAAACAGCTTGAAATCCTGGCAGGTCGTATTCTGGCATACCAGGAATCGGATGATCGGGTCGAGGTGATCATTCAACCCAGAAAGCAAGCTGAGCCAATACGTTTACAGGTCGATTACGTGCTGAACTGCTCCGGTTCGGGGGCAAACTTTTTACAAAGAACGGATGCTCTGGTAGTGAATCTCATCCAAAACGGGTTGATCGTCCCCGACTGCTTAGGCATGGGGTTAAATTGCCTGCCCAACGGTTGCCTGCTCAACAGAGAGAGCGCGACCTCCAATTTATACACCTTAGGTCCACCAATGAAGGGATTGCTTTGGGAGTCCACGGCGGTGCCAGAAATTAGACAACAGGCCAAAACACTTGCCGAAACCCTGGTAAATTCCCTCACGCCTCACAACCAGATGGCGCAAGCCGGCCATAAAAGCCGCTAAACACACACACAATCTATCGCTATGAGAGGAAACCCAGAACCTGGGACACGCAGTCGTCCAGGGTGCTATTCATATTGACTATATGGACATCAGGCGCTTCGGGAGGCTCATAGTCGCTATCAATCCCGGTAAAATTTTTCAGTTCGCCACGGCGCGCCTTGGCATACAAGCCCTTCACGTCGCGCCGCTCACATTCCTCCAGCGGAGTGTCCACGAACACTTCTACAAACTCCCCATCATCAAACAGTTCGCGCGCCAGTTGCCGCTCCCTCTGGTACGGGGAGATGAAAGCCACAATCACCACCAGCCCCGCATCCACCATCAGCCTGGCGACTTCTGCGACACGACGGATATTTTCCACCCGATCCGCTTCCGTAAAGCCCAAATCACGGTTCAGGCCATGCCGAATATTATCGCCATCCAGAATATAGGTATGCTTACCCTCGGCATGGAGTCGCTTCTCCAACAAATTGGCGATTGTGGATTTGCCGGAGCCCGACAAGCCGGTAAACCAGATACATTTTGGCTGCTGATGTTTAGGCAGCGCCCGCGCCCGCTTGTTAATTTCAAGCGCCTGCCAGTGGATATTGGAGGCCCGACGCAGGGCAAATTCAATCATACCCGCGCCCAGGGTTTCAAAGCTCAACTTGTCAATCAGAATAAAAGCGCCCAGGGTCTGGTTCACCGCATAGGGTTCAAACGCGACAGGCTGGCTAAAGCTGAGATTCACCACCGCAATCTCGTTCAAATGCAATGCTTTAGCGGCCAGATGGGCGCCCGTATTAATGTCTTCCAGGTATTTAATCCCAGTGACGGTCGCCGTCATTTCCTTATGGTGCAGTTTGACGATATAAGGGCGTCCCGGCAATAAGGGCGTATCGGACATCCAGAGCAGCCGGACTTCAAACTGATCGGCCACCTGGCTTGGATGGGCGGCCGATACAATCAAGTCGCCCCGGCTAATATCCAGCTCGTCCGCCAAGGTCAGGGTAACGGAATGACCGGCTTCCGCGAAAGCCAAAGCCCCTTGCCCCCCAATAATTTCCCGAACGCGGCTTTCCTTGCCGGAGGGCAGAACACGCACCGAGTCGCCCGGCTGTAAGAAACCTGAGGCGATGCGCCCACAAAAGCCTCTAAAATCCAGGTTCGGACGGTTGACCCATTGTACCGGCATACGGAACGACTGATCGCGCAGAGAGGAGGAAACATCGATCGATTCCAGATAGGTCAGTAAAGAAGGGCCGTTATACCAAGGCATGCGCGGACTGCCCTGCACAACGTAATCCCCTTCCAGCGCCGAAACCGGAATGGCCTGAATCGTCTTAAATTGGCAGTGGGCCTGGGCAAACTGCCGGTACTCCGCTTCAATCGTCTGAAAGGCGTCCGGCTCATAATTCAGCAAATCCATTTTGTTAATAGCCAGCACAATATGGCGAATGCCCATCATGGATACAATACGGGAATGGCGCTTGGTCTGGGTCAACACCCCTTTGCGTGCATCCACCAGGATAATAGCCAACGCCGCCGTGGAAGCGCCCGTGGCCATATTGCGGGTATATTGTTCGTGCCCGGGCGTATCGGCCACAATAAAGCGACGGGCGTCGGTGGCAAAAAAACGGTAGGCCACATCAATGGTAATGCCCTGTTCGCGTTCCGCCTGCAACCCATCTACCAGGAGAGCAAAATCAATTTTTTCGCCCTGGGTGCCATAAAGCTTGGAATCGGTTTCCAGCATTTTCATCTGATCGTCGAAAATGCGCTTGGATTCATACAATAAACGACCAATTAAAGTGGATTTCCCGTCATCCACGCTGCCACAGGTAATAAAGCGCAACATGGATTTCTCGCCCTGCTCCGCCAGAAACGACTGGATATTCTCAGCGAGCGCCGCCGCACTTTCCATTAAAAATAGCCCTCTTGCTTTTTCTTCTCCATGGAACCGGCCTGATCATGATCAATCAGGCGCCCCTGACGCTCGGAAGATCGAGCGTTAAAGATCTCGGCGATAATATCCTCCAAGCCCTCGGCACTACTCTCAATCGCGCCGGTCAAAGGATAGCACCCCAACGTCCGAAAGCGCACCTGACGCATTTGGGGCCGCTCGCCCGGCTCTAAAGGCAGGCGCTCGTCATCCACCATAATCCAGGTGTTGCCGCGCCACACAACGGGCCGTTTTTTGGCATAATAAAGCGGAACAATGGGGATGTTTTCCTGGTAAATATACTGCCAGATATCCAGTTCCGTCCAATTGGAAAGCGGGAATACCCTCAATGTTTCGCCGGGCCTTAAGCGGGTGTTATACAACGTCCATAATTCCGGGCGCTGCGCTTTGGGTTCCCACCCGTGGCCACTGGTCCTGAACGAAAAAATACGCTCCTTGGCCCTCGCTTTTTCCTCATCCCGGCGGGCGCCGCCGAAAATAATATCGAAACCATGCAGATCCAGCGCCTGTTTTAATGCGACGGTCTTCATCACATCCGTGTAATAAGAGGAACCATGGGTAAAAGGGTTGATTTGACTGGCCAAGCCTTCCTCATTGCGGTGAACGATTAGCCGCATGCCACTTTCGGCGACCATCCGCTCACGATGCCGGTACATCTCGCGAAATTTCCAGGTGGTATCCACATGCAGCAACGGAAACGGCGGCACTGCCGGATAAAATGCCTTTCTGGCCAAATGCAGCATGACAGAGGAATCTTTGCCGATGGAATACATCATCACCGGGTTGGTAGCCGATGCAACACCTTCCCGCAGTATCTCAATTGCTTCCGCCTCAAGCTCGGACAGGAAATTATCCCTGGGTTTCAATGATGAGTTGTGTAACATTGACCTTTACTGGTGGGTCCTTCAACAGAATTATCCATTACCAGCCTACTTTGAAAACGGCGCTTTGGTCAATCATCGGCATTTTGCACCTGAGGAACAGCCATGATTGACGACTTGCAAATTCATTTGAGCGGCCTGAACAACACCATGATTCAAACCACCCACGGCTTCCAAATCACGCCAAGACAATCCTTTTACCCTTTTGGGCGCCCTTCTGCCAATATCGGCTTCAAGCTCGGCAACAATACGTTGTCACGTTATCGGGAATTCGACTGGCCCGTCCTGACCAACCGCTCACCCGGAAAGGCCGGATAAGAAGTCCCGTTGACAGTCTGGATTGGACTGGCCGACCCGGCCTGAGAGCCAGAAGGGGAAACGGGCTTGCGTTTGTTTTTGTTCAGCATGTAACGATCGCTGGCGATTTTCACGCTGGTATCAAACAGAACGGCGGTCAGAGCGGCCAGTTCCCCGTAAATAAACTGCCTGCCGGATGACGGGTGTTTGTCCAGCCAGTGAAACAAATGATGCATCACGTTTTCGATGCGTTCCGTGGCAATCAGCACCAATAGCACTTTATCAACCACTTTTTCGGGATCCTTGGTTTCATGCGGCTTGAATTTCTGATTTTTCTTGGAAAAATACCGATCCACCTCACCGCCCACATACAACATCAGCAACCCGTCAATAATCGCCATCAGACTTTTGTAAAGATTGTTACCATGCTCGCCGCTTCGGGTTTCCATAAACGTCTTAAAGCCGCTGATCCGGTTTTCCAGCCATTGCAGCAACCGGTTATCGGATTGCAGGCGGAACTGCTTTTCAGTCAGCCTCAGCAACGCAGACAAGCCTTTGGGCACCATGTGAAAGGCCATGCGCAGGGTTAACACCGCAGCGGCAATTTTCATCATCTCCAGCACCGCCAGGTTAAGATAATGCTTTTCAGGCGTATTTTTTTCAGACGAACTTTGGGAAGGTTGAGGCAAGCTTCCAGGCTGCGGTTGCATAGAACTTGGCAATGGAAAGCCACTTCCCAAAGTGTCGTATGGCGGCGCATCATGCCCTATATTCGCTTGTTCAGCGGGCCAACGGCGCGGCGCGGCATAACTGCCCAGTTGCGCTGAGCCGTTTGGCGAATAAACCTGTTTAGGGAGGGGAGAATAGCTGAGTGAAAACGACATACGCCCTAAATACTTGAGAAAACACAAACTGATGACTTGCACAAAAAAGGCACTATTCGTCCACATAAACACTGCTGAAGAATCTGAATTGCCTACCGGTTCGGTATACTCAATATACAATCAAGAGCCGGAAAACCCGGTTCTCAAAACCATTGCCCGCGATGCTACCGCCTGAAAAAACTGAAACCTCCCGCTCAGGTCGCCTTTTCAGCTTCTTTGGCATGAAACAGCAGCATCAGGAAACTGGTATCCTGCTGGGCGGTGAGGGAATGTGGCAACTTGGGATCCATCAGAATGCCATCCCCTTTTTTTAGCAGCAGCGAGGTATCCCGTGAACGCCAAATCGCCTCGCCTTCATAAATCAACAATACCACCTGCATTGAAGACCAATGGGTTCCTATTGACGTACCTGCTTGCAAATCTACGGTTTTCACCTGCAATTTGCCTTCCCTGGCAATCGTTCTCGCCCGAATTTTCTCTAACATGACCGAACCCAGCGGAAACCGAAACGGATAAAATCGGTTTTGCGCATACGGGGAACCCAGATCAACCACTTTATCCTCACCGGCGCGCAATTTCTGCATCTCAGCCAATACCTTGTATTTTTCCTCCGCCGAGAGGGATTGCTCAACCAACGGAAAGATAAACTGCTCCTCTTTGCGCCAATGGCCCCGCAACTGTTCCAACAGGGTCAATCCCTGCTTGTAAATCCGCTCATTGCAGTCTTCTGGAAAAGAATACTGAAGCGTTTTCAGCACCAGGGAAGCCCGCGCCAGCATAATTTCGTCATGCTCAATTTCCAGCACCGGCAGGGGATAATAGGCTCCCAGCACCGGAAACAGAGCCTGTTCCTCGCAGAGGGTATGGATGTTCGTCATTGTAACCAGTTGTTTCAGCAAATCCCGCGCCTTGGTTTCCGCTTGGGGGGATTGTCGGGTGCAAATCTCCTTCAGTTGGCCCAAAAATGCCTCCAACATGGCCTCCATGATGTGATGGTCGTCCGTCAGCAAACCTGTAATAGTCTGGGTTTTTGCTTCTGTCCGGGATTGAAACATGTCGTCTACCTCCCTTCAGTTTCGGGCATTGGCTTTCATGCACCAGAGGCCAGAAACAGCCGGTTCGGGCAATTTTCCTGCCTTTCCACAGCCGTTATATTACTCAGCGTAGTCTGGGCAATGTTT
>Ga0157326_1000003_pt1 | contig 18872 bp, 24 predicted proteins | sample MOy2old250510_FD_105391 | JGI IMG/M metagenome (GOLD analysis project Ga0157326, IMG submission 105391) | Arabidopsis rhizosphere microbial communities from North Carolina - M.Oy.2.old.250510 | ecosystem: Host-associated > Plants > Roots > Rhizosphere | place: USA: North Carolina | collected... | reverse complement strand
GACAGGGCCGGCGTCGTGCTTTGGCTTTCGGACCGGATCTGCACGGACATCGTCATCGCTTCCTCCAACTTGTTGTGCTTATCGGCTCATCCGAAGAGCTTTGCTGTGATCTCGGCCACATGCCGGCCCTGAAATTTCGCGCCATCGATGTCGATCGCACTCGGCTGGCGCGAGCCGTCGCCATCGGCGATCGTGGTCGCGCCATAGGGTGCGCCGCCCTTGACCTCGTCGACGCCCATCTGGCCCTGGAAGCTGTAGGGCAGGCCGACCACGACCATGCCAAAGTGCAGCAGGTTCGTGATGATCGAGAAGAGCGTGGTTTCCTGCCCGCCATGCTGGGTCGCCGACGAGGTGAAGGCGGCGCCGACCTTGCCGTTGAGTGCGCCCTTGGCCCATAATCCGCCCGCGCCGTCGAGGAAGGACGCCATCTGGCCCGAAATCCGCCCGAAGCGGGTGCCGGTGCCGATGATGATCGCATCATAGTGTTCGAGATCGGCGACCGTCGCGACCGGCGCTTTCTGGTCGAGCTTGAAATGATTCTTCTGCGCGACCTCGGGCGGCACCGTCTCGGGCACGCGCTTGATGTCGACCTGCGCCCCCGCGCTGCGCGCGCCATCGGCGATGGCTTCGGCCATGGTCTCGATATGGCCATAGGTCGAATAATAGAGGACGAGGATCTTCGACATGTGCTTTGCTCCGATGGGTGTTGACGGAATGGACCGCCCCGCGCCTTGACGGGGCGGTCCGAAAGTCAGGCGACGTCGACCAGGACGATCTCGGCGGCGTCGTTCGCGGTGATCCGGATCGTGTCGAGATCGGCGATCGCGACCCCGTCACGGGCGTTCACCGCAATGCCGTTCACTTCGATGCGGCCGCGGGTCGGGACCAGATAGGCCTTGCGGTCGCGGCCGATCGCCTGCTCGACACTTTCCCCGGCGTTGAGGGTCGCACCGAGCACGCGGGCGTCGGCGCGGATCGGCAAGGCGTCCTCGTCGCCCGCGACGCCGCTCGCCAGCGTGACGAAGCGGCCGGCCCGGTCGCCCCTGGGAAAGGGCCGCGCGCCCCAGCTGGGCTTCTCGCCCCGCTTGTCGGGGATGATCCAGATCTGGAAGAGGGTGGTTTCGACATCCTCCTCATTCTTCTCGGAATGGACGATCCCGGTGCCCGCCGACATTACCTGGACGTCACCGGCCTCGGTGCGGCCCTCATTGCCCAGGCTGTCGCGATGGGTGATCGCGCCCGAACGGACATAGGTGATGATTTCCATGTCATTGTGCGGGTGCGGAGCAAAGCCGGTGTGCGGGGCGATCGCATCGTCGTTCCACACACGCAGCGCGCCCCACTGGACACGGCTCGGATCGCGATAATCGGCGAAGGAGAAATGATGCTTGGCGTCGAGCCAGCCATGGTTACCGCCGCCGAGCGAGCTGAAAGGACGGACTTCGATCATCGTCTTCACTCCATTTGGATTGCCACCGCAGCGGCCGTTGGGAGCAATCTAGGCTTGCGCTTCAGTAATGAAATGGAGATGATCGAAACTCATCGTTTCCAAATTGGTATCATTGCATGGCGCATCTTCCCGACTTCGAAGCCTGGGCGATCTTCGCGAAGGTCGCCGAGCTCGGCAGCTTCTCGGCGGCCGCCGACGAACTGGCGGTGTCCAAGGCGACAGTGTCGAAGGCGGTCGCGCGGCTCGAGCAGCGGCTCGCCGCTCCGCTGTTTCACCGCAGTTCGCGCAGATTGTCGCTGACCGACAGCGGTCTGGTGGCGCGCGAGCGCGCAGCGCAGCTGTTGGCGGACGGCGAAGCGATCGAGGAGGCGATCTCCGAACGCGGCGCGGCCCCGCGCGGCCTCGTCCGCCTCGCCGCGCCGATGTCGTTCGGCATCGCCCATCTCGCGCCGATCCTGCCGCTGTTCCACCAGGCCTATCCGCAGGTGACGATCGACCTCCATCTCTCCGACGAGCGGATCGACCTGATCGAACAGGGCTTCGACATCGCGCTGCGCATCGGCCAGCTCGAGGATTCGGCGCTCAAGGCGCGGCGGCTCTTTCCGGTGCGGATCCCGATCGTCGGCGCGCCGGCCTTGTTCGACCGGCTCGGCCGCCCCGAACATCCTCGCGACCTCGCCCGCTATCCGGCCTTCGTCTATACCCATGTCCGCAATCCCGGCCGCCTGCATTTTCGCCATGCCGAACAGGGCGAGCTGACGGTCGAGCTCAAGGGCCCGATCCGAACCAACAATGGCGACGTGCTGCTCGAGGCGCTGCTGGCGGGCACGGGCATAGCCTCGCTGCCCGATTTCCTGGCCTGGCGCTGCCTCGGCGAGGGGCGGCTCGAAGAGGTGCTGCGCGACTGGTCGGCCGGGCCGCAGATCGCGCTCCACCTGGTCACCCCGCCGACCGCGATGCGCCCCGCGCGGGTCAAGGCGCTGATCGACTTTCTCGCCGCCGCCTTCCTCAAGCCGCCCTGGACGACATCGTGACCGACGTGAAGGCTGGCGATTGCGCGACGGACTGGTTAAGAGGCCGGCAAATCCTCGCATCCGGAAGCCTATCAATGACCGACAGCCTGCCCGACCGCCTTTCGATCAACCCGACCAGCCCGCATTATGACGGCGACCTGCTCGAGCGCGGCATCGGCATCAAGTTCAAGGGCGTCGAGAAGACCAATGTCGAGGAATATTGCATCAGCGAGGGCTGGATCCGCGTCGCGGTCGGCAACACCCGCGATCGCAAGGGCAATCCGCTGACGATCAAGCTGAGCGGCCCGGTCGAGCCCTATCTCAAGGATGCCGCCGCAGGCGCGCCCGAGGACAGCGAGGCCTGATCCGCGCATGGCGCTCCGCATCGCATCGGACCGCCTGACCGCCGAGATCTCGCCCGACGGCGCCGAGCTGGTGCGGCTGACCGATGCGGCGGGTCGCGACTATCTGTGGGGCGGCGACCCCGCTTTCTGGTCCGGCCGCGCGCCGATTCTCTTCCCGATCGTCGGCACTCTCCATGGCGACGCCTTCCGCTGGGAGGACCGGGATTACAGCCTGCCCCGCCACGGCTTCGCACGCCGCCGCACCTTCGCCGTCGCCGGGCATGACCGTGACAGCCTGATGCTGCGGTTCGATGCCGACGCCGCCTCTCGCGCGGTCTGGCCGTTCGATGTCACCCTCGACATGATCTTCGCCGTGTGCGGGACGACCCTGACGATGACCGGACGCGTCACCAACCGCGATGCCGTGGCGATGCCCGTTGCATTCGGCTTCCATCCCGCGCTGTGCTGGCCGTTGCCGGGCGCGACCGCCAAGGCCGGCCATGTCATCCGCTTCGCCCGACCCGAGCCCGCGCCGGTCCGCCGCCTCGATGGCGACGGCCTGCTCGATCCAGCCCCCCGCCCGACCCCGGTCGATGGGGACATGCTCGCGCTCGACGATGGGCTGTTCGCCGAGGATGCCCTGATCTTCGACACGCTCGCCAGCCACTCACTCGTCTATCAAGGGCCAGGCACGGCGCAGGTCGCGGTCGATTTTCAGGGCATGCCGCATCTCGGCCTGTGGATGAAGCCGGGCGCGGACTATCTCTGCATCGAGCCGTGGCAGGGCTATTCGGACCCGGCGGGCTTTGCCGGTCCGCTCGACGAAAAGCCCGGCATGGTGACGATCGAGGCAGGGGAAAGCCGCAGCTTCAGCATGGCGATCACGATCGGCTGAGGCCGGTCAGGTGGACTCGCCGCCCGAAAGGCTTCGGCCCGGCGCTCCTCCAGAACGCCGGGCCGAATACCGAAGCTACAAATTGGGGGCGATTCCCCTGCGCCCCCATAAGCCGACGCAACCACTCGGACGCAATGCAACGCCTGGGACCGGGATAAGAAGGTTAACGGCGCGGCGCAGTGATCCGCGTCACACCGCGGAGAAAAGCAGGGAAAGCGCTATGGGCGCACCATGTCGAGCCGCTTGACCTTGCCCACTGCCGCCACCACATTTCCGCGGATGGACAAGCTAGACCTCACCGACGCCGAATGGCGCGCGCGGCTCACCCCCGAACAATATCATGTGTTGCGCCAGGCCGGCACCGAACGGGCCTTCAGCGGCCGATATTGGAACAATCATGACGACGGCAGCTATCACTGCGCGGGCTGCGGCACCCAGCTGTTCGCCAGCGACAGCAAATTCGATTCCGGCTGCGGCTGGCCCAGCTTCACCGCGCCCGCCGACGAGCAGATGGTGACCGAACATCGCGACGTCAGCCACGGCATGGTCCGCACCGAGGTGCGCTGCGCGAAATGCGAGGGGCATCTCGGCCATGTCTTTCCCGACGGCCCCGGGCCGACCGGCCTGCGCTACTGCATCAATTCGGCGGCGGTGGATTTCGACGGCGAGAAGTAGGGACGACTTCTCGCCGTGAGTTAACCCATTCATCCCCGCGCAATGACGGCTGATCGGGTAGGCGTGGGGGTTTGGCCGAATATGGGGGCGATGCGCTTGGCAGCGATGGGGATAGCTTGTAAGCCATCGGTCACTGATGCCAACCGCCGTCAAATCTCCGGAAAACCCTAAACATATGGGCTGGCTCAAGACCCCCTTCAAATTCGTCCTGTTCGCCTCGCTCGCCGGATTGGGCGCGCTGATCATCGCGGTGCTGATCGCGATGGCTTCACTGCCCGGATTCGAGGAGCTGAAGTCGAGTCCGAACGGCCAGATGGTCCGCGTCCGCGCCGCCGACGGCTCGGTGATCGTCTCGCTCGGGCCGAGCTATGGCGACTGGCTGCCGTCGCAGCAGATCCCCGAAGACATGAAGAAGGCGATGGTCGCGGTCGAGGACCGGCGCTTCTACATGCATCCCGGCATCGATCCGATCGGCATGGGCCGCGCCGCCTGGCTGGCCTGGCAACGCAAGGGCGAGGGCCGCCGTCTGCAGGGCGCATCGACGATCACCCAGCAGCTGGCGCGCAACATCTTCCTGACCAATGCCTACAGCTTCGGCCGCAAGTTCCGCGAGGTGATCCTGGCGCTGGCGATGGAACGCAAATTCTCCAAGCAGCAGATCCTCGAACTCTATCTCAACCGGGTCTATTTCGGCGGCGGGGCGTATGGCGTCGATGCCGCCAGCCGCAAATTCTTCGACCATGGCGCGGGCACGCTCAACCTTGGCGAGAGCGCGATCATCGCCGGGCTCGTCAAGGCGCCGTCGCATTATTCGCCGACCGCCGACCGCGAAGCGGCGATCGACCGCGCCAAGGTGGTGCTGAAGGTTATGCAGGACGCTGGCGCCATCACCCCGGCGCAGGCCGAGGCGGTCGACCTGACCAAGGTCAACCTCGCCCCCGAACGCGACCAGAATGCGGTGCGCTATTTCACCGATTGGGCGCTGGCCCAGCTCGACGAAGTCGTCGACGAGCAAGTCGAGCCGATCGACGTGTGGACGACGATCGATCCGGCGATGCAGAAGGCGGCCGATGCCGCGATCCGCGCCAATGCCCCCGAAGGGACGCAGGGCGCGCTCGTGGCGCTCGACCGCGACGGCGCGGTGCGCGCGATGGTCGGCGGGCGCGACTATGTCTCGTCGATCTACAACCGCGCGACCCAGGCCGAGCGCCAGCCGGGTTCGGCCTTCAAGCTGTTCGTCTATCTCGCGGCGATGGAAGCCGGGATGAAACCCGACACGCCGGTGACCGACGAGCCCGTCGACATCGACGGCTGGAGCCCGCGCAACAGCAACCGGGAATATGCCGGCGCGATCGACGTCCGCACCGCCTTCGCCTTCTCGATCAACACCGTCGCCGCCAAGATCGGCCAGCAGGTCGGCTTCGACACCATCGCCGACATGGCGCACCGCTTCGGCATCGGCAGCAAGCTCAACACCCATCCCTCGATGGTGCTCGGCACCTCGGACGTCCGCCTGATCGACATGACCCGCGCCTTCGCGGCGGTCGCGCGCAAGGGGATAGCGGTGGTGCCTTACGGCATCGTCAAGGTGACCGCCGGTAAAGGCGACCTGCTCTACGAGCATCGTAGCGACGACAATCGCGTGCTCGTCGCCCCCTGGGTCGCGGCCGAGGTGACCGATCTTCTCCAGACCGCGGTCAACACCGGCACCGCGCGGGCCGCGCAGATCGGTCGCCCGGTCGCGGGCAAGACGGGCACGACCTCGTCGAACAAGGACGGCTGGTTCCTCGGCTTCTCGAGTGGAATCACCACTGGCGTGTGGATGGGCCGCGACGATGCGAAAACGGTGTCGGGGCTCCAGGGCGGCCGCGCGCCCGCGCGTGCTTTCGCCCAGTTCATGCGCGTTGCGGTCGCCAAGCGCCCGGCCGAATCGTTCGAAACCGCGGTCACCCTGCCCGAATTCATGATCGAGCCCGACGACGAGGCCTATGGCCTGCCCGACGACGGCTTCGTCACGCCCGATGGCTTGCCGCTCGATGAGGGCGCCGAGCCGCCTGCCGATCCCGAGGACGGCTTCGAGCCGCAGGCACCGCCGCCAGCGCCGCCCGTCGCCGCGCGTCCCGCGCCACCGGCCCAGCAACGCAGCGCGCCCTCGCTCGGCTCGGATTTCCTGAGCGGGGTCGAGCCCCAGCGTCCGGTGCGGCGGCCGTAATAGGCACCATCCGACCTCCACGCTCGTCCTGAGTAAGGGCTGAACGAAGCGGTCCTTCGACACGCCAATTCGACACGCTCAGCGGTTACTCAGGACGAGCGGGAGTGATCTTCCGCCATGGCGACGATCAGGGCTCACGGCCCAGCCAGTATAAATGCCGCCCATGCTCGCGCAGCCAGTTGCGTTCGGGCAGGGGGTCGCGGCCGAGCAGCCGCTCGACCGCCGCGTGGAATTCGCGGCTATGATCCATATGCAGCCGGTGCGCGACCTCATGCGCGACCGTCGCCTCGAGCACGGCGGGCGGCGCCAGGATCAAACGCCAGCTATAGCGTATGTCGCCATTGGCGGAGCAACTACCCCAGCGCGCGCGCGGATCGCCGACCGACACCCGACCGATCGATACCCCCGCGAGCGTACCGAAGCGCGCGGTCTCGGCCTCGAGCCGGTCGAGTGCCTGGCCGCGCAGCCAGCGCGTCACCCGCGCGGCGAGCAGTTCGTCGGGGCGGGGAACGATCAGCCGATCGCCCATGCGCCGGACGATCCGGCCCCGGTCGGCAAGCTCGATCCGCAGCGTCTCGCCCGCCACGTCGATCGTCATGCCGTCCCTGATCGGTCGCGCGTCGGGCAGGGCGTCGAGCGCCGCCTCAATCCAGTCGCGCTTGCTTTCGACCCATTTGAGAGCGGCGCGCAGCGAGGCGCGGTTCGGGATGACGAGGCGCACCCCGCCATCGCGCGGATCGACGCTGAGCCGCATCCGCCGCGCCTGCGCCATGCGCCGGACGATCAGCGGCCGGCTGCGTCCGCCGGCTTCGAAGACGAGTTCGGTCTCGGCGGGCGCGGCGGTCCGGCGAAAGAGCATGTTCGGCAGCTTAATCGATATGACTCCGTTCGTGCCCGGCAACGATAACCGCTCTACAGATCGCGATCCACCAGATGATGTTCGAGGTCGCCGGCCTCGTCCTCCGACACCGTCCAGCCGCGCACCGAGATACCAGCGCGGTGAACCGACTCGGGATCGCCGGTCCGGAGCGGATGCCAATCGGGCAAGGGCTGGCCTTCGTCGAGCAGCCGATAGGCGCAGGTCGAGGGGAGCCAGTCTATTTCCGACAATATCTTCGGCGTCAGCCTTACGCATTCGGGAACGAAGGTGCGGCGGTGCTTATAGTCCTTGCACAGCCCCGAGCGGCGATCGAGCAGGCGGCACGCGACATTGGTCGCCATCAGCTCGCCGGTCTCCTCGTCCTCCAGCTTGTGCAGGCAGCATTTGCCGCAGCCGTCGCATAGCGACTCCCATTCGGCCCGGCTCATCTGGTCGAGCCGCTTGATCTCCCAGAAGGGACGCTGTTCGGTCATTGTCCGATTATAGTCCAGTTCGCGAGACGTGTCGTCCCCGGAGCCCGGCGTTCGAGGGCCAAAAACTAATGCGCCCAGCGCTCGATATCGGCGGCGGCGGTTTCGCCGTCCTTGTCCTGAGTGATCAGCGCCAGCGGCTCGCCCTTCGGGCCGAACAGCATCGCCTGGCGGGCATGGTCGACCAGATAGCCCTGCGCACCGGGCTGGGGAGGCTGCTTCTTGTAGTAGACCGCGAATTGCTTGGCGACCGCGGCGATTTCGGCCTCGCTCCCGGTAAGCCCGATCAGTTTCGGGTGAAAGGCGCGCACGAACTGCTTGAGCGCGGCGGGGGTATCGCGCGCCGGATCGATCGTGATGAAGATCGGCTGGATCTTCGCCGCGAGCGCGGGATTCTTCGCTTCGATCTGGCGATAGCCCTTCATCAGGATCTGCACGTCGACCGGGCAGACGTCGGGGCACCAGGTATAGCCGAAATAGACCAGGCGGTATTTCCCGGCGAATTCGCTGTCGCTGACCTTGCGGCCATCCTGATCGGTGAGGGTGAAGGGACCGCCGATGCTGCTCCCCGCAAGTGGCGGCGTTTCGGGCGCGCCGCCGCAGCCCGTCAGCAGCAGCGGGGACAGGCCAAGCGCCAGCGCGGCCACGGCCCAGCGGAAATAGGAACGCTGATTGTTCATGGTGCCGCCAGCCATGCTTTGCTATTGGCGCCTATGCAAGGGCGTTTCAGAACAGGGACATGACAGACATAATGGTCCGCCGCCACATTTTCCCCGCGATCCTCCGGTCCGCGATCCTTTGGCTCGCCACCACGCTGGCGATCGCCGCCACCCCAGCCATGGCGCAGTTCTCCGATAGCTATAATTTCCTCAATGCGGTGCGCCAAGCCGATGGCGAGAAGGCGACCAAGGCGCTCACGGGCAATGGCTCGACACTGATCAATACCCGCGACTACAGCACTGGCGAAACCGCGCTGATGATCACGATCAAGCGCCGCGACCTGACCTGGTCCAGCTTCCTGCTCGGCAAGGGCGCCAATCCCAATGTCCGCGACATGCAGGGCAATAGCGCGCTGCATGTCGCGGCCCGGCTCGGTTTTCAGGAGGGCGCCGATCTGCTGATCGGGCAGAGGGCGCAGGTCAACCTCGCCAACAACAGCGGCGAGACCGCGCTGATCATCGCCGTCCAGCAGCGCAACATACCGATGGTGCGGCTGCTCCTGATTAGCGGCGCCGATCCGAAGCAGGCCGACCGCATCGCCGGCAAGTCGGCGCGCGACTATGCCGCCGACGATCCCCGCGGCGCGGCCGTCCTCAAGATCCTCAACGAAGCGCCGGCGGCGAAGCCCAAGGCCAAGATGTCGGGACCCGGGCTGTAACGTCTCGTCACCGAGCGCCAGGCTCGGGTCATGTCTCTCCGCTGGCATGACGGCGGAGAGTGTCCAGATTGGGAATAATTAGCTATTCGGCTATATTGTTGGACAGAACGCTCGAGCTGGAGGCTGCCGATGGACAATGAGCTTGGTTTCGAAATCGATGGTGGGCTGATCCGGGTGTTCGGCAACGGCATCTGGTCGGCCGAGCAGGCCGCGACGCATTTTCGCAATCTCGAGCGTGCGGTCGAGAAGGTCCGTCGCGACCATGGCAAGGTGAGTGTGCTGGTCGATTTGCGCCAGGCCGCGGTCCAGCCGAGCGAGACGGCCGCCATCATCCACGAGGAGACCACGCGCATCTATAGCGAGGCCGATCGTATCGCGATCGTCTGCCCGACGGCGCTGCTTGCCCTTCAGATGAAGCGCGGGGTGAATATCGCGCCGCTTGCGACCTTTCACGAGATGGAACCTGCGCTTCGCTGGGTCCAGGAGTAAGCGCACGACGCAATCGATCGGCTAGATGCAGTTCTCCGGAAACGGATCGAGATCCCCCCACAGCCGCCGCGCGGCGCGGCGGGCGAAGCGGAGCGTTTCGGCCTTGCGGCGCGCGCCCGACAGAGGACGGTGTTGCGGTTCGCGGAGGATGGCGGCGTCGTAGCGGTCGGCTACGATCAGACCACAGCATGTCGGGCGGAATGGGTCGGTTTCGAAGGGAGACAGGTCGAACCCGCCCGGCACCGCCCAGAAAAAACGATCGCAGAAATCGAGGTAGTCCGGCCATTTGCCGTCGCCGAGCAGGTCGGCGCGCGACACCTTGATCTCGACGATGGTGATGCAGCCCTTCGCGTCGATCGCCATGATGTCGGCGCGTCGGCCATTGCCGAGCGGCACCTCGGACAGAGGGGTCATCTCAGCGCGCAGAAACAGCCGCGCGACGCCGCGCGCGACATCCGTCGCGATCAGGGGCTGCAGCGATTCGGGCGCGGTTGCCATCGGCCGTTCCTAGAACAAGACGGGAACGGTATCAACAATCCTTCCCGGTATCGGGGCGAGGGACTAGAGCAGCATCTCGCCCGCGATCCGCTCCGCCGCCGGATGATCGACCTCGACCACCCACAGGTCGGGATCCGATTTGCGCCGACGCGCGACATAATCCGCCACCGCGCCCGGTTCGTCGGGATCGGCCGGGCCGACGCGCTCGAAGCCGTGCCCGCCCTCGAAGCGCCAGACCCGTTCGACCAGCGCGCTCGGCACGCCCCGGTTCGACAGCAGGAGCAGCATCGCCCCGGCAATCGCATCGCCCCTGGCGATCACCATGGCCGATCCGCCTTCGCTTCCGATCCGGCGGATCAGCGCCGAGACGAGCAGCCCCGCGGCGGGCCGCGGCTCGATCACCGCGCGTAGCCGGGCAGGGTCGCCAGGGGAATGCGCGAGCGCATGAAGGTGCCGGTGCCGCGGGCGACCTCCTCGCCCTCCGAATCGATCAGCCGCGCGTCGGCGACCAGTACGCGACGGCGGCCATTGACCCAGCGCCCCTCGGCGGTGACCGGCCCTGCCGCCATCGGCCGGGTCAGCAGCAGGTTGAACGCGGTGGTGAGCAGGAAGAAGTCGTTCACCAGGCTGTTCGCCGCATAGAAAGCGGCATCGTCGAGCATCTTGAAATAGATGGTGCCGTGCGCCGCGCCGGCCGCGTGAAAATGCTCGGGATCGATTGCGAAGCTGATCCGCGACACGCCTTCGCTACCGATCTCGAGCCGCGATGGAAACATCGCATTGATCGGCGCGGCCGCGTAAAGCGACTCGAGCGCACGATAATGCGCCTCGGCGCCCGAAGGCGCCTGATCGGCGGAAGAGTCGCCGCTCACTGCGACTCAGGCAGCGTGGCGCGCCTCGCCGGTGGCGAACAGCGCATAGAGCGCATCGTTCGATCCAGCGCCGCGAAGCTTGGCGACGAAGCTCTTGTCGCGCATCCGCCGGCTGACCCGGGCGAGCGCCTTGAGATGCTCGACCCCGGAATCGACCGGCGAAAGCAGCAGAAAGACGAGGTCGACCGGCAAGTCGTCGATCGCGGCGAAGTCGATCGGCTGGGTGAGCCGGGCGAACAGGCCGACGACTCGATCGAGTCCCTCGATCTTGCCATGGGGGATGGCGATACCGCCGCCAAAACCGGTCGAGCCGAGCCGTTCGCGTTCGACCAGACGGTCGACGATGGCGCGTGGCTCGGCATCGACCAGCTTTGAAGCGATTCCGCCAAGCTGTTGAAACAGCGCCTTTTTATTGGGAACGACGATGGCGGCCTGCACCGCCTGAGGCGATAGCAGATCGCCTAGGTCGTCCATCGATTTACTGTCAGTCATGTGACGGAGTTCGCTATTCCTTGTCAGGCCACCCGGCTCGGCTCCACCCAGCCGATCGTGCCGTCGGTGCGCCGATACACCATATTGAAAGCGCCGGTACCAGAGTTTCGGAAAAGAAGCGCTGTCGTATTTCGCAGATCGAGCATCATCACCGCGTCGGACACGCTGGCATCAGGAACATCGACCCGGGTCTCGGCGATGATCACTGGCGCGTCGCCCTCGATCTCCTCCTCGCGGGGGGTTTCGAACACCGTATAGCCCGCATTATCGTCGATCGTTTCCATGGCGGGGGCCGCGGCGGCAGCGGTGCCGTTGCGCGACTTGAGCCGGTTCATATAGCGGCGCAGCTGGGTCTCGATGCGGTCGGCGGCCTGGTCGAAACAGGGGTGGGCATCCATGGCATGGCCGCTGCCCTTCAGGATCACGCCATGCATCACATGCGCGACGATATCGCACGAGAAGCCATTGCCGTGCTGGCCACGGCCGAAGGTCACATGCGCGGAGAGACTTCGCGAAAAATATTTATCCGCAATGGCGTGGAGCCGTTCCTCGACATGGGTTCTGAGCGCATCGCCCGTATTCACCTGATGTCCCGAAACACGAATTTCCATAGCTCTTCTCCACTATTGGTCCGGCGATGGTGCAATGCCCGCAAGCACCGCGCCATCCGCACAAACACGGATCGTTCCTTAACCTGCGGCGCCCTCCATCCAGAGCGGCGCATCAAGCTTCTCAACAAAGGCCTTATGTCGTTCCAGTTCCTCCTCGTTAGCAAAATGGGGCCGTATCGCCCTGATGATCCGGGTAGCCGCGACGATCGACGGCGTCGCGAGCAATATCGTCTGTTCGACGACGACCTCGCCGATCGACAAGCCGATCTGGCGGCCGCCGGTCAGTTCGACATAGACCTGCGCGGTCAGCTGGGCATCGAGCAGCGCACCATGTTTCACGCGGTGGCTGCGATCGATGCCATAGCGGCTGCACAGCGCGTCGAGACTATGCTTGGCGCCGGGATGGGCCTTGCGCGCCAATACCAGCGTGTCGACCATTCGACCAAGATCGACATGCGGGTGCCCGCAGGCCCCCAGCTCCCAGTTGAGGAAGCCGAAATCGAAACTGGCATTATGCGCGACCAGCGGGCTGTCGCCGATGAACTCGAGCAGCTCGGCGACCTTATGGGCGAACAGCGGCTTGTCGCTGAGGAAGCGGTCCGACAAGCCATGAACCTGCTCGGCTTCGATCGGCATCGCGCGCTCGGGATTGAAATAGGCGTGGAAGACGCGCCCGGTCTCCACCCGATTGAACAGCTCGACACAGCCTATCTCGACCAGCCTGTCCCCGGTCGCGGGATTCAGGCCGGTGGTTTCGGTATCGAAAACGATTTCGCGCATGAGGTGCAATATCGGACTCCATGCGCGCGGAGGCAAGTGATGAGATGATGAATGGCGGCACGGGTACGTCCGATCGAACCGCCATTGTCGATCACGAAGTCGGCGCGCGCGCGCTTGACGTGGTCAGGGGTTTGCAGCGACCGGATATGCCGTAATTTCAAGGGGTTCATGCCAGGTCTTGCCAGCACGCGGCGGGCCTGTTTCCACGCTGGCGCGGAGACGACGGCGATCGCATCGACCTGACGCCAGCCCTTCTTCTCGAACAGCAGCGGGATATCGAGCACGACCAGCGGGCGCGAACGGTGCCGCCGCAGGAAACGCCGCCGCGACTCGGCGACCGCAGGATGGACGATGCCTTCGAGTCGGTGAAGCGCCGCGCGGTCGCCCAGCACGACCTTGCCGAGCACCGCGCGATCGATGCCATGCGGGCCCGCGCTGCCCGGAAAGGCCGCCTCGATCGCCGCGACCAGCCGCCCGCCATGCCCCTGCAGGCGGTGGACCTCGGCATCCGCGTCGAACACCGGCACGCCGGCGCGGGCGAAAATCGCCGCCACGGTGGACTTGCCCATGCCGATCGATCCGGTGAGGCCCAGGACGATCATGGCGTGCCCGTGAACAGGAATCGGCGCACGGTCATGCTGTCAGCTTTTCGCGCAGCGCCTTGTCGTCGCCGCGCGGCGCGGGGGTGCCGAAGAACAAGGAGAAGGCTGCCGCCGCCTGGCCGACCAGCATGTGCAACCCGTCGATCGTGCGCAGCCCGCGCGCGCGCGCTTCGGCGAGCAGCGGGGTCTCGAGCGGAGCATAGACGATGTCGTACACCACGGCATTGGGCGGAACATGGCTGAAATCGAGCCGCAGCGGCGGCTGCCCCGTCATGCCGAGCGAAGTGGTGTTTACCACAAGGTCGAGCAGCCCCTCGCGATCGTCGAACGGAAAATCGGTCGGCGTCGCGAAACCGTCGAGCGACGCGATCAGCCGGTCGTCGGGCTCGAAACTCTCGCGCAGGACCCGCGCCTGATCGAGATTGCGGGCAATGATGACATTGGTGAAGCCCTGGTCGTGGAGGGCGAGCGCCACTGCCTTGGCCGCGCCGCCGGCCCCGAAGATCCGTGCCATGCGAAACAAATGGGTTTGTCTGAGCAATGGCAGCAAAGGTTCGAGAAAACCGATATAATCGGTATTATAGCCGACCAGCTGGCCCTGTTCGGGCCGCACCGTATTGACCGCGCCGATCCGTGCCGCCGCCGGGTCGATCCGGTCGAGCAGCGGCATCACCGCCTGCTTATGCGGTATCGTGACGTTGCAGCCGCGCCAGAGCCGGTCGCGCCGGCGCTCTTCGAAAAATGTTCGAAGATCTTCGGAGCGGACATGAGAGGCGCGATATTCGGCCGTGATTCCGGCATGTTGCAGCCAATGGTTGTGGATCGTCGGCGACTTCGAATGCGCGATCGGATCCCCGATCACCTCGGCATAGGCCTGTCCATTCACCATCGCCACCACTCCCCCATCGTCATGCCGGCAACATCCCGCGGATCCGAAGATAGTCGAGCAGGGCGAGCAGCGGCAGGCCCAATATCGTGAACTGGCTGCCCTCGATCCGAGCGAAGAGCTGCGCGCCCGGCCCTTCGATCCGATAGCCGCCGACGCAGCCGCCGATCGCCGGCCATTCGAGATCGAGATAGGCGTCGATGAAACCATCGCTCAGCGAGCGGACATGCAGGCGTGCGACGTCGACGTGCCGCCAGACCGGGGCGCCGCCTTCACAGATCACCGCCGCGCTGTAGAGGCTATGGCGCTTGGCCGACATCAGCCGCAGCAGCTCGCGCTGTTCCTCGCGGCTTTCGGCCTTGTCGAGCATCGTCCCGTCATCGAGCACCACGGTGGAGTCGCAGCCGAGCACCAGATCGGTCGGATGGCGGCGCGACAATTTTACCGACTTCAGCTCGGCCAGCGCATCGGCGAGGTCGCGCGCGCTCGTGCCTTCGGCGCGCAGGGCGGCCTTCATAGACTCCTCGTCCACTCCCGCCGCCATCGCCTGATGCGGCACGCCGGCGGCGTCGAGCATCGTCCGGCGGGAGGTGGATTGCGAAGCGAGGATCAGCATGACGCGGCCGTTATTGGCCGCGTCATCCCAGCATAGGCTGGGATCTCGGGCGGCAGGAACGGAGTGGAGGTCGCGAGTCTCGCCTGAGATCCCAGCCCGCACTGGGATGACGTATAAAGGCTATGAAACCTCCCCATCACTGGCTTGGATCGCCTTCGGGCGAGCGTTCGTTAACGAGGTTGATAATCGCGGCAGCGGTCTCCTCGATCGATCGACGGGTGACGTCGATCACTGGCCAGCCCTGGTCGGAGAAGATCCGCCGTGCGAAGGTGAGTTCGGAAACCACCGCCTCATGATCGACATAAGCCGTCTCGGGCGACTGGTTGAGCGTCAGCAACCGGTTGCGGCGGATCTGGATCAGCCGGTCGGGGCTAGTGGTAAGCCCGACGATCAGGGGATGGACGAGCGAGTACAGGCTTTTCTGCGGCGGCGATTCGATCACCAGTGGGACGTTGGCGACCTTGTAGCCGCGATTGGCGAGATAGATCGCGGTCGGCGTCTTCGACGAGCGCGACACCCCGGTCAGGATGATGTCGGCCTCTTCCCAATCCTCCGCCCCGATGCCGTCGTCATGCGCGATGGTGAACTGGATCGCCTCGACCCGCGCATAATAGGCGGCGTCGAGCATATGCTGTCGCCCCGGCCGGGCCAATGCCTGCTGCCCCAGCAGCTGCGACAGCGCATCGATTACCGGATCGAGCGCCGACACACTGGGAAGGCCGAGCGCATGACAGCGCGATTCAAGCCGCTCGCGGATGTCGTTGTTGACCAGGGTGAAGATGACGAGCCCGGGCCGCTGCGCTATTTCGAGCAGGATGCGGTCGAGATGGCCCTGGCTGCGCACCATTGGCCAGAAATGCTTGATCGTCTCGACGCCCTCGAACTGGGCGAGCCCGGCCTTGGCGATATTTTCGAGCGTCTCGCCGGTCGAATCGGACAAGAGGTGGAGATGCAGCCGGATCATGCCATCATCCTCTCATCGTCATTCTGAGCCATGTCCAGGATGGCGGGTTGTTGCGGGATGACCTTGTGGAAAACCATGGGGATGGGGCTAGCGGAACCACGGGGGCGCTTTCAAGCGGCGCTTTAATCCCCACTGTCGGCATTTCTTTCCAGATATCATCCACAGGGGATAGCCTGAACCGTCAGCCTGTGGATAACGGGAATGAGGCGAGGGACTCGTTTCGCCCTGCCGATTTCGCACGAGTCAAGCTGTTGGCAATCACGCCAACTGTGCATAAACCCCGCGATCCGACGCCCTACTACTCCTTCAGTTCCTCTATTTAAGAATCTTATAAGGAAGAAGATGGCTGCTCAGCTTGCCGATCCGCGCCCGTTGCTCGCCGTCCTAAAAGGGGAGCGGCGCGATCCGCCTCCGGTCTGGCTGATGCGCCAGGCGGGTCGCTATCTTCCGGAATATCGGGCGCTACGGGCCGAGAAGGGCGGATTTCTCGAGCTTGCCTATGACAGCGACTGCGCGGCCGAGATCACTTTGCAGCCGATCCGCCGCTTCGGTTTCGACGGCGCGATCCTGTTCTCGGACATCCTCGTCATCCCCCATGCGCTGGGCCAGGACCTGCGCTTCGAGGCAGGGGAGGGGCCGCGCCTGTCGCCGACGCTGGTCGATCATGCGCTCGATAGCCTGACTGCGGTCCCGGAACGGCTGCTGCCGATCTACGACACGGTCCGCAAGGTCCGCGCCGGGCTCCCGCCCGAAACCACCTTCCTGGGATTTGCGGGCAGCCCGTGGACCGTCGCGACCTATATGGTGGCGGGACAAGGCAGCAAGGAGCAGGCCGAGACGCGGCGCATGGCCTATCGCGACCCGGCGGCGTTCGGCGCCATCATCGATGCGTTGGTCGAGGCTACGACCGAGTATCTGTCGAAGCAGATCGAGACCGGGGTCGATGCGGTCCAGCTGTTCGACAGCTGGTCGGGCAGTCTCGCCCCGCGTGAGTTCGAACGCTGGGTGATCGCCCCGACGGTCGAATTGGTGAAGCGCCTGCATGTGCGCCATCCCGGCGTGCCGGTGATCGGCTTTCCAAAGGGCGCGGGGGGCAAGCTGCCGGCTTACGCGCGGGAAACCGGGGTCGACGCCATCGGCCTCGACGAGACGGTCGATCCGGCCTGGGCGAATGCGAACCTGCCGCCGGCGCTGCCCGTACAGGGCAATCTCGACCCGCTCGCGCTGATCGCGGGCGGTGTGCGCCTCGATGAGGCGATCGATGCGATCAGGGGGGCTTTCCCCGAGCGCCCGCATGTGTTCAACCTTGGCCATGGTATCTTGCTCGACACGCCGATCGCCCATGTCGAACAGCTGCTCGCACGGCTGCGGGGCTGACGCACCATGATCGGATTTCTTGGCAACGCCTATCCCTGGGTGAAGGCGGCGCATGTCATCTTCGTGATCTTCTGGATGGCGGGGCTGTTCATGCTGCCGCGTTTCTACATCTATCACCATGCCGCAACGCCCGGATCGGCCGAGGACCGCGTCTGGATCGAGCGCGAACGCCGGCTGCGCTCGATCATCATCACCCCGGCGATGGGCTTCGTCTGGCTGTTCGGTCTGATGCTGGCCTTCGACCAGGATCTCTGGGGCGTCCACTGGTTCCAGGCGAAGTTCGCCACGGTTTTCCTGCTCAGCGGGTTTCACGGCTGGGCGGTCGGCTATGGCAGGCGCATCGCGGCCGGGCATCGCGCGCCATCGGACAAGGCGCTGCGCTTCATGAACGAGATTCCGGGGATCGCGACCGCGATCGTCGTCATCCTGGTGATCGTTCGGCCATTCTGACGTCTTGGATCCTCCCTATCGGGGAGCGATGGGGAGGCGACCACTCACAGGGTGGCGGCGGGGGTGTTGCAGAACCTCGCAGCCCTATCGCTCGCCAGCGGGAGGATATGAGCGGGCCGCTTGACTTGAGCCGCGCCGCCGCCTACCTCGCAGACAGAACAGGCCCGCCGTCCGAGCTGGGTCCCTATTCCCTCGCCACATTGTCATACCAGCGCGCGATCTGCCGCTCATCTGTTCGCCAAGACCAGCCGGTATCAGGACCCAGGAATCCCGTCGATGCATCTCAAGGACCTCAAGAAGAAAAGCCCCGCCGATCTGGTCAGCATGGCCGAGGAGCTGGGCGTCGAGGGCGCGTCGACGATGCGCAAGCAGGACCTGATGTTCGCGATCCTCAAGGTCGAGGCCGAGAATGGCGAGCAGATCATGGGCGAGGGCACGATCGAGGTCCTGCCCGATGGCTTCGGCTTCCTGCGCTCGCCTGAGGCGAACTATCTCGCCGGGCCCGACGACATCTATATTTCGCCCAACCAGGTCCGCAAATTCGGCCTGCGCACCGGCGATACGGTTGAGGGCGAAGTGCGTGGCCCCAAGGATGGCGAGCGCTATTTCGCGCTGACCCGACTGGTCTCGATCAATTTCGACGACCCCGATGTCGTTCGCCACCGCGTCAATTTCGACAATCTGACGCCGCTCTATCCCGAAGAGAAGCTCAACCTCGACACCTTCGATCCGACCGTGAAGGACAAGTCGGCGCGGGTGATCGATCTGATCAGCCCGCAGGGCAAGGGCCAGCGCGCGCTGATCGTGGCGCCGCCGCGCACCGGCAAGACCGTGCTGCTGCAGAATATCGCGCACTCCATCACCGCCAATCATCCGGAAACTTATCTGATCGTGCTGCTGATCGATGAGCGGCCGGAG
>Ga0157326_1000002_pt1 | contig 19127 bp, 21 predicted proteins | sample MOy2old250510_FD_105391 | JGI IMG/M metagenome (GOLD analysis project Ga0157326, IMG submission 105391) | Arabidopsis rhizosphere microbial communities from North Carolina - M.Oy.2.old.250510 | ecosystem: Host-associated > Plants > Roots > Rhizosphere | place: USA: North Carolina | collected... | reverse complement strand
GAAAATGGCGGCAGCCAGTAGACCCGTTCCGGCGAGGAAACGACGTGTACCGCCGCCAGGCTCGGCGAGATCGGCTTTCGCCCGCCAGACCGGCCATGATGCCATCGCGCCCAATAGGACGACGGCGGCGCCAAGCGCGCCGGAAATCAGCGTCGACACAGCGGCATGCCGACAATCGAGCTGCACCGCCGAGGAACCGAACTGCTGCGCTACGGACCAGCCCAGCAACCCACCGATCCAGGCGCACCAAGGCAGGATGTTTTTCATCCATGCGTCCTCGGCAACCAATAGATCACGCCATAGACCAGCAGCCAGCTCGCAACGATGAAGTGCCAGTAGAGCGCGTTCTCGCTGGTATCGACGAAGCGGCGTCCTTCGGCGCCATGATGCGTATGCATCAGCGCGGTGAGCACCAGCGTATCGACCCAGTCGGTGATGAGGTGGATGGTGTGCATGAGCAGCAGTGCCCAGGTGATCGAGCCGTAGGCGTTGCGGTCCCAGCCGATGTTGAGACGGTCGAATTCGAGCGCGCGCGTGGCAAAGATGGGCAGGACGATCAGGCTCATCACGATCAGCCCGTGCCGCACCGCCCGAAGGTCCTCGCGTTCGGCCGCGCGCTTTACCCAGATGTTTGGAAGCTCCGAGACGAGCAGCAGGATGAGGGTGGCGGAACTCCAAAGCAGGTCCGGGGCCGGTGCGCTGGCGGGCCATTGCCGCTCCTGCGCCATCAGGAAGAAATAGGCGGCGAAGGCCAATGCGAAGCCTGCGCCCTCGATCGCCATGAAGCCGCTGACGCCCCACCAGGTGGTGCTTCGCGGCCCGAAACCATGATCGGGAAGCACTGACGCGTCGCCTATGAAACGGGGTTCACTCATCCCCCTGCTCCGGTTTCGGTTCGAGCGGATCGTGGGGCCAGAACCACAATATCAGCGGTGGCGCCATCAGTGCGGCGCCCCACACCACCGCCCACGGCGTGAAGATCGATCCCGTGAACATGATCGTCGTCGCGATGGCGGCGAAGAGCGGCCAGCCATTGGGCGGCGCACTGGCGTCGCGTATGTCCGGAAGCGCGTCGACGCCAGTGGTGACCAGCAATTCGCGCTTGTCGGTGCGTAAACCGGGGATGACCGCCGGCTCGCCATCCCAGAGCGGCGTGCGGCTCTCGACCCGGGGTATATGCGCGAAATTATAAGTAGGCGGCGGCGAGCTGGGCAGCCATTCGAGGCTCGCCGCATCCCAGGGATTGGCGCCGGCCATTCGTCCGTTGCGCAAACTCGTAACAGCATTGCCGATGAACAGCAGCAGCGATGCCGCGAAGACGAAGGCGCCAATGCTCGACAGCAGGTTGAGCGTGTCCCAGCCAGCTCCAGCGGGATAGGTGTAGACGCGGCGGGGCATGCCGAGCAGTCCGGTGATGTGCATCGGGAAGAAGGTCAGGTGGAAAGCGATGAACGCGAGCGCGACGTTCCATTTCCCCAGCGGCTCGGCCATCATCCGGCCGGTGAATTTCGGAAACCAGTAGGTCACCGCGCCTAGCAGCGGGAAGACCGCGCCGCCGATCAGGACATAATGGAAGTGGGCCACCACGAAATAGCTGTCGTGGAGCTGGAGATCGAGCGGCACGCTTGCCACCATCACACCGGTGAGACCGCCCATCACGAAGGTGATGATGAAGGCGATCACCCACAGAAGCGGCGTCTCCCAACGGGGCCTGCCGCTCCAGATCGAGGCGATCCAGCAGAAGATCTGCACGCCGCCCGGCAGCGCGATCATCATGCTGGCCGCAGTGTAGAAGCTGTAGCCGACCCGGGGCAGCCCGGTGGCGAACATGTGATGGACCCACAAGCCAAAGGCCATGAGGCCGATCGACACGACCGCAAGCACCATCAGCGGATAGCCGAACACCTCGCGCCGCGTGAACGTCTCTGTAATCTGGCTGACGAAGCCGACCGCCGGGATGAAGATGATATAGACCTCGGGATGACCGAAGAACCAGAACAGATGCTGCCAGAGCAGCGCATCGCCGCCCTCGGTCGGATTGTAGAATTGGGTGCCGACCAGCCGGTCCGAAATCAGGAAGGATGAGGCGAGCATCACCGCCGGCATGGCGAAGATGATCATGAAGCTCGTGACCAGGATCGACCAGGCGAACAGCGGCATGCGGTTGAGCGACATGCCTGGCGCGCGTTGCTTGAGGATGGTGGTGATCAACTCGATCGCGCCGGCGAGCGCCGCGACCTCGGTGAAGGTGATGAGCTGTGCCCACACATCGGTGCGCTTGCCCGGACTATATTCGGGCCCGGCGAGCGGCACGTAGGAGAACCAGCCGGCCTCGGGCCCGATATTGAGCACGAAGGCGATCCACAGGAAGCAGCCGCCAAACAGGTAGATCCAGTAGCTGAAGGCGTTGAGACGCGGAAAGGCGATCTGGCGCGTGCCCATCATAAGCGGGATCAGATAGATCGCCATCGCCTCCATCACCGGCACCGCGAACAGGAACATCATCGTCGTGCCATGCATCGAGAAGATCTGGTTGTAGCGGTCGGCGCTGATCAGCCCGCTGTCCGGCGTGGCCAGTTGCAGCCGCATCAGCAGCGCAAGAATGCCGCCAAGACCCAGGAAGACGAATGCCGTGACGATGTAGCGCCGCCCTACCCGCTTGTGATCGACTGTGGTGATCCAGCCCCAAAGACCCGGGGCATCCGACCAGGTGCGGGCGAGCATTTCATGCAGCGCCGGGCCGGTGAAGTCGGGGCCGTCGGTGCGGCTCATCGTAAAGTTTCCAGATAGGCTGCAGCGGCGCGGATGTCGGCGGCGCTCAGCGGCACGCGAGGCATATGGCTGCCCGGCTTGACGCCCTGCGGATCGGCGATCCAGCGCTCCAGCCAGATCCTGATATTGGGAAGCTCTCCGGCGGCGAGCGATGCGCGGCTCGCGACGTGCGTCAGATCGGGCCCGACAGTGCCGAAAGCGGGCGTGCCGCTTATCGCATGACAACCCGAACATTGTCCGGTGAGGATCGCATAGCCGCGCTTCTGCTCGGCAGTCGTCGGCGCGGGCGCAGCTTGCAGCGAGCGGCTCCGCCAGGCCGCGAACTGCGCCGGCGTCTCGACGAGCACGTCGAGCGCCATGTGCGCATGCTGCAGCCCGCAAAATTCGGCGCATTGCGCCCGGTAATGGCCGAGGTGGCGCGGCAGTACCGCCATATCGGTCGTCCGTCCGGGAATGAGGTCCTGCTTGCCGGCGAGGTTCGGAATCCACAGACTATGTATGACATCGTCCGCTTCCAGCTGGATCTCGGCGGGGCGACCCAGCGGCAGATGGAGCTCGTTGGCCGTTATGATCGTCCGGGACGGATCATCGGACTGGTATTCGACTTCCCACCACCATTGCTGCGCCGTCATCTTGATCTTGATAGGGGCTTGCCCCCCTCCGACGAACGCCAGGCTGCGGTCCGCGAAATAGCTGCCGAGGGTCAGCCCGAACAGGCCCAGAGTGATCAGCGCCGCCCAGCCAGCGACGCTCACCCGCAGCTTCCTGTCCTCCGCGCTGCCGCGGTCCTTGCGCCAGATGGCCCAGCCCAGGAACAGCAGAACGAGCAGGAAAAAGAAGCCGGTCACCCCCAGAAAGAGACTGAACAGCCCCGAGGTTATCGTCGCATGGTCGCCGGCCGGATGGATCGCGGATTGGACCACGATCAACGCGCCCCGGCATCTTCGCTGCTGTCCTGCAACAGCTGCGCCGGCTGCAGGGTGATCGGCCTGGTGTTGGCAAGTGTGTCCCCGCGAGACGGCGGTACATCCTTGGCTGCCTGGGCGGCTATGGAGCGGACATAGGCCGCGATCTGCCACATCTGCTTTTCGGTCAGGATGCGCCGGAAGCTCGGCATGCCGTTTGGGCGCCCTTGGATAAGCGTGGCGACGATCTGCGGGCTCGACGAACCGTATATCCATTGATCGTCCATCAGCGGCGGGCCGATTCCGCCGCCGCCATGAGCATGACATTCGACGCAGTTGAATTCGGTGTAGAGGCGCTGCCCTTCGCCGACGTGCCAGGCACTTTTTTCATAGTGGTTTATGCGGGGCTCGGCGGGCGCCGGCGGCGATCCGCCGGCGATAAGGGTGGTCGTCGTCGCCAATTGAGCCTGACCGAATGGGAGCGGCGAGTCATGCTCGCGTGTCTCGCGGTGGCAGGCGGCGAGCAGCGTCATCAAAAATATCGCAAGGATGCGCATCACCCTCTCACCTTGTCGAAGGGGAAACTTTCAATAGGCCCGAAAGTTTCAGGTAAAGTACGGGTTTCAAGGACTTAAACTATGTTAAGCCGGGGACCGGGCCTGGCCGGGCTCATGCTGCTCGCAGCATGCAATCAGAGCACATCTGGTGGCCGCGCCGATGCGCCTGATCCGGCCTCGCAAGCCAAACGGGACGCACTGACTGCGGGCCGCGCGGTTACGCCGGCGTCCGCTTCTCCGGCTGACGATGGCCAATGGATCATGCCATCGAAAGACTATGCCAATACGCGCTTCAGCGGCCTCACCCAGATAGACAAGCGAAATATCGGCCGGCTGCAAGTAGCGCTGAGCTTCACCTCCGGCACCACCCAGGGCCAGGAGTCCGCGCCCATCGTCGTCGGCGACACGCTCTATCTGGTGACGCCCTATCCGAACACGCTCTACGCGATCGATCTCAACAAGGCAGTCGACCCGACCGCGCCTGTCCCAACCGTAAAATGGAAGGTGAACGCGATGGCGGCCTCCGCCTCGCAGGGCGAGGCTTGCTGCGACGGGGTCAATCGCGGGCCGACCTATGCGAACGGCACCGTGTACTTCAACTCGCTCGATTCCCACACGCTTGCGGTGGACGCAAAGACGGGCAAGCTCAGATGGAAGACCCAGGTCTGGGATTATACCAAGGGCGAGACGATGACGATGGCGCCCTTCGTCGTGGGCGGCAAGGTGATCGTCGGCAATTCGGGTGCGGAGTTCGGTGCGCGCGGCGGGGTGGCGGCGCTCAATGCGAGCGATGGCTCGATCGCATGGAAAGCCTACGCCACCGGCCCCGACAAGGACGTCCTGATCGATCACGCGACATTCAAGCCCTTCTATCCGCAATATCGCGGCAAGGACCTCGGCCAGCATAGTTGGCCGGGCGAGGCGTGGAAGATCGGCGGTGGCGGCACATGGGGCTGGATCAGCTATGATCCCGAGCAGGATCTGGTCTTTCACGGCACATCGAATCCGTCCCCATGGAATCATGAGGTGCGCCCCGGCGACAATCTCTGGACCGACGCGGTGTTCGCGCGTGAGCCGGCGACCGGAAAAGCGCGCTGGGCCTATCAATATACCCCCCACGACCTTTGGGATCATTCGGGGGTCAACGAGAATATCGTTCTCGACCTCCCGTGGCGCGGCAAGGTCCGCAAGGTGATCATCCGGCCCGAGCGCAACGGCTATGTCTATGTGCTCGATCGCACTACCGGCGAGGTGCTCGCCGCCGATCAATATGTGGCGAACACCGTATCGGACGGGGTCGATCTCAAGACGGGGCGGCTGCGCCACAAGCCGGAGATGATCCCGCGGCGCGGCAAGGTCGTACGCAACGTCTGCCCCAACGCGCCTGGCGCCAAGGACTGGAGTCCCTCGGCATTCAGCAAGGTCACCGGCTGGTTGTACGTGCCACACAACAACCTTTGCATGGATTGGCTGCTGGGCAAGCCGAACTATATTCGCGGTACCCCCTATATCGGTGTGACCCCGCGCTTCTTCCCCGGCCCCGGCGGTAATGCCGGCGAGTTCATGGCGTGGGACCCGGTCAATCGTCGCAAGGCCTGGACGATCAAGGAGCGCTGGCCGGTCTGGAGTGGCGCTGCGGTCACGGCGTCGGGAATCGTCTTCTACGGAAATTTGGAAGGCTGGTTCAAAGCCGTCGATGCCAATAACGGCAAGCTGCTGTGGCAATATCAGACGGGTTCGGGGATCATCGGCCAGCCGACGGTCTTCCGTGGTCCCGATGGACGCGAATATGTCGCGATAATTTCCGGCATCGGCGGATGGATCGGCAGCATGGTCTCGCACGATCTCGATCCGCGCGATCCGACAGCGGCCAAAGGCTGGGGGAATATGACCGCGGAATTGAAAAAGGTCACGACCAAGGGCGCCGGAACACTGTTCGTGTTTGCCCTGCCCAAGGCTTCGCGGTCGCCCTGACCAACCTGCCCCGGCTATGTGTGCCTGGCCAAGGGCCTGACCGCAGGGCCGTTGAGCACGCTGCCGTCGGGCGCGAAGTGCGACCCGTGGCAGGGGCAGTCCCAGCACCTCTCAAAGCTATTCCAGTGAACGATGCAGCCGACATGCGTACATATCGCGGAGCATTTCAGAAGTGCGCCGTTCTGGTCTTTGTAGACCGCGATCTTCGCAATGCCGTCGCGGAGGATCGCCCCCTCGCCCGGCGCCAGTTCATCCGCGGAACCTATCTCCCCGGGCGTCACATATTCGGCCAGATTCCGAACAACCCCCGCCTGCCCACGAACAAACTCGCCGAGCGAGGGGCGGGACAACAGCGATTTGCGCGAAGGATCGAACAATGTGGCGAAGCGGCTGTCCTCGCCGATGACGAGCGGCAGCAATGTGAGACTCGCCGCCACGCCGTTGGTAATGCCCTGGCCGGAGTCGCCGCTATGGATGTAGATATGGCGGTCGCCGGGATTGCGGCCCGTGAACGGCATATAATCGATCGGCTCCAATACCTGCCCCGACCAGCGATAACGCACCTCCCCGAACGTCGGATAGCGTTGCCGCGTCCAGCTTTCGAGCGCGGCCAGGCGCGTCTCCATGTCATTGGCTTCGCCCGGCCGATGATCCTCTCCGCCGACGATCAGCAGATCCTCGCCGTCGCCAAGCGGCTGCAGCCGGACATAATGATAAGCCTCCAGGCTGTCCCACACCAACGCGTCGGGAACCGACCCCTTGGGAATAGCGCCCGCGATCGCATAGCTGCGCATCGGCTCCTGCTTGGTATGGATCAGGACCTTGTCGTTAACGGGCGAGTTCGTGGCAAAGACCACCGCGCTTGCCCGAACATGGGCGCCCTCCTCGGTCGTGACCTCGACGCGATCCTCCTTCTCGTCATGACCGATATAGGCGGTGTTCGCATGAAACCGCACCCCAAGCCCCGAGCAACTCCGCACCAGTCCCGCCAGATAGCGCAGCGGATGAAAGCGGGCCTGTCGGGAAAAGCGCAACGCCGGACCGGTATCGATGCCGGGCACTGGCGCGCGGTCGGTCCATTCTACTTCGACGCCGATCTGGCGGCAAGCCTCGAGCTCTTCCTCCAGATCGCGGCGGCCGCTTTGGTCGGCGGCATAGAGGAAACCGTCGACCCGCTGAAAGTCCGCCTCGATCCGCTCGTCGCGGCAGATGGCCTCGATCCGGTTGATCGCCGCGACCTGGCTGTCATGATAAAGCCTGGCCTCGTCCTCGCCGCGCACCTTGATGAGCTGGGCGTAGTAATCGTCGAGGGCGGAGGCGAGATGGGCGGTCGTCCGCGCCGTCATCCCAGCCGCGATTCGGCCGCGATCGATGACGATGACCGAGCGACCGAAGCGCGCGAGTTCATACGCCGTCGATAGCCCGGCGATGCCCGACCCGACGACGAGCACATCGCACTCCGCATCGTTTCGCAGAGGCGGCGCGGCGATAGCCGGAAGTTCCGCCATCCAGCAGGATGAGCTTCGCTCGTCGCCGACATTCATAGCACATCTCCTTTCGTAGATTCGGAATGGGGTGCATCGTGCAGGGGGCCATCCGCCAAGATCGTCTCGCGGGCGACGGTCAACTCCTTCATCGTCCAGGCCGCCACCGTACCCCACACCAGATGCGCTCCGATCATCAGCGCGCTGCGTCGACCGGGATGCTCGTTCACAGGACGCAGAACATCGAGAGCCGGCGCCAAACCGAGATAGCTGGCCGCCCAGACTCCCGCACCAGACAACGCGCCGAAGCTTACCCGAGTCCGGGTTCCGGCGATTCCGATCAATGCGCCGGTCGCGGCACCATAGGCAAAATGGGCGGCCAGCGAACGATCGCGCAAACTGTCGTCGGCGGGATTGTCCGGACTAAGGCGTTCGGTGATCTCACGCGGTGGAAGCGGATAGCGCTCCTCTTTCGGCAACCTTGCGTGGAGCCGGCGCATGGCCACAGTCATCATGGTCGTGGCGGTCAGTCCTGCCAGAGCCCCGATCAACAGGCGGCTGGATAAGCGAGCGTCGTTCACAGGCACCTCCGATCCAATGCCTTGCGAACGCGGGAGCCGGATTTTTGTTCGTTGCTGACTTCGTACAAAGTTGCAGCATAGGCGGGCCATCGCCGGCGCATCCCGGGGAAAACATCGCTCCGATGTCTAACTTGAATTAAGTTATTGATCTAAAAGTATTTCATCTTCGCAACGAGTGGAACGGCCTGCACCCGATCGGGGTTTGCGGCAGTGAAACCTTGTGGAGGATGCCGTGAGCGAAACCCATAATAGAGAGGCGACCGACGATGCGCCGCTATCGACCTCGAAGAACAGCGACGCGGTCGACGAAGCGACTGCGGCGCTGGTCGAACCCAAGGGCGACACATTGATCGGCCGCACTGTCACGATCAACCGGCCCCGCGCCGAGCTCTACGCTTATTGGCGCGATTTCACCAATCTCGCCTCCTTCATGGACAATATCGTCTCGGTCGAGATTCTCGACGATCGGCGGTCGCATTGGGTGGTGAAGGCGCCCGGCGGCAAGACGGTCGAATGGGACGCCGTCATCACCGACGAGCGTGAGGGCGAGACGATCGCCTGGGCTTCCGACGATGACGCCGACGTGCCGAACAGCGGACGCATCGACTTTCGCGATGAGCCAGGCGGGCGGGGAACACAGGTCACCGCGACGATCGTCTATGATCCGCCAGCCGGTATCGTCGGCAAGCTGATAGCCAAGATGTTTCAGCGCGAGCCCGCAATCCAGGCGCGCCGGGACCTGCGGCGCTTCAAGCAGCTCATGGAAGCCGGCGAGATCGCGACTGCGGCCCGCACCCGGAACCAGCTTGAGGAGGAGAAGGCCTGATGCGCGCGCTCACTTGGCACGGCAAGCACGACGTGCGTGTCGAGACCGTCGACGATCCCGAAATCGTCAACCCGCGCGATGCGATCATCAAGATCACGTCGACTGCGATCTGCGGCTCCGACCTCCATCTGTATGACGGCTATATCCCGACGATGCAGAGGGGAGATATTCTCGGCCACGAGTTCATGGGCGAGGTTGTCGAGACCGGTCCGAAGTCGACGCTGAAGAAGGGACAGCGTGTGGTCGTGCCTTTCACGATCTCCTGCGGCAGCTGCTTTCATTGCTCGAAGCATCAATATTCGGCATGCGACAACGGCAATCCCGCCGACAATCAGGACATCGCGATGGAACTGTACGGACAGCCGATGTCGGCGCTGTTCGGCTACAGCCACATGACAGGCGGCTATGCCGGTGGGCAGGCCGAATATGTTCGGGTGCCTTTCTCCGACATCGGTCCGATCGTAATTCCCGAAGGGCTCGACGACGACAAGGTCCTGTTCCTCTCCGACATCCTGCCGACTGGATGGCAAGCGGCCGAGAATGCCGCCATCGAGCCCGGCGACACGGTCGCGGTTTGGGGCTGCGGTCCGGTCGGACTTTTCTCGATCCAGTCGGCCTTTCTGATGGGCGCCGAGCGCGTGATCGCGATCGACCATTTCCCGCACCGGCTCGAACTCGCGAGAAAGTTCGGCGCCGAGACGATCAACTTCGAGCAGACCAAGACCTATGAAGCGCTGATGGAGATGACTGGCGGGATCGGTCCCGATGCCGTCATCGACGCCGTAGGCCTGGAGGCGCATGGCTTTTTCGTCGACAATGTGATCGACCAGATCAAGGCGTCGACCTTCCTTGGCACCGACCGGATCCATGCGATCCGCCAGGCGATCGTCGCCTGCCGCAAGGGCGGGCGCGTGTCGATGCCCGCTGTCTATGGCGGCGTCGTCGACAAGTTTCCGTTGGGCGCTTTCATGGAGAAGGGACTGACACTCAAAACGGGGCAGACCCATGTCCAGCATTATATGCCGGGCCTGCTCAACGCGATCATCGAGGACAAGGTCGACACCACCTTCCTGATCTCGCACCGCCTTCCGCTCGAGCAGGCGCCCGACGGCTACAAGATGTTCCACGACAACCAGAATGAAGTGACCAAGGTCGTGCTCAAGCCCGACCTGGCCGTCGCCGCGCAGGAGGAGATTCAGGATGGCTGACCAATTCGCGATCATCACAGGCGCCTCGACCGGCATCGGTTTCGAGCTGGCCAGTATCGCGGCCGAACAGGGATACGACCTTCTCGTGGCGGCCGACGAAGCGCTCATCAGCTCGGCGGCGGCCGACTTCCGTCGCCACGGGGTGGAGGTGCGGTCGGTCGAGGCCGATCTGGCAACGATTGACGGTGTCGATACGCTTCTCGCGGCCATAGGCGGACGGAAGGTGGATGTTCTATGTGCCAATGCCGGGCGCGGGCTCGGCCACGCCTTCCTTGAACAAGAGGTCCACGATTGGCGCCGCGTCGTCGACACCAACATCACCGGGACCCTTTACCTGCTTCAGAAAATCCTCGCCGAGATGGTCGCGGGGGACGACGGCAAGGTACTGGTGACAGGATCGATCGCCGGTTACATGCCAGGTACTTTCAATGCCGTCTATAACGGGACCAAGGCATTCATCGACAATTTTACCGATGCGCTCCGCAATGAACTGAAGGACGTCGAGGGCGTCAGTCTTACCACGCTTATGCCGGGTCCAACCGAGACAGAGTTTTTCGATCGCGCCGAACTGCTGGATACCAAGGTTGGTGCGCAGGAGAAGGATGATCCGGCCAAGGTCGCGCGCGATGGCTGGGATGCGATGATGAAGGGCGAGGATCACATCGTATCGGGCTGGAAGAACAAGGTCCAGAAGACCCTCGCCAATGTAACCCCGGCCTCGACGCTTGCCGAGATGCACCGATCGATGGCCGAACCTGGCACCGATGAAGACGCTTAAGACTGCCGATTACTCACCGATGCGGGGACGGCCGAATCTGGAATATACTCAGGGCGAACTGTCCGCGCGATCCTTGGCGGGGTAATCGCCGGGCTCGACCGTGCCGACCGTTGGCCGATCTTCGACATCCTCTTGCGGCTTGCCGCCGCGAGTGCGCGGATCGGGATCCTGATCATTGGGACGGGCATCGCCGGCGGGACCGCGGCGAGGCACCTCGGCGGTCTGCTTTACTGCGGGATCGAGACGATCGGGTCTATCGGACATGATATTACTCCGTTCCAGTTAGGGAGCGCTCCTCTCTTTCGGTGCTCTGCGACAACGCCCCAGCCCCTCGCGGGTTGCCGCCGCAGCTGAAGCGCGGGGGCCATCACTCACTCGAGAAGGTGACAGCTTCGATCTTGTTACCATCCGGATCGAGCACGAAGGCACCATAATAGTTCGCGTCATATTCTTCTCTGACGCCCGGTCTCCCGGCATCGCTGCCCCCATATGCCAAGGCAGCGGCATGAAACGCATCGACCATGGCGCGGCTTTCGGCAGCGAAAGCAATATGCACGCCGTTGCCTGCATTGGCTCGTCGACCATCCGACGGCGTTTCAACGCTGAACTCGACCGCCCCGCTGCCATAATCGACGCTGCGCCCGTCGTCCGTGAGCGGCCTCAAGCCGATCACCTGCAGAACCGGATTATAGAATGCCCGCGCGCGGTCGATGTCGTCGGATCCAACCGATACGTGGTGGATCATCCTGCACCTCCTGATCTCAGCCCTTTTTCACCCGCCACTGGTCGAGCTCAGAGACGGTTGCCGCTACCCCTGAAATCCCCAAAATGTCTTTGGGTTCCTTGGACTTTGGACGCTAACCTGCGTTAAATCCTCAAAAAATTCGCCTTTGCAGAATGTGACTTCAGGAACTTGTGCGGTTTCAGGGCTTTCCCTCCGGGACACTGAAACTCTTCGTGAGTGCCGAACATGTCCGAGATGAACCAGGCAAACGAATCCATAGCGCGCGATGCCCATACGGAACGGCCGAGTCTCGCCGGCCGACGCGCGATCATAACGGGCGGCACGACCGGGATCGGCAGGGCGATCGCCGTTCTCCTCGCCAGCGAGGGCGTGAAAGTCTTCATTTGCGGGCGCACCGCCCAACATCTTGACGACGCGCTCGAACGTATCAGGCAAGTGGGCGATGGCGACGGGATCGGCATCGACCTTGCCCGACGGGAGAATGTCGAAACGTTCTTCCAGGCTGCGGACAGCTACCTCGGCGGCCTCGACATCGCCGTCATCAATGCCGCCGTCCCAGCCGAAGGACTGGACGACACGGATGAGGACACGCTCGACTATCAGATTGCGGTCGACTTCGCGTCCTATCTTACCAGCACCAAAGCGTCACTCAAGCGACTGAAAGCCGGCAGTGACGTGGTATTGATCGGATCGATGTCGGCGGTATCGCAGTCGGCAGGCACGTCGGTCTATGTCGCGGCCAAGACTGGGATCGAGGGCTTCGCCCGCGCGCTGCGCCAGGAGATGGCCGACAAGGACGTGAAGATCGGATTGATCGAACCAGGCTTTACCGGTGCCGACTTCCAATATCCGGAGTTTCCGCCGGAAAAGCAGCGCGAACTAATCCACGAGGCAAAGATGCTTCGCGCCGAAGACATTGCAGTTGCGGTGCATTTCATGCTGGCGCAACCGCGCCGCACGGCGGTGTCGCTGATGCGCATCGAAACGCGTCGAAAGCATCCCTGATCCTTTACGGCCGGCGGGCGCGGCCACAAACGGCGCGCCCGCATCATCATCGCGAAATCGCAAAGCCTCTCGCTCAGCTGCCGAGCGGGACCATCTCCCACCCATCGCAGCCCGGCACCCCGCACTGGCACTCGAGCGCGCGATAGGTACGGCTGCCGATCCGCACTGCGTCGCCATCTATCCGGAAGTTGTCGATCAGATGGCTGTGCAAGAACTGCTCCAGCGATCGGCGAGCCCGTTCAGAGGTTTTCTTGAGGGTTTGTTGCATCGCTTACCTCGGCAGGGGAGCCATGGAAGAATCGGCGGCCAGAAGCCGACGTTCATATTCGCGTGCCAGCAGATTATGTGCGGCTCTCGCCGAATGATTGATCGCGCGCGCCGCCAAGTCACGTTCCTGGCCGGCACGTTCCCGGAGATAGGCAAGGTCGGTATTTTTAAAGTGCATATTCATCAACTCCACTCCCCCCGAAGCCAATGATCAAGGCTGACCATTCGAGTTTCATTTAGCTCTCACCCACATCTTTCCGTGTTAATTCAAATCAAAGCCGAAAGCCGGTCGTCGCCTATCCTCAACTGTTCATCGGGAATACAGTGATCACAGTGGACGGAGACGCCGGACACCGTAGTCCGGCGTCTCTTGCTCGGTCAGGCGGCGTGGATCTCGAACGCTTCGGCTCGCCACGCTTCCATCTGGCCCTTCACCGCCAGTTTCGCTTTCTTCAACCTGGCGACCTCGACGTCATCGGGGCGGGGCCTCGACAGCTGCTCGGCTATCAGTCGCTCCAACCGCTCATGCTCGCGATCGAGATAGGAAAAGAAGCGGTCCGACATCAATGCACCTCCTTGCCATCGAGCGCCTTCAGTGCCGCCATCACCTCATCGATCGGAACAGCGGGGTTGTAGGCAGTGGGCCGACGAAGTCCCGGCCGACCTTCGACGGCTGCCGCGTCGGAAGCCCAGGACGCAAGGATCGCCCGCTTAACCTCGGGCTCGAGAGTAGGGTGTTTCGCGATATCGAACGGACGTCGAAAATCCGAGAGGGACATGGACTGCCTCCTTTCATTATGTCGCTCCCCGCAACCGTATCAACGGTCGCCGATGTGTATTTTGGAAGCTATCCCCGACTCGTCAAGCCCCACCGAACTCACTGAAAATGACGGATTAAAAAAAATTGAGTGTGGGCCTTGAAGTGATGGATGGCGAAACTATCTCACTCGCCGTCGGATGCCCGAAGGATCCGGCAGAACGAGAGGGCGCCAGCTCTTTCCGGCGCTTCTCATGCTCAGATTGCTCATAGGAGGATTTGGATATGAGGACCAATTTCGACTTCACCCCCTATCGCCGCTCGACCGTCGGTTTCGATCGGCTCTTCGATATGCTCGAGACCAGTGCACGGCCCGAGCTTGGCGACGGCTATCCGCCGTTCGATCTCGAAAGGGATGGTGAGGACAGCTACCGCATCACCATCGCTGTGGCAGGGTTCCACCCTGACGAGATCGAGATCGTGGCACAGCAGAACCAGCTTGTAGTCGCTGGCCGAAAGTCCGAGGAAAACGGATCGGAAGACCGCTATCTCCATCGCGGCATAGCCGCGCGCGCCTTCGAGCGCCGCTTCCAGCTGGCCGACTTTATCGAAGTGTGTTCGGCCCGCTTCGACAATGGGTTGCTGACGATAGCGCTGAAGCGCGAGATCCCCGAGGCGATGAAGCCGCGCAGGATCGAGATCGCCGCGGCTTCGAACGATCGGGAGCTTCTCCGAACTGATGCCGAGGGCGAGGCCGCCTGACCCGAGATCGCCGGCGGCAGTCTCCTGCTGCCGGCGAGACTTTGAGCATCAGCAGATCATGCGTGAAATCTCATGACCCTTGTCGACAAGATAGAATATTTCGAAGCTCGGGCGCGGCAGGAACGCAAAACCGCCGAAGCCGCCAGCTGCATCGAAGCTCGCAATGCCCATCTCGCTCTCGCGGCAGAACATTCCCGGGCCGCCGAACGGGAACGCGCCAGACTTGCCAAACATGCCGAGCTGTTTCGAGGATGATCCTTGGTCCCATGACAACGTCTCACCGCGACGATCGCGGCTGACCGCCAAGCGCGGGCGGTTCCACATATCTCGCGCGCTACGGATCGGCGAATGATGCCAGCTGCCGGCATTGGAGATGGCATTGGCCACCGATCGCGCTAGTGAGGGGGGAAACGAATGTGGGGGAGAAGGGCATGCCCGACCGTCGGAATCGCGCCATCGAGCTGCTGCGTCGTCATCTGCCTTGGGCGGTATTGGCCGGGGTTGGCGCGCTTGCGGCGGGCGGCATGGCGGCCGAGCGGGGCGAGCATGTCAATGCGCTGTGGCTCGTCGTCGCAGCGGTATCGGTCTATCTGATCGCTTATCGATATTATAGCCGCTATCTCGCTTCGACGGTGCTGGGGCTCGATCCGGCGCGCCTGACCCCAGCGGTCCGACATGCCGATGGACTCGACTTCGTGCCGACCGACCGTACCGTGCTGTTCGGCCACCATTTCGCAGCGATCGCAGGCGCCGGTCCGCTCGTCGGCCCGGTGCTCGCCGCGCAGATGGGCTATCTGCCAGGCACGCTATGGCTGCTGGCGGGCGTAGTGTTCGCCGGGGCCGTTCAGGATTTTCTCGTCCTGTTCATCTCGATGCGCCGCGACGGCCGCTCCTTTGGCGAGCTCATCCGTTTGGAGATGGGCCCGCTCGCCGGGACAATCGCGCTCGTCGGCGCATTCATGATCATGGTCATCATTCTGGCCGTGCTGGCGCTGATCGTCGTCCGTGCGCTCGCCGACAGCCCTTGGGGCATGTTCACCGTCGCGGCGACGGTCCCTCTCGCAATTTTGATGGGTATCTACACCCGATGGATCCGGCCAGGACGGGTGGGCGAGGTATCGATCCTAGGGCTGGTCGGTCTCATGCTTGCCATCGTCTATGGCCAGACCGTCGCGCAGACGCCGGCGCTGGCCGGGCTGTTCACCTTCACCGCCGTGCAGCTGTGCTGGATACTCATCGGCTATGGCGCAGTCGCTGCAATGCTGCCGGTCTGGCTCCTGCTCGCCCCGCGCGACTATCTTTCCACTTTCCTGAAGATCGGGGCGATCATCGCGTTGGCCTTCGGCATCGCCATCATGCAGCCCGAACTGCGTATGCCGGCTTTCACCCAGTTCGTCGACGGATCGGGCCCGGTATGGTCGGGATCGCTTTTCCCGTTCCTGTTCATCACCATCGCCTGTGGCGCGGTATCCGGCTTCCACGCTTTGATCGCGAGCGGCACCACGCCCAAGCTGATTGCCTCCGAAGCCGATGCTCGTTTCATCGGCTATGGCGCGATGCTGGCAGAGAGCTTTGTAGCGATCATGGCGCTCGTCGCCGCCTCGATCCTCGATCCAGGTATATATTTCACGATGAACGCGCCAGCCGCGTTGCTGGGCACCAGTCCCGAAACTGCCGCCGCCGCCGTCACCGCCATGGGCTTTCCGATCGATGCCGCCACGATCGCGGGCACGGCGAAGGACGTTGGAGAGAACAGCATCATCTCCCGGACCGGCGGCGCGCCGACGCTGGCCGTCGCCATGGCGCAGATCTTCAGTCACCTCATCGGTGGCAAGGCGATGATGGCCTTCTGGTACCATTTCGCCATCCTGTTCGAGGCGTTGTTCATCCTGACCGCCGTCGATGCCGGCACACGCGCCGGCCGATTCATGTTACAGGATTTGCTGGGGCTTGCCGTACCGCGGCTGAAGGACACGAAGTCGCTGCCCGCAAACGCGCTGGCGACGTTGCTCTGCGTGTCAGCCTGGGGCTTCTTCCTTTATCAGGGAGTCACCGATCCTCTGGGCGGGGTCAACACGCTCTGGCCTCTGTTCGGCATCTCCAACCAGATGCTGGCCGCGGTGGCACTGATGCTGGGCACAGTCGTACTGTTCCGGATGAAGCGGCAGAAGATGGCCTGGGTCGCCGCCGTCCCCGCTGCCTGGCTCATATTGTGTACCGGCACGGCGGGCCTGCTCAAGCTGCTCTCGCCCGATCCGCGGCTTGGCTTCGTCGCTCATGCGATGAAGTTCCGCGACGCGGCCGCCATGGGCGAGGTTCTAGCGCCTGCAAAATCGCTCAGCGACATGCACCGCATCATCTTCAACGACCTGGTCGATGCGGCGCTCTGCCTGCTGTTCCTGGCAGTCGTCGCTAGCATCCTGCTGCTCGCGATCCGCGCCTGCCTGGACGCACGGCGAAACGAGAAACCGAGTATTCAGGAACTGCCGGCAATGGTGTAGGGATGCTGCCATGTCCTGGATGCGTTCCTTTAGGTATATTCGGCGGCTCTGTCATGCCATGGTGGGATTACCCAGCTATCCCGCCTATCTCGAGCATATGGCGGCGAAACACCCCGATTGTGCGCCGATGGACTATCAGACGTTTTTTCGCGACCGGCAAAACGCTCGCTACCAGGGCAAAGGCGGCGGTCGTTGCTGCTGAGCCCATGCCGCACACCGCCGCGCGACCGTCGGCCATCGCTCGGCTCGTGCTGATCCTCGTTCCGCTCGCGCTGATGAGGACCGCCTCGCGCGTGCTCTAGCGCGGTTTGCCAGCCAGGATCTGGGCCGCCGCGATGGCCGTCAGGTTCAATATCCCGCGTGAGGTCACCCCCGGTGTCAGAACGTGGATCGCCTGGCTCAGACCCATCAGCATCGGACCCACGGTCGGCGAGCTGGATGATGCGCTCAGCGCCGTCAGGGTAATATTCGCTGCATCCAGATTGGGCATCACCAGCAGGTTGGCAGAGCCATCGAAACCCGAATCCTGGATCAAACGCTCGCGCAACGGCTGGGATAGCGCCGCATCGGCATGCATTTCCCCATCGACGCGCAGCTCCGGAGCGACCCTGCGGACAATCTTGAGCGCCTCGCGCATCTTGCGCGCGCTGGGGCTGTGCGATGCGCCGAAATTGGAATGGGACAGCAGCGCCACACGCGGCTCCAGCCCGAACCGCCGGACCGCGGCTTCCGCCAGCAAGGTCATCTCGGCGAGCTGGTCGGGGCTAGGATCGGGCACCATATGGGTATCGGTGATGAACAGCGCCCCGGCCTCGAGGATCAGGCCCGACAGCGCATAGACGCGCTGCGCCCCTTCGGCCCGGTCGATCGTGCGAAGCACATGTTCGACCTGCCCCCAATATTCCGAGTTGCCGCCGACCAACGCCGCATCGACATATCCGGTGCGCAGCAGCATAGCCGCCGTGACGGTTGGCCGCCGGTAGACATGGCGGACGATCTCGGCCGAGGGCACGCCCCGCCGGCCCGCGATGGCACGGTAGGCCTCTACCAGCGGCTCCAGGATCGCATGGTCGGTCTCGGGATCGATCACCTCGACGTCGCGGTCGAGCTCGAAGCGCAGGCCGAGGCCAGGCAACTTGTCCGCAAGGATGCGGCGGCGGGCGATTATCGTCGGCCGGACGATACCGTCGTCGAGCGCGTCCTGTATCGCGCGCAACACGCGCTCATCCTCACCCTCGCCATAGGCGATGCGCGCCAGTACACCGCGCGCCGCCTCGAACACCGGCATCATAAGCTGTCCCGAACGAGCATTCTGCTGGGCCAGCGAACGGCGGTAGGCGTCTATGTCGATCGGGCGGCGCGCGACACCCGAGGTGATCGCAGCCTGGGCGACGGCAGGCGCGATCTCGGCGATCAGGCGCGGGTCGAACGGGGTCGGGATGATATAGTCGGGTCCGAAGGTGAGCTTGCTGCCCCCATAGGCCTGGGCCACGCTTTCATGTGCAGGCAGGCGAGCAAGCGCGGCGATCGCCTCGGCCGCGGCGACCTTCATCGCCTCGTTGATCGTCGTCGCCCCGACGTCCAGCGCGCCGCGGAAGATATAAGGGAAGCACAGGACGTTGTTGACCTGGTTTGGATAGTCCGAACGACCCGTCGCAACAATCGCATCGGGCCGAGCGGCTCGTGCGACGTCGGGAAGGATCTCCGGTTCGGGATTGGCAAGCGCGAAGATCAGCGGGCGCTCGGCGAGCAGCGGCAGCCATTCGGGCTTGAGCACGCCGGGCGCCGACAGGCCCAGAAAAATGTTGGCGCCAGGTAGCACCTCGGGCAGCGAGCGGGCGTCGGTGGTACGTGCATAGCGCGCCATGTTCGGCGACATGCCCTCGCGCCCGGCGTGGACGACACCATCCTTGTCGGTCAGTGTGACATTATCGGCCGGTAATCCCATCGATACGAGCAGGTCGACGCAGGCGAGCGCAGCCGCCCCCGCGCCCGAGGTGACCAG
>Ga0157326_1000001_pt1 | contig 19397 bp, 23 predicted proteins | sample MOy2old250510_FD_105391 | JGI IMG/M metagenome (GOLD analysis project Ga0157326, IMG submission 105391) | Arabidopsis rhizosphere microbial communities from North Carolina - M.Oy.2.old.250510 | ecosystem: Host-associated > Plants > Roots > Rhizosphere | place: USA: North Carolina | collected... | reverse complement strand
GCGCGCCGTTCGAGAAAGACCTTCATCATCGCGACGATCGGATCGGCGAGCGCCAGCCCTACGATTCCGAACAGCGTGCCAAACAACAGCTGCGCGCCAAGGATCAACGCCGGGGCCAGATCGACCGAGCGGCGGGCCACCCAGGGGACGATGATGTTACCGTCGATCACCTGTACCGCGACATAGATGATGACCGCCCAGATGCCGGTATCGACGCCGGCGGAAAAGCCCACCAGGACGATCAGCACGCCCGATATGATCGAGCCGATGTTCGGCAGGAAGGCAAGCAAGCCGGTGAGCAGGCCCAATAGCGCCGCCATCGGCACCCCGGCCAGCGACAGCGCGATGCCCGTCCCGAAGCCCTCGACCGCCATGCCGATCAGCCGTCCGAACATCAGCCGGCGCATGGTGAAACCCATCCGTTCCGACGTCGCATAGAACTCCGCCCGACGTTCGATCGGCAGCAGCCAGGCGAAGCCGCGCTCGTACAGCCGGGGTTCGGCGGCAATGAACAGGCCCAGCACGATGATCATGGCGATGCTCGACACCGCACCCAGTGCGCTGCCAACCCAGCTGGTGAGCCGGTCGAACGATCCCATCAATTCGGTGGCGATCGCCTGGCCGCCACCGGTCTTGGGCATCAGGCCGCGCGCACTGGCCCATTCGAAGACGCGGGCGAGCTGAGTCTCGACGACGGTACGCAGCGCCTCGAATTGGCCCGCTATCTGCGATCCCGCGAAATAGACCGTCCAGGCCAGGAAGGCGACGACGCCAAGGCAGGTGATCAACAGTCGCCAGCTGCGCCCGATCGGCAGGATGCGGCCGAGCAGCCGGGTGCCGCCATCGAGCATGGCGGCGAGAACGAGGGCCGCGAACACCAGCAATAGCGGCTGGATCAGGAGAACCACCAGCGCGATCGCGACGGCAAGGCCAAGCCATATCGCGGCGCGATGAAGCTCGTAGATGGTGGCCTGCGACTGGCTGTCGGATGGGCCGGGCTGCTCGGGCTTGCGGCCGGCCATCGGGTCAGCGCGCCTCGCGGTCGGGGTGCAGGCTGGTGCCGGCGCGCCCGCCGCGCAGCGCCTGAACCCAGCTGAGCGGGTTCCAAAGCTTGGTGGTGCCGTCGAGCGAGAAAGTGATGAACTCGGCGCGCCCGCCCAGATTCTCGATCGGGATCGGCCCGCCCAGGCCATTGCGGTCGGCGGGTACGCGGCTGTCGGCGGACTGATCGCGATTGTCGCCCATCACCCAGATATGATCCGCCGGGATGGTGACCGCTGGAATATCGTCGATCTCGGGAAGATAGCCGAGGTCGATCGTGTCGTAGCTACGGCCGTTGGGCAGGGTCTCGCGGAAGCGGGGCAGCGCGCAATAGAGCTTGCCGTCCGGACCGGTGACGCGGAAGCGCGCGACGTCATACTGGTCGCATGGCACATTGGCGTCGACCGGGATCATCGCCGGGGCCGTCGGAATCCGCCTGACGGGAACGCCGTTGATCACGACCACGCCGCCGCGTACCTCCAGCCGGTCGCCTGGCAGGCCGATCACCCGCTTGATGAAATCGGTGTCCGCCTGGGGCGGCTTCAGAATGACGATGTCGCCGCGCTCGGGAAGGCGGCCGAGCAGCCGCCCATGCATGAAGGGAAGGATGTGGAAGCTCGGCGACACATAGGACCAGCCATAGGGATATTTGGTCACTACCAGCCGATCGCCGGTGATGAGTGTCGGCATCATCGATTCCGACGGGATGTAGAAGGGTTTGGCCACGAAGCTGTGGAAACCCAGCACCGCGAGTATCAGCCAGAAGATGCCGCGGGCCTCGGCCCACCAGTCGGTACCCTTTTTCGTGACTGGAACCGGCGTCTCGACCGGCAGTTCACTCGCATTGTCCATATTTTCACTCGGCTGATCGCTCACGCGATCCTCTCCTTAAAGCGGACGCGCATATAGAATGACGAACGCCTGCGCCCAGGGATGATCGTCGGTCATCGTGAGATGTATATCAATGGCGTGGCCCGGCGGCGTCAGCGCGTCAAGCCTTGCCTTGGCTCCACCGCTCAAAACCAGCGTCGGGGCCCCGCTCGGCAGATTGGCGACGCCGATGTCCTTCATGAACACGCCCGCCTTGAAGCCGGTGCCGACAGCCTTGGAATAAGCTTCCTTCGCTGCGAATCGCTTCGCATAGGTGCCTGCGCGCGTGAACGGCCGCCGTTCGGCCTTCGCGTGCTCGGTGGCTGTGAAGACGCGGTCGATGAAGCGCTCGCCGAACCGGTCGAGCGATTTCTGGATCCGTTCTATGTTGCACAGATCGGAGCCGATTCCGATGATCACCTCGCCTCGTCCATCATTGCGCGCATCCGCGCGACCACGGGGCCGAGTCCTTCGAAAATCGCCTCGCCGATCAGGAAATGGCCGATATTGAGCTCGGCGATCTGCGGAATCGCGGCGATCGGCGTGACGTTGTCGAAGGTCAGACCATGGCCGGCATGGGGTTCGATGCCGTTCTTGGCGGCGAGCGCGGCGGCCTCGGCGATGCGGCGCAGTTCGGCTGTGCGGGCTTCGCCCTCGGCATGGGCATAGCGGCCGGTGTGAAACTCGACGACCGGCGCCCCCAGCGACAGGGCGGCCTCTATCTGGCGAGGATCGGGCTCGATGAACAGGCTGACGCGGATGCCGGCGTCGGCCAGACGTGCGATTAACGGTTTCAAGTGATTATGCTGACCAGCGGCGTTGAGCCCGCCCTCCGTTGTTACCTCCTCGCGTCGCTCTGGCACGATGCAGGCGGCGTGAGGACGATGCCTGAGGGCAATCGCCACCATCTCTTCTGTCGCCGCCATCTCCATGTTCACCGGCAGTTCGACCGCGCCGATCAGTCGGCCGATATCCTCGTCGATGATATGGCGGCGGTCCTCGCGCAGATGCGCGGTGATGCCGTCGGCACCGGCTTCGCTGGCGATCACCGCCGCCCGGATAGGATCGGGATAGAGCCCACCCCGCGCGTTGCGGATCGTCGCGACATGGTCGATATTGACCCCGAGGCGGAGCCGACCTTCATCGGCGCGGCGAAGCTTGATCACGCGGCTACTTTCGCTCGGCTGCCCGGCTTGATCGCGGGAATCGCGGCCAGCTCGGGCGGCAGTGCATCGGCGGCATAGGTGGGTACGTCGAGTCGAATGAGCGGATAGAAGGGAACGCCGAGATCGGCGGCGCCACGCGAGCGGTCGACCAGCGACGCGGCGGCTATCACCTGGCCGCCCGCGTCTTCGACGGCCTTGATCGCTTCGCGCGACGACAGGCCGGTGGTGACGACATCCTCCATCAGCAGCACCTTCTGTCCGGGGTCGAGCCGGAAGCCGCGGCGCAGGCCGAACACGCCTTCGGGCCGCTCGACGAACATCGCATCGAGGTGGAGCGCGCGGCCCATCTCGTGGCCGGCGATCACGCCTCCCATGGCCGGGGAGACGACTGCGCCGAGCTGAATCTTGATCTTGTCGGGAATCTTGAGAGCTAGCGCCTGCGCCAGCCGTGCCGCCCGCGCGGGGTTCATCAGCACTCGGGCGCACTGCAGGTAGCGAGGACTGCGCAGGCCCGACGACAGGATGAAATGACCTTCCAGCAGCGCTTCGGCCGCCCGAAATTCGGCAAGTACCTCTTCATCCGTCATCGTCATCTATCCCGTCGCGCGCTGCGGCTTTGCAGCTTCTGCTCAGATAGAGGCAGGATATATTCGCTTCAACCGCTTGCATTCGGCGTCAAGCGGTGCTTGAGGCACAGCGAAGCCGCGCCTATAAGGCGCTCGATTTCGTAGGGCCCGACAACAGGCAGGCGTGGATTCAACCGCGCTTCACGGGGGTAAGATGAAGACGTTGAAGACATTTATGATGGCGCTTTCGCTGGCGGCCGTACCGTTCGGCCAATGCTCAGGACGCCGCTCCGGCACCCGCGCCCGCTGCGGCTGAAGCTCCCGCTGCTCCCGCCGCGCCTGCGTTCCAGCACCGCGCGCCGGAGGCCGATATCGGCCAGCCGATTCCGGGCGGCTACAAGATCCAGCCACAGGTCACCGAGATCGGTGAAGATGCGCAGTGGTTCCACGACGTGCTGCTGATGCCGATCATTACGATCATCTCGATCTTCGTCCTGATCCTCCTGGCCTATGCGATGATTCGTTTCCGCGCCAGGGCGAACCCGGTTCCTTCGAAGACCTCGCACAACACGCTGATCGAGATCATCTGGACGCTGGTCCCGGTGCTGATCCTGCTGGTGATCGCGGTTCCTTCGATCCGCCTGCTCGCGCATCAATATGCGCAGCCCAAGCCAGATCTCACCGTCAAGGTGATCGGTAACCAGTGGTACTGGACCTATCAATATCCGGACAACGGCGATTTCGAGCTGGTCTCGAACATGCTGCCCGACACAGAAGCCGAGAAGCGCGGCGAGCCCCGCATGCTTGCGGTCGACGAGCGCGTCGTCGTGCCGGTCAATTCGATCGTCAAGGTGATCGTCACCTCGAACGACGTCATCCACAGCTGGGCGGTCCCCGCCTTCTGGACCAAGATGGACGCCGTTCCGGGCCGACTCAACGAAACCTGGTTCAAGGCCGATCGCGAAGGCGTCTACTATGGCCAGTGCTCGGAATTGTGCGGCGCTCGCCACGGCTATATGCCGATCGCGGTCGAAGTGGTTTCGAAGGCGAAGTTCGCGGAGTGGGTTCGCTCGAAGGGTGGCAAAATGCCCGGTGAGGAGACTGCCGTAGCGCCTGCGCCGGCCGCCGCTCCCGAAGCCGCGACCGCCGCGGTCCCCGGCACCACGGCGCCTGCCGCGCCCACCACGTCCCAGCCTGCGACCGCGCAGAACTAAGGCCAGACAGATGACCGACACCACAGCATCCCCCTCGCATTTCCAGGCGCATGAGGATCATGGTCACCATGATGCCGATCACAAGCCGGCGTTTTTCGCGCGCTGGTTCATGTCCACGAACCACAAGGACATCGGCACACTCTACCTGATCTTCGCGATCACCGCCGGCATCATCGGCGGGGCGATCTCGGGCCTGATGCGCGCCGAGCTGGCGCATCCGGGCATCCAGTATCTGCAGACCTGGACCGTCCTGATGGGCGGTTCGCCTGATTTCGATACCGCGCTCCACCTTTGGAACGTGCTGATCACGGCGCACGGCTTGATCATGGTCTTCTTCATGGTCATGCCGGCGATCATCGGCGGCTTCGGCAACTGGTTCGTACCGATCATGATCGGCGCGCCCGACATGGCCTTCCCGCGGATGAACAATATCAGCTTCTGGCTGCTCATCCCGGCCTTCGCACTGCTGCTCGGCTCGACCTTCTTCGGCGGGGGCACCGGCAATGGCGCAGGCACCGGCTGGACGGTCTACGCTCCGCTGTCGACAAGCGGCTCGGCCGGCGCATCGGTGGACATGGCGATCCTGTCGCTCCACCTGGCAGGCGCCTCGTCGATCCTCGGCGCGATCAACTTCATCACCACCATCTTCAACATGCGGGCGCCGGGCATGACCCTGCACAAGATGCCGCTGTTCGTATGGTCGGTGCTGGTCACCGCCTTCCTGCTGCTGCTGGCGCTGCCGGTGCTCGCCGCGGCGATCACCATGCTGCTCACCGACCGCAATTTCGGCACGACCTTCTATGATGCCTCGGGGGGCGGCGACCCCGTGCTCTACCAGCATCTCTTCTGGTTCTTCGGCCACCCCGAAGTGTACATCATGATCCTGCCGGGCTTCGGCATCGTCAGCCAGATCGTCTCGACCTTCTCGAAGAAGCCCGTCTTCGGCTATCTCGGCATGGCCTATGCCATGGTCGCGATCGGCGTCGTCGGTTTCGTCGTGTGGGCGCACCACATGTTCACCACCGGCATGTCGGTCGACACCAAGATGTACTTCACCGCCGCGACGATGGTCATCGCGGTCCCCACCGGCATTAAGATCTTCTCGTGGATTGCGACGATGTGGGGCGGATCGATGACGTTCAAGGCGCCGATGCTCTGGGCCATCGGCTTCATCTTCCTGTTCACGGTGGGCGGCGTTACCGGCGTCGTTCTCGCGAACGGTGGCGTCGACAACTATATGCACGACACCTATTATGTCGTCGCGCACTTCCACTATGTGCTGTCGCTCGGCGCGGTTTTCTCGCTCTTCGCGGCCTTCTACTACTGGTTCGGCAAGATGACCGGTCGGATGTACAACGAGTTCCTGGCTCAGGTGCATTTCTGGCTGTTCTTCATCGGTGTGAACATCCTGTTCTTCCCGATGCACTTCCTGGGCCTCGACGGCATGCCGCGCCGCATCCCCGACTATCCGGACGCGTTCGGCAAGTGGAACCTGCTGGCCAGCCATGGCTATGAGCTGATGGCCTTCAGCATGATCTTCTTCTTCGTGAACGTCTTCTGGTCGATGGCCAAGGGCAAGAAGGCCGAAGGCAATTATTGGGGCGAAGGCGCGACGACGCTCGAGTGGACGCTGTCGAGCCCGCCGCCTTACCACCAGTTCGAGCAGCTGCCGCATATCGGCGACGACCACGCGCACTGATCGGGCGGCAACAACGAAATGATGGGCCGCCGCTTCGACGACCAGTCAGAGCGGCGGTTCCATTAAGGACGTAATGTAGAGACGATGGCGAGCAGAGCTTATCCCGTTACCGCAATGGCTGCCGACTGGCGCGACTTCCTCGCGCTGACCAAGCCGCGCGTGTTGACCCTGGTGGTATTCACGGGCCTGTGCGGGCTGCTTGCGGCGCCGCAAGCGATCAATCCGGTAATCGGTTTCACGGCGATTCTGTGCATCGCGCTCGGTGCAGGGGCGGCCGGTGCGCTCAACCAGTGGTATGAAGCCGATCTCGACGCGATGATGGCGCGCACCGCCGACCGGCCATTGCCCGCCGGGCGGATGGATCGCCAGTCTGCGCTCCACTTCGGGGTCGGTCTCGCGGTCTTCTCGGTTGTCCTCATGGGGCTGGCGGTCAATGTTCTGGCGGCAACGATCCTCGCCGTCTCGATCCTCTTCTATGTGATGGTCTACACGGTCTGGCTGAAGCGCCGGACACCGCAGAACATCGTCATTGGCGGCGCCGCCGGGGCCTTTCCGGCGCTGATCGGCTGGGCTGCCGCCACGGGTCGCGTCGAGACGCTGCCGGTATTGCTGTTCGCGCTGGTCTTTCTGTGGACGCCGCCGCATTTCTGGGCCCTCGCGCTGTTCATCAACTCCGACTATGCCCGCGCTGGCGTGCCTATGCTGCCCGCCGTCGCCGGCCAGCGCGCCACCCGCATCCAGATCATGCTCTACACGGTGCCGATGGCCGCCGCCGCAGTTGCGCCCTGGGCGATGGGGCTGACCGGCGCGATCTACGGGATTGGCGCCAGCCTGTTGTCGGCGGTTTTCCTGCTGCTGGCGTTGCGGGTCGGCTTCAGCAGCGAGAGCGACCAGGCAAAGATGAAGCCAGAGCGGCGGCTGTTCGCCTTCTCGATCCTCTATCTATTCCTGGTGTTCGGCCTGATCGTCGTTGACAAGCTGGTGCTGGCATGAGCTTCACGCCCGACGAACAGGCTGAAATTCGCCGCCGCCAGAAGTCGCGTGCCATCGTCACTGCGCTGGTGCTGGGCGGCCTCGTCGTCCTATTCTACGCGATTTCGATCGCCAAGATGCTGTGACCACGGCGCTCTATCCCAGGAACCGCAATCTACGGGTCGGCCTTATCGCGGTGCTGATCGCGCTGGGGATGCTGGCGCTCGGTTTCGCCGCGGTGCCGCTCTATCGCATGTTCTGTCAGGTCACCGGTTTTGGCGGTACGACGATGCGCAGCGCAACCGGGATCGCCCCCGGGGAGGTGGTCGGCAAACTCGTCAACGTCCGCTTCGATGCCAACGTCTCGCCGGCGCTGCCCTGGCGTTTCGAACCGGAGAAGACCGTTGCCCGTGTGGCGATCGGCGCGCGACAGATGGCCTTCTTCACCGCGACCAACTTGTCGAACAAGCCAATCGCCGGCACCGCGACGTTCAACGTGACGCCCGAACAGGCCGGCGCCTATTTCACCAAGATCCAGTGTTTCTGCTTCACCAGCCAGACGCTGAAGCCCGGCGAGACGATCCGCATGCCGGTGATCTATTATGTCGATCCCGCGATCCTGAAAGACAAGGATGCGCGCGACCTCAACGAAATCACCCTGTCCTATACCTTCTTCCCCGACAAATCCGATGTGGATTCCGAACGGGCGGGCGGTTAAGGGACGTTCCATCAGACCATCAGGGGCACGAAAATGGCCGGAGCGAAGAGCCACGATTATCACATTTTACCGCCGAGCATCTGGCCGCTGATCGGCTCGATGTCGGCGCTGATCATGGCGTCGGGCGGAATCATGTGGATGCATAAGGCCGCATATGGCGGCTATGTCTTCTTCGCCGGCCTGATCGGCGTTCTGTTCACCATGTTCAGCTGGTGGTCGGACGTGATCCGCGAAGCGCATGCCGGCGATCATACCCCGGTCGTGCAGCTTCACCTGCGTTACGGCATGATCCTGTTCATCGCCTCCGAAGTGATGTTCTTTGTCGGTTGGTTCTGGGCCTGGTTCGATTTCTCGCTCTTCCCGGTCGCGCTTGAGGTCAAGGAAGGTGTCGTCTCGATCATCCAGGGGCCGAACAGCGTCACCCATGCCGAAGGCATCTGGCCTCCCAAGGGGCTGGAGGTCATCGACGCGTTCCACCTGCCGCTGCTCAACACGCTGCTGCTGCTCTGCTCCGGCACCACGATCACCTGGGCGCATCACGCGCTGATCCATGGCGATCGCGACGGCCTGAAGAAGGGCCTGTGGCTGACGATCATCCTGGGCTCGGTGTTCACCTCGGTTCAGGCCTATGAGTATATGCATTCGCCGTTCGGCTTCAAAGGGCTGAACTATTCGGCGGCCTTCTTCATGGCGACCGGGTTCCACGGCTTCCACGTCCTGGTCGGCACGATTTTCCTGATCGTCTGCCTGGTGCGCGCCTATCGCGGCGACTTCACCCCGAAGCAGCATTTCGGCTTCGAGGCGGCGGCCTGGTACTGGCACTTCGTCGACGTGGTATGGCTGTTCCTGTTCATCGTCGTCTACGTCTGGGGCGGCTGGGGCGCGCCGGTCCACGGCGGCTGATCCAGCCAACCGCTATGAATGACAGGGGGCGCGGCGGCAGGAACAACCTGCTGCCGCGCCCTTTCTTTTGATCCGGAAGGATGCCGATGCCCGATAGCTCAGCACCGATCCCGCCAGCGCCACTCGATGCGGCGATGCGGGGATTATGTCCGCGCTGCGGGATGCCAGGGCTGTTCGCGACCTTCCTGCGCTTCGCTGACACATGTCGTGGCTGTGGGCTCGATTATCGCGCCTTCAACGTCGGCGACGGCGCGGCCGCCTTCCTCATCATGATCGTCGGGGGCCTGGTCAGCCTGTGCGCGATCATCGTCGAACTCCGATATGCGCCGCCGCTCTGGCTGCACCTGCTGCTCTGGGCCCCGCTGACGCTGCTCCTCACCGTCGGGCTGCTCCGAATCGCCAAAGGCCTCCTGCTTGTACTCGAATATAAGAACGCGGCACGCGAAGGCCGCATCCGGAAGCCCGACTGATGCGCCGTCTCCCCATAGTACCCACCCTGATCGTTACCGCAGCGCTCGCCGCGATGATCGCGCTCGGTATCTGGCAGCTTCGGCGCGCGGAATGGAAGGACGGACTGCTTGCCAGCTACCGCGCCAATGCGGGAGCGACCATGGTCTACGGCCTGCCGTTGGACGTTCCCGTCGACGCGCTGGCCTTCCGTCGCGCCCATATCCTGTGCCGGATCACCACGGGAGCGACTCAGCTCGGCGGCGTGAACCGACAGGGGCGGACCGGTTTCCGTAACATCGTGGGCTGCGGGTTGATCGATGGGCGGGTGATCATGGCGGATCTTGGCTGGAGCGCGATCGATGCCCGGCCCGCCACCCCCCAGATCGGCCAGCGGATCGAAGCGGAAGGGCGGATCATTCCCGATGATGTGCTGGCGAAGCGCGTGCTGCGCGCCACGCCGGGCGCCACGCCGCTGCTGCTGGTCCTCGACCGTGCCGTGCCGGGCCTCTCGCCCAGCGTGCCGCCGTCCATCGAGACTATTCCGAACAACCATCGCGGCTATGCCGGACAATGGTTCCTGTTCGCGGCCGTCGCCCTGGTCATCTATGGGCTCGCGCTCCGGCGGCGCTGGTTCGACGCGAAGCCCGGCTGATCACGCTTTGACATCGCCGCCTCCCGTCATGAAGATGGCGGGTGTGAGCGAGACGCCCGTCCTGACATCTGGAACCACGCTGTTGCTTGTCATTCCAGCGCAGCTTCATGCGTCGGGCGGGCGGCTGTGGCTCGACCGCCAGGCGTGTAGCGGGCTGCGGCACTGGCTCGATCATTTCGATCGGCTGATCCTGTGCGCACCGCTCGCGAGGCGTGGGGAGGAGCCATTGCCCGAGGGAATGGACGACCTGGCCGCCCTGATCCCCGCCGAACGGATCGATGTTCACCCGCTGCCGATCGCCTGGACGCCGCTACGCTGCCTCCGCGTGCTGCCATCGGTCCGCCGCGTGCTGGCGGCGCAGATACACCGCGCCACCCATTGCCAGTTCGCTATCGGGGGAAGCTGGGGCGATTGGGGGGCGCTCGCCGCGATTCTCGCCGCCCGGCTCGGCCGGCCCTTTGCGATCTGGACCGACCGGGTCGAGTCGCAGGTGATGCGCTTTCAGGCGCGGGAACATGATGGGCCGCAGCGGTTCTACCGGCGATTCAATGCCTGGTTGGCGGAGCGGTTGGAGCGCTTCGTGATCCGCCGCGCCGCCTTGGGGCTGTTTCACGGCATGGACTGTTACCGCGCTTATGCCCGGTTCAGCCTCGCACCGCAGCTCGTCCACGATGTCCATGTCGGCCCCGAAGGCCGGATCACACCGGCCGCACTGCGGACCAAGTCGGCGCGCGCTGGCGGGCCGTTGCGAATCGTCTATGCCGGGCGTGTCCATGCCGACAAGGGACCGCAGGACTGGCTGGAGACGCTAGGGCAGCTCGCCGGGCGGATCGACTTCACCGCAAGCTGGTTCGGCGATGGCCCGTTGCTCGCCGCGATGCGGCGGGAGGTCGCCGAGCGGGGGCTGGCCGACCGTATCGCCTTTCCAGGCAATCTGGATGACCACGCGGCGCTGCTAGCGGCGATGGCCGATGCCGATATTTTCCTGTTCTGCCACCAGACGCCCGAATCACCTCGGTGCCTGGTTGAGGCGCTGCTCTCGGGCGCGCCAATCGTTGGTTATGGCAGCGCCTATCCAGCCGAGCTGATCGAGGCGCATGGCGGTGGCGTTCTTACCTCCCATGATCCGGCTGCTCTCGCGGCAGCGGTAACCCAACTGGCATGTGACCGGGATCGCCTTGCAGCGCTGTACCGGGCGGCGGCGGCGGACGGTTTTCCGATGATCGACAGCGCACTGTTCGCTCGTCGCGCCGCATTGATCGGGCGACTATAGAGCCGGGCGACTATAGAGAAGGTGGCGGAGAGGGTGGGATTCGAACCCACGGTACCCTTGCGGGCACAACGGTTTTCGAGACCGCCCCGATCGACCACTCCGGCACCTCTCCGCAGAGGAGCGAGCGAGAGGCTGTGGAGCCGCTCGCCAGTCGATAGGGGCGGGGCATTAGACGAAGGATCGGCGCTTGCCAAGCGTCCGCTTGCAAGTCGGCGATACTTCCCTACATTGACCCTCGTGATCAATAAGAGCGTTTCCATTCCCGCCGTTACCGGCGCCCCGCATCAGGGAATCATCTCCCCGCCAGTGGCCCATGCCCGCTTCGCCATCGGCGATGTCGTCCGGCATCGGCTGTTCGAATTTCGCGGGGTGATTTTCGATGTCGATCCTGTCTTCGCTAATAGCGAGGAATGGTATGATGCGATTCCAGAGGACATTCGACCCTCCAAGGAGCAGCCATTCTACCATCTGTTCGCCGAGAACAGCGAAAGCAACTACATCGCTTATGTCAGTCAGCAGAATCTGGTCCATGACGACAGCGACGAGATGATCGACCACCCTTCGATCGCCGGACTGTTCGACAGCTATGCCGACGGACGATACCGTCTCCGGCGCGAACACCGGCATTAGGAGCACGAATCGCTCCTGCCGTCGTTCCGGCAAAGGCGGGGATCCGAAGCGGCGGAGATGGCGCGGGGTTTGTGCAATGCCCCCGAGATTCGAGCTTTCGCCGGAATGACGGATTTGTTGCCGGTTCCTCCGCCCATGATGGTTGACTTTCCAGCGGTCTCCCTTTAGCGGACCGCTTTCCCGCGCGGGGGTTAATGGCCGTACGTCATTGCGTTTGCGCTAACAGATTTGAAGAAGTGATGAGAGCCATGTTCGCTATCGTGCGCACGGGCGGCAAGCAGTATCGCGTTGCCGCAGGAGACAAGATCGTCGTCGAGAAGATCGATGGCGAAGCCGGTTCGACGGTGTCGCTTGGCGACATCCTGCTGGCGGGCGAAGGCTCCGAACTGCAGGACCTCAAGGGCCTGACGGTCTCGGCCGAAATCATCGCGCAGGCGAAGGGCGAGAAGGTCATCGTCTTCAAGAAGCGCCGCCGCCACAATTATCGTCGCCGTAACGGCCACCGCCAGCAGCACACGATCCTCAAGATCCTGTCGATCGGCGGCGAAGCCAAGGCGAAGAAGGCTCCGGCCAAAGCCAAGGCCGACGCGCCTGTGGCCGCTGAAGCCTGATCGAAGAGCCAACGGAGTAGTTTGAGATGGCACATAAGAAAGCAGGCGGCTCTTCGCGCAACGGTCGCGATTCGGCCGGTCGTCGCCTCGGCGTCAAGAAGTTCGGTGGTGAGAACGTCATTGGTGGCAACATCATCATCCGCCAACGCGGCACCAGGGTCTATCCGGGCCGCAATGTCGGCATCGGCAAGGACCATACCCTGTTCGCGCTCACCGAGGGCAAGGTCGCATTCCACAGCGGCAAGCTCGGTCGGAAATATGTGAGCGTCGATGCAATGGCCGAAGCGGCCGAGTAACGGACGAACCCATATCCGGGTCGTCCAGAGGGCGACCCGAGGATCCGTCGAGACGGATCGCGAGGGGAGGCGGTAGTACCGGCTCCCTTTTTCGTGTCTCCCTCAATTATTGTCGCAGCCCTGTAACCTTTTACGTTCAAAGGCGTTTTCGGGGCGGCGGAGAGGGAGATTGTCAGATGTTCGCACGTACCCCGCGGCTGTTGCTGCGTCCGGGCTGGAAGGAAGATGCGCCCGCCCTCGCGGCCGCGATCGACGACTACGCGGTTGCCGGTACCCTCAGCGGCGTGCCCTGTCCCTACACGATAGACGACGCCCAGGCTTTCCTTGCGGCCGATCGAGGCCCGCTGCCCAGTTTCCTGATCTTCGCCCGCACGCATGGCGCCCCACGCCTGATCGGCGGCATCGGGCTTGAAGCGCGCGATGGCGGGGCCGAACTGGGCTATTGGATCGCACGCGCCTATTGGGGCCTGGGTTTCGCAACCGAGGCGGGGCGGGCCGTGATAGAGCTGGCGGATGGCGGGCTGCGTCTGCCGCGACTTGTCGCCAGCCATTTCATCGACAATCCCAATTCAGCGCGGGTGCTTCACAAATTGGGCTTTCAGCCGACTGGCAACATCAGCATGCGCGCCTGCCGGGCGCGTGACTCGATCGAATCCTGTGTGGATTATGCCCGTGTCGCCGGTGCGCTGAGCGGTCGCGCGAGGATGACGAGTCCAGGCTATGATCGTGAGGACGCGATCGCGGCCTGACGAGCACGAAGGCTGTTTCATCAGGGCGAGGGCGCAACCGCTGCTTGCAATGATGACAAAAAATCCTACGCGTGAACCATGCCGGGCAGTGTTATGCGTCCGCGGTTGGGGTGGAATCACGGCGCATGCGCCGACGGGTTCCGGCGTTCTGCTCCGTAATCTTCACAGGGCTTATTATGCCGCATACACGTCCCCGACTGTCGACCGAGGAAATGCGCGGAATCGCGCTGGAGGCGGCGCGCACCATTCTGATCGATGACGGACCGCAGGCGGTTACGCTGATGGCGGTAGCGAAGCGGATCAACCGCACGCACGCCAATATACTCCATCATTTCGGCTCGGCGGGTGAACTGCGCCGCGCCATGGCCGAGATGATGGTGCAGCGGGTCATCGGTGAGATCGGCTGCGCGGTGCTGCGCCAGCGGCAGACCGGCAGCGATATCCGCGAAGTGGTCGACATGACGTTCGACGCGTTCGAGAAGAAGGGCATGGCGGCGCTGATGTCTTGGATGATCCTGTCGGGGGAGCATGAGGGTCTGACTCCGATTCTCGACGCGGTGCATAATCTGGTCGAGGAGCTCGGCGAGCATCGCGGCGCGCCATTGCGTCAGATTACGCAGATACTGGTCCTGACCGCGCTGGGCGAAGGCCTGATCGGCGGTCCGATTGCCGCCGCGCTCGAGGTGCCGCGGGATACCGCGCGGGCTACGCTGGCGGAGCAACTGCAGTCGATGCGCGGCTGGTAAAGGACACCGATCCCGTTCCACGTTGAGCAGTTATAAGGCTGGCACAGGACGGGAGGGTTCTTTTCGCCGCTATTTCGTATAAAGGCGCGCGATGCATTTCCTCGATCAGGCCAAGATTTTCATTCGCTCGGGCGCGGGCGGTCCGGGAGCGGTCAGCTTCCGGCGCGAGAAGTTTATCGAATATGGTGGGCCCGACGGCGGCAATGGCGGCAAGGGCGGCGACATCGTCTTCGAAGCCGTGCCCGGGCTCAACACGCTCATCGATTTTCGTTACACTCAGCACTTCCGCGCGCCGCGCGGCAAGGGCGGCGCTGGTTCGAACCGCACCGGCGCCGGTGGCAACGATCTCGTTATTCGCGTGCCGGTGGGCACCCAGATCCTGTCCGAGGACAAGGAAGAGGTGCTCGCCGACTTTACGGTCCCCGGCGTGCGCCAGGTGTTTCTTCGTGGCGGCGACGGCGGCCGGGGCAATGCCACCTACAAGACCTCAACCAACCGCGCTCCGCGCCAGCATGGCAGCGGCTGGCCATCCGAGGAGATGTGGGTCTGGCTGCGGCTCAAGCTGCTGGCCGATTGCGGGCTGGTGGGCCTGCCCAATGCCGGTAAGTCGACCTTCATCAACGCGGTCTCCAACGCCAAGGCGAAGGTCGGCGACTATCCCTTTACGACGGTGCGACCGCAGCTCGGCGTCGCCAGCCACAAGGGGCGCGAGTTCGTTGTCGCCGACATCCCCGGGCTGATCGAGGGCGCGGCCGAGGGCGCGGGGATCGGTGATCGTTTCCTTGGCCATATCGAGCGCTGCCGGGTGCTGCTTCATCTCGTCGATGCCAGCGGCGACGATCCCATCGCCGCTTATGACATCGTCTGCGGCGAGCTCGAAAATTACGGCGCGGGTCTCGTCGACAAGTCGCAGATCGTGGCGCTCAACAAGGTCGACGCGGTCGATGCCAAGACGCTCGACAAGCTGGCGAAGAAGCTCGCCAGGAAGAGCGGAGTCGAGGTGATGCGCCTGTCCGGCGCAACCGGCGAAGGGCTCGATCCCGTGCTCGACAAGATCATCGAGATCCTCGGCCCCGCGCCCGAAAAGGCGATGTCGGTCGACGATGACGGTGAGCCTGAACCCTGGTCGCCTATCTGAGACAATGCCCGCTTCCCGTTTCTCGCCTGCCCATTGCCCGCGCCTGATCGTCAAGATCGGTTCGGCATTGCTCGTCGATGCGCAGGGGCTGGTCCGCCGGGCCTGGCTGAAAGGTGTCGTCGCCGACATTGCCGCCCGGCACAGCGCCGGGCAGAAAATCGCGGTGGTTTCGTCCGGAGCGATCGCGCTTGGCGCGCGGCGGCTCGGGCTCGCCAAAGGCGGGCGCGCCAGCCTGGAGGACGCCCAGGCGGCGGCGGCCACCGGACAGATCGCGCTGTCGCACTGCTGGGCAGAACTGCTCGGCGAACAGGGACTGACCGCCGCGCAGATGCTGGTCACGCTCGACGATCTCGAGGATCGTCGCCGCTATCTCAACGCCGCGTCGACGCTCGATCGACTGCTCAGCCTCGGCGTCGTACCCGTGATCAACGAGAATGACTCGGTCGCGACCGAGGAGATCCGCTTCGGCGACAATGATCGTCTGGCGGCGCGAATCGGTCAGGCCGCCGATGCACAGGGCGTGATCCTGCTGTCGGACATCGACGGTCTCTACACCGCCAATCCGCACCGCGATCCTTCGGCGAAGCTGGTCCCCGAGGTGCGCCGCATCGATGCGAGGATTCGGGCGATGGCCGATGCCGGTTCGGCGTCGGGCATGGGATCGGGCGGGATGGTCTCGAAGCTGGAGGCGGCGCGGATCGCCCAGCATTCCGGCGCGCATCTCGCGATCATTTCAGGCAAGCGCGATCATCCGCTTGGCGCCTTCGACGCCGATGGCCGGGGCACCGTCTTCATCGGCGAAAAGAGCGGCGGCGCGCGCAAGGCGTGGCTAGCGGGCCGGCTCACGGCCAAGGGCCGAATCGCCGTCGACGCGGGCGCGGCGAAGGCTCTGACCCAGGGGCGCAGCCTGCTGGCGGCGGGGGCGGTCTCGATCGACGGACGTTTCGCGCGGGGCGATGTCGTCGATATCGTAGGGCCCGATGGCCAGGTCCTCGCACGCGGGCTGGCGGAATATGACGCCGCGGACGCCGCGCTGATCGTCGGCCGGCGCAGCGACGCGCTCGAAGCGATCCTCGGCTATGCGCCGCGCTCGGCGCTGGTTCACCGCGACCATATGGTGCTGTTGTGATTTTGGCCGTCACGGGGGGCACCGGCTTCCTGGGCGGGCATGTGCTGCGCGAGGCGGCGGCGCGGGGGCACAGCATCAAGGCGCTTACCCGCGGCGCGCAACTGCCGCGCGCCAACGTCGAATGGGTGAAAGGCACGCTCGAGGATCACCGGGTCCTGGCCGATCTGGTCGAGGGCTGCGATGCGGTGATCCACATCGCAGGGGCGATCAATGCACCTGCCTTGGCCGGCTTCGTCGCGGCCAACGTCACCGGCTCTGCCTCGGTGCTCACCGCGGCAGAGGCGGGCGGGGTGAAGCGCTTCATCCATGTGTCGTCGCTGTCGGCGCGCGAACCCGACCTGTCCGACTATGGCTGGTCGAAAGCGGCATCCGAGGCGCTGGTCGTCCAGAGCCCGCTCGACTGGACGATCGTCCGTCCCCCGGCAATCTATGGCGCGGGCGACCGCGAGATGCTCGAACTGTTTCGGATTGCCCGGCGCAAAGGCGTGATCCCGCTTCCACCGAAGGGGCGGGTCTCGCTGATCGACGCGGGCGACCTCGCCCGGCTGCTGATCGACCTGATCGGCGCGCGCGAAGCGGTCGAGCAGGTCTATGAGCCAGATGACGGCACGATCGAGGGCTATAGCCACCGCGAGTTCGGCAAGCTCATCGGGCAGGGCGTCGGCCGGCCACGCACATTGGCGCTGCCGGTGCCCGGCTTCGCGCTGCGGCTTGCGGCAACCGCCGAACGGATGCGGCTCGGCGACCGGGCCAAGCTCACGCCCGACCGGGTTCGCTATTTCTGCCACCCCGATTGGGTCGCGCAGAAGCGCCCGCCCGCGACAATCTGGGAACCGCAGGTGAAGGCCGCGGAGGGGCTCAAGGCCACCGCCGACTGGTACCGGGCGGAGGGCTGGCTCTAGCCGATCCCCGCCACCAAATGCAGGATGAAGGCGATGAAGCTGCAGACCAGCCCGACCACCAGCACCTTATAGGCATAGCCCAGCAGCCGGTACTTCTTGCGGGCAAGCACCCGACCGTTCTGGTAGATGTCGTGCGCGAAGGCTTCGAACACCGCATCGTGGGTCTGCACCGTCTTCAGCATCAGCGCGACGAATTCGTCTTCGGTCAGCTGGCTGAACGATCCGAAGAATAGCAGGTTGGCGGGGCCACTGGCTTTAGGCGGCACCTTGGTCGAAGGCAGCACCGCCATCACCGCGAGCAACGCCGACAGAAAGGCTGCCCCACCCAGGATCAGGAGCGCGACGGGCGGTTGATTGCCGCCCTTGATCTGGCCCAGCGTGATCGTGAAGATCACGAAGGTGGTGCCCATCAGGATATTGGCTTTCTGATCGGCCATCTGGCTGAGCTGATATTGAATCGACTGGGTTGTACGGAGCAGATGCACGAAGTCCGGCGAATATACGCGTGGCCCGTTCTGATTGACTGGTTCGGCCGACACATGTCCCCCTGTTTCGACATCCGACTGCCACATACATGCACCCCGAACCCGCCGCTGCCAAGCGCCGCCGCGCCATTGCCGTGAAGCCGCCGCAATCGCTTGTCATGCGCGGTCGATCCACCTTAAGGACCCATCATGAGCGACAGAGACGATATCTTCACCCGCGTGGCGGAACAGATCGAGCCTTTCAACAAAAAGGGGGTCGACCTGACCGACGCGACGAGCTTCGCGGGCAACCTCGAATGGGACAGTCTGACGGTGATGGATTTCGTCGCGGCGGTCGAGGACGAGTTCGACATCATCATCACGATGAACATGCAGGCCGAGATCGAGACGGTAGGCCAACTCGTCGATGCTGTCGCCAAGTTGCAGGGCTGAACATTGGTGAAGGATCTGTTTTCGAAGTTCGATCCGCTGATCGCGGAGCGCGAGGCGCTCCTCGCGACGGGCGTGCGCGACCCCTACGGGATCGTGATGGACAAGGTGCTGTCGCCGACCGAGGCGCTGATCGGCGGCAAGCGCACCATCCTGCTCGGCACCTATAATTATATGGGCATGACCTTCGATGCGGATGTGATCGCCGCGGGCAAGGCCGCGCTCGACGCCTTTGGATCCGGCACCACGGGCAGCCGCGTTCTCAACGGCACCTATCAGGGCCACAGGGAATGCGAGGACGCCCTCAAGGATTTCTACGACGTCGAACATGCGATCGTCTTCTCGACAGGATATCAGGCCAATCTCGGCGTGATTTCGACGATAGCGGGCAAGGGCGACTATATCATCCTCGATGCCGACAGCCACGCATCGATCTATGACGGTTGCGCGCTCGGCAATGCCGAGGTCGTGCGCTTCCGCCATAATTCGGTCGAGGATCTCGACAAGCGGCTCGGCCGCCTGCCACCGGAGGCCGGCAAACTCGTCGTCCTCGAGGGCGTCTATTCGATGATGGGCGACATCGCACCGCTCAAGGAGATGGTGGCCGTCTCGAAGAAGCATGGCTGCATGATCCTCGTCGACGAGGCGCATGGCATGGGCTTTTTCGGCGAGCATGGCCGCGGCGTGTTCGAGGAAGCGGGCGTCGCCGACGATATCGATTTCGTCGTCGGCACTTTCTCCAAGTCGGTCGGCACGGT